>Ga0208492_1000034_pt1 | contig 165485 bp, 144 predicted proteins | sample Subbioar_CSW14AB_FD_184820 | JGI IMG/M metagenome (GOLD analysis project Ga0208492, IMG submission 184820) | Serpentinite rock and fluid subsurface biosphere microbial communities from McLaughlin Reserve, California, USA - CR12Mar_CSW14AB (SPAdes) | ecosystem: Environmental > Terrestrial >...
ATCTCACAACCATTACATTGATGAATGCCTTCAGAAAAAAATCAGGGAATCATCAACCGGTAGCAGGAAAATTATTTGTTACGGCAGGATTAGGTGGCATGAGCGGAGCACAACCAAAAGCCGGAAATATTACAGGTTGTATTACTGTTTGTGCAGAAGTAAATAAAGCAGCAGCCATGAAACGACATTCACAGGGATGGGTGGATGAGTTGTTTGATGATATGCTGTTGTTGATTGCACGTGTACAAAAAGCAATTACCAATAAAGAAATTGTTTCTATTGCTTATATCGGTAACGTGGTTGATGTATGGGAGCAATTTGATAAAGAAGGAATTTTTATTGATGTCGGCAGTGATCAAACCTCTCTTCACAATCCATGGAGTGGTGGCTACTACCCTGTTGGTTTGAGTTTTGAAGAATCCAATGAAATGATCCGAAACCAACCGGAACAATTCAAAATAAAAGTGCAGGAATCTTTACGTCGCCATGCTGCAGCTGTGAATAAACATACAGCCAAAGGCACTTATTTTTTTGACTATGGAAATGCGTTTCTGCTGGAAGCATCAAGAGCAGGGGCTGATGTAATGGCTGCCAATGGCATTGATTTTAAATACCCATCTTATGTGCAGGATATTTTAGGCCCTATGTGTTTTGATTATGGTTTTGGCCCTTTCCGTTGGGTTTGCACCAGCGGAAAGGAAAAGGATCTTCAAACAACAGATGCCATTGCTGTGGAAGTGATGACACAAATGATGCAAAACGCTCCTGCTGAAATTCAACAGCAGATGAATGATAATATCAAGTGGATCATTGATGCAGGAAAAAACAAATTGGTGGTGGGCTCACAGGCACGCATCCTGTATGCAGATGCTGAGGGGCGTATCAATATTGCAGCGGCATTTAACAAAGCCATTGCGGATGGAAAAATTTCTGCACCTGTTGTATTGGGAAGAGACCATCATGATGTAAGTGGCACGGATTCACCTTTCAGGGAAACCAGCAATATTTATGACGGCAGTAAGTATACGGCTGATATGGCGATACATAATGTGATCGGAGATAGTTTTCGGGGGGCTACCTGGGTTTCCATTCACAACGGAGGTGGTGTGGGTTGGGGCGAAGTGATGAATGGTGGTTTTGGAATGGTACTGGATGGAACAACAGATGCAGATGAACGTTTACGCAGCATGTTGTTTTACGATGTAAACAACGGCATTGCACGACGGAGTTGGGCCAGAAATAAAGAAGCACTCTTTGCCATTGAACGGGAAATGCAGCGTACCCCGCAGTTAAAAATAACATTACCCAATTTGGTAAAGGATGAGATAGTGGAAGGATTGTTTTAAAAAAATCCTCCTTCGCTGAAGCTATGACGGGTTATTTCAAGCGGACTTGTCCGTCGAAGCCTACAAAATAAAAAACCCAACTACGCTAAAGCTTCGTTGGGCGAAGGCGGAGAGAGAGGGATTCGAACCCCCGGAAGCTTTCACTTCAACGGTTTTCAAGACCGCCGCATTCGACCGCTCTGCCATCTCTCCGGCGCAAAAGTAAGGGTACAAGGTTTTTACTCCAAAAAAATATGAAATTGAACTTTGAATTATTTCATCCTATAGTTTTGGCAAAAAAATAACTGCATGAAGAAAATCATTTTCCTTGCCCTTTTCCATTGCTTATTCTCACTTATCCAAGCCCAAACTTCTTCTATTTTTTGGGGTGATGATATGAAGATCAAACGTGGTACTACCGAATTGAATATTATTACGGCCGATAAAACTGGTGTTTATGTACAGGAAGGCGGGGTTCGTTATTTTACTATTGACTTTCGAAACATGACCGGTGTTAAATTCAGAAAGTTTGACAAATTTTATAACGAAGTGTATGAACAGGATTTTAAACAGGAACTAAAAGGTAAAGACCTTAATCGTATTGTTCCGTTCAAAGACAGGTTGTTCATCTTTGCAGATGACTATGATAAAAAAGAAAAGCGCTTTATTACATATGCAGCTGAAATTGATAAGAATTCAGGCAATTTGAAAGGTGACTGGAAAGAAATTGTTACCATACCAAAGGAGGACAAAAAGGATGATTACGAATTTGCTGTACTTCCTTCTGCCGATTCTTCTTCTATTGTACTGGTGGCCGATATCAGCAATAAAGAATATGCTTCACTTAAGGTGCTGGTAATGGATGAGCAGTTGAAACAAAGATCTGCAACTGACATTACTCTTCAGTTCAGCAAGAATACATACGAACTGGAAGATGTACTATACACAACCGATCAGCAAATCATTGTTACAGGCAAAGTGTATGAAGAAGTTCAGGTGAAAAAGAAACGAACCCGTTTGATGTTCAAAAAACTTTCGCTTGAAAAATTTGATATTACCGGCAAAAAAATGTTTGACCTTCCTACTGTAAGTGCTGGTAACGTAATGCTGAGTGCTAAAGTTGTATCCAATAAACAAGGCGATCTGTTTGTGTGTGGCTATTTCTCCAATAATCCAAAATCGTTGGACGTAAATGGAATTGTGATCAATCGCATCAACCCTAAAAACGGTACTATTCTCTTAAGTACTGAAAAGATCATCGACCCCACACTTATTGGCACTTATGATGATGATGCTGATGATGATAAGGATGCAGAAACCAAACAAAGTAAAGCGGCTTCCAAAAAAGCAGCAGAAGATGATGAGTTGGATGGATTTTCGTCTGATTATCGATTCCGCCGGGTTTATATAGGACAGGATAATTCTATTTTACTAATTGCCGAAAAATTCAGATTTACCAGCTACACTTATACACAATCTAATTACATAAATGGCCGAATGACCTATCAAACATATACAGTGTACCGTTATACATGTGGAGATATCATGACAACAAAAGTTACGAGTGATGGGTCAATTCAATTCTTAAATGTAATTCCAAAGAACCAGGTGGAAGAAATAAGAGGTTCCAGCGGATACAGATCATCACCCGGTGCTTACAGCAGTATTTTTATTGGAGGCGGACTACCATTTTACAGCTCTTTCAATTGTGTTCCATACAAGAACAAGCTTGTATTTTATTTTAATGACAATGAAAAAAACATGGGAGTTACAAAAACAGAACACAAGTTCAAATCCATTTATAACTTCCGTAAATCCGATTGCTATGCACTTACGCTTGATCTTGAGAATGGCAGTGTAACCCGCAGGATGTTATTTACAAATACTGATGAGCCTATGGCAATGGTTCGTCATGGAATGCTCACAGGTAATGATTTGTTTCTTGTTGCTTTCAGAAACAGTATGTTGGGAAGATCCTCTATAAAACTAGGAAAGATCACTATCAAATAAAAGAACGGTTGTCTTAGGCAACCGTTCTAACTTCTACTTGCTTGAAAATTATTTTTCAGTAGCCGGCTGTATTTTATCAACTACTACCACCAGATCACTTAAACTCACAGTAATGGGTATGGCACCCAATTGCACTACTGCATTCTTCCCTTTTATTTCTTTTACGACACCTACCTGCCTGTTCTTCATCATTTTTACCTTATCCCCTACATTAATAATACCACCCACTTCTTCAAATTTTTCGTTGAGTTTTTTATCCTTTTTTTCCGCTACCTGTTTTTGTTTTTGATTAAACAATAAAGCATTGATTTGCTTCATCACTTCCTGTTTATTATCATTTCTCTTCCACTCCTGAACAATAGCTTTCAGTTTACGATCCATATCTTTCAGGTAAATAAGTTTTTCCTCTGTAATCTTATTTTGATGCTTGAGTAACTCTACCTGTTGCTCATGTTTTTCTTTATCCATTACCTGTTGCATTTCTTTTTTGAGCTTTTCATTTTCACGCAATAGCCTGTTCAGGTCTTTTTCCTTCTTTTCTATATGTCTCAGATCATTTTCGGCTGTATTCAATAATTTGTCAAGACGAAAATGATCTTCATCTACCAATGATCTGGCCCGGTCAATCAATTTTTTATCCAGTCCAATACGTTCAGCTATTGCAAAAGTGTAAGAACTACCGGGCTTCCCGATCATGAGTTTGAACAAAGGCATAAGACTCACTTCATCAAAACTCATAGCTCCGTTAATAACACCCGGTGTATGATTGGCCATGACTTTCAGATTGAGATAATGGGTGGTAACAATGCCTAAAGCATGTTTCTTTACCAATTCCTGCAAAATCACTTCCGCAAAAGCCCCCCCAAGATTTGGGTCACTACCACTGCCCAACTCATCAATAAAAAACAAAGTGCGGCCATTTGCATTTTCCATGAAATATTTCATATGCAGCAAATGACTACTGTAGGTACTGAGGTCATACTCCAAACTTTGCGTGTCACCAATATGAATCATCAATTGCTTGAACAAACCAAAGGTTGAATCCGGGTGAACGGGTACCAGCAATCCACTTTGTACCATCAACTGCAACAAACCAACTGTTTTAAGTGTAACTGTTTTACCGCCAGCATTAGGTCCTGATATGACAAGAATATGGCTGTTTTCATTGAGCGAAATCGAAGTTGGAATGGTGGGTTTGTTATTTTTCTGATTGTATAACTTCAATAAAGGATGATAAGCTTCCTTTATATCCACAACAGAGTTTTCTGACAACATGGGAAAATTGGCATTCATATCCACTCCCAATTTTGCTTTGGCACGAATAAAATCAAACTCGCCCAACATGCTGTGATACGTGGTGAGCAAGGAAGAATAAACAGAAAGCGAAGACGTAAGATCACGAAGAATTCGGTATACTTCTCTCCGCTCTTCATTTTCTAAACTGAATATCTCATTGTTGAGTTCAATGGTTTCTTCAGGTTCTACAAACACAGTACGTCTGCTTTCGCTTTCTCCATGCAAAATTCCTTTTACCTGTCGTTTCTGTTCTGCAAACAGAGCCACTACCCTTCTTCCATTGAGAAATGATTCTTCAATATCTGCCACGTAACCCTGCCGTTGAAGCTTTTTCAGTACTTTATCAAATTCCCTTCTCAACTCATTGCGCTTTCTGTATAAACCCATGCGTACAGATGCTAATGTTTCACTGGCATCATCTTTTACAATACCGCTTTCGTCCAATACATCATTGATCAGCTCAAGGATCACTTTTTCGTAATAAGAACCTTCAATTACTTGCGTCAACGCAGGATAAGCGGTTCTTCGTTCGGTATCAAACCAATGAAACAGACTTTTGATATTTTCCACCAGCTTTCGAATATTAACAAGTTGTTTTTCATTTAACACGGCACCGGGTATCGATAATAATTTTAACTCCCTGGCCAGGTTAAGCACATAATCCGTTGGAAAATATTGTGCCTGTGCAATCAGCAATTTCATTTCATGACTTTGCTGCAGCTCCAGTTTGATGAATTCTTTTTTGGTATGGATACGAAGTTGCTGTGCTTTCTCTTTTGCATATTCTGTTCTGCAGTGTTCCAGCAACAACAACTTTACTTTTTCAAACTCCAGTTGAACCAACGCCGACTCAGGAAAAACCCTCATATTTCAATTCTCAATTTGTGATGCGGGCAAAGGTACTATTGTTCATCATTCTGTATTCATATCAGCTGTTTTTGAAGTTGCCAACAATCCGGCCTTTTGTTGGTTAATATGTTTGATTTACTTTCAACCCATGCATGCCGCTATCACAATCGTTCGCTATAAAAAAAGGCATACCTATTTCGCCGTTACGGCAATGGGTCTTCACAGCCTGTACCTCAAATTCAAAAAAAGCATTCGTTTTTATAAAACATTGGGTTGCGGTAAAGGCGGCACTTTCAGTAAAACACCTGATTGGCAACAATGGGGTTTGCTGGCAGTGAAAGATGATATGAGCCGGCAAATACATTCTGCACAAACGCAACACCAACTCATCAAAGAGATTTACGGATCATTTATTGCCGGTTGGTATCGATTGTTCGGCTGTGAAATGTGGACGGTAATCTTAGAACCAATTGAAGGGCACGGCACCTGGAATGGTAAAAAAGCTTTTGGAGAATTACCTCCTAAAACGGATTATGAAGGGATGATTGCGGTGCTGACAAGAGCCTCTATACGGCCTCAAAAGCTAACCCGTTTTTGGGAGCACGTTCAGGGTGCTGCCAACGAAATGAACAACGCTGATGGCTTTTTATTTTCCCAGGGAATCGGGGAATCGTTATGGATACGGCAGGCAACCCTGTCCGTCTGGCAAAGCAAAGCACAAATGAAAACCTTTGCCTATAAAATGCAGCATCATAAAGAGATCGTTCAAAAAACAAAAGCGGAGAACTGGTATAGTGAAGATATGTTTGTACGCTTTAAAGTAGTAAAAGTAAAAGGCTCCATCCTGGGGAAAGAGCCTTTTACGTTATCTGAAGAATAGCAGAAATTAATTCTGAGCTTTTGCTGCTTTGTTATTCATTACAATTTGATATTGCAGGATCATATCATTGATAATATTCACTGTTTCGCCCAAATGCAGATCATTCTTACGAACACGCATGAAGAAATTATTACGCTCTTTCTTTACAGAATCAGAATTGATCGCATTCATGTCTGCTGAAAGATTGTTGATGTTCAAAGGAGCAGGCAGTTTGGTTAATGTATCAATTGCTTTGATCGTGTTGTTCAAACTTTGCTTGTTTTGACGGAATTTATCAAGCTTCAAAGAATATACTTTGTCATTATATTTTTCCAGCCAGCTTACCTGGTCTTTCAAGCCGATAAATGATTTGTTTTGTTTTACACGTTCATTGCTCCGCTGAATAATTTCGCTGAAGTTGTAACCGTTTGACCAAACTTTGTATTGTGTGCTGGGTATTTCGTCCCATGGTAAGGCAGCAGGCTCATCTTTTTCACGAAGTTTGAGATATTCGTACTGATCAGGCAAAACAATATCAGAAGCAACACCTTTTAATTGTGTGCTGCCACCATTTACACGATAGAATTTTTGCAATGACAATTTAATAACTCCCAAATCGGACGGATTGCTGTTGCTTACCCAACTGGTACGCTCCAGTTCAATATTACGCTGTACACTTCCTTTACCATAAGTAGTGGTGCTTCCTACAACCAGGCCACGTTTATAATCCTGGATAGCAGCTGCAAAGATTTCTGATGCAGAAGCACTGAATTCATTCACCATTACTACCAATGGGCCTTCCCACAAAACATTTTTATCACGATCTCTTAAGATCGTTGGTGCTTCATCCCTGCTTTTCACCTGCACAATAGGACCTTCTTCAATAAACAAGCCTACCATTTGCACTACATCCATTAAAGATCCACCACCGTTGTTACGCAGGTCAAGCACAATACCTGCTACATTCTCTGCTTTCAGTTTTACGATCTCTTTAGCCACATCAGCTGCACAACGTGCACCGTTGGCATCCTGGAAGTTGGCATAGAACTCAGGCAGATAGATGTATCCAATTCTTGAATTATTTTCACCGGTGATGATGGCACTCTTGGCAAAAGTTTCTTCGAGATTGATCTTTTCACGGATCATGCTCACTACTTTAATGCTGCCATCAGGTTTTTTGATGGTGAGACGTACTTCGGTTCCTTTCTTACCACGAATCAAACGAACTGCATCAGGAACCTCAAAACCAACAAGCTCTTGTGGAGTATCGCCACCCTGTGCAACTTTCAATACAATATCACCAATTTGAATCTCACCACTCTTTTGAGCAGGTCCACCGGTTACGATGGTGGCAATTTTAATATTGTTATCCTCATCTTCAGTAAGTGAAGCACCAATACCAAAGAATTCACCGCTCATACTTTCATCAAACGAACGCTTTTCAACAGGCGGGAAATAGGTTGTATGAGGATCCATGCTTTCAGTGATATCATTCACCAGCAGACTAAAACGATCGTCATCTTTAAAACGGTTACGGAAACGATCAAACATACGGTCGAAACGCTTTAGTACTTTTTCACGGGCATCTTTCTCTAACTCGTCTTTTGATTTTGTTACTGCATTTTCACGCCCTTTATTTTTCTCCTGTTGTTCTACTGATTCAACATACGTATCCAGTACGTGATACTTTAATTTTTTACGCCATACTTCTTTACGGGCTGCTTCTGTTTTTGCAAAACTGATCTTTTCATATTCATCTACATAAGCTTCATCAATAGAAAAGTCAAATGGCTTTTGAAGCAGTTCTTTATAGATAGCAGAAGCTTCTTCTACCCTTTTCTTATACACATCATTGATGAAGTAAAAAGACTGAAGCGGTGCTCCATGAATTTCATCATCAATCTTGGTTTCAAATTTTTTGAATTGCTCAATGTCTGATGCCAGGAAATAGGTTTTATCCGGGTCCAGGCTTTTGATAAACCGGTCAAATACTTCTTTTGAGAATTTGTCGTCAATTTTCTTAGGGCTGAAATGACCTTCCTCCAGCATTTCTCCTACTAACACTAAAATGCGTTCATATCGGTTGGTGGGTACTTTACGGGCAGATGAAGACTGAACAGCATAAAACACGCCGCCGCCTACAATCAATACCAGCAGAATAAACAGGCTCTTTTTACTAAACATATAGGATATAAATTTTGACATAATTTGATTAATTGTAAAAATAACAATTTAACCTGAGGGATAACGAACCGATGGTGTATTTATTGGGTTTTAACAGGCTGTTTAGGTATATGTGGAAAACAAGGCGGAATGAGCCTGCCGTTTGTCGGGATGACTGGATTCGAACCAGTCCCGCCTCTGCGGGATTCCGAACGAAGCACCCTGTCGATGGCGGGACTACATCCCTGCTTTTAATTGCTTAAATGCCTCTCCTCCTTTCCAGGACTTGATTTGTTTCCCTCATTTTAATGCTTCAGATTTTGATTCAAAAGTTTCAATATAAACTATAATGAAGGGAATTCTATTTCTTGTTGATCTTTGGAACCCCGAGTTGTGAAAAATCAATCTTTTTTGAACATCAGTTGACTCACCAATATAGAACTTTTGATCTCACACATTTTTCAATATATATATGTTGAGCCATTCTAATGACAAATGATATCGGGATGAATACCGCTAGTTCGAACCCTGCATTGGCTGACGTTGAGGCGATTATCTCGTTCTTTTTTGATATTAAAGAATAGATTTCTTTCAAAAATGCCTGTGAAAGCCCAACCGAATGAGCACCACCCAGTGTATTATTTAAGGATACACTAATAAGCATTAAGCAACTACATGATATTTCATTAACTCTCCTGCATACGCTCACTTTGTAACCCGTTTACGAATCAGATAAAATTCAGCTTTGCCGCAATCTTTACCTTTACTGCAATATTCTTTGCTTCAAGCTTTAAGAGCAAATTTTTTCTGTGAGTTTCAAAGGTTGCGGCACTTACAAAAGTTTATCATCTGTTTCCTGCGTGGTTAAACCATCTGTTATTAGTTCAAGCACTTCTTTTTCACGTCGTGTAAGAAAAGCCTTATCTGCCCCAGACTTTTTAACTGATCAAGGCAGTATCATGACTTAAAAATGTGCGGCCACGAACCACGTTTGAATGGCAAATAGAAGCTCTTCTTTTGTCGCATTTTTTAATACATGACCAGAAGCACCATTCCTCAACATCTTCGTAATATAAATTTGATGATTAAAAGTACTAAGGCCTATTATTGAAATAACCGGATATGCCTTGCTTACCTCTTTACAAAGATCAATACCACTTTTATGAGGAACGTTGATATCCATAAAGATTACATTCGGCCGGCCGTTTATTAGAAAAGCCATACAACTCTCGGCATTCATAGAATGCCCCATCCATTTAATGCCTTTTTTGTATTGTAAAATCGAACGAATACCTTCGATCACCATGTAATGATCGTCTACAATAACTACTTTGATTAGTTCACTCATAAAGTTTTCTATGCAGGCATTTCAATAATAACTGATGCCCCTTTGCTGGGTTGAGAATCCATATCTCATTTTCCTTTTAAAAACTGAACCTGGTTTTGAATATTACACCACCTGATGCCTATTGATTGTTGCAATGCCGATGAAGCAAATCCCTTTTCACCATCATCCAGTGTTAAAGTTAAATTTGCATCGTTATAAATTAACTGTAGCAATACGTTTTTGCTGACGCATGTTTCATAGCGTTATTTAATAGTTCCTGCACGATGCGGTAAATCGTTACGGTTTTTATTTGATCGACCTCCACCCCTTCTAAACCAATAGATTGATATTGAATCTGCAAAGCTCCGCTTTTATTAATATCAATAAAAAATCCTGCAAAGCTTTATCAAGTCCAAATTTCATAAGCGCTTCAGGCATCATATGTGCCACTCTCCGCATTTCAAGAATACTACTATCGAGAATATGAATGCTGGGTGTAAATGCATGCGCATTTTCAGGTGTCATAATCAAATTGCCTTTCATATTGTTAAGTGTATATTATATTCCCGACAACATGCTACCCAGTCCGTCATGCATATCTTTTGCCAAACAGGTTTGCTCCTGTTCCTCTCCTTTTAAAACAGCTTCGGTAGCAGCAAGTTGTTTTTCTGTTTCCAATTCATTGATGCGTTGTAGCTGTAGTTTTTTCTGTTTTTGTCTATAATTTCGGTACGACAATAATTGTAGCCTTCCCTGCTATTTAATCGATGAAATGCAGATGGGTATATTACCGGATAGAAAATGAACACTCATACATTTTATTTTGACTTAGCACATTTTAAATGATTTTATATATCAATCATCCTATGTCGTTAAATTATGTGTAGTTAATCAGCTCAAAACTCCTACACAAAGCAAAACATTCGCTAGAGCCAGTAGTGATGACAGGTTATGCCTTCTATATTTTTAGCACTGGTCCACATGCACAGGAATCCACAACTGAGCAAAGTGTTATCCTTGAAAATTATTTTACACTTACTAATATTGCCGAAGTCATGGGCGTAACCCGCCACTTCATTCATAGAATACTGAATCAGTTCAAAAGAGGATAATCTTGTTAACTACTTCACGAAAGCTGGCAGAAGTAAACAAACTATTACTTCTAGGACATTTTAAAAAAAAGATATCTTCTCTTACCAAAGCTCCCACTCCCCCGCCCAATTACTGTAAACTATTTTACACCTCAAGCAAACTTCCGGGAGTATTTAATTTATTATAGAAGATTATCTGTCAACTTTGAGACGAATTGAATAGCTGATGTTAAAAAACGGTTATTAGTTCACCCTTATCCTTTGTCAACAAACTCAAAAAACCGGATTCATGAACAATCTTTTTATCTCTACTTTTTTTGTTGCCGTATATGATTTGACTTGCGGACAGATTCCTGCTGTAGGTAGCTTATTATGGTTAAGAGCTAATGTTAGTGCTTTTAATAACAACTCGGGAACTCAGCTATACCAGTCGACCTCGGGTAGGTTTGGGAAAACCAAAGTGCAATGACAATTATTTCCTTCAGGATGATAACGGTTATAGGTTGCACATGGTAACGCATTCCTATTACAATGTGTTGAAGACCGATAATTCAATTTAATGTAAATAGACGTATTTATTTGGGCAGCACTATTAAATTAAACGAGTCTGACACTTTTCTATTGCTACTATTCAGCCTGATATCGTTAGAAGCTTTGAAACATTAATTCCTTCTTATAAATATCCGAAGTACCATACCTAAAATTACATGCACTGATGATTGGGCGTACAGAATTTTCCTAAAACCGGCTTCTCAACTCTTCATAAATTTTTTGGGATTTTTTTAAGAAAAGCCACATACATTCCAATAAGACTGTTAAAACCATTGCTGGTATTGCATTTCAGGTGACTTAAAATATAATAAAATAAAAACGACATAGCGTTGGTTTTAAATACCATGCCGCAATTTCAAAATATGCTAAAGCAAATAACAACGGAAGAATTCGAAATGAAAGTAACAGAGAGTAAATTATTGTCCCTGGTAAAGTTTAAAACAAAATGGAGTGGGGTCTGTCAGATTATTGAACCGCTTTATAAAGAACTATCGCTCACTTACCGTGGCGTTGCTAACTTTTTTATTGTGGACACAGAACATAATAACCGGCTTGCCAAACGCTTCGCCATAATGGAGCTGCCTACTATTCTTCTGTTGAAAAACGGAGATGTAATTGATCACACAATCAGTTTAACATCGAAACAGTTGCTGATCGAAAAAATAGAGCTGGCACTTTCACACAACATTGATTAACGAATCAACAAAAATAAAATTGACATACGTAACGATCAAAAAGCATGGTACCAGCAGCACTTCAGAAGTTTAACTTCCCTGTAGCTATTTGAGATTGAAGAAATTAGTGAATACGAATTGGAATTGATCCAATTGAACGATGTTACTTACAAAAACTATAAGCCAATGGTAACATTACTACTTGCAGAAAGTCACAAGGAATTAAAATAGATCCTGCAGACAGTGATAAGCCGCCTTGCAAACTGAATAGACCATTAATTATATACATTAAACCTTTAAAACAGTAAACCATGTCACCGGAAATTAAGTATGCTTATTTAAAAAGTCACCCACTCTTTGCTAATGCATCTGAGCCTAGTATTCAACAGGCTTCTGAGTTAATGAAAGTAAAAACCATTTACAGGAATGAAAGCCTTGGCTATGGGAATGCAAGTTTCAGCAAGATATTTCTGCTAATTCAGGGAAAAATAAAAATTGCCGAAATAAAAAACGACGACAGCCATGAGCTTATTAAAGATATTTTAACAGCACCCGATATTTTCGGTGATTTGAGTATGGAAGGCAATACAGTTATTGATGAATATGCTGAAGCACTTACAGCAAATACAGTGGTGTGCATCTTCACTATCGGTGATTTGAGGCAGATAATGCATCACAATCATGCAATTGCTATGGCATACGTAAATCTGGTCAATAAAAAATTACGCAAACTTGAATTAAAGCATTCTGACCTTGTATTTCGTGATGCAAAGAGCCGTCTGATTCGTTTTATCAAAAACTGGGCTATGACGGATGGCGACCGTGTTGGTGACAAAATTATCCTCAATAATTATTTAACACATACTGACATTGCGAATGTAATTGCAACCAGCAGACAAAGTGTGAATGTATTGTTTAATGAACTGAGAGATGAGGGGCTTTTATTTTACAACCGTAAACACATTGAACTGAACGATCAATTCGTCTTGAATTAAGTGATTAATTTATGATAATTGTAGATAACAAGACAGTATAACCGTACTTGCCAATTAGCTTTGTATTCATTAAACCTTTCTTACAAGGTTGATTTAGGGTTATAAAAGAATGGTGCTGTCCCTACAGAGCCATTCTTTTGAAATTCTTAACAACCGGATCTAATCATACCATTTGTATCATTTATATTCAGGATACATTAACCTTATGCGTTAACAAACTATACACCAAGTGATATAGGATCTGCTTATCCATAATTAAAAGATTAATCGAACGAACTGATAAGGCATAACGACAATTTCAGTTGACCATCTAACTAAAATAAACGATTCTATTTTATAATGAAGTAAAGTAGGTGATCCATCAATCAAATTCATTTCATTACAGTTATCTGTTCCCCCTTTGCCGTACGAACCTTGCATGGGCAGTAATCTGCAGTTCAGAAATTATCATACCTCTTGCTGCTGGCATTTTAAATCTATTGGGCAACTGACCGGACTGTTTGTTTTTTTAGAAATGAGCTTTAAAGTACCCTTACTAATTAATTCAATGGCAAAAAGGTGCTTAGTAGGGATGTAATCGTTGTGCAAAAATTGAAGATTTTGGCCATAGCCGTTTTCCTGCATCAAACCTTTTCATCAGGCCTATTAACTTTTTAATGTCATCAATCTTACATTCAGGAACAACTCACAGGTATAGTTTAGCGCCTCAAAAAAAAAAGCAATACTAAAAATAATCCTTTGAAATGAAGACTGTATTACTCAATGAAAAAATAAAATTTTCCTATATTAAAAACCATCTTTTGTTCCGGCACTTGGATGAAGAGGAGGTCAGGGATATTTGCTCCATGGCCAATTTAATTAACTTGAAAGCAAACAAACCTTTTCAATTAAACAGCAATGCATCAGGCAGGGTCTTTTTTTTAGGTAACGGAACTGCAAAGATCATACAAATTACTAAGACTGGAAAACGTTCGGTAAAAGATATACTTGTAGGTGGAGAAGTGTTTGGTGATGTTTCACTCACCGGATCAAATACAGACGGGTATGTCGTCGGATTGAAGGCGAACACTTACATATTTTATTTTGACTCTTGCGAATTTAGAAAGATGCTATGTAACAATCATCTCATGTCGCTGAATTATATGGAATTAATCAGTTCAAAACTCCGTTACCTGGAAGCGAAACATTCGCTATGGACAACTAAGGATGCAAGATTTCGCCTTCTCTATTTTTTCCGTGGCTGGGCCCTATGCACAGGGACCCGCACTGAGAAAAGTGTGATCCTCGAAAATTATTTTACGCTTATTGATATTGCCGAATTCATCGGTGTAACCCGCCAGTTTATTTATACACTATTGAATGAGTTAAAAGAGGATGGGCTAATAAACTATTCAAGAAAGCAGGTAGAAGTAAACAAACTATTACTTCAAAAAGACATTGAAAAAACAAAGAACTTGCCCATACATAAAGTCTCCTTTGACTACTTCAATTCGGTGTAAACTACTTTACAGAAGATACAAACTTTCGGGGATATTTCATTAATTATTGAAGATTAGCTGGCAAATTTGACTAACAACTTATAGTTGATTATTAAAATCAACTATAAGTATATCCGCATCCTTTATTAACAAATTTAAAAATCCAGGTTAATGAAAAATCTTCTGATCTCTATTCTATTTGTTGCCGCATGCGAAATTACTTGCGGACAGATTCCTCCAGCCGGTAACGTATTATGGTTAAAAGCTGATGCTGGTGTTTTTAATAACAATGCAGGAACACGGGCTATTCCCGGTGACCTCGTGCAGGTTTGGGAAGACCAAAGCGGCAATGGAAATCACTTCCTTCAGAATCTAAACAGTTACAGACCACAGCTTGCGTTTCTTGCCAATACGTTGTGTTCAAGGCCGCTGATTCAATTTGATGTAGGCAGGCGTACTTATATGAGCAGCGCTTTAAAAATTAACGGGCCTAAAACTTTATTTATTGTTTTCCTTCAGCCTGGCATCGTTGGAAGCTTTGAAACATTGATTTCGCTTAAAGGTATTTCAAATACTTATACCGAAGTTATATGCACTGATAACTCGGCCTACCGCCGTCTTTCGTATGTTGCCGATCTGCCTTCCAGTCCCTCGGGTGGCACAACCTTTTCCGGATTGGGAAGCAATGTAAGTTTCGCAGCAACCGGGAATCTTTTTTCCATGACCTACAATGGAGGAAATATCTCTTCTCCTTTAAGTTACTCCTCCAACTATAATGCAGCTCCCGAAGCAGTTTTGTCGAGCGGTTCGTTTGGCAGACTAATAAATGATACGTCTACCATTGGGGCAAGGGTACCTGAACAAAATACCGGTTTTTTAAGCGGCTATATTGCAGAAATAATCGTTTACGACCGGGTATTAACGGTTGCTGAAATAAACCTGGTGGAAACTTATTTGATGGGTAAATATGGCTTCCAGAATTCCTGCACGGTTCTCCCTGTACACAATATTAGGTTCACGGCAAGACAACAGAATTCTGTTATTCAACTCCTCTGGGATACGGATGATGAAACCAGTATAAAAGAATATATCGTTGAGCACAGTATGGATCATCATAAATGGCTAATTGTTGGCAAAAGAAACGTTGGTACTAACAAATATCAACTAATTCACTCAACCCCTTTTTTTGGAACTAACTATTATCGTCTAAAAATGAATTATGATGATGGAACAATTAGATACAGCCATGTAAATCAGATAGTTTTTTACAATTCAGGAAGAAGTACCCCGCCTATTAGCCCTAACCCAGCAACAGATTTTTTTTACGTCCGCTCAAAAAAAATAGAGCCCGTCCATCTCAGTATTCTTACTGTAGATGGTCGACTGCTAAAAAAAATAACTACTTATAGTAACAGTAAAGTTGACATCAGTGATTTATTGCCCGGCATTTACATCATTAACCTAAACGGAAAGAACGAAAAACTGATAAAAAAATAAACATACCTCATATTAATACCACTTACTTTAAATAATCCGTTATATGAAATATATTACTTACACACTGCTCATCATAGTTTCATTTTCTCTTACACCATTAAAAACAATTGCGCACGTATTATACAATTCAAAAAATATGATGCCGGGCCCTTATGGAATCATTTACAAAAAAAATTCATGGACCAGTACAGCCGACTTCATCACCAATGGCAATACGACTGCTGTATTAAGTGGAAGTTATATCAACATCAGCAGTCTAACACAGGATAACTGGAATAATACAATCCATATCACTAATTATCGTACCAAATTGGAGAAATGGAGATTCAAATTACGATTTAAGATTATGGCCTGGAGTGGAAACTCCTATGGCCTTGGATTTGGGCTTAAATCTGTAAACGAATATGTACAAAACGATGTCATGGGGTTTATACAAACCAGCAATACTGGCACTGGAGGTTTATATATTCTTAAATCCGGCAGAACAATTGTTGCAACAGGTACTACTCCTTTGGGTGTTGCACTCAATGATGTAATTGATTTAGAAGGGGTATTTCACGACAGTATATTTCAATTTTCGGCACACAATATCACATCTGGAGCTACCGCTACCGTAAGTTTTACTTTTGCGAGCAACGGAAGCACTTATGTAGTACCGAATACCAGCAATTTTTCTCTCATGGAATTGGGAGGTACACACCAGATTCAAAACCTTGAAATAAGCAGTGATGAACTTACAGGTGCAAATTTAGTTACTATTGGCGATAGTAAGACCATCGGATATTTCAGTAATACTTTTGCAGGAAGGTATGGGGCACAATTGAACAACAATTATCCAAGGGCCTTAATAAACGCTGGAGGGGCCGATAGGGTGACACATGTACTCAGCAGAAAGGAAGAGCTTGTAAGGCTGGCACCAAACAAATACCTTCTAAGTATAGGCAGTAATGATCTTCGATTTGGTTCAACACTCACTACCTTGCAAAACAACTATGACTCTCTTGTGAGGTTGTTGCAGGCAACGGGAGCCATGGTTTATCACATTGTTTTGCCGGAAGACCATACCAAGGCACTTGGTGTAAACATGTTAACGTTTAAGGATTGGGTTGCTGCAACCTACTCGGCATATTATATTAATGTATGGGATAGTATGGCAACAGGAAATTTGCTTAAAGGAATCTATGATACGGGAGATGGAGTGCATATTAACCAGGCGGGAAATAATAAGATATACGAAGCCATTGTAGCAAGCAATAAGCTTACCCAACAGACTACACTACCAATACAATTGCATTCTTTTACCGGTACAAAACTAAGTAATAATAAGGCTATACTCAAATGGGAACTGAATCCTATTCAACAAGCAGTTTCTTTTACCATTTTAAAAAGTTCGGATCCAACTCGCTTTAAAGAACTGGCAACTGTATCGTCCAACGGTCAGGCACTTTATACATACGAAGACAATGCTCTCCTACCTGGAACAAATTACTATAAGCTAAGAATGATTGATAACAATAATGGTGAGGTAAGCGAGAGTAATATAATCACTATTAGGAATAATGATAAAGTAGGGACTGAATTTTTAGGCTGGCACAAAGTATCTGCTAATAACTACGTCTTTTCAATAAAAAGTGCAGAGCTACAGTTGATGAACTGGCAGGTAATTGACGCAGTTGGCCGAATATTTAGCCAAGGCAATAAGCAAATGTCCCAAGGTATAAATACAATAAGAGTAAATATATCTGGTACGAACAATGGAATTTACTACTTTATGTTTACTTCAGGAATTGCAAGAAAATCAATATATCCATTCTTTAAATATTAATCTAAAATGAAGATCCAGCAATTCTTGCCCATGCAACCACTTGCAGGGTTTAATGAGATCAAAGATTATTCAAAAACAAGTGTCGAAAAAGGGAATTATATTTTAAATGAAAGCTTTCTGTTTAAACTGGGTTTTGAAAAGAACGAAGTGCTTTGCAAGCCGAATGAAAATATTTACTGGTATCTCAGGCCTTTAAGAGTATGCACTGGCATTGAAGTTATCTATGTACAAGAATTTGGAGTACTGTCGGTGGAAGAATTCAGCTTTGATGAAAATGGCAATCAAAAATTCTTCACTAATACAATAGTTGGAAAATTCAGGATCAGATCTGACCAAGATCTTGAATTCATTTTCTGTAATAATATACGCCTCAATTACATTTTTTTTTGTGCTGGGAAACGGGTATAGAAGCATTTTATGCATCCAAAAATCAGCACATCAGTATAATGCATACATCCCATTGTAATTGATAAGTACCATTGCATACTACACTGCTCATAACAGTCTCAGCCCAGAATGTCTCTTAATTTACAAATCAAAAATTAATACAAATGAATAAAATTTTTTTTCTAATACTTATAGTTCTCCCAGTGATCGGTTGCAAAAAAAAACCTATGACTGGTCAAACCTTAACTTTTGTCACAGGAACTTTGATTGACAATAGAGATGGACAAATCTATTCAACCGTAAAGATCGGCAATCAATGGTGGATGGCAGAAAATCTAAACTATAATACACCGGGATCTTGGTATTATGACAATGATAGTTCAACCTATGCAGCAACATATGGACGTCTTTATCTTTGGGCGACAGCTATGAACGGTCAAGTAAGCAGCAATTCAAATCCAAGTAACGTTCGTGGTATTAGTCCGGAAGGTTGGCATATACCTTCTGATGCCGAGTGGACAGAGCTAATAAACTTTCTTAAAGCCAACAATTTGACAGGTGACGACTTAAAAGAAACAGGAATTGCACATTGGCAACCTATAAACATGGGAACGAACAAAACAAAATTTAGTGCAGTTCCTGCAGGAACAATCTATGACAATGGCAATTCTTCAGCTAACATTGGCAAATTTGTAAATTATATTTCGTCAACAATCAACAGACCATCTATGTCTTTCTGGGGGCGAGGTTTAGTCTATAACAACTCAACTGTTACTCGATCAGAACTTGGTCTATCAAACGGATGGAGTCTAAGATGCGTAAAGGATTAACAACTTCGAGTTTGGAAAAAAACCAACTCCAAACAGTAACACTACTAGCAATAGATGAAGCTACCTTTTTAAAAGTGTACGATATTAAAGCGGCGCATCCTGTAAGCGGCACTTCTAAAAATGTCACTGAAAATGAATTGCCTTTAAAAGTTTTTGCAAGAGATGCAGTATTAGAAAGTCCATTCACAGGTTATTTAAATAAACTGAAGAATATATATTATTATAACACAAGAAAAGGCGAACAAAAGTGAATGTTTCTGCAAACAAGCTGAACAATCAGTTTCGGAAACTGTTCACAAAATTGGAATATGATAAACGATTGAAAGTAACTTTGAAAACAAAACTTTGGGTGAAACTTTCAGTTGTAATTAAAGATTCAAAAACAAATCGCACGAAAACCAAAAAACGCATCAATGAATTAAAAACACAGTTAGATTCCATCGAAGAAAGGTTTGTATTAGGTCAGATTTCAAAAGAACAATATGAGAAGAAGTTAAGCACGAAATTCAAAAATGATTTGATCAAATTAACGCAGGAAACAACACGAACAGAAAAATCAGGTTCGAACCTTGAAAAAGCAATTGAAAAAACATTGGAAATCGCTCAAAAACTAAGCCATCTGTAGTTTTCAGGCGACTTTACAACCAAACAGAAATCGCAATACCTCATATTCCCCGAAGGAATTCGATATGATACGAAAACTGGTACAGTTCGCCCCCCAGAGTAAATGAACTTTTTCGTCAAATCCCTTTGCTGACAACTGTTTCAAAAAAAAGACAATTATACGAATGATTGCCTTTTTGGAAGTAGTGTCGGGATGACTGGATTCGAACCAGCGACCTCTTCGTCCCGAACGAAGCACGCTACCGGACTGCGCTACATCCCGTTTAGATGTATGCAAATTATTTCTTTTTCTGCTGAATCAAAAAAACGGCCGGCACAGGCCTTTGCTCACCCTTTGAACTTGGGGTAATGGTTTCTTTACCATTCACCAGCAAACAACTGCTGCCACCACCATCGAGATTAAGCGCTTCTACACAACCTAATTCCTTAAATATCTTAGCCATTTGGGGCAATGACAAACCCTCTGCTACCCCGGCATAGCGACCCTGTACAGCAAGAATGATGAGTTTACCATCAGGCGTATAACCCATGGCTGTTCTTGGCTCCAAATTATCTTTTGCTTTACCTCCAAACATCATTTCTTCATTATTGAAAATTTTTATTTTTCCATCTTGAAGCAACACTGGCCCACCTCCAATAACTGTACGGGCTTTCCATTTCTCAAATTGTTTCAATTCGGGGAGAACTGTTCTGAAAGAATCACGGTAAGAAAAACTCGATTGAGAAACATAAGGAGACTTCAAAATGGTATCGGCATACACCCAACCAATATCCGCTTTTCTTTTTTTACTGATACCAATAGCAGAGCGAAATGGATGAGCATACAAAAAAGTGTCTCTGCCACGCAATGGTATACTGTGCAGGTTATAGTTCACCATCTTTCCATCTTTCACCACTACATTAATACTATTATTGGTCTCAAATGAAAAGAAAGTACAATTCACCACCAGTAATGGTTGCTGATTTCGTTCATAAAATGCAGAAGGTGTGATGCGCCTGTTCCTGGTTGTATCAACAGTAAAATAAAGACGCTTATCTTTCAAATCAGCAATTACATAAAATGCAATATTGGATCTTCCGTCTACACTATCTGTTGTTTTAAACACATGAACAGATGGAGGCAACGGAGCGTACAATGAATCTACATTCACCCATTTCACCTGTGCGAAACAAAAAGGAGCAGTGATTATCAACAACACTGCTCCCGTCATTATCTTTTTGAATAACATAACTAAATGATCATTGCTGCTTTCTCTTCTTCCCATTTTTGTTTTCCAAAACCGGGAATCACATGTTTTTCGCTGTGATAACTGGAACGAACCAATGGCCCGCTTTCTACATAATCCAATCCAATACTATAGCCAATCTCCCTGTACTCGGCAAACTCATCTGGATGAATAAAACGCTGAACAGGTAAATGCTTTTTGGTAGGCTGCAGGTATTGACCAATTGTTACCACATCTACTCCATTGTTATATAAATCATGCAGTGTTTGGATCACTTCTTCTTTTGTTTCGCCCAACCCCAGCATGATACCACTTTTTACACGCATGCCATTTTCTTTGAGATAACGGAGCACATCCATACTTCTCCAGTACTTGGCCTGTATGCGAACCTGCCTGGTCAATCGTTCTACAGTTTCTATGTTGTGTGATACTACTTCGGGGTGTGCATTTACCACCTGCTGCACATTTTCCATTTGCCCCTTAAAATCAGGGATCAGGGTTTCCAGTGTTGTATCAGGGTTCAATGATTTTACAGCACGGATGGTATTGTACCAGATGGTGCTGCCTCCATCCTTCAACTCATCACGATCAACAGAAGTAATCACAGCATGTTTCACCTTCATCAGATGAATGGCTTCTGCCACCCGCTGGGGCTCATCCCAATCAACCGGATCGGGTTTGCCGGTAGCAACAGCACAAAAACCACAACTGCGGGTGCAGGTGTTCCCTAAGATCATGAATGTTGCTGTGCCTGCTCCCCAGCATTCACCCATGTTGGGGCAATTGCCGCTTTCGCAAATGGTATGAAGTTTATGCGTATCTACCAGGTTACGAACATGGCGGTAGCTTTCGCCAATAGGTAGTCGCACACGTAACCAATCTGGTTTTTTTATTTTCTCCGGAACTGCTGTATCTGTAATGGAACCTCCTGAACAACTCATGCGCTGTGTTTGATCTGCAAATTTAGGTCACTTTCGCTTACCAAATAAAATCGCTACGTAGGAGTTAAAGAAGAAGCGATCAGCGGGGTTCAAGAGCATTATATTGATTTCTCTGGAATACACTTCAGCATTCAACCCGATTTCAATGGCTGAAACCAGTTCATTAAAACGGCCATAATCGAAACGAATGGCAACTTTGGCATGGGCACCGGGTACCACTTTCATATCTCTCCATCCATATTTAAAACCTGTACCCTGTATCACATTACCGGGGGTGAGAAACAAAATACTATCAGACTGGGAATATTTAATGTCCCTGGTTGTAGGATTATTAGAACTTCCTCCACGAACAGTAACATAATACGGACGCTCTAACCCGATAGAAACGCCTCCACCATAAATTGCATGCACCGCCACGCCATTACGATTGGTTTTTCCACCTATTAAACGTTGTTGAGCAAAACCGGGTTTTAACTGGTAAAAAATATTTTGCTTCCCATACACATATGGTGTGCTGAAAGCTATAAATGGGCCATTGGCCACCTGGTAGGATTGCTTTGATTCTTTAGGATGCTTTTTTTCTGCAAATTCAAGTGAAAAAAGATTGGTCACTTTTACATTCTTCATGATGCCTTTTTCATAAATAATCCCCCAACCATCGGTATTCAATTTCAGGCCAAATACATTTTGCTTATTGAATACTAGCGCCCCTTCTTCCTGCTGACGAATCAGGTTATCGATCTTTTTACGGCGATCCTGTTTACGTTCCTCTTTTTCTTCTCTTCTTGATGATGGCTTGGTATCCTGTGCTGACAGACTTATGGCCGTGGTAACGGTCAGCAGGAAAAATAATAGTTTCTTCACTCGATTATTTATTTGCATTCAGAAGTAAATTTACAGAATTAAACCAAAGTGTTGCACACAGGTTTACAAACAGCATCATTTTATCAAACTAATAACTTAAATATGACTTCCCGTATTGTGTATGAAGGCGAATTAAGAACCACGGCTACTCATTTACAAAGCAGCACCAGCATTGAAACAGATGCCCCTGTTGACAACCAGGGTAAAGGCGAACGTTTCTCTCCTACGGATCTCCTGGCCACATCGCTGGGCTGCTGTATGCTCACCATCATGGGGATCAAAGCACGGGATATGCAGATTGACCTGAAAGGTGTAACCATCGACATACAAAAACATATGAAACCCGATCCGAGAAGAGTTGTTGGTGTAGATGTAACCTTTCATTTTCCAAAAAACCTGGCATTGGATGAAAAGCAAAAAACTATTTTGCAAAATGCAGCCCTCACCTGCCCTGTGGCCAAAAGTATTCATCCGGATATTCAGCAGCACGTAGTGTTTAATTGGTAAATAACCTCATCGTTTTAAGATGGTGTTGCCAACAGCACAACTCAAACATCGTTTTACATCACAATACTGCTTCTTAAGAAACAATAATGCCTGCGAATCGAAGGCATTGGTATGTGGCGCCTGTGCAGCTTCCCAGAGTCTGGTGATTCTGTTATTTTCTTTTGGCAAATGCTGCAACCAGTTGATGGCTTTTTGTTGAACTGTTGGCGCATCCTGTTCTGATGCATAAACAAACAACAAAGGGATGATCGTGTTGATGAGGATATTATCAATCATTGAAACCCCCAGGTTTTTCTTTTTATAGGAAGACGTTTCCTGAAGAGTATAATGTGTATTCCAGAAATCATTGGCAGTAACGTTGAACATTGCTTTTATTTCTTCTATAGTTTTCGGTTCCAGGACTCTCGAAAACAAGTGACTGCTTTGATGAACCAGCATGGCCAGTTGCGCCAAACGAAGTGTTGGAAAATTGGATGGCCGCATTCGTAGAAAATGCAATGGCTGATGGATCAATTGCAGGCCATGTTTCTTTTTGAGATACCGATATTCCTTTTGCAGCATTACCGCATATGAATCGGTAAACTCTGCTTCCAGCAAACCTGCCTGCCCCAGCAACATTGCCTCCAATTGATGAATTTGATTTTTATGTTTCGCCAGTAAGGATACCGGAACAGATTGCGCCACAGCTTCCAACGCATCACTATTGAGTGGCGTACCAAAATTACGTGCCAGCAAGCGCCAAAACACTTCCTCCCAATGCCGGTTGGTTTGTTGCAGCATCTTATGGATGAGGTTTGTTTTTTGCTGCAACCGTTCCGCTATTAACCGTTCTTTCCAACTAAGCCAAACCAGTTCAGGTATGCTTTGTAAAAAATGAGCGCAGGGGATCTGTTCCTGTTGCTGCATTAATTCTGAATACTTATTGATAAGTGTACTGGCTACCCTGCCTTTTAATTCCAGGACAGAATCATGATCATCACCATCATGTTCCCATACCACATGCAGAATTACATTTTTGTAATGTTCATCACCTGTGTGCCCATGTGCTTCCCAATCACCGGTACGCAGATGAAGTTCTACAGTGCCTGCCAACTGAATGCTGTCAATGATGATTCTTGCGTTTGAAAAATCCGGCCCCTGGTTGGTATTATAGCTGCCCGGGAAAAGAATCTGCAGCTGCTCTCCTTTGTTTGTGCGGAGTTGATCTTTGTTGAAATACTGGTGTTGCCAGATGAATTGAAGCAGGCGTTCGTTCATAGATTTCCATTTTGAAAATTTGAAGATTCAAATACAACCTGTTTTCAAATTAATAAAGAGAATATGAAAATGCAAAGCCTATTTTCAAACCTGCCTGTCGGCAGACAGGTGATCAAATACTTAATCTTCAAATTGTCTTAATGCCTTCACTACCCTGCTCACAGGCAAACCCATGACATTATAAAAATCACCGGTTACTTTTTTAATACCAATAACACCGATCCACTCCTGGATGGCATAGGCCCCTGCTTTATCATAAGGTTTATAATGATCAACATAGTAGGCTATTTGCTCCTGGGTAAGTGAATGAAACTGTACTTCGGTAATATCTTCAAATGACAACTCCTCCCGGCCTCTGATCAACACAACACCTGTGATCACTTTGTGTGTACTGCCTGAAAGTTTTGACAGTGTTTCAACAGCTGCGTCCCTGCCGGAAGGTTTACCAATGATCTCATCATTCAATACTACAATGGTATCTGCAGCAAGAATGATACGGTCATGACTTAATTCATCTTTTACGGCCAATGCTTTGTTACGGGCTATGTACACAGGCACTTTTTCTATTTCCAGTGTTGAGGGGTAGAGTTCGTCTGTTTCTTTCACCATTACATCAAACTCCACCTCTGCCCATTCCAGCAGTTGTTTACGTCTTGGTGATTGTGATGCCAGTATGATACGTTCCATCAGCCAAAAAATTTAAACAGGATCATGGAAAGAATGCCTGTGAAAATAACAGCTTTGATCCATGAACTGAGTTTTGCAAAATCATCTGTGGTGCTGCTTTTCATGAGCCGGTATAAAGCATAAGCTGCGGGAAGAATAATCAGTACTACGATATATGCCGCAGGTATCCACATGGCAAACTGAAGAATATAAAACAATACAATCAGCAATAAAGCCAGCAGAATGATCATCCAGATACTTACAAACACTTTTGAAAATTCCACACCCCATACAATGGGCATGGTGCGGCACCCATATTTACGATCGCCTTCCATATCTTCTGCATCTTTCACCACTTCACGTATCAACGTAATAATAAAAGCAAAAGCAGTATACAGCAATGCCAGCCTTAAAAGTTTATGTGCAGCAGTAATAGAAGCCTGCATGCTGAACACTCCTCCCATGTAGTTATTGGCGAAGAAGTAAACCACCAATACCGTCCAGCCCGTAAGCATAGAGATCAAAATATTACCACTCAGCAGTTTCTTTTTGAAAGTGGTACTGTAAAACCAAAGCACCATTACACAAATGGTATTGGCAAAACCAATGAACCAGTTATTGCTTTGCAGCCCAATGTAAAAGCTGATGAGAATGCCGGCCATTGAAAAAAACAGGTGTAAGAAAATTGCCCAGCGCCTGCCTACTGTTTTATCAACCACCATGCGTGATGGTTTATTCACCAGGTCAATATTCAAATCGAAATAATCATTGATGATATAACCGGCGGCAGCAATGAATACAGATGACAGACAAAGCAGGTAAAATAATATTCTGAATTCACGGGGCATATAACCACCCTGGAAAAGCACCGGTTCCACCACCCCATAGAAAAACAACACCTGTGTTAATAAAATAAATAACAGGTTGGGCCAGCGTATCAATTTAAAAAATCCGGAGATGGTTTGCATTTTCGTTATCTGTTAATACAAGTCAATTTATTATACTGCTGCTGTATCTGTTGAACTTACAACCCAATCATTATTCAGCTTCAACACTTTTTCAATAACTTCTCTTACACAACCCTTCCCACCATTCTTAGTTGAGATAAATTTAGAAACTGCTTTGATCTCTGCAACGGCATCAAGCGGACAGCAAGATAAACCTACCTGTTTCATCACTTCCAGGTCAGGAATATCATCACCCATGAATAACACCTCATCCCAGGTTAGGTTATTGGCCAAAATATATTGAGCCAACACTTCTTCCTTATCTTTTACTTTCATGAAAACATTACGAATACCTAAATACTCTAATCTTTCAGCACAGGGTTTGGAAACACTTCCGCTGATGATCACCACATAATACCCTTTTTTTACTGCATGTTGTAATGCATAGCCATCTTTAATGTCCATGGTGCGTACAAACTCCTGTCCTGGTAAAATGATAAGCGAACCATCGGTTAATACTCCATCCAGGTCAAATACAAAAGCTTTTACTTTTTGAAACTGTTCTAATAAATTCATTGAAAACGATAATTAACGAAGTTCCTTCTTTTTATGATACATCTCTAAAATACTCTTTGAAATTGTTTCGTACAAGTACTGTAATTGCGGCGACTGTTCTAATAGTTGCAAATGTTTTTGTAAGGTTTGCTCATCACCCCTGCGGGCAGGGCCCGTTTGCAGATCAAAAGCACTTCCCATTTTTATACGCTGAGCCGTTTCCATGATCAACGGATGCAGCAACTCAAACTGCAATTGATATTTCCTGCAAAAATCTTCCGTTACTGTATACAAATGATTGGTGAAATTATTCACCATTACTGCCGCCAAATGAAGGTGCAACCTCTCCGCATCACCCGCTTCTTTCACCTTTGAAGATAAAGTTTGGGCAAAATCAAACAACAACACTCTTACCTCATCTGAATTTCCATCCGTTAACAATGGAATTTCAGGAATCCAGCTCATTTCCTTTCTCAAGCTTTGAAGCGGGTACAAAACTCCGTAGTTGGGCGATGCACCTTTCAACACATCCATAGCTACAGAACCGGCCGTATGTACCAGTATTTTTTTACGAAGTGAAAGTTGGGATGCAACTTCCTTCACCGCATCATCACTCACCGCCAGCACACAAACATCTGCAGATGGGTCAATAGCTGCTAATTCATCTATGGCATGAGCCCCCACTTCGTTTGCAAGATGTACAGCATGAGCCGCATTCCGGCTCCACACCTGCAAAATGCGGTGACCTTTTTGATTCATTAAACGGGCAAGCACTGTTGCCGTATTACCACTACCGAGAAAAACAATATTCATAAAAAAGCAATGAGGTAAATTGCAGTCACAAGATAGACATCCCATGAACTTTGCACAAAAATTAGTGATCAGTTATTTCAGTACGAAGTTTAAGCTGTGGTCAAAGCTCTCCAAACGTAAAGCAGCTGAAAAAGCATTCGACCTATTTTGCACACCTGTACCCGGCGGTCCTAAAAAAACACCCGCTGTTTTTACAAAAGCTGAAAAGCTCCATCTGAAAATGGAAGATGTGAAACTGGTGGGCTATCGGTGGAATCATCCGCAACCAAAAAAGGTGTTGATCCTGCATGGATTTTCCAGCACCATTAAGAAGTTTGATCATTTTGTAACGCCGTTGGTGAACAAAGGATACGAAGTACTGGCTTTTGATGCGCCTGCACATGGTGAAAGCGGAGGCAAACGCATCAATGTGCTGAGTTATATGAAAATGATTGAAACGGTCTATGAAAAGTTTGGCCCGATTCATTCGTTTACAGCCCATTCATTTGGAGGTATTGCCCTGAGCCTTTTTATGGAACAACAAATCTACCAGGAACATAAAAAAATGGTATTGATCGCTCCTGTAACTGAAACTACAACTGCATTGGATAATTACTGCAAACTTTTGAAGATTGATGATGCTGTAAAAAACGAGTTGCGTAACATCATTTATGAGAAACGCAACGAATGGCCGGAGTGGTACTCCATCCGCAGAGCGGCACACAATATAAAAGCAGAAGTATTATGGATTCATGATGAAGAAGATGAACAAACGCCATGGTCTGATGCAGAGAAAGTAATGCAGGATGCACATCCGAACTTTCGATTCATGGTAACAAAAGGGCTGGGGCATCGGAAAATCTACAGGGATAATCAGGTGAAGAAAGCGGTGTTTGAGTTTTTATAAATCAGTTAGTTGATAACTGATAACCTCTTGTATTATTAAACTTTTTAACCTCATCGGGGTGAAACGTTAGTAGCAGAGAAGTTAATTAATGAGTTTTGAGCTCCGTAGGAGCGGCATGTTATGTAATTTTGTTTATGACAAATCGCCCCGATGGGGCTTAATTGTTGCTTTAAACCACTTTCTACTAACATTACGCCTCTATGAGGCTATTTCAGTTAGCTTGTTTGATATTTTATTAAATAACAAGTAATGAATCATTCATCAGAAATTTTAATCTGTTTCGTTTACCGGTAATTATATAATTGAACCCACAGATGCCACATGCACATGCTATGAAACGAGCGTGGCAAGGAACGATGCCCGCCCGTACCGAAAGCTTGTAACAAAAACTATTTTATTCGTTAGTACGTTCGGGCGGGCCGCATGCTCAAATGCACGTTACAAAAAATAAAAAAACATAGCCTTGTGCAGTCACTTTTCGGATGAGCATACAACACAAATCATGATCATTTATCCATTCATCCATTATCCATTATTCCTCCTTTTTCTTTGATTTATGAATGATTTTATAATATTGCATCGCCGATGTCCTCAAAAAAACCGGTTTGCAACAAATCATTATGGCTAAAAATTTATTGATCGTAGAGAGCCCTGCAAAAGCAAAAACTATCGAAAAAATCCTTGGAAAAGATTTTGAGGTAAAGAGTTGTTATGGACATATCCGTGACCTCGAAAAAGATGAAATGGGCATTGATGTGGAGAATGAATTTGAACCCCGCTACATAGTTCCCGATGAAAAAAAGAAGGTGGTGAGTGATCTGAAAAGCCTGGCCAAAAAAAGTGATGAAGTGTGGCTGGCAACGGATGAGGACCGTGAAGGAGAAGCCATCAGCTGGCATTTGTGTGAAGTGCTGGGTCTTGATCCACGCAATACCAAACGCATCGTGTTTCATGAAATTACCAAGCCTGCCATTCAAAAAGCCGTGAACAATCCCCGTTTTGTGGATATGAACCTGGTGGAAGCACAGCAGGCACGCCGCATACTGGATCGTATTGTTGGTTTTGAACTCAGCCCTGTGTTATGGCGCAAGATGAGTATGCGCAACAATTTAAGTGCCGGCCGTGTACAAAGTGTGGCCGTACGATTAATTGCGGAGCGTGAAAGAGAGATCAACGCCTTTGTTGCATCCTCTACCTTTAAAATAGAAGCGTTGTTCACCGCCAAAGATATGGGCGACCGCAACGTAACCTTTAAAGCAGAAGGTAAAAAAACCAATACAGCTGAAGATGCTGAGAAATTTTTGAACAGTTGTAAAGGAGCTGACTACACCGTTACCGATATTGCTGTTCGCCCCGGTAAAAAATCACCCGCACCTCCATTTACTACTTCTACCTTACAACAGGAAGCAAGCCGCAAATTGGGTTACAGTGTAAGCCGTACCATGACGCTGGCACAGAAATTATATGAAAGCGGTAAGATCACTTACATGCGTACGGATAGTGTGAATTTAAGTGATACTGCTCTTGGTGATCTCACACGTACAATTAAAGGTATGTATGGGGATCAGTATCATCAGTTCCGCAAGTATAAAAACAAGAACGAAAGTGCACAGGAAGCGCATGAAGCCATTCGCCCCACCTACATGGAAAATACAAGTGTGGAAGATGAAGATCTGAGACGTTTGTATGAATTGATCTGGAAGCGTACCATGGCCTGTCAAATGGCAGATGCTGAACTGGAACGCACAACAGCCACGATTGAAATCTCTACCAATAAAGAAGAACTGAAAGCTGAAGGTGAAGTATTAAAGTTTGATGGCTTTTTGAAAGTATATCGTGAAGACAGGGATGAGGAAGACCTGGAAGAAGAAGCACAAGAAGGCATGTTGCCCCAATTGAGTGTTGGTCAGAAATTGCCTTTAATAGAAATGAATGCTACGGAGCGTTTCAGTCGCCCTTTGCCAAGATATACAGAAGCTTCATTGGTAAAGAAACTGGAAGAATTGGGTATTGGGCGCCCAAGTACCTACGCCCCTACTATTTCTACGATCTTAAAACGTGGTTATGTGGAGAAGCGTGATAAAGAAGGTGTGTTAAGGGACTTCAGGGTGATGCAATTAAAGAATGATGTGGTGAGCAAAGGAATGGAACAGGAAACTACCGGTGCAGAAAAGTCGAAATTATTCCCCAGTGACCTGGGATTGGTGGTTACTGATTTCCTGAAGCAGTACTTTGATGATATTATGGATTACAGCTTTACGGCACGTATTGAAGAAGAGTTTGATGAAGTAGCGGAAGGAAAGTTGAAATGGAATAAGATGTTGAAAGACTTTTACAAGCCTTTCAAAAAAGATGTTGAGAATACCATTGAAAATGCAGAACGGATTAAAGGTGAAAGAGAACTGGGTGTTGAAGAAACTAGCGGCAAAAAGATAGTGGCACGTATGGGTCGCTTTGGCCCGATGGTGCAGATTGGTGATGTAAATGATGAAGAAAAACCACGCTTTGCAGCTTTACGTAAAGATCAGAGTATTGAAACCATTACGCTGGAAGAAGCAATGAAGTTGTTTGAGCTTCCCCGTACTTTGGGTGTATTTGAAGATAAAGAAGTGAGTGTGAATATTGGCCGCTTTGGCCCTTATGTAAAATTGGATGATCAGTTCATTTCCATTCCTAAAGGAGAAGATGTTATGGAAGTAACTTTGGACCGTGCTATTGAACTGATCAAAGAAAAACAAAATGCAGATGCACCTGTTGCCTTTTACGAAAATAAACCTGTAACGAAAGGCAAGGGAAGATTTGGTCCGTTTATTAAATGGGATGGCATGTTCATTAATGTTCCCAAGCGTTACAATTTTGATAAGCTGAGTGAGAATGATATCAATGAACTCATTGAAGCCAAAGTGGCAAAAGAGGCCAATCGTTTTATCATCCGCTGGCCAGATGAAAATATTGCAGTGGAGAATGGAAGATGGGGTCCGTTCATTCGCTTTGGTAAAAAAATGCTGAAAGTGGACAAGAAAGCCGATGGCGAAAAATATACTGCAGAAGAACTGGCTATGATGCCTGTGGAAGAGATTAAAAAAATGATCGTTGTACAAATGCCGGGCGCATTTGATAAGAAAACAAAAGCGGCAGCGAAAAAGGCACCTGCAAAAACAGCAGTGAAAAAGAAAGCAGCGGTGAAGAAAAAGGCGGCGAAGAAGAAATAATTAAAAAAGGCGATTGAAATTCAATCGCCTTTTTTAATTGCTGCTATTGAATATCCATATTGATCAACTGTAGTTACATTTATTTCCTGATATTCCAAATCATTTACCCATCCAATCGCTTTCTCCTTCGGCACTTCATCCCTGAACTCTGGTGTAAACGAATCAAATAAATAAATCAACTCTTCCCGGTAATTTACAGGACGTTTGTTCCTGATTTTTTTTATCAAAAATGTAAAGGGGAAAATAAACAGAGTAATAATGATAAATGCCAGTTGAATGGGCAATTTGCTGATGAACTTTCGTAGCCACAATGCCACTGTATGGTACAAGTTCTTTTGAGGGTGATAGAGCCATATGCACAACAACCCATCGTGCTTCAATGTAGTTTCAATACGCTTCAATGATTCAAAAGTGTTATTGGTATGATGAATAACACCGCTTGAATACAACACATCAAATGTACCGGCTGTAAAGGGCAAATACCGCAGATCTGCCTGCACAAACCAGGCATTTGACTGTTGATTGTGCACATAAGCATTCTCTACTGCTTTACTCAGCTCCACACCTATAGCAGTTGTGTTTGTAAGCGAAGCAATGGCTGATGTCATCAATCCATGGCCGCTTCCAACATCGATCGTTAATTTATGATTGACATCCTGAATGGATAAGCCGGTTTCACTCAGAAAAATATCTGTAAGGGATGCGATATCTTTTTCCCAGATCTTATCTTTTTTCTCAGCATCTAAAAAATTCCACTCCCACTCAAAACTCTTCTTTGTCTTTTTGTTGCCGGAAATGCATTCGTTCAGGAGCTGACCTTGTGATGTTGTAAGTTCCCGGAGTCTGTTTGTGTAATCAGGAACATGCTGCTGAAGAAAACTGCGGTAATCATAAACTGCTTCAACCAGCATCCTTGGAATACCATTGATTACAGGAAACACAAAACCAAGGGAAGAAAAAAGCAGCCCGGTTTTGATTTCTCTTACCGTGCTGCCTTCATAGTTTTTTTCAAATTCCTCGATCAGTTGAAATTGCAGTTCTGTTTTTGAAACGGGGCAACGTAAATAACGGAGCAATTCATACTGCATAAGAATCTATTTCATGTGTTCGTTTTCATTGTTATTTCAATGCTGCTAACGCCACTTTAATACGCTTGTATGCTTCTTCAATTTTTTCCAAACTGTTAGCAAAGGATAAACGAATGCTGTTAGGTGTACCAAAAGCACGACCTGTTACTGTAGATACATGTGCCGTATTGAGCAGGTACATACAAAGATCATCCGCATTATTGATGGCTTCAGTACCGTTTGATTTTCCGAAGTAACTGTCTACACTGGGAAATACATAAAAAGCACCGTCGGGGGCTGCACAACTCCAGCCGGGAATTTCTTCGATCAACTGCAGCACTCTTGCACGGCGACGTTCAAATTCTTTCGTCATGTCAAAAGTAGGCTTCAGGTCAGTTGTTAGTGCAACAATTGCTGCTCTTTGTGTAACAGCATTGGTGCCACTGGTGAATTGACCCTGGATCTTTTCACAAGCTTTTGCAATATCTGCATGAGCCGCTATATAACCCAGACGGTAACCCGTCATTGCAAACCCTTTACTCAAACCATTCACAATGATCACACGGTCTTTGATGGCGTCAAATTGAGCAATGCTTTCATGTGTACCAACAAAGTTGATGTATTCATAGATCTCATCAGAAATGATCAGTATTTCAGGATGTTTTGCAAATACATCAGCCAATGACTTTAATTCATCTTTGGTGTAAACAGAACCGGAAGGATTGCAGGGTGATGAGAATAAAAACAGTTTTGATTTGGGTGTGATAGCTGCTTCCAGTTCAGCACCGGTGATCTTGTATTTATTCTCCAGTTTGGTTTCAATGATCACAGGAATACCACCTGCAATTTTCACCAGCTCAGAGTAGGTAACCCAGAAAGGTGCAGGAATAATTACCTCATCCCCTGCATCTACCACAGAAAGAATGATATTGGCCAGACTTTGCTTGGCACCTGTTGATACAACAATGTTCTCCGGTTTATAATCTAGATGATTATCCCGTTTTAATTTTGTACACACTGCTTCTCTCAAATCCAGGTAACCTGCAACAGGTGTATAATGACTGTAATTGTCATCAATTGCTTTTTTAGCTGCGTCCTTAATGTGCTGCGGGGTATCAAAATCAGGCTCACCTAAACTCAGATCAATCACATCAATTCCTTTGGCTCTTAATTCACGGCCGAGCTTTGCCATTTTGAGGGTTTCAGGTTCTGCAAACCTGTCCAGTAAAGAAGATAATTTCATGTTCGTTGTTACAATATAGTTTTATGTAGTGGTCGTATGCTGCAAATTACTTTATCTGCGGCTATTGCCTGTTAGTTGTGTGCAATGATGCTCATGCTTAATGAATCACGCCCTGCTCTGCCATCATACCCTTTCACTACTAATGAATATACTTTTCCTTTTACGAAGTTATATTGATAAGAACGTGCAATGGAATTATCAATTCTTCGCCTGATGCGAAGTGTAATAACCGTATCACCGGGAAAATTAGTAAAGCCGCTCACACCCAGCAACGTTGCCTGGTCAAACTTCCCAAAATAAGGTACATTTCTGTAAATGGGAGAATCAACACCGGTAAGGTTGGGATGTATGGTAACAAGATCTAGAGAATCAAGATCAGGACTTAGATGCACCATTCTCAATTTGCTTTGCTTACCCAATCCTGTTGTATCCAGGTTGTCATTCAGAAAAAAATACTTCACTCTTCCTGCAGTTGCTGAATCAAATAGATAGAGGCTGTGCTGCAGTCCTTCATTCGCAAATAAGAAACTGGCAATTTCATTATTGCCGGTACGTAACTTATAGTTTTGAAATCCACTGTCTACCATTCCATAAGATGACTGCGAATTGAATGTATTAACGTAGTTATATGTATTGATGCTGTTGAGGTTTTGAAGTACTTCAATGCCATTGCTGTTAGGTGATGCATTCACAACACTCACACTTGCTTTTGTACCGGGCACTCTGTCTTTTTTACAACTCAGCAAAGCCAAACAAACTATAATGATGATAAAACGCATTTATTTTTTTTGATTTTAGATTGAGGTCTCACAGCTTGCAGCCGTACCGACCAGTGTTTCTCCTTCTGCTCTTTTAACTCTTAGTTCTACTTTTCGTATTTCAATTTAAACCTGCTCAAATCAGGAACCACTTTTCTTTCACGCTTTACTTCATGCTCATATACAAGATTGCCCAGTCTTTCTAAGAATGGGTTCCCCACTTCATCAAAATCATATTTGTTATCATTCAAAATACCATCCTTGTTACAATAGATTGTTGCACTGAGCATGAATTCAATGTTCTTTTCAAAATCAACGATATATGCTACATCCGTTAAAAAGCCATAAGCCCAGCCCACTTTATTAAAGATTCGGATATGTTTGGGCATGGCAGTTTTCTTTTGAGTACCGAACATGAAAAATTTTACATAGCTGTCATAATGCTCCACCAAATCATAATCAGGGTATTTGGTTTCACTTGGTAATTGACTCATATGTTGATAGAGAAAACGATAATCATCTTCCGTAAAATTGAAGCGCTGATTTTTGGGCACAGATTCAGGGAACATAACTGAGCGAAGCACCTGGTGCAGATCAGTCAGGTAAAAACGGTTTTTACGGCTGAAATTGAACGGCTGGTTGATAAGTTGTTCCCCGCTCATATATCCTCTGCCCACAAAATCCTGTCGTTCCAGGTATGGATAATTACTAGCCACATTGGGTTGCTGGTACAATATCTTACCGCTGCTATCCCTGAAACTTACAGGATTGGTGTTACGGTGTTGGGCTTCCGTTAAACTAACAGCCAGGCGATGAACGATCTGTGCTTCCGGGTAACCTTTCTTTGCCAGTTGTTCATGTATGTATTGCTGACCCAGAAATTCGTACAGACGGTTATTCGCATCATTATCGCTTACCAGGAACAACTTTTTGATGTAATGCTCAACGGTGGGTCTTCCATCAGGGCTGGTTGGGTCGTTGTAAACACCCGTTTGCCCATCCATCTTTTTTTCTGAAATAAAAGTGGCATTTCGATTGATTCCCAAATTATTGAGCTTTTCAAGAGCCAGGAACGCAACCGGCATTTTTATGGTAGAGGCCGGGTAGAAATACAGGTTTCGATCCACATTAAAGTAGTAGTCAGTAAACCGGGGGCGATTCCTTCGATCCCTGTCAATTTGGGTATAAACGACCTGGATGCGCAGGCTGTCACGGTTTTGAAGGGCTTCTGCAAATTCCGGTCTTCCGGTCATGAGTTGCTCGATTAAATTTTGATTGGACACAACAGTTTTAGGGGGTTTACATCCTTCTGAGATGCTCAATACTACCAGGAAAAAGGCAGCCAGAAATGAAAATCGGAACATGCCCAAAAATAAGCCTTTCAGACTATTGGAACACGGTTGAGCCTGGATTGATTCCTTAAAAACATTTCAAAAATTCAAGGTCAAAATTCACGGGCAATGTTGTTCCACCACAGAGGAAAAACAGCTGATTAGCGGCTGTTCGCTTTCAGCCCATTTCCCCTATCTTTGCCCGCCCCGTAAAGCCGGGGTTCTTTACTATAACAACGTATTAAAAGAAACCCAAATTAAATTTTATTATGGCACTGAAAGGTTTGGTAAGGTTTTTTGCGATCATGCTGATTTTGATATCGCTTTACCAATTGAGTTTTACCTGGATCGTTCGCAACTTTGAAGGTAAACAAATGGCAAGAGCTGAAAAATTTGTAAAAGCAAATTTTCCATCAGCGTCTCAAGAGGTGAAAGATTCCGCACTTAATGCAACTTACCGTCGTTACCTGGACAGTTTGAAGGAAAAACAAATCCTCAACATTCCTATTCTCTATTCCAAACTTACTTATCAAAAAGCTGCTGAAAGCGAACTCAATCTTGGTTTGGACTTGCAGGGTGGTATGAACGTAACATTAGAAGTGGGCCTGGATGGTTTGATCCGTTCCATGAGTAATAATCCAAAAGATGCAACATTGAACCGTGCATTGGAAAGAGCTACTCAACTCAAAGCCAACAGTGATGCTGATTATGTTACGTTGTTTGTAAACGCATACAACGAAGTAAGCAATGGAAGACCCTTGTCAGGATTGTTTGCAGGTGCTTCTCAAAACAGCCGCATTAAAGTAAACTCTTCTAATACTGAAGTAATTGCTGTAATTCGTGAAGAAGCCAATCTTGCGGTGAAAAGAACGTATGACCGCTTAAGTGCACGTATCGATCAGTTTGGTGTGGCTCAGCCTAATATCAACCTTGATCAAAACAAAGGCATCATCAACGTAGAGTTGGCAGGTGTGCAGGATAACCCTGAGCGTGTACGTAAGTATTTGCAGGCAACTGCTAATTTGGAGTTTTGGGAAACATATGCGATCGATCAAAACTTCTATACACAATATATCACAGCCGCTGATGCAAGGATCAAAGAATACCTCAGTGGTGTTAAAACAACAGACACTACTGCAAAAGATACAAACGCTGTTGCAAAAGCTGATACAAGTAAAAATGCATTACCTACAAATGCCCAGGCATCTGTTGATAATCCTCTTACCAGTATGTTCCAGGCCCCTGCAGCAAATGTAACTCCCAGCTCATTGGCAACTGTTGGTTTTGTTTTAGTGAGAGATACAGGTAAGTTCTCTACTTATACAAATCTTGATGTAGTACGTTCTATTTTCCCTGCTGACCTTCGTTTTTACTATGGCGCAAAGCCTGTAAAGAATAAAGGTGGCGAAAGCTTGCTGGAGGTATTTGCTATTAAAACAGTAGCAGGAAGCGACAAACCAAAGCTGAGTGGTGAATCAGTAATTGCAGCGGGACAGGATGTGGATCAACGTAACGGTGAAGTACAGGTGACGATGGGTATGGACGGCAAAGGTGCAAAGGCCTGGGAAAAATTAACAGGTGACAATATTGGCAAAGCCGTTGCGATTGTCTTAGATAATTATGTGTACTCAGCTCCACGTGTAAACCAGGCCATCCCCGGCGGTAGTTCAGTGATCAGCGGAAGCTTTACCATCCAGGAAGCACAAGACTTAGCAAATATTTTAAAGACAGGTAAACTCCCTGCTCCTGCTAAAATTGTACAGGAACAAACAGTAGGGCCCACTCTTGGTGCAGAAGCCATCAAAGGTGGAACCATGTCCTTCCTTATTTCATTTATTGTGATCTTTATCCTCATGCTGGTGTATTATAACACCGGTGGGTGGGTTGCGAATATTGCATTGATCTTAAACCTGCTCTTTACTATTGGCGTTCTCAGTTCACTGGGTGCAACATTAACAGCTGCCGGTATTGCCGGTTTGGTGTTGACCATTGGTATGGCTGTGGATACCAACGTAATCATCTTTGAACGTATCAAAGAAGAGTTAACCAAAGGCAAGAGCTATCAACTGGCTGTTGAAGATGGTTATAAACGTTCATTGGCCCCTGTATTGGATGCACACGTTACTACTTTATTAACGGCCATCATCCTGTTCTACTTTGGTTTGGGTCCTGTACTTGGTTTTGCCACTACACAGATCATTGGTATTCTTCTTTCATTGTTCTGCGGTATTCTTGTATCAAGACTCATTACTGATTTCTGGACTAACAAGAAACGTCACTTTGAATACTTCACTCCTATCAGCCGCCGCATTTTTAAACATGCTGCTTATAAGTTCATTGAATACAGAAGAGTAGCTTATGGTATCTCTGTTGTGGTGTTACTACTGGGTGTAGCTGCTGTGTTCAACGGATTTGATTATGGTGTGGAATTTAAAGGAGGCCGCAGCTTCACTGTGAAGTTTCAAAAGAACATGAATACAGATGAAGTGCGTGAAGCATTAAAAACAAGCCTGGGCCACTACCCTGTTATTAAAACTGTTGGTGCTCCCAATCAATTGAACATTACCACAGATTATTTAATTGACAAGCCTGGCCAGACCGTAACTGCCGAAGTTCAGCAAAAACTGTATGAAGGTTTGATTCCGCTTCTGCCTGCAGGTACCACCGCCGAGCAGTTTGATAAACAATACAAACAAAGTTCACAAACAGTATTACCTACTATTTCTGATGACTTGAAGAAAGGTGCATTGTGGGCTACCATTGTTTCATTACTGGTGATCACTGCGTATATCTTTATTCGTTTCCGTGATTGGAGATATTCCATTGGTACCATTGTAGCCTTGCTGCACGACGTATTGGTAACGCTTGCTGTATTCTCATTCCTGAGAGGTATTGTACCTTTCCCATTGGAAATTGATCAGCACTTTATTGCAGCGGTGTTAACGGTAATTGGTTTCTCGATGAACGATACAGTGATTGTATTTGACCGTGTGCGTGAATACAGCCGTACGATGTATGGTCAAAGTAAAACAGTGATTCTAAACAAAGCCATCAATGATACATTGGCTCGTACCATCATGACCTCATTGACCGTATTCTTAACACTGCTGATCCTCTTCATCTTTGGTGGTGAGGTAACCAGAGGTTTCGCATTTGCCATGTTAATTGGTGTGCTTACCGGTACGTACTCATCTATTTTTGTGGCTGCTCCTATCCTGGTTGACTTTGCAAAAGATAAGCCTTTGGGTGAGCCTGAAAAAGATAAAACATTAGCGAAGGCAAGACATTCCATCAGCTAATGATCCAATCATTATACAAGAGAAGCCCCGGCAATGCGTCGGGGCTTCTCTTTTTAATTAACTATTCACCAGTTTCATTCTTCTCTAAATCCATTCCATATGCGGGTTGTTTTATTGAATACCCAATACGTATCATTGCTGTAAGAGAAATTGAAGAAGGCTTCTGGTTTAAAGCTCAAAGGAAGTTTTACAATCTTCGTCATATACCCGGTTTTGATGCTGTATAACTCTACCTGCTTTTGTACAATATTCAGCAAACCGATTTCCGAACCGTTCTTACCGGTATAAATGAGAGACCGTGTATTGTAATCACTTTCAAAACTGCTGCCTGTTCCTGCATCGCTTGATGTTTTCTTACCAATATAAAGTTGAATCGTCTTTCGTTTTTCATCCCCTTCAGTGGTATAGCAAACAATATTCAGTCCATCAAGAAATAATATTTCATTATCGTCTGTGTTCAATACACCCGGGCTGTGATCATCAGGCTGGTAACGTCCTTTTTTAAATACATTAATTTTTTCCACCATTCCTTTTTTATCCAGCTCATAACTGAACCATCCAAATTGTGCATAGCCGTTGCCGCCAATATCTTTTGTTTTGGGGTTGTACCATAACCCACGGATATCAATCAATGTTGATTGCTCACTATTGGAAACTACATTTCCATTCTCATCAAAGATCACCAACGGAAAAGAAGCATTACCGGCCTGGGCAGCATAATAGAGCTTTTCTTTAGGATGATAAACAACAGATGCTCCGTTAGCACCACCTTCGGGAATTTTAATTTCAAAAACTCTTCTTGTATTCACAGTAAAACTGCCGCTACCCGATGATCGGTCACCCGTTGTACCGGTAGCTTCAGCCACTACATTATTTAAAGCATGAACAGCAGGTTTTTTTTGTGCAGCTACAGACAATGATACTGCAAGCAACAGAACGGGCAAGCTCGTTTTCATATGTGTATTTTATGGCGAGTTATAAAAACCTAAGGTAGGAAAGAATACCGTGCTGAGGGTATTTTGCAAAACATGAAAGAATAATGTTTAACTTGACTGCTTTTCATAAATCAATCGTATGAGTTCAAAATTTGAAACATCAAAAACAAGCGGAGCACATCATCTCTTCAGTCAAATGGAAGGCAGTTGGGAAGGTATGGCCAAAACATGGTTTGACCCCAATGAATTGAGTGATGAATCACCTGTACAGGCAAATATGCGTCTCATTCTTGGTGGACGTTTCTTAATGATCGGCTATGCAAGAAGTATGCAGGGGCGGCCGCTGGAAGGATTGATGATCATTGGAAAACAATTAACTACTGATAAATTTCAATGTGTTTGGCTGGACAGTTTTCATACAGGCACCGATATGATGTTCTCAGAAAGTAAAAGGAATGCTGATGCGTTATCAGTTCTGGGCACATATGTTTATGCAGGTCCGGAAAAAGAAGAAATATGGGGCTGGCGTACAAAAATTGAGTTGCTCAATAATGATGAACTGTTGATCACAGCTTTCAATGTTACACCCGCAGGCGAAGAATCAAAAGCAACGGAAGTACTGTTTAAAAGGATTCAATAAACAATTTACACTGCAAAGCTGGTACCACAGCCACAGGTTTTACTGGCATTGGGATTGGTGAAGGTGAAGCCACGGTTATTTAAGCCGTTATCCCAGTTGATTTCCATACCAAAGAGGTACAATTCATGATTTTTATCCATGATACATTGGATGCCTTCTACTTCAAACAACTCGTCATTTTCCCTGCGCTCGTCCATTTCCAGCACATAGCTTAAACCGCTGCAACCGCCACCTTTGGCACCCACACGCAAATAACGGTTGCTGTTATCTGCCGCAATCACTTTCTTTAATTCGTTGATAGCTGATGCTGTAAAAGTTACCGGGGTTGAAGTTGTTGTTTCCATGCTGCAAATTTAAGAAATAAACCACGGATTGGATGAACGGTTTAACCACTTACATTTGTGTACTATGGATCCTATTTATTACTACCTCTTTGGCGCTACTGCCGTTATTTTTATTGCCCTTGCCTGGTACCTGCGTGTGAAAGGCCGCAAGGAATTACAACAACAGGCTGAACTGGAAGCCAAGCAAATGCAAAGCAACCCTGTAGTACAAAACACCGTTCGTAAAACATCCAGCAATCCTGAAATGGTGCGGCTTCAATTACAGGCTTATGAACGTCTCATCATCTTAACGGAGCGTTTGGGTTTGCAAAATTTGTTAAGCCGTTTTGATGTAAACAATGCTACCTGTGCTCAAATGCAGCACCAGTTGATTCAAACCATCAGAAGTGAGTTTGAGTACAATGTAAGCCAGCAACTGTATGTTTCTTCACAGGCTTGGGATGCAGTGAGCAATTTAAAAGAACAGAATATTTTTATCATCAACCAGCTTTCTGGAATGGTGAAACCGGATGCTCCTGCATTAGAACTGGGTCAAAAAGTGGCTGAATTGTTGGCGGCTGATGAAAACGCATCCTTACAACCCATTGTTGCTGCATTGTTGCGTAAAGAAGCAAAGGAGTTGATGCATTGATGGCAAATATCTTTCTTAACGATTGCATATAGTTTCATAATTCATTCACATGGCAGAAGAAAAAAAACTGTTCACTGATTCAGGTATTGAAGTAAAAGCACTTTACACAGCTGATGATGTGAAAGCCCCTCCTTTGGAGGGGTTTGGGGAGGTGCCCGGACAATTTCCTTTTACACGTGGTGTGCAGCAGGATATGTACAGAGGCAAACTGTGGACGATGAGGCAGTATGCCGGTTTTTCTACTGCTGAAGAAAGTAATAAACGCTATCATTATTTATTAAGCCAGGGTGTGATGGGATTGAGTGTGGCTTTTGATCTGCCCACACAAATCGGCTACGACAGTGATCATCCGCTGAGTGAAGGTGAAGTGGGAAAAGTAGGTGTTGCTATTGATTCCATTGAAGACATGGAAACATTGTTCAAAGGAATTAAGCTTGAAGAAGTTTCCACCAGCATGACCATCAATGCAACCGGTTTTATTCTGCTGGCGTTTTATGTGGCATTGGCCAAACAGCAGGGCGCTGATCTGAAAAAAATTGCCGGTACTATTCAAAATGATATTTTAAAAGAGTATGCGGCAAGGGGAACTTACATTTATCCACCCAAGCCCAGCATGCGCATCATCACTGATATTTTTGAATGGTGCAGCAAAGACTTACCCAAATGGAATACCATTTCCATCAGCGGTTATCATATTCGTGAAGCAGGAAGCACAGCCGTACAGGAAATTGCATTTACCCTCAGCAATGGGAAGGCCTATGTAAAAGCAGCATTGGAAAAAGGATTGGACATTAATGTGTTTGGCAAGCGTCTATCCTTCTTTTTTAATGCACATAATAATCTGTTTGAAGAAGCAGCCAAGTTCAGAGCTGCCCGGAGAATGTGGGCCAGGATGATGAAAGAACTGGGAGCCACCGATCCTAAAGCCATGATGCTTCGCTTTCATACCCAAACAGGCGGCAGCACATTAACTGCACAACAACCGCTCAACAATATTGCAAGAGTAACCGTGCAAACATTGGCTGCTGTGCTTGGCGGCACACAATCATTACACACCAATGGTTATGATGAAGCGTTGAGTTTGCCTACAGAAGAAGCCGCACGGATTGCATTGCGTACACAACAGATCGTTGCCTTTGAGAGTGGCGCTCCGGATACAGTGGATCCATTGGCAGGCAGTTATTATGTGGAAGCATTAACGGATGAAGTGGAAAGCAAAGCATGGGAGCTCATTGCAAAAATTGATGCCATGGGTGGCAGCGTAAGTGCTATTGAAGAAGGGTTTATACAGGACGAAATCGCAAGAAGCGCTTATGACTATCAGCGACAGATAGAAACCGGAACTAAGATCATTGTAGGCGTAAACAAATTCCAGGTGCAGGAAAACAATGATACCCCATTGCTGAAAATTGATGACAGTATCCGAACGCTACAAACTGAAAAGTTGAAGAAATTAAAATCCAGCCGTGATCCTAATAAAGTTGACCAGTGTTTGCAACGCATCAACGATTGTGCAGAAGGTGATGAAAACCTGATGCCTGCGGTGATTGAAGCTGTAGAGCATAAATGTACGCTGGGTGAGATTGCTGATGAGCTGAGAAGTGTGTTTGGAGAATATAAATAGCAATCAGTTTATTTATTGATATGCATCATTTAGTACTTATTACCTTTTTATAGATTTACAAAAAAATATCTGAAATGGCATCCAACGATCTACAATCTCCACAAATGGATAAAGCAATACAGGAGTTTTTAAAAGAAGCTTCTGTTGTTACCATTGCAACTTCCATAAAAAATCAGCCATATTGTGCTACCTGTTATTTTGCATTTGTAGAAGGAGACAATCTCCTTGCTTTCAAAAGCGATGCCGATACAAGGCATATTGAAGAAGCTCAAAAAAATGAACTGGTGGCCGGCTCTGTGCTTCCTGATAAAATTGTAAAAGCAAAACCAAAAGGTGTACAGTTTACAGGTGTATTCAAAAAAGCAGCGGGTGCCGCCGGCGAACGGGCTAAAAAAACCTATCTCAAAAAATATCCCGTAGCAGGAATTTTCCGTGGCGATATTTGGGTAATAGAACTCAACCACATCAAGTTCACTGACAATACACTTGTATTTGGAAAGAAAATTCTCTGGGAGCGGTAATCTCCATTCAACAGAAGCAATGCAGGCTTTGCCTGCATTTATTTTTTATACCTTCAGCAAAATTAAAACCACATGCAACGCATTTGTTTATTAGCTGCTATTTTCACCCTTTTGTTCGGGGTTTCTCATGCTCAGCAACCTTCATTTATTACTGATAGTTTGGAAGCCTATATCAACCGTGGCATGAAGGACTGGAATATTCCCGGTTTGGCCATTGCGATTGTAAAAGATGGCAAAACAGTTTTTATGAAAGGCTATGGTGTGAAAGACATCAACACCAAAGAAAAAGTGGATGAGAACACGTTGTTCTTTATTGCCTCCAATTCCAAGTTGTTTACAGGAATGGCAGTTGCTAAACTGGAACTGGAAAAGAAATTGTCCTTAGATGATAAAGTAACCAAACATATTCCATGGTTTCGTTTATATGATTCCACTTCCACCGCATTGGTAACGGTGAGAGATCTGTTATGTCATCGCCTGGGCACCAAAACCTTCCAGGGTGATTTTACATTTTGGGGAAGCACGTTACCCAAAGATTCCATTGTTTATAAAATGCGTTTGCTGAAACCGAATGGCATCTTCCGTCAGAGTTATGGTTATTGCAATTCAGCATTTTTAACTGCCGGTCAGATCATTGAAAAAGTAAGCGGTACAACATGGGAGAATTATATCATTGAAAATATGCTGAAACCTGTGGGTATGAACAGAACGTTCATGAACACATCGGGTATTACCAAACAGAGTAACCTGGCAACACCTTATTCCAATTCATTTGGTTCCCTGGAAAAACTTCCGTACGATGAAATTGATAATATCGGCCCTGCAGGAAGTATGGTAAGCTGTGTAAGTGATCTTGTGAAATGGCTCAACTTTCAACTGGATAGCGGCAAAGTAAATGGTCAGTCAATGATCCCATGGGCGGTGTTGCAAAGAACAAGAGATGGCAACACATTGTTGGGCACCAGGAAATCTCCCTACTACCCTTCTTCTTACAGGGCTTATGGTTTGGGCGAATTGGTTACAGATTATAATGGACGGCAGGTGTACTGGCACACAGGTGGTGCTTTTGGTTTTGTGACCAATGTATGCTTTGTACCCGATGAAAAACTCGGTATTACCATCTTGACGAATAACGATAATCAAAACTTTTTTGAAGCCTTGCGTTATCAAATACTGGATGCCTACCTGGGCGTGAAGTATACTGACCGCAGTAAGTTTCAATTACAATTTCAGCAACAGGCAACTACTGAAAATGAAAAACAATGGAATAAATGGAATGAAAGGCTCAGTAAAAAGAATCAACCCACAGTTCCGCTTTCAGCATTTACAGGAGATTATTTCAATCATGTTTATGGAAACATGAAAGTGGTGAATGAAAACAATCAACTGAAATTGATCTTTGAACATCACTCCACACTCACAGCTTCTTTACAGTATATGGATAACAATGAATTCCTGTTAACATGGAGTCATCCCGGCTACGGAAAATTTGCAGCACCTGTTACCATTAAAGATGGAAAGGTGGTGAGCATTGAAGTAAAAGCCAGTGATTTTATTGAATACGATGCGTATATCTTTCTGAAAAAGAATTAAATTGAACCCTTATAACAAATCAACTTCGTTACATGAGAAAATTATTTGTTTGGATGATGCTGCTTGTTGCATCATTATCCATGAATGCACAATCTACGCAACAGTTAATTGAAGCAAAGGCAAAAGCCATTCTTCCCAAAGTAATTGAATGGCGCAGGCATATTCATCAAAATCCTGAACTGGGCAACCGGGAATTTAAAACGATGGAATACATTGCTACTCATTTAAAAAGTTTGGGATTAGAAGTAACAACAGGTGTTGCCAAAACAGGGGTTGTTGCTATTTTAAAAGGTGGCAAACCCGGCCCCGTAGTAGCATTGCGTGCCGATATTGATGCATTACCCATTAAAGAAAGAGTAGACATACCTTTTAAATCCAATGTTATTGCTGATTATTTAGGCAACCAGGTACCGGTGATGCATGCTTGCGGACATGATAGTCATGTAGCCATGCTGATGGGTACTGCAGAAGTATTAGCCGGAATGAAAAAAGATGTACCCGGCACAGTGAAATTTATTTTTCAGCCTGCAGAAGAAGGTCCGCCCGGTGATGAAGAAGGTGGTGCTCCTTTGATGGTAAAAGAAGGTGTGATGGATAATCCAAAAGTGGATGCCATCTTCGGTATTCATATTGATGCAGATACAGAAGTTGGAAAAATTCAATACAAGAATGGCGCATTCATGGCCAGCAGTGATTGGTTTACTGTAAAAGTAAAAGGTAAAGGTGCTCATGGTTCTGCACCGTGGACGGGTATTGATCCTATTATGATTTCTGCACAAATCATTAACGGGTTGCAGACCATTGTGAGCCGTTCTGCAGATTTAACAAAAGCACCGGTGGTGATCACTGTTGGAAAGTTCCAGGGTGGTGTGCGTGAAAATGTAATTCCTGAAGAAGTAAGTTTCAGCGGAACCATCCGCACATTGGATAGTAAGATGCAAAAAGAAGTATGGGCAAGAATTAAAACAGTGGCAATGAATATTGCTGAAGCCAATGGCGCTACTGCAGAAGTGGAGATCGTCAATAAAACATTGGTGACTTACAATACACCTGAACTGGTAGCAATGATGTTGCCTTCGTTACAAAATGCAGCAGGAAAGGAAAATGTATTTGAAGGCGTATGGACAACGGGCGCTGAAGATTTTTCGTTCTTTGGCGAAAAAGCACCGGCCTTCTTTTTTAATGTGGGCGGCATGAAAAAGGGTGGTCCTCCTACCAACCACCATACTCCTGATTTTTATATTGACGACAGCCAACTGGATGTGGGTGTGAAAGCATTCTGCAATATTGTGTTTGATTATGCGAAGGTGAAGAAGTAAGGGGAAGAAGAATATATTGAACAAAGAGGTGAAGAGAAGAAGAGAAATATATTGGTCGGTACGGCCAAAGGCCGTCAGACCATGAATGACAAGTATGCCATATCTGTTGCAGTTAAATGTTTGGAATCATGCAGCATCAGATATGGCATACTTATTTACCGTTTCAAAAACTTATTCTTCAGCAACTGTTCCATCACTTCTTCTTTTTCACTGCGGCTGATGGGAATGCGGCGAGCACCCATATGTATCTCATTCCCTTCAATGGATTCAATTTTTGCCGCATTTACAATAAAGGACTTATGTGTTTTGATGAATTGAGCAGGCGGCAAATATTCTTCTACGGAACGCATGGTGAGATAGCTGATGTATTTCTTCGCAGCTGTATGAATACAAACATAGTTTTGCAACGCTTCCACAAACAGCAACTCATCAAACGAAATACGTACCAGTTGATTATCTGCCTTGATAAAAAAGTCTTTCTGAGCTGCTGCCTCTGATTGCATCTGTTTGTTTTGCTGCCGTAACTCATAATACTCTTTGGCTTTGAGTGCAGCTTTTATAAACCGGTCGAATGAAATGGGTTTTACCAGGTAATCCACTGCATTCAGTTCAAAACCATCCAGTGCATATTGCGGATAAGCCGTAGTAAATATCACCTGCGGTGCCTGTTGCAGCGATTTAAAAAAATCGAGCCCCGTTATCTTGGGCATTTGTATATCTAACAATAACAACTGTACATCTCCCCTGCTCATCAACTCCATGGCTTTTAGCGGACTGTCAAACTCCCCCACCAGTTGCAGAAACTCCACATCAGCAATATATTCCTTCAGCCCTTTTCTTGCCAATGGCTCATCATCAATGATCACCGTATTGAGCTTCATCATACATTTAGTTTTAAATGAACAGTAAATACATCCTTCTTGTTTTGGATGTTGAGATCATAACTGCCGGGATACAATAACTCCAGCCTGCGTTTTACATTTTGCAATCCAATACCACCTGCGGCTTCTGTATTCAATACTTCTTCTTTTGAATTGCTTACATCAAACAACATTTGTCCGTTGCTGCGGTGCAGGTGAATGTTTACAAAGTTTTCTGCATCCTGTTTGTGAGATATATGTTTGAAGGCATTCTCCACAAATGAAAGCAGGAGCAATGGCTCAATGCTGAACCCTTTGACATCAGCACCCGCATTGAACTCCACTTTATAGTTTTCATCTTTACGCAGCTTTTGCAGATGAACATAGTCACGCAGGAAATCAATTTCTTTTTCAATAGGTATTTTATTACCACCTGCTTCATAGAGTTGATAACGCAGCATTTCTGAAAACCGATGCAATGCATCTCTTGCTTCTTTGTTTTCCTTATCGATCAAAAAATAAACGGCATTGAGTGAGTTGAATAAAAAATGCGGGTTGATCTGTGATTTTAAAAAACTCAACTCCGCCTCCGCTTTTTCCTTAGCCATCTCCACCATCTTCTTCTGCATTTCTGTGAAATCAAACATGAGCTTGAAAGCCACACCCGCCAGCACTAAAAAGAAATGTGGAATGACGTTATCATAAATCCTCGCCTTCCAGTTGCCTTCAAAGTTGAGCAGGTTGGGATTGTTGGTAATGATACCCAGCACTTTCATCTTCAGTAAACTGCTGGCAGCGATCAACACAATAAAGATGAGGGCAAACAAAAAATAATGTTTCCGGTAAAGCAACTTTGGGATCAATACATAATTGGTGAAATACACCAGCATGGCCAGGTCGATCACTTTTACCAGCGTTACTTTAAAAGCAGTAGCAGGCAACCTGAAATCCTCATACCTTAAAAAGAACCAGGTACCAAAGATGAGCAGCCATATCACCAGGTGATGAAGGTTGTACTTCAAAAAGAATTTTGCATTATGCATAACTCAAAATAAATGTACAACAATCAGCGGTTAAAATGCTTTACACCTCCCGCTGCTTTTTGCTGATGAACTGCAGTTCTGCCTTTCATCAGGTATTTATGACAGCAGGTGTAAATGATTTGCATTTGTAAGAACAACTGGAAACCTTTGTACTACAAAATCAAATGTTATGAAATGAAGGATTACAAAATATTCATTTTTATACCGACCGGTAATGAATATTTTGTAATGCCGACTCCATGTGACAAAAATTATATAACTAAAAATACACACATGAACCGCTTTATCATTACAGTAATCCTTTGTTCATTACTGACTCCTTTTCATTCCTGTGCACAAACCGGCACATCCAATAAACCCAAACAAAAAGAAATAAAAGTGGGCGATGGCTGTGAAGGTTGTGAAGCTATCTATGAATGCCCTGTTTCATTTGACAAACTGGAACCCATGGTATGGCTGCCTGATTGGAATCAACCCGGACAAAAACTGGCAGTGAATGGTACTGTTTATAAGGCAGATGGAAAAACCCCGGCTGAAGGTGTGATCATTTATATTTATCACACAGATCAAACAGGTGTGTATCCGAAAAAAGGTGATGAAAAAGGATGGGCCAAACGCCATGGTTATTTGCGTGGATGGATGAAGACGGATAAAAATGGGTTTTATAAATTCTTTACACTGCGGCCTGCCTCCTATCCCAACAGCAACAATCCTGCACATATTCACATCACCATTAAAGAACCCGGCAAAGAAGAATACTGGATCGATGAATTTTTATTTGATGATGATCCTTTGTTAACACCAGATCAGCGAAAACATTTGCAAGACCGTGGCGGCAGTGGTATTTTAAAGACAAAAGCAGCAGAACAGATTGTAAAAGCAGAACGGAATATTATTCTCGGCAAAAATATTCCCAATTACCCGGCAACAGCATCATTACAAAAAACAAAGGATTGGCCTTTCCTCTTTAGTTTCATGGCTCTGATCCAATAAAAATGTGTAACATTAATCATTAAACCTTTGTTCAGTATGAGATCTGTTGTTCTTCTTTGCTTCATGTTTTGTTCATCAATACTCAAAGCCGATCCCGGCGTTGGTATTGTGATGGATAGCAAAGGCAATTTATTTTATACAGATCTCTCCAACGTTTGGATGATCAAACCCGATGGCACCAAATCCATTGCTGTACCCAATGTACATACACATGAACTGTACATGAACAAAATGGATGAATTGTTTGGCGAACATCTTTGGTACAATGGCGAACAACTAAATACATGGGGTCATTATTTATGGAAACGAAATGCTGACGGCACTATCCTAAAAATTAAAGACAGCACTGCTGGTTTTGCTGATGAAAGTTTTGTGAGAGATATCGCAGGCAACAAATATTCAGTAGAAAGAGATATTCCTTCCAAGTTCTGGATGACAGATACCACGGGCAAGAAAATATTGCTGGGCCAGGCATCCCTCAGCGGAATTGGCCGTTTACATATTTCACCCGGCGGAACTTTGTATTTCAGCAATAAAGATGATCTCTATTGTATTCCTCCAGGTGATACGTTGCAGGTGTTCATCAAAGATGTGGGTAAGCTGAGCTGGTTAGATCAGTTGGGCAATGGTTCTCATGGCATCATGAGTACATGGAGCGACAAAAAAGGAAATGTGTACATCGCCAGTGGTGGTACCATCATCCAGATCACGAAAAAGAAACTGGCGAATGTGATCTACAAATCAAGTGGTGACTGGAAACCCAGCGGCGGACTCATAGCGCCCAAAGGTGATTTCTGGGTACTGGAATACAATTCACGGAACGAAGTACGAGTCAACAAAATAAGTATCGAGGAACAGAAAAAAATCGTGAAGGACTCTGCTTTCACTGTTTATATTATGCCGCTGCTCATCATCAGCGGTCTTTTGGTGTTATTGTATTTTTTATTCAGAAAGAAACCGGTAAAGAAAAGTTGACAAGTATGCCATATCTGGTAGAGCTATTCAAACACAATCACACGGTTAAAGATATGGCATACTTTATTTAGGCATAATTTCTCGCCCCAAACAATAAACTGCCAATCCGCACCATCGTACTTCCCTCTTCCGTTGCAATCTTGTAATCTCCGCTCATACCCATAGAAAGGATTTGAAATTTGAAATTTGAAATTTGAAGATTGGCGTACTTATCAAACAGATTCTTTAAGAACTCAAACTCTCTTCTTACCAAATCCAGGTCTTCACTAAAACTTGCCATGCCCATCAATCCGCATATCCGCACATTCGCCATTTGCAGATTTACGTTTTCCATTTTCAAATTTTCAAATTGACCAATTGTCAAATTGAGCTCCTCCTCATCCAACCCAAACTTGGTTTCTTCTTTGGCAATATGAATCTGTAACAGCACATCGATCGTCCGGTTGAGTTTAGCCGCCTGCTTGTTGATTTCTTTCAGCAGCTTTTCACTATCCACACCATGGATCAAATGCACAAACGGTGCAATGTACTTCACCTTATTACTTTGCAGGTGACCAATAAAATGCCAGCGGATATCTTTCGGCAACTGTTCTGCTTTCTCCACCAGTTCCTGTACATAATTCTCCCCAAAATCACGCTGACCCAACTCGTACAATTCCATTACATCACTCACCGGTTTGGTTTTACTCACCGCTACCAATGTTACGTTCTTTACTTCCAGTTCTTTTTTGATTTGTAAGTATGCTTCTTTATTCACTGCCATGCTGTAAAAGTATTACATTATACCTCACCCTCATTCCCTCTCCCAAGGAGAGGGAGGCCAAGCTTCATCTCTTATACAAACAGATGAACTTCCACATCATCAATTAACTTCTACTTATCACATTTCAACTACTCAGCTTTAAATCATACTCGTTAAAAAGTCAGGGCTGTGTTCAAATGGCTTCCTCCTTTTGAGAACCTGAGAAGGAGAGGCAGCAATGAAAAACGACGTCAATAATAAATTAACGTCGTCAAATTAGTTTGGGCTGTGCTTAGATTTCTCCCCCTTCAGGGGAGTGAGAGGGGGCTGCTATTTCAAAATGCTTCTTCCAATCACAATCCTCTGCACTTCACTCGTACCCTCATAGATCTGTGTGATCTTGGCATCACGCATCAAACGCTCTACATGGAATTCTTTTACATAACCATAACCACCATGCACCTGCACCGCTTCTGTAGCTGTCCACATGGCGGCTTCGCTTGCAAACACTTTCGCCATTGATGAGCTGAGAGTATAATCAATGCCATTATCTTTTTCCCATGCTGCTTTTAAACAAAGCAAACGGGCGGCTTCGATCTTCGTTGCCATATCTGCCAGCTTGAATTGAATGGCCTGGTGATGCATGATTTCTTTTCCAAACGCTCTCCGCTCTTTGGAATATTTTAATGACAGTTCATAAGCACCACTGGCAATACCCAATGCCTGCGCCGCAATACCAATACGGCCACCGGCCAATGTTTTCATCGCAAACGTAAAACCGAAACCATCTGCACCAATCCTGTTTTCCTTGGGCACTTTCACATCCTGGAAGGAAATGCTGTGTGTATCACTGCCACGAATGCCGAGTTTGTTTTCTTTGGCACCCACACTTACACCCGGCCAGCTTTTTTCTACAATAAAGGTGTTGATGCCCTTGCTTCCTTTGGCCGCATCTGTCTGCGCCATCACCAAATAAACGGAAGCGCTGGAACCATTGGTGATCCAGTTCTTGGTACCGTTGAGAATATAATGATCACCCTTGTCTTCTGCCGTAGTACGCTGACTGGTTGCATCACTGCCCGCCTCCGGTTCGCTCAATAAAAAGGCACCGATGTACAATTCCCCATCTTTCTTGCCCTGCGCCAGCGGTGTTAAATACGTTTGTTTTTGTTCCTCCGTACCAAACTCCTGCAGGCCGTAGCACACAAGACTGTTGTTCACACTCATGCACACACTCACACTGGCGTCAATCTTGCTGATCTCTTCCATGGCCAGCACATAGCTCACCGTATCCATACCGGCACCGCCGTATTCAGGTTTTACCATCATCCCCATAAAGCCGAGGTCGGCCAGTTTGGAAATTTGTTCTTTGGGAAATTTCTGATGTTCGTCTCGTTCAATAACACCGGGCAAACATTCCGTTTGGGCAAAATCACGGGCTGCTTTCTGGATCATGAGCTGCTCTTCTGTAAATTCAAACTGCATATCGCTAAAATTTGCCGTAAAGATAAGGGTTGAAGGGATTTAACGAACGGGCGGTAGTCTTGGTTTTTTGTCCTCCCGAGGAACGAGGAACTTGGACGGATTTGCAGAAGAAAGAAATACATTTTTTGCTTGCACGCCGAAGCCTGATGCGAAGGTGTGGGAACAGGGGTTGGTGCAGCTATGAGGCTGCTGTTGCGTCGCATGCCGAAGTTTACATTCGGCATCGAGACCGAAAGCGTCTCGACTCTTGTAAGTATATCAATTCTATTGCCTTTTTTTTCTCGAGAAGATCTTTTACTAATTAACATACCGGAACTAAAATCTTTTGATGAATTAAGTAAATTTTCTGTGGATTTAAAAAAAGGCATAGAATTACCAGTTATAGAAAAAGAAATTCAGGGGCAAGTTGAAATTGTTTCCGCTGGTAATGGTTCAATTGTCTTATATGTGACCCTAGGAACAATACTGGCTGTTAAGCTTATAGCAGGAGTTTGCTGGGCAGCAGCCGTAATAAGGAAAAAAAATGTAGAAGCTAACATTTTTGAACAACATGCTAAAACGTTAAAATTAAAAATGATGCTCTAGAAAGTATTATTGAAGCGCAAAAAACACAATTGAAAAACATTCTTGAATCAGAAGCGGAATCTATTGCCCTAAAACACTACAATCATAAAGACCCTGAAACTGTTGAACGATTAAAATTATCAATAGCCAGTATTGCGGAGCTTATAGACAAGGGCGCAAAAATATTACCAATGAATCAAAGCGAAGATGTTCAAAAAGCATTTCCAGATTATAGCCAGCTTAATTTAATTGAATCAACAATTAAACAAATTACAGAAAAATAAAATCTCCGCTCTGGCCCCCACTGGCGCAGGTCTCCTGACCTGTGCCAACCCGTTACTATCTCAAAAAATCAAACTGCCTCAAAATCAAATCAACTGTAATATTCATGCACAGGTCTGCCACCTGCACAACTAATCACAGAGTTTATTACCTTAACAGCATCGATAAACCCATGAATCATGAATACTACCGCAACACATGATCAACGCATAGCCACCATGAGCTTTGCCTCCGTATATCCGCACTATGTAACCAAAGTGGAAAAGAAAGGCCGCACCAAAGAAGAACTGCACCAGGTGATTGAATGGTTAACAGGCTTTAATGAAACCAAACTGCAGGAGCTCATTAATCAAAAAGTAAATTTTGAAGAATTTTTCAAACAGGCCAAACTCCATCCCAATGCCAAACTCATTACCGGGCTCATTTGCGGCTACCGTGTAGAAGAAATTGAAAACCCTTTAACACAAAAAGTTCGTTATTTAGATAAACTGGTAGATGAATTAGCCAAAGGCAAAAAAATGGAAAAGATATTACGAACAGCCTAACTCATTATTTCCCTTTAAATTATTGTACCTTTCATAAAGCAAACAATCCCCTCTGCCCCACTCCTTTGAAAAAAGCACTTCTGACCTATCCATTGTTGACAACTTCATACAGTTTTCTTGAAACGTACAAAAGAGATACTGAACATTGAAACATTGGAAATGTTTGAACGGCTCATCAACCTTGACACAAAGCCGTATGACATTAACATGATGGTGATGCCCGGCACGCTGGAAGACAAGCACAAGAACTGTGAAACCATACCGGCGTTAAGAAGACAATTCAACCTGCTTGCGTTATTCCTGGGTGGTGAGCATGATGTAAAGATTGGTGCTGATCATTTGGATCTGAAACCGAACGATCTCATTATTGTTCCTGAGAATATGGTGTATGCCAGCGATCATATTAAAAACTGCCGGGGCTATTGCATTCACTTCAAAACCGATTTTCTAAAACCGCAATTGGTCAACCCGCTGGCAAAAGAGTTTCCGTTCTTTCAAATAGAAGCGCCGCATATCATTAACCTCAGCAATGAAGAAAGTGTAATGATACAGGAAGCATTTAAACAGATCATTGAAGAATACAACCGTGCCTCTCCTGAAAAAAACATGTTGCTGTGCAATCTCATTCTCATTTTGTTACTGCGTATCCGGGAAATATACCGCAGCCGTGTAAAAGATTTAAAGAACAACCTCAGCAGGGCTGATCATTTGGCCACCAGCTTCCGGTTGCTGGTGGAAAAACATTTCATTCGTTACCGTACGGTGAATGATTATGCTGAGATGCTGCATATTTCACCCAAACATCTTTCGGATGTAGTGAGTAAAACATTGGGCCGTTCACCGTTGCAGGTAATCCATGATATGTTATTGCTGGAAGCCAAAGTGCAGTTACGTTCTACTGATAAATCCATTTCAGAAATTGCTTACTTCCTCAACTTTGATGATCAGCCGCATTTCACCCACTTTATTAAAAAGCGTACCGGCTTTACACCACAGGAACTTCGCAAACAACTCTGAATTATACATACCAAGCCGAAGTATTTACATTTTATAACTCAACAAACCGGTTTCCTTTGCTGTACAAAAACAACACAATGGAAACAATGACAAAAACCTCCAAAATGGCCGAATGGAAAAACTTCGGCAAACCGGATGAAGTGCGTGAATTCCCAAAAGGAAGATTGGAATTGATAAAAGTGGGCGGTGCTACTGTGGGCCGTGGCATTTTTGAACCCGGCTGGCACTGGGCAGAATCAGTACAGCCCATTGCTCAAACACACAGTTGTGAAGCACCGCATTTTCAGTATCATGTAGCCGGTGTATTGCATGTAGTAATGGATGATGGTACTGAGTTTGATTGCAAACCGGGTGATGTTTCTTTATTACCATCAGGGCATGATGCATGGGTGGTAGGTGATGAAACAGCTGTTGTGGTTGACTTCCAGGGAATGGTAGATTATGCAAAGCATTTGTAAGACCAGCACAAGGCGCAGGTGTTCAACGATCGCTTGCGCTTTTTTTAATCATACATCAGTTCCGTTCTGTAAATCCTGCACAGCATTTCATACACCTGCGGATGATGATTCTTCAGCATCAATGGTTGCTCAAAAAAGTATTCAGAGATCACGGCAAAAAACTCAACGGTGTTGGTAGCGCCATACATGGGTATATCAGAACCGTGCCGGCGCATCTCTTCAATGGTGGTATTCATCAGTTGCTGCCATTGAGAGGTATATTTTCTTTCGAGAATGATCTCAGGAATACCATCAAAGGTTCCATCCATTTTATCTACCAAATGCACAAACTCATGAATGGCCGTGTTGTGTGCACTGTTGTTATTAATAAAACCCTGCCGCACATGCCACTTGGTTAAGATCATCATATGTTGCAACGCACCTGTGCCCACCATGCCTGCAATAAAACGATCTGTACCTGCCTGGTCAAAGTCTTCATTAAAATTGCCGGGGTAATACAACACTTCATGGAGATTGATGTAATGCCAGTCGGGAATACGGAATACAGGAATGATAGCAGCCGATGCAATTAAAATAATATCCAGGTCTTCCACCTCAGCGTTGGTGCCTGTAATTTTTACAGAAGATAAAAACTGAGCTGCCCGTTCTTCAAACTTCAATTTCTCCTCTTCACTTAAGTAGCGGTAAAACTTTACATAATCATAGAAAAGTTCTTTATAATTTTCAGGAAGACTGGTCAATTCCTTTTTGCGTTTAATACGAAAAGCAAACAGAATGATAAGAATAATCAAGAGCAGCACCAATAAGATCTGTATAACAACCACCATAACCACCTAAAGTTAAACCATTCTTCCTTCATACTTCGTACCTCGTTCTTCTTACTTACATTTACAACGTGAACCAGCTTTTATATAATCCTGTTTTTAATGCATTAAGCACAACTGACAGTCATTTTAATATCGGCAATGAGCAGGTGAAATTTTTTGATGAAGAAGTGTCGCCCTTCGCCGGCTTTGCTGATGATAATGCTAACGGTTTTGCGCAACTGCATGATCTGCTGCCGCAGGGTCGTAAAATTTTATACGCCATCCCCACTCCTATCAATGAGCCCAAAGGCTGGCAAATTCAGCATGATATTAAAGGCTTGCAGTTTGTATATGAAGGTCCTGAAATTAAAGGTGAGTTCCCGAATATCATTCCGCTTACAGAAACGTATGTAGAAGAAATGATCGCTCTTACAAGGCTTACCAAGCCCGGGCCATTTGCCGGCAGAACCATTGAGTTCAGTCAATATCATGGCATTTTTGATAATGGAAAATTGGTAGCCATGACCGGGCAACGGTTACATATTAATCATTATACAGAGCTGAGTGCTGTATGTACACATCCTGATCATTTGGGCAAAGGTTATGCCTCTGCTTTGCTACAGCATCAATTACAGATCATTTTGCAACATCATGAACAACCCTTCCTGCATGTGCGTGATGATAACGAAAGAGCCATTGCTGTATATAAACGGCTGGGATTTATAGTGAGCCGTAGCATGAATTTTTATTTTATGAAAAGAATATAATATCAAACAAAAAACCATGAAATCACTCCTGAAAACTTTTACATTGAACCCGTACCGCATATTTTTAGTTGACGGTATCGGCGCTCTTCTTTCCGCTGTACTATTATTGCTGCTGCTGGCTCCACTGGAAACATTTTTTGGTATGCCCCGGCTGATTGTATTTGTTTTAGCTGGCATTGCAGTACTGCTAATGTGCGGTTCCCTCGCCTGTTACTTTATAAAACCGAACAATTGGCGTACCAGCCTGAAATTGATCATTGCAGCCAATATCAGTTATGCCTGCACCACTCTCACTCTTGTATTCATTTATTACGATCAACTGACTGTGTGGGGATGGTTGTATTTTCTGCTGGAAGTGATGGTCTTGGCAGTATTGGCTACTTTGGAGCTGCAGGTGCACACAGCCGGCAGCAATCATTAATCTTTCCTCATCATTTATTATCTTTCATCATGAGTCCCACTCAATTGATACAGCAATGGGTTGAAGCTTTTAACAAAGCTGATGCTGATTATTTAGAAGCGATGTATGCAACTGATGCCATAAACCATCAAATGCCCAATGAAGCGGTGATGGGTCAAACAGCAATTGGTGATATGTTTCGCAGAGAATTTGCCATGGCATCAGAAATGCATTGTATTCCTGTTCAAATCATTGAACAGGGTAATTGGGCCGTTTTGGAATGGCGTGACCCGAAAGGATTTGGCGGCTGTGGTTTTTTTGAGATCATCAACAACCGCATACAAACACAAAGAGGTTATTGGGACAAACTTAGTTTTTACAAACTGCATAATATTTCTCAACCAATGGAATAAATACCAAGATCATTCAGGGAAACCACTCTTATCAATATTAGGAATTATGCGGAGTGCATTTTTGTAATATACTTTTTTCAATATGGCATCCGGCAAACCCATTCCGTACATAGCCCAGAAGGCATGATATTTTTTGTGATAAGGAAAGTACTCATCTTCTGTTTCCAGCACACGGAAATAAGTAGCATACTCTGATGGTACCCAGCTATCTTTTCCAAACAAGATTCGATCCTGGTATTTGGTAAAAAATGCTTTGGCCATTTTTGGTTGACGGCCCAACTCAGCGATCACCGCACCAAACTCCACCACTACATTCGGCATTTCATCCAGCAAAGTGCTGAGCTTTTGCAGATCATTGGGATACCATCCAAAATGGGCAGCAATAAACGTTGTATTCTTATGTTTCCGGAATAAACGATGTTGTTCTTCGATCAATGTTTCCCATGGCACCGGATTATCAGCTCCACGTTTACGATTGGGATTGATTACCAATTCCAGCCAGCGTTCATTGGTATTATCCAAAGGATCCCAGAATGATTTGGGATCAGCAGTATGTATGATCACAGGAATTTTTAATTCGCCTGCTTTTTTCCAAACAGGATCTAATCGTTCATCGTCCACCGTTACCCTGTTGCCATTCACATCTTTTACTGAAAAGCCGAGGCTTTTATAAATTTTCAATCCATTGGCGCCATTCTTTACATCCTCTTCCAACTGTTTGGCAGCACGTTCGCCCCAGCCCGGTTCTCCTACTCCTTTAAAATCAACGTTGGCAAATACGATGAAACGTCCGGGTTTGTTGGTCTTTGCATTCTCGATCATCTTTTGCAGTTGAGCCCCACTGCCACCGCTCAGGTTCACCATCACTTTCATATTGAGTTTATCCATTTCCACAGTAAGTGTGTTCAGGTCCATTGTTCCCATTTGAAACTGGTGATTGTGCACATCAATAAACGGGAATTTAGCCTTTGTAACCGGATGTTTGGGTACTACCAGTGTGGAGGGTGGATTGTAGGTTTCAAAATCAATTTTTTGCTGGGCAACGGCTGAAGAACTTACAACAAGTAACGAAAGAAGTAGCAAATGGCTCATGCGTATAAATTTTAATGGCATCAAAGAAATGGATATTCGTATAAACATTTTGCCCGCTCATCACTCTTTAACAGCTTTATGAGCAGGATTAAAAGTAAAGGAATACCCAATAGACGGTATTTTCAGAAATCCTTTCTAACTTTAACTTCAAACCCAAAACAACCCGGTATGAAACGCTTAGGAACCTTGTTTTTCCTGTTTTCTCTTCTCTCGATTTATTCACAAGCCCAAACCTGTTTAACGGGCAATTGCAGTAATGGTTTCGGTAAAATTCAATACGCTAATGGCGATACCTATGAAGGTGAGTTTTATGATGATAAACGTGAAGGCTTTGGTATCTATATCTGGAAAGCAGGCGGCAAATACATTGGTGAAAGTTTTCAAAATACCTTCCAGGGTTTTGGTGTCATGACTTTTGCTGATGGTACCAAATACGTTGGTGATTTTAAAGATGGTGAGTTTGAGGGTGAAGGTGAAAAAACCTATACAAACGGCACCATACAAAAAGGGTTATTTGGCAAAGGCAAATACCTTGGTAAAATTTCTTACTACAACAAACCTATTGGTACTACGGGTTGCCTGAATGGCGATTGTGATAATGGCTATGGGATGCATTATTCACAAAGCAACAACCGCTTCTTTGGTTTTTTTACTAATGGTAAGAGAGACAGGTTTGGCGCTTATTATTGGGAAGATGGTACCCGTTGGGTAGGTCAGTTTAAAGACGGGTTACTTACGGGTTATGGTACCTATTTCTTTATTACAGGTGAAAAGTACGTAGGCAATTTTGTTGACAGCAAACGTAATGGCTGGGGCATCAACTACGATCCATTCACCGGCGTTAAAAAAATTGGCTTTTGGGAAAACAACAATTTAACCAAGCCTAAGAAAGATATGGGCACCGGCTGCATCAGCGGCGATTGCAAAAATGGTTATGGGATATATGTGTACAACAATGGCTATTATGAAGGCAATTTTAAAAATGGCTATCGTAACGGAAAAGGGAAATATTATTTTGATATCGGTGATTTCTATGATGGTAATTTCTCAGATAATAAATTCAACGGGAAAGGCACTTATTACTATACCAATGGCGAACGTTATGAAGGCGAATGGAGCAACCAGCGTTATCATGGCAAGGGTGAGCTCTTTCACTTAGATGGCATGGTGGATATTGGGTATTGGGATATGGGCAAGTTTCAGAAAGAAACACGCCCAGTTGGTTATGATAGTTGGGTAAGAAATAACTATGATAATGCCACCAACAATAATACAACCGTTTCCAACACCAATACGCAACCCACCAACAATAATGTTGTAAACAATAATAAACCTACGCAGGGAAACAATACCGGCAACAACAATAAACCAACTACCAACAATAATACCCAGCAAACAAATACCAAGCCCACTAATAACAATAATACAACTGCTAACAACACGAACACCAAACCAAACAACACCACCAATAACCAGAACAATACTGTTATTACCAACAATACATCGGGACTCAACACTACCAATTATAAAAAGAAGCTTGCACTGGTGATCGGTAATCAAAGCTATCAATTCACAACACCTCTCCGCAATCCAAAGAATGATGCTAAAAGCATGGCATCTGTTTTAAGACAATGCGGCTTTGAAGTAATTGAGATCATTGATGGCAATCAAACACAGGTAAAGAATGCCATTAAAGAGTTTGGTTATAAACTGCAAACCTACCAGGTTGGCTTGTTCTATTATTCAGGTCACGGCATACAGATCAACGATCAGAATTATCTGATACCTGTTGATGCCAACCTGCGCAGCAAACAGGATGTGATCGATGATTGCCCTTCTGTTTCATGGGCTTTGAAACGGATGGAAGATGCCAACACCAAATTGAACATTGTTATTTTAGATGCTTGCCGCAACAATCCGTTCAGCCGGGGAAGTTTTGGGGATGATGCCGATGAAGGGGGACTTGCTCCCATTTCACCACCTGATAATACGCTCATCTCTTTTGCTACTGATCCGGGTTCTGTCGCCAGCGATGGCATTGCAGGTACCAATGGTTTGTACACGGGTTCATTGGTGAAATTTATTTCAGTGCCTAATACACAAATTGAGAACGTATTTAAAATGACCGGTAAAGAAGTGAAAGAAAAATCAGCAGGCAAACAAAAGCCCTGGCTCAATTCTAATTTCTACGATATCTTCTATTTTAAGCAATAGATCAACTACTGAGATACAAAGGCACGAAAAAAATATCCGTGCCTTTTTCATTTGCTGTAACTTTAGTTGATGGATCTTTTTTCACCTGAATATTGGGAACATCTTTATCGGGAGAGACAAACAGCCTGGGATATTGGCAGGCCTTCCACCCCATTGGCGGAATACATTGACAATATTGAGAATAAAGATGCTTCTATCTTAATTCCGGGTTGTGGTAATTCGTATGAAGCAGAATACATGGTTGAAAAAGGATTTACAAATCTTACAGTGATTGATATTGCTGCTTCACCTGTGAAACGTCTGCAGGAAAAAATCGGCGATCAGGCAACGGTTATACAAATAGATTTTTTTAACCACAAGGGTCAATATGATTACATTCTGGAACAAACATTCTTTTGTGCTCTAAATCCTGTGTTAAGACCAACCTATGTGCAAAAGATGAGTGAGTTATTAAGTGACAATGGTAAATTGGCCGGTGTTCTTTTTAACAGGCAGTTTGAAACCAATCCCCCTTTTGGTGGCAGCAGGGACGAATATGAAGAGCTGTTTTCAAAACATCTGCAACTATTCAAAATGGAAGACTGTTATAATTCCATTGCACCAAGGGCAGGAACTGAGTTGTTCTTCATTGCAACAAAAAAGCACCCTTAAAAGAGTGCTTGCAGTACTTTTTTATATGCATTAATCTCTTCCCATTTGTTTTAAATAGGCCACATGTGATGCAATGGCCAAACGCAAACGTGGATACTCTACATACTGTACATTAAACTCTTCACATGTTTGCCTGATGATTTTACTGATGGCAGGATAATGCACATGTGATATTTTAGGGAACAAATGGTGCTCCACCTGGAAATTCAATCCTCCAACCAGAAAAGAAATCAATTTATTTCTTGTAGCAAAATTGGCTGTTGTTTTTAACTGGTGAATCGCCCATTCATCAGCAAGCTTTCCATCAGCCTCATTTGGCATGGGGAAATGTGTATGTTCTACCGTGTGCGCCAACTGGAATACAATGCTTAATACAAAACCTGCAAACAAAGTTGTAACAAGGAACCCTAAAAGCCAAGGAAGAAAACCAACCATCATGATGGGGAGTACAATAAACAAAAACAGGTTAGCCGCTTTAAACAACCAAAATACAATATGGTCGTTCAAATGCATTTTTTTCAACGGCATATCACCAATTTTTTGTTTGAAGTATTTGATATAGTCTGATGCAAAGATCCAGAAGATATAAAGCAATGAATACAGGAACCAGAAATAACGGTGCTGGTATTTATGCAGCTTGTATTTCTTCTGTGTGCTGCTCATTCGCATCCACGGATGGATATTGATATCATCATCCACACCATCAATATTGGTGTATGAATGATGAATCATATTGTGTTTTACATTCCACATAAAACTGCTGCCGCCAAGAATGTTCAACGAAAAAGCTGCCAGAACATTCACCACTTTTTTGCGGCTGAAACTTCCATGAGCCCCATCATGCATCACGTTAAAACCAATACCTGCTATACAACCACCAAGCACAATACTTTCCACAATTCCAAGGATGACCCCGGGCGTATAAAAAACAAGATGTGTATACAATGCAACAGCAGCCAATCCAAAAAAAATGGCTTTAAAATACAAATAGAAATTTCCTGTTGGATTTTTTCCTGCTTCATCAAAATAGGCATTCACCCTTCTTTTTAATTCAGCATGAAAGGATTGTGCTTTAACGGTAAATTTGGGAGTACTCATGTAACAATATTAATAAACAGCCGCAAAGGTAATACAGTTTGTTGAAGGGCAGATGTTAATTGTACCGCTATATTCAACAAATCTATCAGGTTACTACCTGAATGAGCCCATCAAAATTACTAATGCCTATTCGTTTTTCACTGATAAACCCTTCACCGTATTCAACACCAATACGTTTGCCAAACATTTTATGACGGGAAATAATTGTTTCAAAATAAGCAGGTGTGGAAATATACGTTTGAGGTTCCCCACCTTCGGTACTGTTGAACTGTGTGGAATAAGCTTTTACGCTTTCCATTTTTTGCTCAAACACGGTAGAAATATCATAAATGAAATCCGGTTCTGCATACCGATCCTGGATAAAATGAAACACATATTTTGGTTTCCATGCCTCTTGCTGTAAACCATCCAGTTCCGTTTCAATTTTACGCAGACCTGAAAGAAAACAACTATCACTCACCAGCTTGGCAGAACGACCATGATCCGGGTGGCGATCACTCAACGCATTGCACAACACGATCTCCGGTTTGTATTGTCTTATTTTTTGAATCACCATCAACTGGTGTTCTTCATCATTCTTAAAAAAGCCATCCCGCATACCCAGGTTTTCACGCACATGAATGCCGATGATCTTGGCAGCTGCTTCTGCTTCCTGTTTTCTTGTTTCAGCAGTTCCTCTTGTACCCAACTCACCACGTGTGAGATCAATGATGCCTGCTTTTTTCCCATGATTCATTTCCATCATTAAGGTACCGGCACAGCTCAGCTCTACATCATCGGGATGAACACCAAAGGCAAGAATATCTAATTTCATGAAGAAAGATTTAGGGCGAAAATAAGTTTTTTGTTGCCACGGAAGCACGGAGCAACATGTATTGGTTGATCAATTGCAAACCGTTAGATAAAGAAGTAAAAAAATGGAAATTATTTTGCACTTGTTACTGAAGTATATCCATACATCCTGTCCAACTCCTGAACAATACCGTCAATCTGTTTGTCAATTTTATTTTCTGAAGGATTCCATTCCTGTTTCAGATCACTGCCAACAAAGAACATGAGTGTTTGATAGAAACGGGCAGTAAATCCACCTTTCATTTCTTTTACAATCTCGTAGCAGTCTTCTCCGGTTTGCCGGTTTATGAGTTTCATCAATACTTTACCCTGGTACACACTTAAGTCCATGATCTTATCACCAAAAGCAGCACGCAACTCTTTCTCACGGCTTTTAATGTATTTCTTTCGTTCGTTTTTGCCTTTGATGGTTTTCAGGTGTTGCTGTACATCAGCCATTACCACTCCTGCCTGCCGTGCATAGGGATACGTTACATACACTGCATTACGCAAACGGGTCCACTCTGCCCAATACTTGGCCGCATCCTTTGGATTACCGCCCCAAATAAACAATTCCTGTAATTCTTTGCCACCCATCAACTCCCCTTCTATCACCATGGCCCTGACAAAAACAGTATCATTTTTCCCATAATCAGGATAAATGATCTTTTGTTTTTCTCTATCCGGCAGGGATTCCTGTGCCGATGCAGCAAAACCAACGATAACGCAGATGAATGTGAGAAAATGATATGTGAGGCTTTTGGTACGCATCTGGTACTAAAATAATCAAACTTATTGATTGATACAATAGATAGACAGGAAGTAACCAAGGCTGCTTGTGAAGGATTTGCTAAAAGAAGGATGGTTTCGGTGTCGGACGCTGTAAACGTCAGACACCTTATGCTGAATGATTTAATAAATATACATCGATGAAAAAACTTCAGTACAAGAGTGCTACGCAAAACCGCTGCCATGAAATACCTAAGCTTACCCAACAACAAACCATTAACTACAAACTTGTTTTCGCTGCCTTTTTATTCTTTTGTATATGATTCACCATCGCCAGCATAAATCCAAACACAGTGATGATGATCCCCAGCCACAAAATATTGATGCCGGGAAATTGATATGCCTTGAGCGTGATATATTGCAAAATAGCATTACTCTCTTTCACCGCCAGTTTCACACCATCAGAATCAGCTCCCACAAAACCCATTTCCAAACTTTGTGAGATCACCGTATCAGTAACAGGGATCAGATTATTATTGCGGATGATGAGAATTGGTTCTGCTTTGTATTTGCTGCTGTCTTTTGCATACACACTCAGGTGGGCAGTAAATACAGAATCATTAGGCTCAGTTGCAATATTGGTACGTGTACGTTCACGGTTCACACCATCTAAGATCATAAAACCTTTGCTGTACCAAATGGTATCACCGGGTTTTACTTTCTTTTCAACAAACTGTGCCGTGTCTTTATTCTTTTCAGGATCGGGCATGGAAGTGATGTAGGTGAAAACATCTTTGTGCAGGTAATGTTTACTGTCAGGATTGGCCATGAGCTGACCATTACCCTGGTAATTCACAAATGCATCAGGATACAACGTAAATCCATCTTTCTTATCCTTATAATCAAATTGTACTTTGAAATATTGTTTGGGATCCAATGATGAAGTACTGTCGCCAAGATAGGTCACCATGTATTTGCCCATATCTGTGGCCACACCTTTTACCAGTGTTAAGTTCTCCGCAGGATTTTCTTTGCTCTCTTCACCAAAGTTCACCATGATGCCGCTGCGGTTCCAACTGATGATCTCTTTTTTGGAGGAGGAAATTAAAATACCCAGCAATACCAATCCAAAACCAAAATGGGAAATGGAGGCGCCGGCTTTTATGAACTTTCCTTTAATACCCGTGAAGATGTACATGAAATTGGCTACAGCAGAATATACCGCTGCAAAAATGGTAGCATGGATGGCACCAAGAAATCCAATACCATATTTATTGTAATTGATATCACCCCAAATACTAATGGCAACAGATGAAACCAATGCAATAGCAGTAGCCCACAGGATCGATTTCACAAACTGGTTGCCTGGTGTTTGTTTGTATTTTAAATATTGGCTAATGGCAGTGAGCAATCCGATCACAAATGCAAACAGCAATAACACTTTGTTGTAGGAATATTCAATATCAGCCGCCGGTGCATACTTGGTACCAAAGATTTTATTGATCACCGGCAAAGATGTTTTACCGATAATGTACAACGCTGAAATAAAGAATAGCAACGAACCAACAAACAACCAAAACTCACGGCTGCTGATGTGTTCTTCTTTTTGCACCGTTGGTAATTCTTTATAACGGAATAAAAATAAACTGAGTGATGGAATAACAAATATCAACAGGAACGTTAACAACTGTGCATTCATCCCAAGATCAGTAAAAGCATGCACACTGGTGTCGCCCAAAATACCACTGCGTGTTAAGAAAGTAGAATAGATGATGAGCAAAAACTGAAGGATGTAAAATAGAAACGTAGCACGCAATGAATGACCTGTGTGTTTATAAGCGATCATGGTATGAATGGCACAGATCAACACCAGCCAGGGAACCAGGGACGCATTCTCCACCGGGTCCCAAGCCCAGTAGCCACCAAAGGTTAAACTTTCATAAGCCCAGGCAGCACCCATCATAATACCAAGACCCAACACACCTGCAGCAAACAAAGCCCATGGGCGTGCCGGTGCCAGCCAGTTTTTATAATCACGTTTCCACAATGCTGCTATTACAAATGCAAAGGGAACGATGGTACTTGCAAAACCTAAGAACAATACCGGAGGGTGGATCACCATCCAATAATTCTGCAGCAATGGATTCAATCCTTTACCATCACGTATAAAACTTAAATAATCTTCTTTTAATGTGCCATCCGCATTAAAACCAATGGGAAATTGTGCAGCGCTCAGCATATCTTCATTCCGCATCAATACAAACGGGCTGCTGCCTACTTTTAAGTCAAAGAAATAAATACCGATCACCATTGTGGCCAACGCAAATTGCATAAAGCTGATGGTAGTCATAACCGGCGCTTCCCATTCTTTCTCACGCCAAATGATGATCCCTCCGAGTACACAATGCCAGAAACTCCATAGCAGAAAACTTCCTTCCTGTCCTTCCCAAAAACAACTCAAAATATACTGCATGGGCAGGGCAAGATTGCTGTGCTTCCAGCTATAGGCATATTCAAACCGGTGATTGGAAATGATATAATAAAGACAAATAAAAATGCCGAGTACCGAGATAATCTCCGTAATAAACGAAATGCGTGCAATCCGTTTCCAGCTTTGCTGCTGCAATGGATCTTTCGCAACGGTGGCTTTGTAAAACGAAACAGTAGCAAGCAAAGAAGCAATTAAAGAGAGTATGGCTAAGAAATGTCCGGCATTACCCGGAAATAATTGTTCACCTGTATAAACCGGCATGTGTTACGATAGTTTTATTTACTGCTGATGTTGGCTTTTTCTTCAGTGTATTTGCTGGGGCATTTGATCAAAATATCATCGCAAACAAAAGCGCTGTCTGTCATTTTTCCTTTGAGCACCATACGTTCGCTGCGTTCCATATCCGTTGGTGGTTTGCCTTTCATGTACACCACTTTGGTTCTGCCACCCAATGAATCCACCAAATGAAAACCGAGATAATTGGGATTGATGAGCGGGTCATACTCAATATGCTTGCCATTGCTGGTGTCCAGTTTGCCAATTAAATGCACATATTTTCCGGGTTTAGCTTTAGCGGAAGCGATGCTGTCGTAGGTTGAAGCGTCTGTGATGGATGTGGCAAGGATGGCAATACCCACCGCAATCACAATTAAAATGATGATATGAGTAATCTTCATGTAAAGAAATATTTCAGGCCGCAAAGTTAGTTGAAAAACAAACCGCAAGGCGTTTTGTTAGATGTTAAATACAGGGGTGGTAACCAGTTTTTGCAACAATTAGGAACAGCAGTGGCGTCGCACACCTGTGCAGGTGGAATTTTACTGAGCCATTCACCTCCGGGTAATTCTTCAATGTTTGAAATGCATAATTTATGAACTGAATCAAGAGAAACAGCTGGTTCTAAGCACCTCTGCAAGGGAAACAAGGGTGGAACCTGTGCAAAACTTCCCAGCCGTTTTTGTTTATGTCTTTCAAACCACCCTAACTTTGCCCCGCTTTTGCAAAAAGCAATCGTTTATGACAGACCTATCTCACTTTGACCAGGATGGTGCCGGAAACCCTAATAACAACATCTTTGGATTACCCTTTCATGAGGATGATGCCCGCCTTATTCTTTTACCCGTTCCCTGGGAAGTAACGGTTAGTTATAAAGCCGGAACAGCCCGTGCTCCCGAGCACATGATGAGAGCCAGCCTGCAGGTGGAGTTATTTGATAATGATACGGACCATGTATGGAAACAGGGTATTTACATGCGGGAAGTAGATAAGAAGATCCTGTTGAAAAGTGATTACCTGCGTAAAGAGGCCGAATTGTACATCAACTACATAGCCCAGGGAGAAAATGTGGACGATAACAAATTCATGTGCAAAGCCCTTAAAGAAGTGAACCAGGGCAGTGAATTTTTGAACAACTGGGTATACGAGCAAACAAGAGACCTTCTTGAACAAAATAAACTGGTAGGACTTATTGGTGGTGACCACAGCACACCTCTTGGTTACTACAAAGCCATTGCTGAAAAATATGGTGAGTTTGGCATTTTGCAAATTGATGCGCATTTTGATCTCCGTAAATCATATGAAGGATTTAAATACTCCCATGCGTCGATCATGTACAATGCACTCAATGAAGTACCGGGCTTAACCAAACTGGTACAGGTGGGCATTCGTGATTATGGTGAAAATGAATTTGACTACATGTGCCAGAGCAATAGCCGCATTGTTTCCTATTTCGACCGAGACCTGAAAGAGCGTCAGTACGAAGGTCAAACATGGAAACAAATTGCTGATGAAATCATTTCTCATCTTCCAGATAAAGTGTACATCAGTTTTGATATTGATGGACTGGATCCTAAACTTTGTCCGCACACAGGAACGCCGGTGATGGGCGGACTGGAAAGTGAACAGGCTTTTTATATGTTCCGTGCATTAATCAAAAGCGGCCGCAAGTTCATTGGCTTTGATTTGAACGAAGTGGGCGTAAGCACAGATGAATGGGATGAAAATGTAGGTGCAAGGGTGTTGTATAAATTGAGCAGCCTTTTGTTAGCTGACAATCCTTTGTAGTATCTTTATCCTGTTATGCCCTCCTACTCCATTCCCATCTTCTTTGAGCCATTTGAACGGCAAAAGAAAGCAGCAAGGTTAATTCATTTGCTGGCGGGTTTTTTAATGCTGGCCAATGCATGGGGCGATTTTAATCAACCCACTCCCAACCTCATTTTTACAGTTGTACAAATTGCAGGTGCATTGCTTACCATTGTATTTGCACTGGCTGGTAAGAAATTGTTGGGCGCCGGCAAGAGTGCCCATCGTTTATTTCGACTGATGGAAACACTCATTTTTATTTATGCTGCCTGGTACTTTTTTGAGGTGATGAATTTGCGGATGATGGGTATTATGCAGGTATTTGCTGCCGTTGGCTTGTTGTTGCTTTTCATGACAGAACGTAATATTTTTTCGCCCACTGCTGTTACCATCAATGAAAAGGGAATTTATACCCCCGGCAATGTAAAAGACCGGTTCATTCCCTGGTCCTCCATTGACAATATGCTCATCAAAAACGATTTCGTATCCATCAATACCAAACAAAATCATTTTATCCAGTTTGAAACAGGCAGCATCCTCAGCGAACTTCAAATGGATGAAATGAATGAGTTCTGCCGGGGACATTTCGTTTCCAAATCATAGGTATTGCAACCATTGTCTCCCTATATTTGTGTCATGAAAAAAGTAACGGCCATTTTTTTTCTCAGCCTGTATCTTTTTTCATCAACCGAATTAAAACAGTTGGTGAAACTGCCGCTGTTGTTTCAACATTACAAAGAACATAAGGCATTAGATGGAGGCATCAGCTTCCTGCAATTTCTCCGCATTCACTATCATGACGCAACCGTGATGGATGATGATTATGCGAAAGACATGCAACTTCCGTTCAAGAGTCATGACGCCTGTCAAAACATCAATCTCAATGCTGTAACGGCTACTTTCTTTCCTTCAACAATTGAAAAACCATATATCCCATCCGGGGCAAATCATATCATCAATAATGATGATTTCATCAACTCTGTTTATCTTTCCTCTGTGTGGCAACCGCCCCGTTTCGTATAGATCATATCCTTAGATTTTTATTCATACACACTATGCCTGGCAAAGATGTGTTCTGTTAACTTTTTAATTGCAGCAGTATATGCTCAATGCTATAATACGTTTTTCCATTAAGAACAAATTACTGGTTGGTTTACTGGTGTTGGCACTGATTGGATTTGGTAGTTTTCATTTCACCAAACTGCCGATTGATGCTGTGCCTGATATCACCGAAAACCAGGTATTGGTAATAACGCAGGCTCCTTCTTTAGGCGCCGGCGATATTGAACGGCTCATTACATTTCCCATTGAACAGACCAATAATAATATTCCGGGTATTAAAGAAATCCGCAGCTTTTCACGTTTTGGTTTATCCCTTGTAACTATTGTATTTGATGATGCCACTGATTTGTACTGGGCACGGCAACAAGTGAGTGAAAGATTAATACAGTTGCAAAACATCATCCCGCCACATATCGGCAAACCGGAATTAGGTCCTGTTTCCACAGGCCTGGGTGAAATTTATCAATATGTAATCAGGCCGGCGAAAGGCTATGAGCACAAATATGACGCCGTTGAGTTACGCACCATACAAGACTGGATCGTTCGCCGTCAACTATTAGGTGTAAAAGGTGTAGCCGAAGTAAGCAGCTTTGGCGGCAAACTCAAACAATTTAGTGTGGAAGTGGATGCAGCGAAATTGTTTTCCTACAAGATTACCATTGATGATGTGTTTGATGCACTCCAGCGTAACAATGAAAATACAGGCGGTGCTTATATTGAAAAAGGGCCTGCGGTTCTCTACATACGCAGTGAAGGTTTGATCCAGAAAATAGAAGACATTGAAAGCATTGCCATCAAACAAACTTCAGCAGGCACGCCATTGTTTTTGCGGGATGTAGCAGATGTGAAAATTGGTCATGCCATTCGCTATGGTGCTCTATGTTATAATGATGAAGGCGAAGCAGCCGGTGCTATTGTAATGATGCTCAAAGGAGCTAACAGCAGTGAAGTGATCAAAAACATCAAAGAACGGATTGAAGCGATCAAGAAAACATTACCGGAAGGCATCATTCTGGAACCATTCCTCGACCGTACCAAAATGGTGAACAATGCCATCAGCACTGTAAAAACCAACTTGCTGGAAGGAGCATTGATCGTTGTATTTGTGCTGGTGTTCTTTTTAGGCAATGCAAGAGCAGGATTGATTGTTGCCTCTGTTATTCCTCTTTCATTACTCTTCGCCGTAATACTTATGAATACGTTTGGTGTAAGTGGCAACTTAATGAGTTTAGGAGCTTTGGATTTTGGATTGATCGTTGATGGTGCCGTCATCATTGTAGAAGCGGTAATGCATCGGCTTCATCACAGTAAAACATTCAGCCATACCAACCGTCTCACACAGGAACAGATGAATGCAGAAGTGAGCACCTCTGCCCAACGTATGATGAACAGTGCTGTTTTCGGGCAAATCATCATTTTAGTTGTGTACTTACCCATTTTTGCTTTGCAGGGTATTGAAGGAAAAATGTTCAAACCCATGGCGCAAACAGTTGCGTTTGCATTGCTGGGAGCTTTTGTTTTATCACTAACCTATATTCCCATGATGAGCGCTTTGTTTCTTTCCAAAAAGATCAGTCATAAACGTTCGTGGAGCGACCGTATGATGAACTGGCTGGAACGATATTATCAAAATGCATTATCAAAAGTTCTCAACTTTCCAAAGTTGTTAGTGGGCAGTGTGCTTGCGTTGTTTGTACTATCCATTATTGTTCTTCGTTCACTGGGAGGTGAATTTATTCCAACGTTGGAAGAAGGTGATTTTGCAGTAGACACCCGTGTGCTTACGGGCAGCAATCTGCAAACCACCATTGAGTTTACACAAAAAGCTGCCGCTATTTTAAAACAGCGTTTTCCTGAAGTGGAAAAGGTAGTGACCAAAATTGGCAGCGGCGAAGTACCTACTGACCCCATGCCCATTGAAGCGAGTGATATGATGGTGATCCTGAAACCCAAAAAAGAATGGACAAGTGCAAAAACATTTGATGAACTGGCGGAAAAAATGGGAACTGCATTGAAAGACATTCCGGGTATTACTGCGGGTTTTCAATTTCCGGTACAAATGCGTTTTAATGAATTGATGACGGGTGCACGGCAAGATGTGGTATGCAAAATATTTGGTGAAGACCTGGATTCATTGGCAGCCTATGCCGGTGAACTGAGCAAAATTGTCAGCACTGTTGATGGAGCACAGGATATTTATGTAGAAACAGTAACAGGTTTGCCGCAGATCATCATCAACTATAACAGGAGCATGATCGCCCAATACAAACTTTCAGTTGCGGATGTAAACCGTGTAGTGAATACGGCTTTTGCCGGGCAAAGTACAGGGATGCTGTTTGAAGGTGAAAAAAGATTTGATGTAGTGGTACGCTTGAAAGGTGATCAAAAGAAAAGTGTAGAAGATGTAGCCAATCTTTTGATCCCCACTCCTTCCGGAATACAGATACCTCTTCATCAACTGGCAGAAGTGGCGATTAAGGAAGGTCCCAATCAAATTCAGCGGGAAGATGCAAAACGAAGAATCACTGTTGGATTCAATGTTCGTGGCCGTGATGTACAAAGCATTGTAAAAGAGTTGCAGCAAAAAACAGAACAGCAAATCAATTTTCAGCCGGGCTATTACATCACTTATGGTGGTGCGTTTGAAAATCTCAATGAAGCCAAACAACGTTTATACATTGCTGTGCCCGTTGCCTTGCTGCTCATTTTGATCTTGCTCTATTTTGCTTTCCATTCATTAAGACAGGGATTACTCATCTATTCAGCAATTCCTCTTTCTGCCATTGGTGGTATTTTATTTTTAGCATTGCGTGATATGCCGTTCAGCATCAGTGCCGGCATTGGCTTCATTGCTTTGTTTGGTGTTGCAGTACTCAATGGCATTGTATTGATCGCTGAATTCAACCGGCAACGTAAAGAAGGTGTTACCGATCCCAAGCGGATTGTATTGATGGGTACAAAGATCCGGTTACGTCCGGTACTGATGACTGCCGCTGTTGCTTCACTTGGCTTTTTACCAATGGCTTTAAGTAATGGTGCAGGAGCAGAAGTACAAAGACCATTGGCAACGGTTGTGATCGGCGGGTTGATCACTGCCACTCTTCTTACACTGTTTGTATTACCTGTATTGTATTTGTGGTTTGAAAGAAAACAACATATGAAACCAAATATGACCACTGCAGTTGTTTTTTTAGGAATGATGTTTTGTTCTGTAACAGCAATGGCACAAACACCCATTACACTGCCGGCTGCTATTGATACAGCATTAAAAAACAACTTACAGGTAAAGCAGGAACGGCTCATCACCCAGTACAAACAGTTGCAGATAAAAACAGCAGCTACCATTCCGCAAACCATGCTCAATACAGAAGTTGGTCAGTACAACAGCATTTATATTGATAACCGGATTGGTGTAACACAAAGCATCAACTTCCCCAATGTGTACAGCACACAAAAGAAACTGCTGGAACAGGAATGGAAAAGCAGTGTGCTGCAGGTAGCGGTACAGGAAGCCGTAGTAAGGCGTGATGTAAGTATATTGTATTACCGCTTATTGTACTTCCGAGAAAAAGCAAAACTGCTGCGTTTTGCCGATAGCATGTTTACCGCCTTTCTGAAACTGACGGAGCTCCGTTTACAAAAAGGAGAAAGTGCCCTGCTGGAAAGAACAAGTGCTGAAACACAGTTACTGCAAATTCAAATCCAACAAACCTTGTTACAAAAGGATGAAGAAATGGCACAACTGCAGTTTCAGTTGCTATTGAATGGATCTGCTGCTTTTATTCCTGCGGATGGAGAATGGAAAATTAGATCTTCTTCCATTCCTGCATTGGATTTTTCACAACATCCTGTCATGCAGTTGCTCCGTCAGCAACAACAAATTGCTGATGCCGGTATTTCCGCAGAAAAAGCAAAACTTTCACCGGATCTGAATTTGGGTTTATACAGCACTACCATCAGGGGTATTGGTGCTGATGATAAATTTTATAATGTAGGGAAACGGTTTCAATCAGTACAGGCAGGCATTGGTATCCCATTGTTTGCAAGAGCACAAAAAGAAAAAGTGAATGCGGCTAAATTCAATCGAAGGTTAACGGAGCAGTTTTATGAAACAGGTTTGTTCCACCTGCAACATCAGTATAAATCCCTGCTGGCAGAACATAAAAAGTACAGTGACATGGTGATGCAACTGGAAACCAAAGGTCTTGCCAATGCTGAAACCATCGTGAACACAGCTGATAAACAATTTCGCTCCGGTCTTATCAATTACCTGGAATGGATTTTATTGGTGAACCAGGCAACCGCCATCAGGAGTGATTATTTAGACGCTGTGAAAAATTACAACGAAACGATCATACAACTTAACTATTACAACCATAAATAAGAAAAGATGAAATCATCATATATTTTACTTATATCCCTTGGCTTTTGGGCCTGTAACAGCAAACCAGCAGAAGAGGCCAAAGAACCTGCCGCAAGTGAACAGATCATTACTCTTACGGCAGCCCAGTTAAAAAATGCAGCCATTGCTACCACTACCCTGCAACAGCAGCAATTATCCGGTGTTTTAAAACTCAATGGAAAAGTGGATGTACCACCGCAAAGTATGGTATCCATCAGTGTACCTATGGGTGGTTATTTAAAATCAACACAACTGTTACCGGGTATGCGTGTACGTAAGGGACAGGCCATTGCTGTTATTGAAGACCAGCAATACATTCAACTGCAACAGGACTATCTCACTGCTAAAGCAAAGATCCAGTACCTGGAAGCAGAATTCAACCGGCAAAAAGAATTGAACGAAAGCAAGGCCAGCAGTGATAAAAACCTGCAGTTGGCAGAAGCTGAGTACAAAAGTCAAAAAGTATTGATACGGTCTCTTGCTGAGAAACTGGAACTGGCAGGAATCAATGTTTCAAAGCTTACAGAAGAAACGATCACCAGGAGCATTAATGTGTATTCACCTATTAACGGATATGTATCAAAAGTGAATGTGAACATTGGTAAATACGTAGCACCCACAGAAGTATTATTTGAGCTGATCAATCCATCTGACATTCACTTAAACCTGAGTGTTTTTGAAAAAGATTTGCAATCGCTACGCATTGGTCAGAAACTCATTGCTTATACCACCAGCAACCCGGAAAAAAAATATGAATGTGAGATCATCCTGATCAGTCAAAACCTCTCGGAAGATAATTATGCAGAAGTACACTGCCATTTCATCAATGAGGAACACAACCTGGTGCCGGGTACCTTTATGAATGCAGAATTGAATGCCGTTGCCAAAACCGTCATGGTAGTACCGGAAGAGGCCGTTGTTCGTTTTGAAGGAAAGCATTACGTATTTGTACAACTGGCAACTGCCAAATTTGAAATGAAAGAAGTGCAAACGGGTTTGTTAGAAAAAGGAATGCTGGAAATTGGAAATGCTGCAGCTTTGGCAGGACAACAAATCGTAAGCAAAGGAGCTTATACACTGCTGATGGGCCTCAAGAATAAGGAAGAGGAAGAATAGTTTTCAGATAGAAATAAAAATGATGCAGGGCTTTATGGATTTTTTTCAACCCTGCATCTTAAGCCAAAACCCCAACTGTTATGGCTGCTCCACTATCTGTTTCCATAGTTCATCCCCAGGCAGTAAATCTTAAGAAAATCAGTCCACTGCTGCATTTTATTGCAGGTCTCCTGTTTTTATCAGCTGCTTATTATGAATTGATTGCTGACAACCGTATTACTGCTTTTTGTGAAGCAGTGATCGCTGCCGATGTGCTGGCCATTGCATTTATGAAACGTTTTGCAGAGGAAAGCACCCGGCTCAATGCATGGTTCAGGCTTATAGAAGTGATCGTTTTTTCAGGTATTGCCATTCTCACTCTGCTCAATGGAGATTATCTCATCAGCTCCCTTTCTTTGATTGCCGCAGGACTCTATGCCTATGTATTTCATTGCGAAAACAAACTCATCAGCCAGGAACGGGTGGAAGTACATCACCTTGGCGTCACCATTTCTGCCTTTCCAAATGATAAATACATTGATTGGGCTGACATTAAGGAAATGAAAGCCCTTCCCCACTCCATCACCATCACCTCTCAAAAAAATAAAACCTGGCATTTTCAATTTGAAAAAGGAATTGCTTTGAGCCAACTGGAACAAATTCACGAATTTTGCAACTATTATTTGAATACAGGCTCTTAGTTGCAAGTCATTAGCTTCAAGTTGAATGCTTTTGCCCTGCAGCCAGTAGCCAAAAGCTTGAAGCGAATGATTTCACAATCTCCTTACTTACTCTACTCCGACGGAAACGGAAATATTTTTGAAGACACTTCTTTGTACGCTATCGGTCGTGCAGGATGGGATGCCATGCCTGTGGATGTAAATGACTGGATCGAGTTACCCGATGGCGGCAATCTGTATGAGCTTCCGCAACGCAAAGCAATCGGCATTGATGTAAAAACAGGTGAAATGCGTTTGTGCGAAAAAGGATGGGCTGTTGCTGCTTTTGTACCACCTGCTCATACCTGTTTGTACGTAGCTGCCTTTGAAAGTGAACTCGATGCTGAAACATTACCATTGTTCTGTTACACTGCTGCCGGTTGGTTCAATGATCAATTTTATGTAACAGCTGTAAGAGTGGAAGCAGACATTCGCCAGGAATGTGCCGGTTATGATGAAGAGATTATTGAAAATGGTGCAGAGCGTTTACTAAAAGCCTATCCTGAAAATCGTTTGGTGAGACACTTGATGGAGAATTGCTGCCAAACTTATAATTGTCCGGCTGCCAGGAATTTTGCCATGAGCCGTTGGGAATGCCCTGTTCCTGTTTCACCTGCCTGTAATGCGAATTGTTTGGGATGCATTTCCTTTCAACCACCGGAAGAAAGTATTGTAAGTCCGCAGGACAGGTTAACCTTCAAACCAACTGCAGAGGAGATCGTTGAGTTTACTGTACCTCACCTGGAAACAGCACCCTATCCTATTATTTCCTTTGGCCAGGGTTGTGAAGGGGAACCATTGTTGATGTGGGAAACCATTCGTGAAGCCATTATTGAAATTCGCAAGCACACACAAAAAGGAAGTATCAATATCAATACCAATGGCTCCATGCCCAAAGCAGTGAAAGCATTGTGTGATGTAGGATTGAATTCCATTCGGGTAAGTACGAATAGTGTACGCAAACATATTTACGAACCTTATTACCGTCCCAACAACTACCAGTTTGAAGATATCATTGAAAGTTTAAAAGTGGTGAACAGTTATGGCGGATGGACAAGCATCAACTACTTTGTTTTTCCCGGCGTAACAGATACAGTGGAAGAATACGAAGCATTACGGCAAATGATCAGAGACACCGGTTTGAAAATGATCCAGTGGCGCAATTTCAATATTGATCCGGATTGGTACCTGGGTAAAATTGGTGTTACCGAAACAAGTGAATTGCTGGGCATAAAACAGTTGATGGAATTGATACGTGAAGAATTTCCTGATCTGAAGTTTGGATACTTCAATCCACCAATTGAACGTATTAAAGGAAACTATGAAGTGGATTTTGCGCATTAGTATTGGTCGCCATTTCTTTTTAAAATATTTTACGTAAAGCAACCTGCAATTTGTAAGTTGCTTTTTTATTTGTGCAAAGACCGGCTTACATATTACCACTGATCGTACTGTCACAGTTTGCAGGCACTTCTTTATGGTTTAGCGGCAATGCCATTCTTCCGGAGATAAGCAAAACATTTCAACTGGAACAGGCGGCTCTTGCAATAGTTACCTCATCTGTTTTAATTGGCTTCATCACCGGCACATTTATTTTTGCCATATCTGCAGTAGCTGACAGATTTCAACCATCTCTTGTTTTCTTTCTTTCATCGCTGCTTGCGGCAACAGCCAATTTACTGATCGTAATTCCGCAACAGGAATTATCGATACTCATTGTTTCGAGATTCAGTGTAGGATTTTTCCTGGCAGGCATTTATCCTGTAGGGATGAAAATAGCTGCTGAATGGTATGAAAAAGGCTTAGGAAAGGCATTGGGTTATTTGGTAGGGGCATTGGTGCTGGGTACTGCTTTTCCGCATTTACTAAAACAATCAGGCTGGGAATACAACTGGAGAACCGTTCTGATACTTACTTCCTGTTTTGCTTCGATCGGTGGTTTATTAATGTTTCTCCTCGTAGCCCGTGGCCCCTATTCAAAAGCAAGCCTGCATTATTCATTCAAAGCATTTCAACAAAGCTTTCATTCAAAAGGGTTTCGGGCAGCATCTTTTGGTTATTTCGGTCACATGTGGGAGTTATATGCTTTCTGGGCCTTCGTTCCGCTATTGCTCACTGATTATGTACAAAAACACCAGGTAGTGCTGAATATTCCGTTGTGGTCGTTTCTTATAATTGCAACGGGCGGACCTGGTTGTATCATTGGTGGTTATTTGACCAAATTATACGGAAGTGCTAAAGTTGCATTTGCAGCCATGTGCTGTTCTATGTGCTGTTGCCTGCTCTCCTATTTCAGTTTCGATTGGTCCATGCCGGTGTTTTTATTCTTTTTGTTTGTGTGGGGGTTTACAGTGGTGGCAGACTCTCCGCAATTCTCTTCCATCGTAGCCCAAACAGCTGTTGCTGAAAACAAAGGCTCTGCTCTTACCATTGTAACCAGCATTGGCTTTTTCATTACCGTTGTTGCAATTTATACCATTACGTTGATGTACGAGCAATCCCATCATGCACCATGGGTATTTTTATTACTGGCACCGGGGCCAATGATAGGTTTGTGGAAACTGAAACCATTGTTGAAAGAAAAAGCGTTTGAGTAAGCATGAACTGTGTTGCTCTTATCAATTACGTATATATTTGAAAGATGAAATCATCAGCTCCCTCCAATGTCACTCTTGGCATTTTACTGGCAGTAGCAGCTACCATTATCTGGAGCGGGAATTTTATCATTTCAAGAGCTGTCAATACAGAAATTGCACCGGTAGCGCTTTCATTTTACCGGTGGGCAACAGCGGTAGTTCTCTTATTACCTTTTGCATGGAAACATATTCAACCCGCCTGGAACATTGTAAAAAAACGTAAAGCTTATTTTTTCTGGGCATCATTCACAGGCATAACACTATTCAATACGTTTGTATATGTGGCCGGGCAAACATCAACCGCTATTAACATGGCATTGATCGGCACCACTTCCTCACCTATTATTTCAGTGATACTGGCGCATTATTTTTTAAAGGAACATATCAACCTTCGCCGCATCATTGGAATGGTGTTATGCATATGCGGTATTTTGTTTTTGCTGAGCAAAGGAAGTTTTACCAACCTGTTGCACTTACAGTTTACCAAAGGTGATGTATGGATCTTATTGGCAGCCGCCAGTTTTGCATGCTATAATATTTTTGCTCGCAAACGTCCGCAGGAGATATCTGCTATGGGATTTTTATTTTTTGTATTTGCCTGCGGAACTGCTCTTCTTTTACCTGCTTATATCGTTGAATCCTTTTTTGTACCACCCATTCAATGGAGCTGGAAAATAACAGGCTCTATTGTGTACCTGGGTTTGGGCACTTCTGTTATTTCATTCCTGTTCTGGAACCGAAGCATCAAAGAATTAGGCGCAGGCCGTACTGCATTGTTTGGCAATTTGATTCCCATCTTCAGCAGTATTGAAGCTGTGATCTTATTGGGAGAACAAATCACCATCATTCATATCATCAGCTTTGTATTGATCGTAGCCGGACTGGCAGTGGATAACCTGCCATTATTTTTTCACAAAGCTTCTGCAAAAGCAGTGTAACTTTTCCTTACTTGTATCTACATATGTTCCCAAACAGGCAACATGAAACGAATCATCATCATTGGCGCTTCATCAGGAATAGGCAGAGAATTAGCCCTGCGTTATCTCAAAGCAGGAAATAAAGTAGGCATTACCGGCAGAAGAAAAGAATTACTGGATGAACTGAAACAGCAATATCCGCAACAGGTATGCACTGAAGTCTTTGATGTTACAGGCAACAACAACATCCAGCATTTGAATTCATTGATCAGTCAATTAGGTGGCATGGATCTATTTCTCTACAACAGTGGCCATGGTGATATAAATAAAGAATTGAACCCGGAATTAGAACGAACTACTACTCAAACCAATGTGAACGGCTTTGTTGAATTAACGGTTCATGCCTTCAACTATTTTGCAAACCAAGGGCATGGACATATTGCAGCAACCTCTTCCGTTGCTTCAACAAGAGGCAACAGCTGGGCACCATCTTACAGCGCCAGCAAAGCATTCATGAGTACCTATATGGAAGGATTGGCGATGAAAGCAGAACGTATGAAACGAAAGATCGCTGTTACCGATATTCAACCGGGATTTGTAAAAACAAAAATGGCCAAAGGTGCAGGGCAATTTTGGGTGGCCGAAGTGGATAAAGCGGTTGATCAGATCTACCGGGCGTTGGAAAAACGTAAACGAAAAGTATATGTGACCAAACGATGGGCATTGATCGCCTGGTTGATGAAACAAATGCCCTATATAATATACAAAAGAATGAGTTAAGCAATAAAGCAACCGCTTGTTGCCATAGAAACGGAACGATGAACGGAGCGCCGCAATATTGACCCCTCGAATGCACACCGTTTACCAACAAAAAAGTCTTAAGAAGTTCTTAAAACATACCTGTTGCTGTGCAATGGGGCATGATTTTACATCGTTATAGGTAAAAGAGTTAATTTCGATGAACCAAGCACTTCAAATGAACAGTTACGCACAAACCGATCCCAAAAGCAATGCAAAAGCAGCCGCCATCACCACCGGTGTGCATGTGTTGATATTGCTCATCTTCTTTTTGGTACCGTTGGCAGCAACGCTCACCAATGATCCCATTGTGGATGAAGAAGGAATTGAAGTGAATCTTGGCAACAGTGATATTGGTTTTGGTGATGTACAACCGTTGATCCCCGATGAACCTGCTCCTGTCGTTCAGGAACAAAGCACACCACCCCAGCAACAAATTGCACAGGCAGTAGATGAACCCGAAAAAGAAACCAGTGACAGGGATGATGCGGATGCACCTGAGATCAACAAACCTGAAAAGAAACCAACCACACCTGCAAAGGTCACCAATAATAATCCGCCGGTAACAGCCAAGAAACCGAGTACTACAACAGTTACCAATCCTACACCTGCCCCACCCAAACCAAAAGCAGTGTATAGTGGCGGCACAGGAACGGGTGGCAATAACAGTGATACCTACAACAATAGCCGTAACCAGGGCGTTGCGGGAGGCAAAGGCGACCAGGGCAAACCCGGTGGTAGTGCTACCAGTGATAATTATAATGGAAGCGGTGGCGGTGGTAAAGGAAGTGGGCCACGTGTAACGAGAGGTGACAGAACCATCACCAACAACTATTACTTTTTTTCGGGTGATCTTGACCGTGCTACGATCAATGCCATTGTAAAAGTTTCTCCTGAAGGAAAAGGAACTTTTGTTGGATTTGGTGCCGGTTCTACTACACAGGGAAGAGATTATGCCAATGCCATTACTACTTACTTAAAGAGCATGCAGTTCAATAAAGCTGATCATGAATCTACTGTTACTGTACAGTTTAAATTCAATGTAAGTAACTAATGATTTATGGATATCATCAGGCAGTTTAAAATTCCGATTCTTTTATTTCTACTGGGCATTTTTGTTACCATTTTTGGTGCATGGATGAAGATCATGCACATGGCTTTTGCTGATGGAGTATTAACGGCCGGTATGCTGGTGAAAGGCATTGGCGTTATTCTTGCCATAGTTCAGCTTTTTAAAAAGACTAGGTAGCGGTGATTGTTATAAAGCCAATCTAATTGTCATTGAATTGCAAAACAAATTCCCCGGGCATTGCTGGCGATGATTTTTGTATAATTTCGGCAAAATCAAAATCCTGCTTGAATGAATCCGAAATTCCGCAACCCATTACCCGTATTTTCAACTATTTTCAAATGGGTTAAAAACAATGGCGTAACTGATGAAATGGATGGTTACGAAAAAAGAAGGCTTGGCATTTTTAATCTCATCAATTTTTTTGGATCCATCACCGGTCTTATTCTTCCTGTAACAGCCCTGCTCAATGATGGTTATTTACCGCCCATTGCATGGATCGTTGCTGTATCACCTGCCTTCATCAGTTTAGGCGTACTTATCAGCAATCATTTCTTTCGGCATTATTTTGCCATGCTCTGGTATTTTACATTGTACCCTTTGGTTACAGCATTGGTATATGTAAACAGCATTGATGTTGGCATTGAACTCTTTTTTATTTTTTATGCTGTACTGGCCGTTTTCTTTTTACAGAAGATCAGGCATCTTGTAGCAGCTATCAGTTTCTCTCTTTTATGTTTTATAATGGTGTATGTTGTAAAGAGAGAGTATACTTTTGTAATGGCAGAAATCAATTATTCGTTTTATGTATTGAATCATATATTGTCATTACTGTTCATTTTTGGCGGATTGTTTCTGATCAAAAAAGAAAACATAGACTATCAAAATGAAATCCTGGTAAGCAATGAAGAACTAAACAACTATAACCTTGAAATTGAACAGCAAAAAGAAGAACTGAAAGAACTGGATCAACTCAAATCCAAATTGTTTTCCATTATCTCCCATGATCTCCGCCTGCCATTGTACGGACTCAAAAATCTGTTTAAAAGTATTCATGAAAATGATTTACCTCCTGACGAAATAAAAATTCTGTTACCGGAAGTGGTAAAAGATCTTAACAACACCACAGACTTGATGGAAAACCTGCTTCAATGGGCTAAGAGCCAGATGAGAGGAGAAGTGTTTGCCCCGGATGTATTGAACTTAACAGAACTGATCAGCCAGTTGCTTAAAGTAATGAATATTCAGGCAGGTGGAAAAGACATACAACTTTATTTAAAACCATCCTCATTAGCATTTGCATATGCTGACAGAGGAATGATGGAAACCGTAATGCGGAACCTTATTTCCAATGCCATTAAGTTTACACCACACAACGGAAGCATTTCTATACAACTTATTGAAGATACCGAATGGGTAGAAGTGAGTGTGAAAGATACAGGCTTAGGTATGAGTGAAGAAACCATGAATAAAATATTTGCGGGTGAATACTTCAGCACCAAAGGGACATCCAATGAAAGCGGCACCGGGCTTGGGCTAATGATCTGCCGTGACTTTGTACACAAAAACGGCGGAGAAATTTCGGTAAAAAGTAAACCGGGAGAAGGAACTACTTTTACATTTACAGTACCAAAGGCCTGATGAACAAACCATAACTCTGTTCATCGTCCATTGATTTATCATGACCTACCAGGAAACGATTGATTATTTATATGCCAAACTTCCGATGTTCAGTCGCATAGGTGCGGCTGCCATTAAAAAAGATCTGCATAATACGATTGCTTTGTGTGAAGGATTGGGCAACCCTCATCAAAAGTTCAAAAGCATTCATATTGCCGGTACCAATGGTAAAGGAAGTGTAAGCCATATGCTGGCAGCCATATTACAAACAGCGGGTTACAAAACAGGATTATACACATCGCCTCACCTGCATGATTTCCGGGAACGCATTAAAGTGAATGGTGAAATGGTGAGTGAAGCATTTGTGATCGATTTTACGAAAAACATTCAACCGCAAATAGAAGCCATAGAACCATCCTTCTTTGAAATTACAGTGGCCATGGCATTTGATTATTTTGCTCAACAACAAGTGGATGTTGCTGTGATAGAAACAGGATTGGGCGGAAGATTAGACAGCACCAACATTATTACTCCAGAACTGAGCGTCATTACCAATATCGGCTGGGATCATATGAACCTGCTGGGTAATACGCTGGACAAAATTGCTTTTGAAAAAGCAGGCATCATTAAACAACATATTCCTGCAGTGATTGGTGAAGCCCTTGCCGAAACAAGACCTGAGTTTGAACAGAAAGCAAAAGAACAACAGGCACCCATTGTTTTTGCAGAAGAACAATGGAGGGTGGAAGAAGCAATACTGCAAAACAGTTTGCTGACAGTTACGGTCAAGAACCAACAAAAGCATACAGTTGAAACGTACTCGTTGGATTTACCCGGCCTGTATCAAACAAAAAATCTCTGCACTGTTTTAACGGCTGTTGAGCAATTGCAACAATCAGGTTGGAACATAAAAGATGAACATGTGCACACTGCGTTAAGCCATACCAAAAAAATCAACGGTTTGCACGGAAGATGGGAAATCCTTCAACAACACCCAACCGTTGTACTGGATGTTGGTCATAATGAAGATGGAGTAAAACAAATTGTGCATCAACTCAATAACAGCTCCTTTCGTCAACTGCATATCATCATTGGTATGGTGAAGGATAAAGAGATCGATAAAGTATTGGCACTACTGCCAAAGCAAGCCATATATTATTTCACCAAAGCACAGATACCAAGAGCATTGGATGAAACCACTCTTAGAGAAAAAGCGAAGAGCTATGATTTGAACGGAGAAACATTTGCTGATGTGAATCTTGCATTAGCATCAGCCAAAAAAAGGGCAGCAAAAGAGGATATGATCTTAGTATGCGGCAGTGTATTTTTAGTGGGAGAAGTAAAACCACTTTAACGAACATCCACCAAAAAAGTTCCCAGGTCCACCACTTCCCCCTGCCCCATCCTGAACTGCTGAATATCTTCCAGGCTTAATTCTTCCAGCACTTTTGTTTGAAATACAACATGATTCTTTCTCACGATCACAAAATAAAAATCAGGCTGATTCTCTATAAACACATCATCGTTCATAAACAATTCATGAGCAAAGGAAATACTGATGCGGCCATTCGCATCCACTTTACTTTCACCCAAAAAATCATCATCAACAGTATCACGGTCATACAGGCGAACGGTGTACTCATCTCCCGTTAACGGCTTGTCTTCTCCCTTTTCAATAAAACGTGCAGTAACAATGATGTTCGGCTCCTTGCTTAGTTTGAAATCGCTCATAACTATGTTTTTGTATAGTTGAAAGTTAAAGAATAAAATGATGCAACACCAATACATATAGCCACGGAGGCACGGAATAAAAAAAGCATTAAACTTTCGTTCAATGCTTTTATCATTTATCGTCTGACGGTCTAACGACCGTAGCGACCTATGTTTCTTCTTCTGTGTTTTCAGTGGCTCCTTGGCTTACTAATCATCCAGTTTCAAAACCGCTAAGAATGCTTCCTGCGGTACTTCCACACTTCCTATCTGGCGCATCCGCTTCTTACCTTCTTTCTGTTTTTCCAACAGTTTACGTTTACGGCTGATATCACCACCATAACATTTAGCGGTAACGTCTTTACGCATAGCACTGATATTTTCCCTGGCAACAATCTTGGCACCAATGGCAGCCTGTATCGCTATCTGGAATTGCTGACGGGGAACCAGTTCTTTTAATTTTTCACAAAGCTTGCGTCCAAAATCATGCGCACGGCTGCGGTGAATGAGTGCACTCAATGCATCCACTTTATCGCCGTTCAATAAAATATCCATCTTCACAATATCTGCTTCACGCATGCCGATGGGGTGATAATCAAAAGAGGCATAACCACGGGTTTGCGATTTCAGCTTATCATAAAAATCAAATACGATCTCTGTTAACGGCATTTCAAAGATCAACTCTACCCGTGTTTGCGTTAAATAACTTTGATTGATGAGAATACCACGTTTACCCAAACACAAGGTCATGATGTTACCAATGTACTCCGGTTTGGTAATGATCTGTGCTTTGATAAATGGTTCTTCAATTCTGTCGAGAGCCGTTGGGTCAGGCATTTCAGCAGGATTGTTCACCACTACTTTTTCACCACGTGTTGTATAAGCCAAAAAACTTACGTTGGGTACCGTGGTGATTACGGTTTGGTTATACTCACGTTCCAAACGTTCCTGGATGATCTCCATGTGCAGCAATCCAAGGAATCCGCAACGGAAACCAAAACCCAGCGCCTGGGATGTTTCCAACTCAAACGTTAATGAAGCATCGTTGAGTTGTAATTTATCCATGCAATCACGCAACTCTTCAAACTCGTCTGTTACAACTGGGAAGATACCTGCAAATACCATCGGCTTCACTTCCTGGAAACCACGAATAGGTTCCTGTGTAGGAACCAATGCATTGGTAATCGTATCGCCTACTTTTACTTCTTTGGCATTTTTAATACCAGTGATCAAATAACCCACATCTCCACAAGTCACTTCATTCTTCTCCGTCATCTTCAGTTTTAAAATACCGATCTCTGTTGCATCATATTCCTGATCAGTGCTTACAAACTTGATCTTATCGCCTTTTTTGATCTTGCCGTTCAATATTCTGAAATAAACGATCACACCACGAAAACTGTTGAACACACTGTCAAAGATCAATGCCTGCAGGGGTTCTTCAGGTTTTCCCTGTGGTGCAGGTATACGGCTGACAATAGCTTCCAGTATTTCTTCAATACCAATACCAGTACGGCCGCTGGCCAATAATATTTCTTCAGGTTTACAGCCAATGAGCTCAATGATCTGGTCTTTCACTTCTTCGATCATGGCGCCATCCATATCGATCTTGTTGATAACGGGGATAATTTCCAGGTCGTTATCAATCGCCAGGTACAAATTACTGATGGTTTGTGCCTGTATACCCTGTGCCGCATCTACCAGCAGCAAAGCACCTTCGCAGGCAGCTAATGCACGACTCACTTCATAACTAAAATCCACGTGGCCGGGCGTATCAATGAGGTTTAAAATATATTCCTGTCCATCCTTGGCTTTATAGTTGATCTGAATGGCGTGACTTTTAATGGTAATGCCCTTTTCACGCTCCAGGTCCATATCATCCAGTACCTGGTCCATCATTTCACGTTCGCTGATGGTGTTGGTGGTTTGCAACAAACGGTCGGCCAGGGTACTTTTTCCGTGGTCAATATGAGCAATAATGCAAAAATTCCTGATATTCTTCATGTAACTGTTTCTCTGCTTTTTGAGGCCGCAAAGATAAAGGAATTGAGGCAGAGGGTAACAGCCTGATAAGCGGTTGGGAAATTGGCATTTTCAGGGCCTGACCAAAGAACAACAGCATCAAATATTAAAACAGTTTCTTGCTTGCAAAAGCGGTTTAATATGCTTACTTTACTTATCCTTCCTTATGATACTCCTTTGTACACTACCCGAAAATTTATTACACATTACCACCTGCACCTCTCGAGATCACAACAGGAACTACCAACCTTCCTATGAATTGTAGCTGTGCTGCAAATCACCTTGTAGTAAATATGATTCTTTAACCAAATCACTTCTATCATGAAAAAGATGTTTTTTATGTGCTATTGCCTTTGGGCAATGGGAATGCTGGTGCTTATAAGCGGTTGTCAAAAACAATCAGACCCCGGCAACGAGGCCAATAGTCTGCCTAACCGTACCGCCAATGGCAAAGCACCTGCTTTGAATATAGCTGATGCAGCAGCTGCTGAACATGCCAATGCCGGATGGCTTAAAATGCTGCATGCAGCTACTGCCAGGTATCACTCCACAACTCAGGCCATCAATGCGGGGTATGTTCCGGATGATCATTGTGTAGCAGTACCGGGTGTAGGCGGGATGGGTTACCATTGGGCAAATCCGGGTTTGGTAGATCCTGTTTTTGAATTACTCAAACCTGAAGTGGTGCTGTATGAAAAAGCAGCAGATGGCAGTCTCAAACTGGTGGCAGTGGAATACATTGTAATTAATGTAGGACAGCCAAGACCTATGTTTGGTGATCATCCATTTGATATTGGTGGTACGCCTGTACCGGTAGCACATTGGAGCCTGCATGTATGGGTACACAAAACCAATCCATCAGGAGTATTTGTGAATTTTAATCCAAACGTAAGCTGTCATTGAAACGATAAGCTGTAATATAAAATGCGGGGCAGGAATGCTCCGCATATTTTAATTGTGGTTTACATCATCCTTGCTTACTTCTTGAATGGGATCTTCGCTAACTATTTTTTATAAAACTTTTTGTTTGGTAGTGACACCAACCGGTAAGAAAATTCCTCGTTGGTGATAACACCCAACGAGGGCGCTGTGCTTTTATTCATCATTGGTTCTTATATCAGCAGGCGGGAACACCAACAAGAGCAGAATCCGTTTACAACAATTCAAATTGTTACCAAATGCAACACTCAGGTTATTGACATTTATTTAATCGTCAATTCAACTTTCCTTCACGCTGTTTAGGAAATAGGTTTCCATGTTTCCTTTTCCTTTCACATAAATGGTGCGACCTTCTTCAAATATAAACTTGTCTTTAAGTTTTAAAAAGACATCTCGTGTTACCATTATTTTATTGGCTTCACTATGAGATTCCATTCTGCTTGCTGTATTAACACTGTCCCCCCACAGGTCATATGCAAATTTGCTGTTACCTATAACTCCGGCAACAACAGGGCCCGTATGGATGCCAATTCTTATTTTACAGTTAGAAAAAAAGCCTGCCCCTTTGTTCATTATTTCCAGCATTTCTAACCCGCACCTCGCTATTAATTCGCAGTGGTGGTCGTTGCGTTCAGGAACACCACCTGCCACCATATATGCATCACCAATGGTTTTAATTTTTTCCAATCCGAATTTCCTTGTGATGTTATCGAATTCTGAAAACAAATCGTTTAATAATTCAACCAGCTTTTCCGGTTCTATATTTTGCGATAGCCTGGTAAACCCAACAATATCCGCAAACAGGATTGTAGCTCCATCAATTCTTTCAGCTATTGTAGAAGCATTGTCATTTTTCAGTTTTGAAGCAATGGAAGGTGGCAGAATATTTAACAATAAGTTTTCTGACTTCTTATGAGCTTCTTCAATTTCCTCTTGTGCCTTATTAAGACTACGGTAGTGATAGGCAGTTAAAGCAAAAATGATAATAGCCAATCCAATCATACTAAGGAGTCTGCCGAACTTAAAAAAGCCCGGGGGAGCATTTACAAATGCACCCTTGTCAGTCGAATATAATTCGACTGCGATAAAGGCCAATAGCGAAGAAATGGATATGAGCACGATATACTTAAACTGGGTTTTAGGAAATATATAAAAAGAGGCTATTGCTGCAGTTATTAAATACAGGTGATTTTCAGAATCCCTTCCCAGTTGAAAAGCATTTAATGTAACGCAGATTATGGCGCTTCCGTATAAAAACACCCTGGCTATCAGATAATACCTGTAATAGTTAAAAACGAAAGTGCCTAACCAAATAGTTGGAAAAAAAATACAATTGAATAATACATACTTTGAATCTGGCAATAAAGGAATAAAAAATAAAGAAAGAGGTAACAGCCAAACTACTGCTATAAAACATATTCCATTGGTTACCCTTATATACTTGGCTTCATTAACCACAAGATCAGAGGTAATGCCAATATTGATCATTTTATTCCATAGTCGAGATATTGACATTTTCATGAATTCTGTATTTTAAAACGGGCTACTATTTTAAACTGGAAAAACATGATGTAAAACTAATTCTGCTTTCGTTATTGTACAAAAAACGAATCATCAAGAATTAACATCAAAATACTAAAAATAAAGCAAGTCATGCAAGTGCCCTGTCTTGTCCTAAAATAAGTTTACACGAACCAGTGCGTTCACACCCTTCTCAACTGATACGTAACCCATTCTTCACCGGCTTATCGGTGCTGAGCAAGGTCACCTCCTCTCCTTCCACCGCACCCAGCAGCAAACATTCACTGAAAAAATTGGCAATTTGTTTGGGTGGGAAATTAACAACAGCAATCACCTGTTTGCCAATCAACTCTTCACAGGCATACAGCTTTGTTACCTGTGCGGATGTTTTGCAGGTGCCGAGTTCACCAAAGTCAATGGTGATCTTGTAAGCAGGTTTCTTGGCTTCCTGAAACACTTCTGCAGCAATAATGGTTCCTGCTCTCATTTCCACTTTCATAAAATCATTCCAACTGATGGGATTGGTGATCTGTTCCATTTTGGTTTCTGTTTACATCAGCAAATCTAACGCATAGCACATCAGTGATGAATATTTTGAGAGCCACCCTCACCTGCTTCTTCTCTTGTTCTCTGTACCTCTGTGTTAATTACCGCATTGTACTCATGCATTTCCTTCTTAACTTCCGCTCCTATTTAAATCAACGAACATGAGAATACTATTTTTACTCACAGCATTTGTAGTCACCGGTCTTTTATCCACCGCACAAAAGAAACAACCGGTTTCCAAAGCGGATGAATTCAAGACCACCGCTTCCACTCAAATTCAAAACAACTATGAGCTCTATAAAAAAGCAGCACTGCAAATATGGGATTATGCGGAAGTAGGTTATAAAGAAGTAAAGAGCAGCGCCCTCCTGCAGCAAACATTAAAAGACAATGGCTTTACAGTAGAAACTGGTGTGGCCGGTATTCCCACAGCATTTGTGGCTACGTACGGTAGTGGTACTCCGGTAATTGGCATCCTGGCGGAGTTTGATGCATTGCCCGGTCTTTCACAAACCAATGCACCTGAAAAAACAAGTGCAGGAAAAGAAGCAGGTCATGCATGCGGTCATCATTTGTTTGGCGTAGCTTCTGTTGCCAGTGGTATTGCCATTAAACAACTCATTGAGCAAAAGAAATTTACTGGAACTATTAAAGTATTTGGCTGTCCTGCTGAAGAAGGCGGCAGTGGTAAAGTATATATGGTGCGGGAAGGTTTGTTTAAAGACGTGGATATTGCCATTCACTGGCACCCCGGTAACGAAAATGGTGTGACCATGACGAGTGCACTGGCCAACAAGAGCGCCAAGTTTCGTTTCCGTGGAGTTTCTGCCCATGCAGCTGCTTCGCCTGAGCGTGGCCGTTCAGCGTTAGATGGTGTGGAAGCCATGAACCATATGGTGAACATGATGCGGGAACATATTCCGCAGGAAACACGCATTCATTATGTGATCACCAGTGGTGGTAAAGCGCCCAATGTGATCCCGGATTATGCGGAAGTGTATTACTATGTACGTCATCCTAAAAAAGATGTGGTGGAAAGTATTTTCAACCGAGTGGTGAATGCCGCCAATGGTGCAGCGCTTGGTACAGATACCAAAGCTGAGTTTGAAATTATCGGCGGCACGCATGATCTGTTGCTCAATAAAACACTGGCAGAAGTGATGCAGAAAAATTTAGAGAAAACAGGCGGCATGACTTATACGCCTGCTGAAATGGATTTTGCCAATAAAATACAAAGCAGTTTTGGTTTTACAGCTCCACCTGTTACCAATGCCGGTCTTGTAAGTCCTTTGCGTATCGAAATGAATGCAGGTGGTGGAAGTACGGATGTGGGTGATGTGAGTTATGCTGTACCAACCGTTGGTTTGCGTAGCGCAACATGGGTGCCGGGTACTCCTGCCCACAGCTGGCAGGCAGTAGCCTGTGGTGGTACAGAAATTGGCACCAAGGGAATGATGATCGCTGCAAAAACAATGGCCATGACAGCTATTGATCTGTTCTTAAATCCTGATCTCATTGTAAAAGCCAAGGAAGAATTTGTGAAGATGAAAGGCAGTTATGAATACAAAGCATTGCTGGGTGATAGAAAACCGGCGCTGAATTACAGGGATTAAAATTGCGGAGAGATGCAGATCAGTCATGCAACTATAGAAGACGCTGAAGCCATTGTATCATTACTCAACAGTGCTTACCGTGGTGAGCCATCCCGGCAGGGCTGGACAACAGAAGCAAATCTGATTGCCGGTGATGTAAGAACAGATGCAGCATCTGTTCAAAAAGTATTACAAACAAACGGCAGTGTTATTTTGAAGTGTTGTGATGATGATGGGAACATGGTTGGCACAGTAAACCTGCAGCAACATGGTCCTAAAATGTACCTGGGTATGTTTGCAGTATCCCCTCAACTGCAGGGCAAAGGCATTGGCAAACAATTACTCGAAGCTGCTGAAATTCATACCAGGAATGCAGGTTGTGTTGCCATTTATATGCATGTGGTTTCTGTGCGAACTGAGCTGATCGAATGGTACAAACGACATGGTTACAGAGATACCGGGGAACGCAAACCCTTTCATGAAGACGGGCTAACGGGCCGCCATCTGCAACCTTTAGAATTTGCCGTTTTGGAAAAAGAGGTTTAATTTCAAATCCTTATTTTCGCCAAAACTTCACATTATGGAACTCTTGCAACAATTTGAAAACGCCGTAGCAACCAGTAAAACGCTGAGTGAAAGACCCAGCAATGACACACTATTACAACTCTATTCTCTTTACAAACAAGCCAGCGAAGGAGATGTGAATGGAGAAGCTCCTTCTAATCCTTTTGACTTTGTGGCAAAAGCCAAATACGAAGCATGGGAATCGTTAAAAGGTGTGAGCAAAGAAAAAGCCATGCAGGATTATATTGAGCTGGTAAAGAAATTGAGCAATTAATTGATCTGATATTTCTCACTGATTTCACGGATAAGCACAGATGAAAATCTGTGCTTTACTATTTAGAAAAGGTATGCCATACCTGGTTCTTACTTTAGAAATAGCAGGTATTGATACAGGTATGGCATACCTACGGTTCAATTAATTGATCTGATATTTCTCAATGATTTCAGGGATAAGCACAGATGAAGATCTGTGCTTTACTATGTAGAAAAGGTATGCCATACCTGGTTACTGCTTTAGAAATAGTACGCATTTACACAGGTATGGCATACCTGCAACTATTTTAAAATTTCTTTATACACACTTATGAACTCCTTCCCTATTGCTTCATAGCTGAATTGAGCCGTTGCATTGCTGCTGATCGATGTTTTGCTGAAACGATCGGGTTGCTGAAGAAACGTAAGCATAGCATTGGCTAATGCACGGGTGTCTTTACTTTCAACCAACATCCCATTGGTTTCGTTCACAATTTCATCAATCCCTCCTACCCTTGATGAAATTACAGGTAATCCGCAGCAAAGCGCTTCATTGATCACGCAGGGAAGATTTTCATAGGTACTGAAATGGATGAGTGCATCAGCAGCCTGCATTTCTTTGGCCACTGCTGCATAACTGAGCACACCTGCCCAGCGCACATGATCACCAAGGCTTTTGGCTTTTTGTTTCAAGTCATCAGAAGCATTCCCAACAAATACCATTTCCCAATCCTGTGTTTGTTGCTCCAGCAGATACAATGCATCAATCATGCCTTCCACATTTTTCATGGGAAACATCATGGATACATGAATGAATCGTTTTTTAATTCCTGTTTTGGAAACGGGATAAAATAAATTCGTATCTACAACATTCCGTACCAGTTTTGCTTGGGAGATCGTAAACAAATCATTCAACCGTTTCAATAACCAATTTGATACAGAACTTACAACGGCTGCCTGTTCAAAACTTTGTTGAGTGATGAAACGGAAATAACGGCTCGCATGAAAGAAATTATTTTCGGTATCAGGGAAATAGGCGGAGCTGTGTTCTGTTACCACAAAGGGGATTCCCAATTTCCGTTTCAGGTGCAACGCCGCATAACCTCCTTTTACAGGTACATGCACATGAATGAGATCAGGCTTACCATGTTCCTGCATGTATTGTAGCAGTGCCCGTTTCATGGTTTGATTGTACCGTTTTGCAAACAGCAGCTTTTGCAACAACCTGTTTTTTATTTTAGGAAAGGCAGGGAAATAGACTTTGCTGAATAAGTTTTCATCGTTCATTTCTTCCACATGTCCTTCCTCTCTCTGCAGTAACTGAAAATTCTGCACTACATGAATTACATCCACACGCATGTACAGGGAAAGAGCTTTGGCATGGCGCTGCACAAAATCTCCGTCAAACGGATCTTTTGAATGGGGATACCAACTGGCAATGTGCAGCACTTTCATTTATTTCCGTTTAAAAACAGCAATGATACAATCACCTGTTGCAGGAAATTGTTGTTGAACAGGGTTGGGCAGCTTATCACCATACACGCCAAAAGCAAATTGTTTCAGCTCCCATTGTGTTTTATCAAACTTACGAAGCAATGTATATGGCGAGAAATACCAATGATGATCTTCATGCACTGATTCTGTTGTGTTGAGTGTTGCCGCAATACTATCCAGTGAAGTATAATTGGGAACGGTTACCAGCAACTCCTGTCCCGCTTTTATTACGTTTGTACTGGTGTTGATGAACGCAACAGGATCAGGAACATGTTCCAGCACTTCACCTGCCAAAACTAATTCACAGTTCAATGCAGCTGTATCCTGCACGTCCTGTAAAGCAACTGCTGCTGCATTTGTATCACCCGTTTCGGTTTTGTAAAGCACCACCGCATGCGCATCGGTATCTATGCCGTATAAAAAAGAAGTGACTGTTTTAAGTTGAGTATGCAGTAACAGTTTTTGATCCATGCGCTCTTTGGTGAAAGGTGCATCCGCAAAACCAATATGCAGTACAGATTTGTTACGGCAATAATTTAAAATAAACTCTTTTCTGTTCACCAGTTCAGCCTTGGGGAAAGCTTGCAGCCATTGCCCCTGTTCATTACTGATACGATAGCGCAAGCCACGTTTCAGCAATTGCAATCCGCTCCATATAAATATCCACTTAAGCTTTTTCATTTGTTGTTTCGGCTGATTGAATTTTTTCTGCCAATCCCATGAGGAAATCAATATCCTGTTTTTTGAACAAAAGCAGATCAGTAATGGTGATCGTTCCTTCGCCTGCAAAATACATATAGGCAATTATAAAACAAACCAGGTAACCAATGCTGCTGGCAATAGCAGCTCCGTAAATACCAAAAGGCGGAATCAGCAATACATCTGCAATGATAATAACCACCAACCCTGCAAGCGAAATCAATAAGTTTCTTCGTATTTGATTGATGGCTGCAAAATAGGCGGCCATCAATGCCAGCAGTGATAAAGCCATTAAGCCGGGCATCAGCAACAAAAACACATCATCCATTTTATTAAAACTTCTTCCGAATAAAAACGGGAACAACCATTTACCGGTAAGGCCAATTACAATCAGCACTAAAACATACATCAGCACGATCACTCTTGATAATTTCAGAATTCCTTCTCTCATTTGTTGTACATAGCCTGATGCAGCAATGGGAAAAATGCCTGCAGCAAGTATGGCAGGCAACAGTTGAAACAACTGCACCAGCCTGGATGCCTGGATGTAGTTTCCCAATGCTTCTTTATCATGTGTAAAATAATCAATCAACCAATAATCAACTCTTGTAACAAGGTAAAAGAGAAGCCCGGCAAAAAAAGCAAGATGAGAATACCTGAATAATTGCTTCCGTTGTGCTGCTGAAGGAAATTGAAATCGAAACTTCTTACTGAATTTAATATTGAATAAGAATGCTATGAATACGCCCTGTAATACATACGAATAAAAGAATACATAGATAAAACTATTTGCATCCAACCCGGGCCATTTGGGGTTCAACAGCAAAAAAAGTAACAGGAGATTTACAATGATAAAAACAATGTTCGGTATTTTGTATTGATGTTTGGCATAAAATAATGCATTGTAAAAGGTAATGAGCAGGTTACCGCTTACAAATAAAACCGTCATCACAATAAGCCTGGCTGATGTGGCAAATTCATTCCCCTCTTTAAAAAAAACAAACGAACCGGCTGTTGTTACTACTGTCACCATTAATACCCATGTCCAGATGAACCATTGCATTTTTCCCGTATCAATTTCGTCTCTTGCAACAAAGTAGGTGATGGCTGAGTCAATACCAAACGACAAAGCCATGAATAAAAATGTAAGAATGCTGATGAGGTAAAACAACCATCCTGTGGTATAAGCTTCCAGGTATCTGGACATAAAGATGGTTACCAGCAGCGAAGTAAACAGGTACGTACCCCTCCACAACAAATTAGAAGCAAATAAACGGCTCAGGTTCATGCAGAGGTTTTGATTACGGGCTAAATGTAATAACTAATACCAACTGGGCAAATAAAATGACTTTATAGATAGCCAAGAAATTAAGGCTCGTATTATACCGCAGGGAAAAAATCTAAACCGGGGTAAAACCCGGGTGGTATAATCTCCATCAGCCGAAGTTTAAATAGGATTTCTGCAATGCTTATTTCATTAGATTTACAAAGAAATCAACCCATGGCAAGATCCTTTCTTATTAACAGAAAAGCACAGGAAAATAAAGAAACCGGCTTAAGTGTTGACAGCCGGCAAAGCGGCGGTCGTTTTTTTGCAAAAGACGGACAACCGAATGTCAGATTCCGGGGAGTACCTTTTTATAAGAGCTTCAGTCTGTATCAATACATGCTTAAAATTCCCGCATGGAAATTCCTGTTCATTGTTGCACTAACCTATCTTATTGTTAATCTCATTTTTGCCACGGTTTTTTTTGTAATTGGCGTGGAGCAGTTAGGAGGCATGGAGCAGCAATCCTTTACCGGAAAATTTTGGGAAGCATTTTTCTTTAGTGCACAAACATTAACCACCGTTGGTTATGGTCATGTTTATCCTTCATCACTCACTGCCAATGCTATTGCTTCTTTTGAAGCCTTAACAGGTTTGATGATGTTTGCACTGGCAACCGGTTTACTTTATGGGCGTTTTTCACAACCCAAACCATATATTTTGTACAGTGATATTGCTTTGTTTTCACCTTTCAAAGATGGATATGCATTAATGTTTCGATTTGCACCTTACAAGAATCACTTTCTTACGAATGTGGAAGTTAAAGTAACAGCAGTTCTTAAGATAACTGACGAACAGGGTCATAAGAAGAATAATTTTTACAGCCTGGAGCTGCAACTATCTAAAGCAAATACTCTTTCTTCCAATTGGACCATCGTACACCCTATTGATGAAAAAAGCCCTTACTATCAATTTACCCGGAAAGAGTTTGAAGAATCCGAAACAGAAATACTGGTGTTTGTTACAGGGTATGATGAAGAATATTCCAACAATGTGGTGAGCCGTTCCTCTTATACCTATAATGAATTTGTGTATGGAGCCAAGTTTGATATGATGTATGAACCCAGTGAAGATAAAACCTCCACGTTGCTGCATTTAAATAAGATCAACAGTTATCATCCTGAAAAGCTTCCTGTAGATTTGCAGTCATGAACACAGTGATTGGAACAGATATTAGCGACGCATCTTCTTACCTTTCCCGGGGAGAAGTGGTTGCAATTCCAACTGAAACGGTTTATGGTTTGGCCGCCAACGCTCTCAGCGAAGATGCCGTTTTAAAAATATATGAAGTAAAAAAACGTCCCCGTTTCAACCCGTTGATCCTGCATGTAGCTTCTTTTGAACAGGCAAAACAATATATACAACATATTCCGCCAACAGCCGAACTGCTTGCAAAAACATTTTGGCCCGGTTCATTAACGATATTGTTTGAAAAAAATGCTTTGGTGCCTGATCTTGTAACGGCAGGCAATAACCGTGTAGCCATTCGTGTACCTGATCATGTATTAACACTGCAACTATTAAAGCAAATTTCGTTTCCTGTTGCGGCTCCAAGTGCGAATCCGTCAGGTTATGTAAGTCCCACTACTGCACAACATGTATATCATAATCTGCATGGAAAAATTCCTTATATACTTGATGGAGGTGAATGTGGTGTAGGTGTTGAATCAACCATCATTGGCTGGAATGAACAGGGGGAACCTGAAGTGTACCGGCTTGGTGGAATTCCTGTAGAAGCGATTGAAGATGTATTGCAGCAAAAGGTGACCATTAAAAAGTCGATCACTGAAAATCCTGATGCGCCGGGACAATTAAAAAGTCATTATGCAACTGTAACTCCTTTGCATCTTGGCCCGGTTGATGGTCTGTTGAAACAATTCAGCCATCAAAAAGTGATCCTCATCAACTTTACCAACTATCATCCTTCATTACCCAAGGAGCAACAGTTGATACTTTCTGAATCAGGTACGCTGGAAGAAGCCGCTAAACATTTATTTAAAACGCTGAGACAAGCAGATACAATGGATGCAGATGTATTGATCGCAGAACGATTACCCAATAAAGGTTTGGGTGCGGCCATCAACGATCGCCTTGAACGGGCACAGTTTATCATGAAGTGATCTTACTCCCAAAATTTCAGAGGATAGTTCGTACAACCCGGTCCATCCGTATCATTTATATGCGCACCAATTTTTTCTAATTCTTCAACCGGCAGATTGTGTTCAATAGCAGGAAAAAATTCCCGTTCTTCAAAACGAACATGCTGCTCCAATACATTATAAAATAATTCAACCGTATCCGCTGAACAGTTATTGGTTTTGAATTGCTCTATCAAACTTCGTATATGCATATGCTCTTTCAGCATGCGTTCATACATTACCTTCAGTTCAATAAACGCATCAGGAGTTGACAGCCATTGTTCCTCGGCTTCAAAATGATGTACCAGCTCATTTTCCCAAATGAACAGAATAAAATCTTTCATCACTGTCACATCAGCCTGTTTCTGTACCCCTTTCTTTAAAAGCAGAACCGCCATCAAAGCATTATGATGTTGCCTTGAAAGCGGTTGCAGATGTACATCTCTTTTCATTTATTTCAATCCATTGATGACCTGTATAAATTCATCTGCTTTTAAGGAAGCACCTCCTACCAATCCCCCATCCACATCCGGTTTCCCGAAAATTTCAGCAGCATTACTTCCTTTTACACTACCACCGTACAGGATGGAAATACGATTGGCGATATCAGTTCCATATTGAGCCGCCAGCACACTTCGCAAATGCGCATGCATATCCTGTGCCTGATCTGCAGTTGCTGTTTTACCGGTACCGATTGCCCAGATAGGCTCATAAGCAATTACAATTTTCTGTAATTCTTCAGCACTTAGATGAAAAAGGCTTTCACGTAATTGTGTTTCTACAAAACTGTTTTGTGTTCCTGCTTCCCGAATGCTCAATGGTTCACCGCAGCAAAAGATGGGCGTTAAACCATAACTCAAACTAATGTTCAACTTATCTGCCAGCAGCTGATTACTTTCATTAAAATATTCCCTGCGTTCACTATGACCAAGGATAACATATTGTACACCCACAGAAGTAAGCATTTCAGCTGATGTTTCACCTGTGTAAGCACCTGCTTTATGTTGAGAACAGTTTTGTGCTGCAACGCCGGTACGTGCATGGCCTTTCAATTTTTGAACCACCATTGTCAAATATGGAAACGGAACACCAAATACAGCCAGCTGATGTTCTTTTAATGAATGAGGGGTTGCTAAAAGATCGTTTACTAATTGCTCCGCCTGCTGAAAACTAAGATTCATCTTCCAGTTGGCAGCAGCTATTTGTTTACGCATAGTGTTGGTTTATAATTTTGAGTTGTAAATGTATTGAAGAATTTCCGTTTCACGTTCAGTAAGGATCTGTTGCTTCATTTGTTTCCAGCTGGCAATCGTATCAATGGCTTTTAAAAATGCATAACGTTCGTTATTAGAAACATTCCATGTAAAATCAGGAATATATTTAGGAGGAAAGGTTCCTGAAAAAATATTACAGCAAATACCTGTGACCGTTCCTGTATTCAGGGAAGTATTGATGGCGGTTCTTGAATAATCACCCAGCATCACTCCGCATTTAGTTCCCGCAGTGATCCATTGGTGCAGTAAAGGATTCCATAGTTTAATTTCTCCTGCGGTATTTTTCACATTGGAGGCAGATGTTCCTGCACCCAAATTGCACCACTCACCTATGACTGCATCTCCTAAATAACCATCATGTGCTTTATTGGAATAATCAAAGAACACAGAATTTTTTATTTCGCCGCCAACAGTGCATTTTCTGCCTGTTGTAACAGCACCATACATTTTAGATCCCATTTTCACCACTGTTCCTTCCAGCAAAGCCACAGGACCACGGATCGTACTTCCTTCCATGATCAACACATTTTTGCCAATGTAAACCGGTCCTGCTGATGCATTAATGATGGCATGCTCAACTTCTGCTCCTTCTTCAACAAAAATGGCATTTGCGTTGGTAAGCCTGTTGGTGGAAGACAATGTTGCCGATGATCGACCCCGGAGTAACAATGCAATATCATGCTGCATCAACACTTCATTGAAATGAGTAATTTGAAATGGATATTGAAGTTGCTGTACAGTTGTTGTTAGCTTTTCAAAATGAACTTCAGAACAATCAGCTTCTGCAAAACCGTAGTTCTTTACAACATCTGTTTTAAAAGCGATGATGTTTGAATCTTGTTTGATGCCCCTGCCAGGTTGCAGCTGAAGAAGTTCCCTGCTCAATTCATGAGAAAAGATCATGGATGAATTGATATACAACACCGGTTCCGTTGTTTCAATGATATCAAAATTCAAATACGATTCAGAAAGAATATGTATCATGGCCAGCGGAAAAACCTGCTGCCATCTTTCCCGTGCAGTATACAAACCCATTCGTATATCAGCAATGGTTCTTACCGCCGTAAAAGGATATAATGATTGGCGTGCTTGCGGGGAGTCAAACAAAACAACTTGCATACAGTCAAATATCGCATAAGTTTTTTATTTCCTTCTTTCGTTTGAGCGTAAAAGAGAAACCCCGACACTTTGTGTCGGGGTTTCTCAAATCTTTCAAGAAAACTTATTGTGGTAATAACACCTGGTTGATCTTATAAAACACACCATTAATAGCCATTCTGTCAAAGCCGGCAGCTGTACCAATAGCTGTAGCAGCTGTTGCATTGGCTACCCCTTTAACTGACAAACCGGCTCCAAAGCCACTGGTAATGGTTGCTGTAACACTAACACCGGGATGTGTAGGAACACTTCCATTCAACAAAGTTGGATAGTTGGTGGCAGTAGTTGCAAAATTCACATTGAATGCTCTTTGTCCGAGAATATGATATGCAATAATACCTTTCAACGTAGTAGGAGGTAATGAATTAATAAATGCAATGAATGTTGCATCAGGTGCATTCAAAGGAATCGCACCACCTGAAAGTGCATTGATCAGTCCACGGAAGGCATCATTTGTAGGAGCAAATACGGTTAAACTGGCCAAGGGCTCACTTAAAGCATATTGAAACCTGGAAGTGGATGTAGAAGGCAGATCAGAATCGGCACGCACCACGGCAGCAATTAAAAAGCTGAATTCAGGATCACGGCTTAAGGTATCAAGAAATACACGTGATGGAGGAAGCAAAGGCACTGCAATGCTGTGAATAACCCCGTTGGCAGCAGGTATATCTGCTGCTGCAACAGGTGCATTGTTTACCCATGCAGCAGAGCCTCTTTTTGCAGGAAATGAACTAAAACGCACCAATGGATTTGTATTGGGAGCCGGAATAATAAAAGCTGTGGGTAACTGCACATTGGGAAATGTGGTTGGTATTAACGCAGAAGTATAAGCCTGCCCCGGTATAATATGATAGTTGAGTATTTGTGTCAACTGGGCAGGAGAAAACAATGCATCAATTACTGCAGTGCTGGTAATTCCCAATCTGCCGAACGCAGCATTATCTGGTGCAAATACTGTATAAATACCGGTACGGTTTGCCAATGCTGCATTAATACCCACATTATTTGCCCTGGTGATCGCATGCTTCAGTAAGGTATAGTTGGGATTGGTATTGATGATATCTGTAATAGTAGAACCTGTAGGTACTTGAGGTACCGGATTTGGAACAGGTGCCTCTATATCTTTATTACAGGAGATCAGAACTACAGTGCCCAAGGCAACTGCCAGTAAGCTTCTCCATTTATTTTGAATCAATTTCATATCTGATTAGTTTTAATAGTTTTAGTTACTGATTAAAATACATTGTATGAGAATCCTACATAATACAATCCTCCAATGGATGGGTTACCAAAGCCCTGGATATAGTATTGATTGAGCAGATTATTAGCACCAACTTTCACCATGGACTTGATCTTAGGAATGCGGCAATTAACCTGTGCATCTACTATATGAATGGCAGGAACACCACCTGTGGCAAAATCACTTTCATAGAAGAATTTATCCTGCCAGCGATATGCAACATTGAAACCGAACAATTTTTTCTTACCAAATCCATTATTACCAACAATCACGTTTGCCCTGTATTTAGGAGAGTTAAAGAAGGCAATGAAGCCTGGAGGCACATCCTGTAAAATATCAGATGAAACGTTGGTATTGATATAAAAGTTGGCTGGCAGTTTGTATTCCAAACCAACACCCCAGCCATAGGTTGTTACAATACTTGTTGTATTGGTAGGCAAAGAGAAAATCGTGGCAATAGATGAGTTACGGATGGTGGATGGTGTTAAAACAGCAGGGTTACCGCTTTTTGATTGAACGCCTAACTGACGAACAAGGAAGTTTTGATAACGACCATAATATCCGTAAAGATCAATAAGTAACTTATTGTTTGCAACCAGACCCTTATAACCTAATTCATAAGAAGTAACTGATTCTGGCTTGAAATCCGGAATCACTGCTTTTTGCGGTGTACCGCCAGAGTTGATGCTTTCAATTGAATACAGTGGGTTGCTGTTGAAGTTGAAATAATTGTCGAAGAAAGGTACACCACCAATCAACTGCACGTTACCACCCACATTGAGGTTGATCCATTGCTGTTGTGTTGATGGAAAACGATAGGCAGTTTGGAATGAAAGACGAATGTTGTTGTTTTTGTTAAGTTGAACAACAGCAGTAGCTCTGGGTGTAAATCTGCCTTCAAAATTCTGATTCTTATCATAGCGAACAGAACCGGTTAAAGTAAGACGCTCAGCAAATCTTCTTGTTGCCTGAATATAACCGCCAAACTCGTTGATACCAATTGGACCATTATAATCAGCGAACAGCGTTCCCTGTGAATTCAATACAAAACGACGGAAGTTACCTCCGATAAGGATATCAGCTACATCTTTTGTAACGGATGAAAGATTGTATTGACCTTCCATTGAGTACAAATCTGTTTTATCAAGGAACAAACCACCACCCTGTGAAATGGGCACTTTACGAACCTGGTTGAATAGGTCACGGAACTGCTGTGAGTTGGCTGCAGGGCGGCCTGCATCAGCAAATGCACGGGCAGCAGTATGTGCATCAAATTCATTCAAACCACTGAGCCTTGCATTTAAATATGCCTGGCCATATTCAGGATACCATTGTGTAGAAGGTTTAATTCTTTCATTTGTTAACCTGGTTGTAACAGTAAGGTTGTAAGATTCACCGGCATTTTCCTGGGTAGTCCATGCACGGAAGAACCAGTTCTTTGAATTCAATTCAAATTTATATTGAGCAATTTTCAGGTTCAAAAGAGAATACCTGTCACTACCTGTATAAACAGTATTACCTGTACCCCAGTAGCCCATCAAAATAGCTTCAATATTGTTGGTTAATTTATAATGTAATGCACCTCCAAATTTATAATTAAGCGTATTGGGGTCCACCAATTCTTTCTCCGTATATCCTGTTCTTGATACAGAGTTATTAGGCTTAATTAACGTGGAAATGTAAGGAGCAAGAAACGGCGCCTGCTGAGCAATACCTCCTAAAACAAGATTCAGATCAATTGTTGTTTCGTCACCATACACATTCACACCATCATAATTAGGATCCGTTGCTCTTGTACCGGGAATGACAGTGCCGGTGGTACCGGTTCTTGAATAGTTTCTTTGATCAGCTGCCAGCCAATCCTGTGCCTGTACCAGTTCAGAAGTGATCTTGAAGGCAAAACGCTCACCAATTTTTTGTGCCCAGCGAATACCCCAATTATAATAAGGTGAAGTATTTCTGTACTTACCGTCAGCATGCATTAACCCTGTTTTTACCTGGAAAGAAAGTCCTTGATATTTGAAGGGGCTTTTGCTTGAAATAAGCAAAGTTCCGTTCATTCCGCCCGGGCCATACAAAGCTGAAGATGCACCGGGAAGTAATTCCATGTTATCTACATCCAGTTCAGATAAACCAACCACACTACCTACAGAAAAATTCAAACCGGGTGCCTGGTTATCCATACCATCAACAAGTTGATTAAATCTTGTATTACCACTACCGTTAAAACCACGGGTTGTAGGAGTTTTAAATGTCAGGGATGACGTCATCATATCTACTCCCTTTAAATTGGTCACCACATCATAGTAGGATGCAGCAGGTGCATTACGGATAGTTGCGGCATTTACACGTTCAATGGTAACGGGTGATTCCAATATACGTGTGGCTACACGTGTTGCAGATACCACTACTTCCTGTCCTAGTGTAGCTGCGGTCTTTAATTCAACTTCTACACTTTGGGAAGCTGAACTTACCTCCACTTCTGTGTTTTCAAAACCTACCGATGAAAACACCAACGTTACAGGTAGTTTGGGAACTGAAATAGTAAAATTTCCTTTATCATCAGTATAGGTCCCTAATGAAGAACCTTTTACAGTGATAGATACGGCGGGGACTTTTTCTTTACTTGCAGCATTGGAAACGCTTCCTTTCAGAAGAATGGTTTGGGCCATAAGGTTGAGTGAAAAAAAGCAAGCGATGCTAACAAGGAGAAAACTTGTCATTTTTTTAATCATATAGCAGTAGTTTATGTTAAACAACACCCCAAAATACACATTGTTGGCAACTGGCAAAAATTTTCTTTATCCACTTTAGGCTCAATTTGTTGATTATTTTAAACAGCTGAAACTTGGGTGGTTGAAACCGCCGTTCTACATTTGACCATGGATCAACTTTTTCTGCCATCCCAAACAGCTTTTTACAGAGGTAAAGTAAGGGATGTTTACACCATGGGAAACAATTTGCTGGTAATGGTGGCCAGTAACCGCATCAGTGCATTTGATGTGATTCTTCCCCGCCCCATTCCATTCAAAGGACAGGTATTAAACCAAATTGCAGCATACATGCTCACTGCAACTAAAGACATTTGTCCTAACTGGTTGCTGGATACGCCTGCGCCTAATGTTTCTATTGGTAAAAAGTGTGAACCCTTTAAAATTGAAATGGTGGTACGTGGCAATTTGGTAGGCCATGCCTGGCGCACCTATTCAAGTGGCCTAAGAGAATTGTGCGGTGCAGCAATGCCAGACGGATTAAAAGAAAATGACTTTTTCCCTGTTCCTATTATCACGCCCAGTACCAAAGCGGATGCCGGGCATGATGAAGATATCTCGCCAAAAGAAATTATTGAAAAAGGTTTGTGTACCGCCGATGAATGGAAACAATTGAGTGAATATGCTTTGCAACTGTTTGCACGGGGAAAGGAAATTGCAGCAAAACGAGGTTTGATTTTAGCTGATACCAAATATGAATTTGGAAAATTGAATGGCGAGATTGTATTGATGGATGAAATTCACACCCCGGATTCCTCCCGCTATTTTTATGCTGATGGTTTTGAAGAAAGGCAAGAAAGTGGCGAACGTCAAAAACAATTAAGCAAGGAGTTTGTTAGAGAATGGCTCATTGCCAACAACTTTATGGGCAAAGAAGGACAAACTGTTCCTGAAATGAGTGATGAATGGATAGGCACCATTTCACAACGCTATATTGAGCTGTACGAAAAAGTAATTGGTAAAAAATTTCTACCACAGGAGTTGAGTGATGAGGAAACAGTGGAGCGTATTAATGCAGCCCTTCAAAAACTAAGCTGATGTATGACCGCATAAAAGAATATTACAAAACCCTCATCCCGCATCTGCAGGATGAAGATTGGAATGCATTGGAACAAAGACTTAGAGTTCAATATTTGAAAAAGGGAGAGTTTCTCACCCGTCATGGAGAAACAAGCCGCACGGTAAGTTTTATCAATAAGGGTCTTGTACGTATGTTTTATGTGGCTGATGGAAAAGAAATTTGTACAGGCTTTGTTCCTGAGAATGATTATATCAGTTGCTATGCCAGTTTTCTTACTCAAACTCCTTCCGTTGAGAATATTGATGCACTGGAAGAATGCGAATTGCTGAATCTTTCATTTGATGACATGCAGTATTTGTATCAAAAACATCCCGTATTTGAAATCTTTGGACGAAAGATTGCAGAAATGCTTTACATACATGTTTCCACGCAAATAACAAGATTACTGGCACTCACGCCTGAAGAACGTTATCAATCCATTGTTGATAATGAACCGTATGTGATACAACGTGTACCACAATACATGATTGCTTCGTTCATAGGTATTACACCCGAACATCTAAGCCGCATCCGCAAAAAAATGAGCGGCATAAGGGTTGATTGATAAATATCAATAAATTATCACTCCCGTTTCATCTTGATAAATGTCAACGGTTTTACGGTTGATGAAATGAAATTTTGTTTTCATAAAACTAAAAAACACATGAAACAATTTTTCTTCATCATTGCTCTGCTGCTGAATGTATTGATAGCAGCAGCACAAACCGGTACGCAAACAGTAAAAGGAACTGTACTGGATAAAGTAAGTGAAAAACCGCTGGCAGGTGCAACCGTTAGCATTGAAGCTCTCAATATTTCTGCCATTACAGATGCAAACGGTTTGTTCAGTTTAAAAAATGTACCTGCGGGCCGCATCAGCATCAGCATCACGTACAGTGGTTATCAAACAGCTACCATTCCTGAAATTTTAGTTACAACAGGCAAGGAAGTAATATTGGATATAAGTTTGGAACAAAATATCACTTCACTTAACGAAGTGGTGATTAAAGGAAGCAAAGTAAAAAAGGGGAATGTAAACAATGAGTTTGCAGGCAGCAGTGCCCGCAGTTTTAGTATTGAAGAAGTTACCCGCTATGCAGGTGGCCGTAACGATCCCAGTAAACTTGTAAGTAATTTTGCCGGTGTAATTTCCAATAATGATTCCAGGAATGATATTGTAGTGCGTGGTAATTCACCCGCAGGTGTGTTGTGGCGTATTGAAGGGCTGCCCTCTCCCAGTCCCAATCATTATTCTACACTGGGAACAACCGGCGGGCCCATCTCCGCACTTAACACCAACGCTTTAAAAAATTCTGATTTTTACACAGGAGCATTTCCTGCGGAGTATGGCAATGCCACTGCTGCTGTGTTTGATATTAATTTCAGAGCAGGCAACACAGCCAAACATGAACGCACACTGCAAATGAATTTATTCAGTGGATTGGAAGCGATGCTGGAAGGCCCTTTGAGTAAAAATAAAAATGGCGCTTCTTATTTAGTGGGTTATCGTTATTCGTTTGTACAAATTGGTCAATCACTTGGCTTGAATGTAGGTACAGCAGCTGTACCTAAATACCAGGATTGGGTGTATAATGTTCAGTTTGCTAAAACAAAAGCAGGCCGGCTTTCTTTGTTTGGCATGGGTGGTATCAGCAATATTGATTTCATTGGAAAAGATATTGACAGTACCGATTTTTACAGTCGCATTGACCAGGACACTTATGTACAAAGTAATTTTTCTTTGTTCGGCGCAAAACACACCATTGATGTGGGCAAACAAACTTTTATACGCACCGTAGTTTCTTACAGCCGTACCAAAACAGATTTTGATAATTACCAATATGAATCACCAGTACCGCCTTATACAAATCGCTGGTTAATTACAGATGTAAAAGATGAACAGCAGGTACTCCGTTTCAACAGCATCATCAACTCAAAAACATCTGCAAAGCTTTCATGGAGAGCAGGTGTAACAGGCGAACGTTTTCAAATCAACTCCTTTGCACAAGACCGTGAAGGTAAAACTGCTGCCGATGCTTTTGATTTGGTGCGTAACTATGACGATAACTTTCTGCTGTGGCAATATTTTGCACAGGCACGTTATAAACCCGCTGCTAAGTTTACCATTACAGCAGGTGTGCATGGGATGAATTTAACGTTTAACAACAGCAACATTCTTGAACCGAGAGCAGCCATCAGCTTTCAACCCAATGTAAAAAATACCATCACTTTCAGTTATGGTTTGCACGGTCAAATGCAGGCATTGCCTGTGTACTTGTACCAGGAGCAGGTAAATGGAACAATGCTTAACAACCGCAATCTTGATTTCAGCAAAGCACATCATTATGTATTAGGTTATGAAAACCGTTTTGCTGCCAACTGGAGAATGAAAGCAGAACTGTATTATCAATCGTTGTTTGATATTCCTGTTGAAACTATGAGCAGTGGTTTTAGTATGCTGAATGCAGGAAGCGATTTTACATTCCCTGAAAAAGCAGGATTGGTAAATGAAGGAACAGGAAGTAATACAGGCGTGGAATTAACCGTTGAAAAATTTTTAAGCAATGGTTTTTATTTGATGGCTACGGGTTCTTTGTTTGACAGTAAGTATAAAGGAAGCGATGGCATTGAACGCAACAGCTCTTTCAATTACGGATATGCAGCCAACATTTTAACAGGCCGTGAATGGAAAACAGGTAAAGACAAACGCAATGCATTTACCATTGATCTGCGTCTTTCCACCATTGGCGGACGTTATGTAACTCCTGTTGATGTAACACGTTCTTTACTGGAAAAAAGAGAAATATTGGATGAAAGCAGGTACAACAGTGAACAACTCAACAGTTATTTAAGAATTGACACCAAATTTGGTTACCGCATCAACAGTAAAAAACGTAAAGTGAGTCAAACCTTTTACCTGGATCTGCAAAATGTAACCAACAGGGAAAACATATTCCTGCGTCGTTTTAACCCACAAAGAGGTACTACGGGCAATGTGAATCAAATTGGTTTCTTCCCGGATGTGTTGTACAGGATTCAATTTTAATTCAATCATTTAATATACAACGTCATGGCTCTTTCACTCAATGAACGTAACCGCATCAAAACAAAGTACGGCCCAATGGCCTTGGTTACAGGCGCTTCATCAGGTATTGGTTTGGAACTTACCAAACTATTGGCAGCATGCGGCCTGGATTTGGTAATTAATGCACGAAATCAAACCACATTGGAAGCATTAAAAACAGAATTGGAATCCAACTATCACATCAATGTGGTAGTGGCAGCAGCAGATTTGAGCAATGAAGAGGAGTTAAATCAATTCATCAAAACCATTCATGCTTATAATATTGGCTTGTTTGTAATGAGTGCAGGCTTTGGCACTTCAGGAGAATTTAAGAACAGTGATATAGCAGCAGAAGTAAACATGCTGCGTTTGAACAATGAAGCAGTATTAAAACTTACACATTACTTTACCCGTATTTTCACACAGTGGAAAAGAGGTGGTATGATTTTTTTAAGCTCTATTGTTTCATTTCAGGGTGTGCCCTATGCAGCTCATTATGCAGCTACCAAAGCCTATTTGCAATCGTTGGCTGAAGCTTTGGCTATTGAATTAAAACCTTATCATGTAGATGTGTTAGCTGCAGCACCCGGCCCGGTAAAAGGAAACTTTGAAACAAGAGCCAATATAAAAATGAATGGTGGCATGCAGGCATCACATATAGCAGCTCCCATTTTAAAAGCATTAGGCAGGAAATCATCTGTGTGGCCGGGCTTTTTATCCAAGTTGTTGATCGGTTCTTTACATACTGTGCCAAGGTTTTTAAAAATCAGGATCATGAAACTGGTAATGGGCGGTATGACACAACATCAGCGAACAACAAATTTGTAACTTGACTTAAAAACCAACATTATGACTCCCGATTCTATTTTCAGCATCTGTAATACCATTGCCCTTGCGGGATGGCTCATTCTCATCATCGTTTCGCCTTTTTGGGTAGAAACAGACAAATTGCTCATCGGCATCATCATCACCCTGTTTACAATTGTGTATGCATGGTGCATCAGTCAAAGTTTTGCAGCCGGTGATGTTGAAAAATTCTCAACACTGGATGGAGTCATGAGTTTATTCACCAATAAAATGGCTGTTACTGCCGGCTGGGTACACTACTTAGCGTTTGATTTAATGACAGGCATCTGGATCAAAAAGAACGCCATAAAACATGGTTTAAGCCATTGGTTGATCCTGCCCTGCCTGCTGTTTACATTTATGTTGGGCCCGGTTGGTTTGTTATTGTATTTGATTTTCCGAACCATTAAAACCAGGCAATATTTTGCTGCTAATTATTAAACCATGTCATCATCCATTCATACATCTGCCAATACAAATCCATTAAAAGGATTTCTGATTCAGCTGAAAAGCAGAAATAAACTATTGTATTATTTCGGACTTCTCAATATAACAGGAGCTTTCGTTTGTCTCTTACTCACATGGATTACAACTACAGAAGTTTTAGGCATTAATGCTTTTATAAAACCGATGAAATTTTTTATTTCCATCGGAACACTTGCATTCACGATGGGCTGGTTTATGATTTATCTCAAAAAACAAAAAGCCGTTACAATTTACAGTTGGGTTCTTGTTTTGGTAATGACCTTTGAAATGACTGTAGTGGTTTGGCAGGCAGCTAATGGGAGACTGTCTCATTTCAATACAAGCACTCCTTTATACCTCATATTGTTTAACTTAATGGGAGTTGCCATTGTGATCTTTACATTATGGACACTGTATATTGGTATATTGTTTTTTCTTCAAAAAAACTTCCCGCCTCTTTTACCACAAGGATACATTTGGGGAATCCGGTTAGGCATATTATGGTTTGTGATCTTTGCATTTGAAGGTGGTCATATGGCTGCCCAATTGGCTCATACAGTAGGTGCACCGGATGGAAGTGATGGGCTTCCTGTTGTTAACTGGAGCAAACAATACGGTGATTTACGTATTGCCCATTTTTTCGGAATGCATTCGTTGCAGCTTCTTCCGTTCATTGGTTATTTTGTTGCAAAGAAGAAGTCACAGATCCTGCTGCTTGCACTTGCCTGGTTTTTATTGGTGGTGTTATTATATTGGCAGGCATTGGCCGGTTATCCGCTTCTTGGTTAACTAACTTTAAAGTGATGCAGCCCTTCCGTTAAAAATTCTATCTTCATCACATGAAATCATTCCTTGCCTGCCTCATGCTGATGGCTATTACAAGTTCTGCCCAAACAAGTCGTTTAATCATTGGAACCTACACCAACACGACCAGTGAGGGTATTTATGTATATGATTTTAATACAAACGATGGCAGATCAAAATTGGTAACCACTGCCAAATCCTCCAACCCTTCGTTTCTTGCCATTTCAGGTAACAGAAAATTCGTGTATGCTGTAAATGAAAATAATCCCGGCACAGTAACTGCATTTAGCTATCAAAAAGAAACAGGAACCTTAACCCATCTGAATACTGTAGAAACAAAAGGTGCTCATCCCTGCTATGTAAGTATTGACAAAAAAGTAAAGCATCTTGTTGTTGGTAATTACAGTGGTGGTAATCTTTCCGTATTTGATGTTAAAGAAGACGGGAGTTTAAGTGAAGCCAAACAAACCATCCAGCATAACGGCAATGGCTTAAACCGCCAACGACAGGAAAAAGCGCATGTACATGCAACTGTTTATTCTCCTGATTACAGAATGTTATTTGTTCCGGATTTAGGAATGGATAAGCTCATGATGTATAAAGTGGATAGCAGAACGGGAATGCTTTCACCTGCTGAACCACCATTCATTGAAACAGTTGGTGGTGCTGGGCCACGTCATATGGTGTTTCACCCGTCAGGAACATTTATGTATTTAATGGAAGAACTTACAGGTACTGTTTCTGCATATGAATTCAGGGATAACAAATGGACAACCATTCAAAATCCATCAGCACACCCAATGAACTATAATGGCGCCATGGGTAGTGCTGACATACATATAAGTCCGGATGGGCGTTTTCTGTATTGCACCAATCGTGGCGAGAGTAATACCATAGCCATTTTTTCCATTAACCAGGCTACGGGAATTATAACCCCGGCTGGTCATCAATCAACCTTGGGCATTCATCCACGCAACTTTACCATTCACCCATCGGGAAATTATTTATTGGTAGCAAACAGGGATAGTGATGAAGTAGTGATCTTCCGTATCAATATAATTACAGGTTTATTAACTGACACAGGGGAGCGAATTAAAGTTCCACGTCCCGTTTGTTTGATGTGGGCTGATTAATAAGTATCGCTTTTAAATGTGATTATTTTCAGTGATCACTTACAGGAACAGATGCTATTAATTCACACCCTTTTTGAGGCGCAGAGTTAATATGAATTGTACCATGTAAGAACTTTATACGCCTTCTGATATTTTCAAAACCAATTCCGCAGGAAGTTGCTGCTAAATCAAAACCAATACCGTTATCTTTTATACTTAATTGTAAAACATTGTCCACCTGTTTCAGTTCAATATCAATATGGGTTGCTTTTGCATGTTTTACAATATTATTCAGTTGTTCCTGTAAAACCCTGTACAATCCAATCTTGATATCTTTTGTAATTTTACCTGCATCATTAATGCCTGACTTAAATTGCAGCTCATATTTGTCATCCACATTAACAGATTGTAAAAGTGTACAGATCAATTCACAAAGTGAAACATCTGCATCTGATGCTGGTGCTAATTGGTGCGACAATCGCCTGATCTCATCAATAGCTTCTGTTATATACATTTTTACGGTATGAACCCTTTGTAAAGCAGTGGCATTAATATTGTTTTTTGAGGTAATAATACCCAGGTGAAGATTGGCTGCAGACAAAATTTGATTCACATTGTCGTGTAATTCCATGCCTAATTGCTGACGTTCGCTTTCCTGTGCCTGAATAATGGCCCTTGTAATCCGGTTTTCTTCCTCATATCTTCTTGTTTCGTCCTGCATGGAACCGATCATCCGCACAGGTTTGCCATCACTGTTGTATACGATAAAAGCCCTGTCAAAAATGTATTTATAGCTTCCATCAGCACACATGTACCTGTACAAAAGTTCAACATTTTGATTGCGGCGCATAAATGCCACTTCCAGCATTTGATTTACATGATAAATATCCTGCGAATGAATATTACTCATCCACCAGGTACGTACTTCCTGCACCTGTTGTGAAGTATAGCCAAACATTTTTTGAATGCCGGCATTGTATACAATGGTATCATTGGGGATATCCCAATCCCAAATGGTATCGCTGGTGGCTTTGGAAATAAAATCATATCGCTCCAACGCTTCTTTTAATTGAGCTTCACTTAATGCAAGTTCTTCATCAACGGGATTTTGTTCGTTAACGGAATGGGAAAACAGGACCGGGTTATTAGCCCTGTTATCAATATGTACACCATAATGGCTAACACCAGCCTTAGATTCTTGTCTTTCAGTTACCAGTTGGCTATATGCCATATTTTTTATCAGATAGTAAATGATACCCAAAAGCAACAGTACTATAACCACGAGATACACATAAAAAACAAACCCTGTTTCTTTCGACAGTGTTAATTCCCGTAACACATCATAGCTGACAAAAAGGAGAATGAGTGTAACTAACAGAAGAGTTCGAAGGAAAGGAACCAATTGTTTATGTTTTTTAGCTGGCTGATTTGCTTTTTCTTGAAAAAATAGACTCAATTGCTTCATATCATAACAAGGTTTTTCAGCAAGTTTTACGTTGCCTGATTTGATTTTATTACTTGGATAATATCAGTTATTCGTTCATATTCCATGTATTTATCCAAAACATAATCAGCTCCATTCTCTATACATTGCTTCTTCATTAATTCATCTGTCATTATATACATACATACAATAACTACAGGATGATAAAGCTTTTTAAGGTTACGGATCAATTGAAAATTAAGATGCCCTGAATATTTCATATCAAGGATGATCAATGCAGGCTTTTCGTTCTTTGCGGATTCCTGCAGTTCTTCCTCGGTAGGAAAATAACTGATCTCAATATCACTAACTGTTTCCTGCAGGAAAGAGATAAATGAGCCAGAAAAATAAACTGACCGATCGTAAATAAAAACGTTCATAGTTACTTTGCCAATCTCCACAAAGCAACAATCATTTGATGAGGTATGTAATAGTAGGTGAACCTGATTTCATATAGTAATAATTCTATATGCAGGTTCCGGGAAAAGGGAACTATTTCAGTTCTGACAATAATCCGTGAGAAATAGCATACCGAACAAGTTCGGCATTGGATGAAAGACCCAGCTTTTCAAGTATATGCGATCGGTGTGTACTTACTGTGGTAAGAGCCAGGGATAATGAATCTGCTATTTGTGAAATAGATCTGCCGGATGCCAGCATTTTGAAAATTTCAAACTCCCTGTTGGTGAGTTTTTCATGCGCTGTTTTATTGTCTTCAAGGTTCAGCAGCTTTTCGGCAAGTTGTTCTGTAATGTATTTTCTGCCCAATCGGATACGTTCAATAGCTTTTATTAATTCATATGGAGCGGTACTTTTATTAAGATAGGCGGAGGCACCAGCTTTCATGGCACGAACAGCATACAATTCTTCAGCATAAATACTTAGTATTATTACAGGGGTTGCAGGCTTAAACTGTTTTACCTGTTCCAGTACATCCAGACCGCTCTTACCGGGCATGTCTAAATCGGAAATTACAAGATCCCAGTCATGATCCATTACTTGTTGAAGTAACTCCGTTCCGTCTTTTGCTTCCAGTACAAAAGCAGACGGAAGTTCATCTTTGAGAATTTGTACAATCCCCATTCGTACAAAAGCATGATCATCGGCTACAATAATACGATTCAATTTCATAAATCATCATCCATTTCTGTTTGGCAAACTCACTTCTATCCTGGTTCCCCTGCCGGGCATTGATTGTATACTAAACTGCCCCTGCAATGAGTGAACCCTTTCTTTCATACCCAAGATACCAAAAGACTTTGGATTTTTTAATACTGCGGTATCAAATCCTTTACCATTATCACTTATTTTCAATATCCAATTCTTTTCTTCAGCACCCAGCGAAACTGTAACATTCGTTGCATGAGAGTAACGTGTTATGTTAGTAAGTGCTTCCTGCAAGATTCGGAATAAGCAAACAGATACCTCTTCACTTATACTGCTTACATCAGTCATTGTAAACGTAACCGGCACACCTGTGTTTTCAGTAAATTGATTCCCAAGCCATTTCATTGCTTCATGTAAATTCTGATGTTCCAAAACACCTATTCGCAGCTCTGTTAAGATTTTTCGGATGGATTGGTTACTGCTGTCAAGCAGATAGTTGATATTATTTAATTTTTGTTTGAATGGGCTATTATCGTCTTTCATTTTTTTATCGATCCAGGCTACATCCATTTTTATGGCTGTAAGTTGTTGCCCAAGCTCATCGTGTATTTCACGGCCAATACGTTTGCGTTCTGATTCCCTTACATCCTGCAAATAGGCAGTAAGTTGCCGTATTTCTTCAAGTGAATTCAATAATTGCTCTTCCGCAGCAACTTTCTCAGTAATATCCATTGAAAGTACAAGCCTTACATGTTCCCCATTATTGATGGTATCATGTGTAATAATTTCAGCAATGATTATTTCTCCATTTTTTTTCCTGTGCCGCCATTTACCCACATAATGAACACCACGGTAATCCGTTCTTATAATATCTACAAGCTTATCCACGTCCTCAGGCGGTCGAATATCTTTGATGGTCATTTGCAGAAACTCCTCTTTGCTGTAACCATAATGCTTAATGGCAGCTTCATTCACTTCTTTAAATTTTAGGGTACTGATGGAATAAAGCCACATGGGCATTGGATTATCCTCAAACAAAAGGCGGTATTTTTGTTCGGATCGTGTAAGCATTTCTGCAGCTTTTCGCTGTTCACTTATATCCAATCCAACACCCATGAGACAGAGTTCGCCATTATACTCAATAGAACGACCCGTAAAGAAATAGGGAATCCTTTCGCCTGATTTCGTAACAAAATTTGCTTCTGCAAAATCTTCACCTGTTACAAACACATTCTTAATTTTTTTCTCCAGCAACGCTCTCTCCTCACCCAGAAAAAAATCAAGAGGAATGCGTTCAAGCATTTCTTCTGAATTATAACCTGTAACCGTTTCAAAGTTCTTATTCCAACGCAAAAATTTACCCTGTTGATTGTATAAGTAAAATATACCCGGCAAGCTGTTGATGATGGAATCTGCCAATTCCTTTTCTTTGGAGATAGCCCACTCAGCCAGCTTTGACTGCGTAACATCCATTAATGTGCCCGTAAACTTTATGATCTTGCCTTCTTCGTTTTTGCTTACATACCAATCGGTTTGCAAATAACGGAGTGGCATTTTCTTATCATTCGTTCGGTAGATGTACGCTTCGGGTTGTTGCCCCTGCATCATACTACCTAAAACTTGCTGTATTCTTTCCCTGTCATCTTCATGAATCAGTTCAAGGTAATCGTCAAATGAAGGAGGTTCATCTGCATAAGGCAGATCAAAAAAACGGAACATTTGTTTTGACCATTTTCCTTTTTGGTTTATAACATCATAATTCCAGCTTCCCAGTAATGCTTGTGCTTCTGCACTTTCCAGCATTTGATTGGCTTCAATCATTTCTTGCTCAGCTCTCACCCTTTCGGTAATATCCGTTACAATACCAAATATCTGTTTCGGCATTCCCTCTTTATTACGCAGGTATATGATTTCCTTACAATAAAAGTGGTGCCAGTTGCCCGGTTTATCTTTCATCCGGTATTCCTGAATCAACAACTCTTCGTCTTTCAAAGATTTGTACTTTGGGAAAGTGATGTTTACATAAGTATCAAAATCAGCCGGATGCATGAGCGTGGGCAGCAACTGGTTTCCCAGGTTCCTGATCTCTTCATCTGAATAGCCAAGAGTACGCTGAATCCCTGAATTTACATAGATGTTTTTCTGCTCTTCAATATCAAAAATGTAAATAATATCAGGTGAAATGTTGACCAGGTTTTCAATAAACCGACGGCTTTGTTCTGATTCTATTGCTGCTTTTTTCCGGAAAGTAATATCTCTGAAGAAGATGGAAAGACCCACAGGCGATGGGTAAATATGATTTTCAAACCACCGGTCATAGGGCTGATAATATTCCTCAAAATAAATATACTCCTGGTTTTGCATGGCACGTTCATACGCTTTATGAAATGGCTGCCCAATTCCTTCAGGAAACTCTGTCCAGATATGTTTACCGATCATTTCAGCAGGGTTCCTGTTGAATATCTCGCCTGCTTTCTGGTTCATATGCGTATAACACCAGTTTGTATCCAATGCAACAAACGCATCTGTGATCCTTTCAAATACCAGCATTCTTTCACTGGTTTCTTTTTGTACCTGTTGCCTGAGTTTGGCATTAAAATCACTCAATTCTTCCTGAATTCGTTTTCGCTTATCTATTTCACGTTGTGTAATAAAAAAAAGTGCAGCAAAAAAAACGACTGCAGCCACCAGCAGTAAAAAAAGCATGGTGTTTAACAGTAAAAAATCACCCTGCTTTTTGGATTGAAGCTTTCCCATGTTTGAGCGCTCCACAGCTTGCAATTCGCCTATAATCCTTCTTATATGATCCAAATAGATATCTCCATAGCCCCTGGCTGTAAAAAGCGCAACTTTCTGTAACCCTGATTGCTTGCGTATCTGTGTAACTGAATCTGAGAAATTGATACGTTTTTTTATATAAAACTGTAAGGAATCCAGTCTGTGCAAAATTCTGGAATTTGTCTTAAACTGTTCCCTTAAGTATGAAACATCTGTATTCAGGCGAATTGATGTTTCATTGATAGCAATAAGATACTTTGTTTCAGCAGTAAGGGCAAATCCACGTGAACTTGTAGCATTATCAATGGCATTAGTCAGGATTTTATCAAGCAAATGCAATCCTTCATTGGACAGTGCAACATTATTCGCTGTTTCTCTCAACATAACAGATTGCCTGTAAGAGCCGATGATAACAACAGCTACTACAAATAAGACCAGTAAGAGTGCAATTAAAAAGTAATTTCCCTTTGATGCTTTCATAATCAATACCTAAGTTAAATAAACTTATACAAAAACCAAGAGTATAAATAACAGAGTAAAACGTATTGTAATTAATTAGCGCCATTCATCCAATAGCTGACAAGTCTTTATTCTGCTCTATCCTACTTTTGCATTTAAATTCTTATTGATCCATGAATATCACCATCAGAAAAGCAGAGCCGGAAGATTTTACAACTTTATTTTCTTTATTCAGGGAGTTTGCAACATTTCAAAACACACCTGAAAAAGTACTCATTACACCTGAACAATTATTAAAAGATAAAGATGAGTTCCACTGCTTTGTTGCCACTGTAAATGAACGGATTGTTGGGTTTGCCACATGGTTTGCTGCGTATTATTCATGGGCAGGCAAATCCGTTTATCTTGACGATCTTTATGTATCATCAGAATTTCGTGGTTATGGTATCGGCAAACAATTATTTGATCAGGTAATTGAAACAGCAAGGGAACTCCAATGTAAAAAAGTGAGATGGCTTGTTTCCTGTTGGAATAAAAAGGCGATTGAATTTTACAAGTTACAAGGCGCCACTGTACAGGAAGGAGAGTTTATTTGTGATTTAATGCTGCACTAACATCTGCATCTGCTTCAGAATACCGGAATTGCTTTTTTAATATGCCGGCATTATCTTCATGCCTCTTCTGTTTAGTCATATACCTGGATAGAATTCACAGCAATAGAGAAATATAAGAGCCTGTACAAATGGATGTTTATTCCCATGGCATTTATGCAATTGGGTATTTTCAGAGATTACTGGGGGGATTTTAGTGAAAATGCATGGTCTGTACATATCCATTACTGGACAGGCACAGCATGGTACATCTATCTCATTATCCAGCCTTATTATGCAACACATGGTCAATTACAAAAACATCGTACCAACGGGATTATCGGTATGTTTTTAGCCGGGGGTGTTTGCTTAACAGCCTTCAGCATGTTGAACAGGGATATGGTAAGTGCAGAACTTTCAGCGAACCAGCGGGAACGTTTTGGCCCCTTTGAACCATGGTTCTTCTTTGGTGTTGCAGCCGTTGAAATTGTAATGATGGCCGCTTTTGGTTACGCCGTTATCAAAAGTATCATTCTTCGCAAAAAGTTAGAGCACCATGCCTGGTGGCTCATCACCACTGTATTTCTTATCATGATGCCGGCACTGGGTCGTGGTGTACAAAACGTTTCTATTGCTTTTCAAACAAATCAATGGCCGGATGTAGATATCATGAGTTCGCTCTACATTACACAGGTATTGATCATGCTCATGTTACTGTTGGCAGCAAAGAAGTATGGAAAATTGAAACATCCTGCCACTTATCTGACGATTGCTGTGAATATTTTCGTCTGCTTCCTGGAACCATTGGGCAGATCAACAGCAGTACAGGCATTTTTAAAAACCATTCTCACAGGATGATTATTGGTTTGTGCAGGAACGTTCTGTGTTGTATCTTGTATGCAAACAAATACCCATGCATTTACAAAAACTATTAACTGCAATTATCCTTCTTTCCATATTAAATAGTTGTGCTGATAATCCAGAAGAAACTACTACCCCAGCACAACCAAGCAAACCCGCTGCAACACAAACAGCACCTGCAGCAAATACAAAAAGCGTAGCACTAAACCCGGCACATGGGCAACCTGGTCACAGATGTGATATTGCTGTGGGAGCGCCACTTAACAGCGCACCTGCGGCAACTAATCCGCCTGCACCAGCTCAAACAGCGCCCGTGGTAATGCCAACTCAACCTGCCCCATCAACTGGAACAGGAACCGCAACCGGCCCCTTGAATCCAGCCCATGGTCAGCCCGGCCATCGTTGTGATATTGCTGTTGGAGCACCCCTACCGAAATAGTGCAGAATCAAAGTATTTTCTTTCCCTGTTTCTTACTCATTTTCAACTACGTTCATTAATTGAACATAAGGTGAACAGGCATTGACCTTGTGCATGAACAATCCCGGTAACGATGTTTACATTCCGTTACCCTGGCTAATTATTCATTCACTTAAACCAATGTTATGTCAATGCAATTACGTTTCTCAGCAGTAACCCTCCTGCTCATGAGCTTGGGGCTTATGGTCAGTTGCTCTAAAAAAGACGAACTTCCAGGCACAGCACCAACTTCTATTTCCAGTGCTAAAAATGGAGGAAAGCCTCAATTTCACCAGGGTACCATGTTTTATGCACTTACTAATGCTAATGAACTGGTACAGTACAACACAGGCCGACCACTTTATGAAATGGGGTCGGTAACAATTTCAGGATTACCTACGGATGAAAAAATCATAGCCATTGATTTTCGTCCTGCCACCGGGCAATTATATGGTTTAGGAAAGAACAGTCGTATCTACTCCATCAATCCTATGAATGGAAGAGCAAATGCTATTGGTTCTTCTTCATTTTCACTAGCCATCAGTGGCGAGGTAGCGGGTTTCGATTTTAATCCAACTGTTGATCGTATAAGATTGGTAACCAATACAGGACAAAACCTCAGACTACATCCCGAAACGGGAATGGTGGTAGCCATTGATGGCATGTTAAACCCGGGTTCACCTTCTGTTTCAGCAGTGGCTTATACCAACAATTTTGCCGGAGCCACAGCCACCACTTTATATGATATTGATGCAGCTGCCGACAAATTATATATTCAAAACCCACCCAATAATGGAGGCTTAATGGAAGTTGGTTCGCTGGGCGTACTGGCAACGGGTGAAGCCGGGTTTGATATTGCTCCTGATAACAGTTTAGCTCTTGCTGCTTTATTTGGTCGTGGTGATGAAGATGGAGGCAGTGAACAAAGCCCCGGTAACAAGTATCGTTTTTATTCCATCGATCTGCAAACAGGTGCTGCTATGAATTTGGGTAAAACTGACAGGATGATCCTTGGTGTTGCGATCCCTACCAGTCCTGTTGCCTATGCGGTAGATGGCAGTAACGTACTTCACATTTTTAATCCCTGGCAAACTGCTTCAATGATCAACAAAAACATTACAGGTTTACGGGCTGGTGAAACCATTTTAGGTATTGATATGCGGCCGGTCAATGGGCAACTGTATGCGTTGGGAAGTACCAGCCGTTTATACAGCATTAATACAGCTAACGGTATGGCAACCGTAATAGGTATACCATTTAGTACTCCTCTATCAGGCACATCATTTGGATTTGATTTTAATCCTACTGTTGACAGGATACGTGTTGTAAGCAACACAGGTCAAAACCTGCGTTTACATCCTGTAACGGGAGCTGTGGCAGCAACTGATATGATCCTAAACCCGGGCACACCAATGGTAGATGCGGCTGCTTATACAAATAATTTCGCCGGAGCCACTGCCACCACTTTGTATGATATTGATATTAGCACCGATAAACTATACATACAAAATCCACCAAATAATGGAACGTTGGTAGAAGTAGGCGCACTGAATATTAATGCTGATGCTCATAATGGATTTGATATTGGCGGTACCAGCGGCAAAGCTTATGCAATCCTTACAAGTAATGGAAACACCAAATTATACAGCATTGATCTAACCACCGGAAATGCAACTGCAATGGGCATGTTCCCGGTAAGCGTTAGAGGATTTGCAATAGGTCTTGGTTTTTAATTGAGAACGTGACCGAGAGAAAAACGGCCGCCTTTTGGTGGCCGTTTGTATTTAAGACTTCATCTGATACATTCTTCAAACCAAGTGTTCAGTTCCCGGAAAACCGTTCATCCAAAAAAATGAGCGAAATGTTTGCCGTTTGAATTCTGTCTTTTAACTTTGAATTTCAAAGCACTTTTAAAATAGTATATAAATGATCAAACAAACCCATTTTAATATGACAACTATTAATACTGCTTCATTAGCAAAAGCATCACTTATTGGCGGAGGCATAGCCCTCATTCTCATCAGCCTGCTTGTATTTGGCACTGAAACAAACCCGGCTTGGCCCAGCTATTGGAGAATTCGCCCTTTAATTATGACAACATTATCGGGTGCGGCAGGTGGCGCCGTATTCTACTTTATGAATACATGGTTTCCACAAACAGGCTGGAAAAAGATCGCATTAAATATTCTTTGCCTGATCATTTCTGTATTTGGCCTGTGGATAGGCACTGTGATAGGTCTTGATGGCACATTGTGGAATTAATTCTGAAACTTGAATTTATTCACTCTTTGCTTTCACAAAATCACTCACCAGGTAACTGATGAGTTTACCAGTGGTTTCACTCTTACGGCCATCAGTTAAAAAGCTGGCGCCTTCGCAAATATGCAGGTAAGCGGTTTTAGTATCAGTAGCAGCAAAACTTATAAACTGCCGGGCATGCACAGGCGAAATACCTACGGGTGTGGAAGCACTGCTTAATGCATGCTCGATGCTGTCAAGATCAATTTCAATACCGGTATAACTGTCATCGGTAAAGCCAGTAGCATGAGCAACCGCCTGTATGAAGTTTCTTTTTTCATGCAGGAAAATATCTTCAAAGCTGATGAAGTCAAAGAATGGATTGTTAGCGATATCAATCCACACATTCTGCGGAATATAATTTTCGTGTACACCAATTACACAATACTTCTGCAAATACCCGTCTTCTTCAGCATAACGAAAAGCATTCCCGCTGTGTCTTCCTTCTAAGGGGCGATAATCTGTATGTGCATCTAAGTTGATGCAATTGATCTGAGCCAGTTGTACTACTTCAGCCTTATGCAATCCCTTGGCTGCACCTTTGATCAACGGATAAGCGTTGTTATGTCCTCCCCCAATGGCAATGGGTATTTTTTTGCAGGAAGTAATGATTTTGATGAGTTGTTCCACTTCTTCATCAATCATGTGCACCGCATGCCTGTAAGCATCTACTTTTTCATCAAAACTGTGCGCATTGTTTTCAATGAGTCCTTCTACATCAGCAAAATCAAAATGCCCCAGCAATAAAATTTCTTCGCCACTTAAAAAATCATTGCTCTGTATGTTGAGAAAGGAATTCAAAAAGGGAAACCATGCTGTATCAGCCCCGCCTGTTCCGTAATTCGCTTTTACACCCAGATCTTCAGGAATACCTAACAATACAAAAGCAGCAGAAGATTGCTTTAGTGATGCTTCCAGGTCATTTACATTTTGAAGCACCTGTACCCTTTCGCCCAGTTTGGTTTCAAAGCGGCGAATCTTGGTTAATGTGAGTATATCCTCTTTGTTATAGAAACGGAAACGTTGCATAACCGAATATAAGCATTAAATACATTCCCCATTGATCAGCACTTGATCAATCAAATTATTACCAAAAGCATACGGCAGATAAGCAATGGAGGGTAGGGGTTTTGTAATGATGAGATTTGCTCTTTTCCCGATGAAGATGCTTCCCGCTTCTTCCTCCAGTTCCATGGCATACGCACCATTGATGGTGGCAGCATTGATAGCTTCCTCCGGTAACATCTTCATTTGAATACAACTCATACTTACCACCTGATTCATATTACCGCTGGGTGATGAGCCCGGGTTAAAATCACTGGCCAGCGCTACTGCACATCCGGCATCAATCAATGCACGGGCCGGTTGAAAAGGCATTCGCAGGAAATACGCCGCAGTTGGCAACAACGTTCCAATAGTATTGGAAGAAGCAAGAGCAGTGATATCTTCACTGGTCATCGTTTCCAGGTGATCAACAGACAACGCATTTAATTCAATGGCTTTTTGCAAACCTCCAAAGGAATTGAGTTGATTGATATGCAGTTTTAATTTCAATCCATACTTAGCAGCAGCATTACATACTCTTTCCATTTCATTAATAGAAAAGAAGCCTTGTTCACAAAACACATCTGCATAATCAGCTAATTTTTCCAAAGCAATCATCGGGAGCATTTCATCCACGATCAGCTTTAAATAACCTTCATGATCATTTTTATACAACTGGGGATAAGCATGTGCTCCTAAAAAAGTTGCTTTTACGGGTATGGGTGCTTTTTGTTTTAAGCGTTGTATCACCCGCAACATCTTCAACTCACCTTCCGTACTTAAACCATACCCACTTTTGATTTCAATAGCCCCTGTTCCTAACTGTATTAACTCCAGCAACCGCTCACTTGCCAGGTCATACAATGCATCTTCACTCATGGCGTTGAGTTTTTTTGCGGAGTTTAAAATGCCACCACCTTTGGCAGCAATATCAGCATAACTCAATCCTTTGATCTTATCTACAAACTCATCTTCCCTGCTGGCTGCAAAAACCAGATGGGTGTGACTATCACACCAGGCGGGTAACACTGTTTTGCCTGCGGCATCAATCACCGTATCAAAATTCTCTTCGCATTCCGTGAACTCATCCATGGAACCAAAATCAGCAATACGTCCATCTTCCGCAATCAAATAAGCCTGTTCTACTATGGGAAGTTTGGCAAGCTCATCACCCCGTAATAATTTATTTTTATAACGAACGCCTGCCAGTTGCTGTATATTTTTGATGAGTGTGCTCACCGGATAAATGTAATGCATTCTTTTAAAAAATGGAGTTTGGTATTGGTTGCCTGTAAATAAGAGAATTGATTAAGTTTGTTTTCATCAATGGTCCGTTTTACCACCACCATATTAAAGTTTAAAGCACAGGGTGAAAAAACCGGCTGGACTTATATTGTGATCCCGGCGAAGCTGGCGCAACAAATAAACCCGGGTGTAAAGAAAAGCTTTCGGGTAAAAGGCAAGTTTGACAATTACTCTTTTGATGCGCTCACTTTATTACCAATGGGTGAAGGTGATTTCATTATTCCGCTGAAAGCTGATATCCGCAAAGCCATCAAAAAAGATGCAGGTGCTACTTTGGAAGTACAAATTGCATTACAACCCAAGGCCTATGAAATTGATGCCGAGTTTATGGAATGTTTGAATGATGAACCAAAAGCATTAACTTTTTTCAATTCACTTACCGGCTCTCACCGGAATTATTTCAGTAAATGGATCGAGAGTGCTAAAACAGCTCCTACCAAAGCCAAACGAATTGCGATGGCTGTGGATGCTCTTGCCAGGAAATGGGGCTACCTGGAAATGATTCGGGCTGAAAAACAAAAAAGAAAAGATCTCGGCTGATAAGCATTCTGTTATCGAAACGAAGATTTTTGAAAAATTATTGTACATTATGTAGATCAACTGAAAACGATTGCTCATTCCTAATTTTTTCCCATGAAGGAAATCATCAACTGTGTTTCATATGCACAAGGTAAAAGGGTGGCCAATGTAGAACTGAAAGAGGTACAACTGCATTTAAAAAACAGCAATGAATTTGTCTGGATCGGTTTGCACGAACCGTCAGAAGAAGTGCTGAGCCAGGTAAAAAATGTATTTCAATTACATGAATTGGCAGTAGAAGATGCACACAGGGCACATCAACGTCCAAAAGTTGAGCAATATGCCGATTCTATTTTTGTAGTACTGCGTACAGCTCAAATGAACGATAACCGTCATATAGAATTTGGTGAGACCCATTTTTTTGTTGGCAAAAATTTTATTGTAGTGGTACGTCATGGTTCCAATGTTTCATACACAGAAGTAAGAACAAGATGCGAAGCAGCGCCCGATCTGTTGCAAAAAGGCCAGGGGTTCGTATTATATGCAGTGATGGATTTTATTATTGACCGTTATTTTCCTGTTGTACATGCCATGGAACTGGAATTGGAAAATATTGAAGCGAGGATCTTTAAAGAAAAGCCAAGCAGGGAAACAACAGAACGTATCTATGATTTAAAAAGGGAATTGCTGGAAGTCAAAAGAGCCATATCACCTTTAGTGGATGTGTGCAACCGGTTGATGCGCTTTGATATGGATTGTATTTCTCCTGAAACACGCCCCTACTTCCGGGATGTATATGATCATGTGGTTCGCATCAATGAAATGGTTGACAGCACCCGGGAATTACTCAACAGTGCCATGGAAGCCAATTTCTCTCTCATATCCATAGCACAGAGTGATGTTTCTAAAAAATTTGCCGGTTGGGCGGCCATCATTGCTGTACCTACCATGATCGCCGGTTTTTATGGTATGAATTTTAAATTTATGCCGGAGTTAAGCTGGCATTATGGCTATTATTTTGTAATCATTGGTACTGTTTCCATTTGCACATTAATGTATTTTTTATTCCGCAGAAGCGGATGGCTATAGATCAACAAATGTTCGTTGAAAGCCTTGTTTTCCACAATTACATGATTTCTGTTGATAACTGCTTTGTTATTGCGTTTCCATAAAAACAAGCTGGGTTACTTTTTATCATCAGCGTGTATTAATGCATGAGCATGGTTATATACGGCTCAAAAACACTGATTTGTTGAATCAAAACAAAAAAACATGGTACAAAAAACTTACTACAAGACTAAAGATTACGTAAAAGTGAAATTTTCGTTTACAGTTGAAAATGCAGAAACAATTGAAATATTAGGGTTGAACAGTGACTGGGCCAATTCCATCATCATGAAAAAGAAAAAAGACGGAACCTTTAGTGCAGAAGTAAACCTTCCGAAAGAAACAAAACACCAGTTTAAATACCGCATTAATGAAACTGATTGGGTAAACGAACCCGAAGCTGATGGTGAAGTTGCCAACGAATTCGGTGGCAGCAACAGTTTATTGGCTATTTAAGCCCTATTTCTTACTCTCATTATAAAACAACCGGCGTTTCATTGGCAACAGTGAAGCGCTTTTGGTGTTTTATTCCATAACAGCAGGTTTATGGGTCACATACACTTCCTCCCCTTTTTTCCATTTACCTGATTCAGATGAAACAAGCAGTAAACTTTTCCCGGTTTTTACTTTGATATGATAGTAACTTCCATAGAACAATACAGATTGAACGATAGCTTTTATTCCCTTGCCGGGAGTTGATGAAAGATGTAATCGTTCAGGACGTATGATAAGTTTTTGATTTTTTTTACTTTCTTCACTGAATAAACTTTGAGACACATAATTATAATCTCCAAACAATCCGGCACAATATTCATTAACCGGTGAATGATAGATCTCCTGCGGTGCACCCTGTTGTACAAAATTTCCCTCCTGCATAATGAATATCTTATCCGCCCACGGTAATACATCCTTACCATTATGTGACACCATGATCACTGAAACTCCTTTTTCTTCAGCTACATCATGCACTACCGCTTTCATTTCAGCAGAATGTATCGCATCCATATTAGAGAAGGGTTCATCCAGCAACAACAACTTTGGTTTCTTTACCAGTTGCATCGCCAAAACAATACGTTGCTTTTCACCACCGGACAATTCAGTGGTTTTACGTTTCAGCAAATGTTCAATGCGGCAAAGTTGAAACAGGGGCAGGACCTCATTATCATCCAGGTGCCCGGCCATTTCTAAAAGCTCATGTACTTCATAATTATTCCGAAGTTCAAAATATTGGCTGAGATAAGCTATTTGCGGATGCCCGGGTATTAACCGTTCTTGAGGCCCTTCTACTCTTTTTCCCTCAAACAGAATCTCACCCGAATCTGGTTGAAGCAGCCCTCCGATCATTTTGAGTAATGATGTTTTTCCGCTACCTGTTTCACCTGCTATAGCAATCTTCTCTCCTTTGTTTTGTGAAAATGAAATTTCATTTACAGCAAACCCATCATTTCGTTTCATTACCAAACGGTGTACGTCCAAGAATACCATCAGGCGAAAATAGCTAAACATTTCTCACTATTATCGAGGCATAAAAAAAGGGAGCAAATTGCTCCCTTCTTACTTCAATACAATTGAAATTATTTGTTGGGTGTTGGTACCGGTTTAACAGTAGCAGTGTCAATAGCTCCAGTATCAGTTTTTGTAGTATCAACAGCAGGTGCAGGAGCCGGAGTTGTTGTATCAGCTGCCGGTTCTTTTGTTTCTCCTTCATTATTACAAGCCACGAAACTGATGGATACAATGGCTAAAAGAGCCAGTAAATTTCTTAACTTAAAAATGGATTTGTTGTACATAAGCATGTTGTTTTAGGATATAATTCTACAACAAGTTTTTGAAACAGGCAAAAAACAGGGCTGGAATCTTTACGCCACAACAACGACAGTTCGTTTTTTTGAGTAGATTTAAATCCAAAACCATCACATATGCGACTGCTTTTGTCAATCATTTTTATCTTGATCTCTTCGTCTGTCTATTGTCAAACCATCTATGAATTCCAGTTAAAACTGGTTGATAATAAGGAATATGATGCATTATTATTGCTGGAAACTACAGGCAAAGGAATTGTACGCCTGAAACTAAAAAACGACACTACTCCTATTTTTGAGATGGAGTTACAGGAACAACAAACCCAACCGCTTGAAAACGAAGAAACACCCGGCCAATTGATCTATGAGGGCAGCGTCATGAAAAACATAAGAGGTACAGAACCTATGCCCTCATCATTCAACATCATATTTGGGATCAAAAACAATGAAGCGGAGCCATCATCCATTACCAACGGTGAAATATTGAAATTAACATTTATTACAAACGACAAACTAACACGCTCCCTTGTTCAAAAATACTTTACTACAGGTGATGCCATGTATAAAAACCTGTTTGTTAAAAGTACACGTGGCTTAACACCGGGTGAAAAAAACACACGTATTCATTTAATAATTGTAGCTAATACCAACGACCCTGCCCTGAGCCAGGCATGCAAAATTGATATGGAGCGTGTAGAAACGACCTTCCTTGACATTACAGATGTTTTAGGTATTAACCCCATCAATATTATAAAAATCGAAGGCAATAATTACAGCAGGGCAAATGTGCTAAAAGCCATCAACTCCATTAAAGCACCATTTTTGAAACGTGGTGATATTATTGTGTTTTATTATACGGGGCATGGATTTCGTACGCCTGATAAAAAAACGATTTATCCAATGATGGATCTACGTTCCAATTATGAACAAAAGTTTATGGAGCATTATCTCAGTATTGATTCGGTATTTAATTTAATCAGAGCAAAAGGCGCCCGCATGAATCTTGTCATGAGTGACTGTTGTAACTGGGAACCAGATATGCCCTTACCTTTTGTAGCTCCGGATGTAAGGGCAAGAAGCAGCGAAGCTGAATGGGATGTTGACAAATTGAAAGCCTTATTTCTTAACCCCAAAAAGATAAATATTCTAAGTGCGGCGGCAGATAAAAATCAACTGGCGATGTCCAATGCTGTAGCAGGAAGTTTCTTTTTTAAATACTTTAATGAATCATTAACTGCAGAGATCAAAAAAACAAACCGTAACCCTACAAACCTTTTGAGCTGGAATACGATCCTAAGTACAACGCAAAAACTCACCTATCAAAAATCAAGAAAAACATATTGCAGCAAGCCTTATATTTCGCAAAACCTTTGTAATGCAAAACCTATTTTTCTCATGGAGTAGATCTTGGATAAGTATTTACGGGTGGAGGATACGTTTTAAATACCCGTCTCTTCATTAACTCATTCCACTGCTGTTGGCGGCGAAGTTGATTCATGAGCGGATCACTCTTTAAAACCCATTCATAAACAAACCCGTTGTTCATTGCTTTTTGCAGCCACTCCATTGCCTTTCTATGATTTTTCATGTAAGCATACATACGACTGATGCTGTACATAGCCAATGAATCACGGGGATGCAATTGCAGGTATTCTTCAAACCATTCAATTGCTTTTTTGGGTTCACCTGATAACATATACAACCTTCCGTACAAAGACACCAGTTCAGGAATTTTGTATGGATGAGCTTCTTTTGCCTGCAACAGTAATTTTTCTGCTTCAGCAAAACGGCTGTTATGCATGTAATACTTTGCCAGTAGAAGTTGTTTTTCAAAATTGATCTCATTACGGTTTTTTAATGTATCTAAATGCTCCAGTGCCAGAGTGTATTTGTAAACGGTATTACAGGCGTCTACCAATTTTGAACGAACAGCCGAGTTGAGCGGAAAATACTCAACACTTTTTTGATAATGAACAGAAGCATACAACGGTACACCCTGCCAGGTATACAAATCACCGATCTTATCATTAATAGTGGCAGTAAGTTTATCATCCTGCCCCAGTAATGAATCAGCCAATAATAAAAATGAGATGCCTTCGCTCATCGGCTTTTCAACAGGAAATGCCGGGAATATTTTAGTGTTTATCCCGGGAATATATTGATCAAAAGGTTCATCTACTATTACTTTTTCTCTTTTGTCAATCACATCACCCGGCTCTGTAGCATCAGGAAAAATTGTTTTTCTGTCGTTTCTGTATGCGGCTGCATTTTGTTTGGCCAGTGAATAGAAAAATTCACCGGCTTTTAAATTCCAATAACCATCATACGGAAAAACTTCAGTAACTCTCCTGTAAAACGCAGCCAGTTCATAATCTGTTTGTACTCGGTTAAAGGGTTTATATGCAAGTATTACTTTTTCTGCATCATTAAAGCGGCCAATACGTTCCAGCATTTGCCATAACAGCATATAAGAACCTATAAAAGAAGAATCCAATCCCACCAATGTTCTGTACTGTTCCTCAGCTTCCTCATAATGATTCCATTGTTCATAGGCATTTGCGAGGTAGTAATGATCTTCTTCCCGTTTGTAAACGGCTGCTTCAAAACTTATAAACCCGCAATCACTGTATGTTGCTTTGGGGCTGCGTTTTTTTACTGAATCAACATACTTTTCAAAAGCATCAGCAGGTAGATAATTTTTCACAGCATATTGCAGTATGATGTCCAATTCCATAAAACGTTTTTGCTGCCACATCATCACACCGAGGTAATGAAAAGCTAATGGACTTTTTCTATCTAACTGTATAACATGCTTCCATTTTTGTTCGGCAGCAGTATAATTATTTTTTTTATAATGAAACAAGCCCCAAAGGAACCAGGCATACACATCATCGGCTCTGATATTGGATGAATCAAAACTGCAGATAGTAGGCGGAGCTACCACCTGCAGCTGTGGCATGCTTACAGCAATGGGAAAAAAAGGCTGAAAATGATAACCTCTTTTACGAATATCAGCTTCATAATAAAAGGAATCAGCCAGGGCGTAATCACCGGTGTGATTGTAAACAAATGCCAACCGTTCAAAAGGAAGATAGTGCCGTGAGTTGTAAAAAATACCTTTACGAAATTGCTCTTCTGCAAACAAATACCGGTGCTGTTGCTCCTGTAAAATCCCATTGTTCACATATACATCAGAAAAATCAGGTTTTAGTTCTTTTGCTTTGCTGTAAGCATCTACTGCTTTTTGGTATTGTTTGGCAACGGTATATAATGCCTGTAAATTACTCCATGGTACTGCCCATTGCGGAGCCAGCTCCGTGGCCTTCCGGTAATTCAATTCTGCTTTTTCAAACTCACTTTTATAGAAATGCAGGGTGCCGATAACATTATAGATATAAGGTGCATCTTTTTCCAGGGCCAATGCTTTCATTTCAAGCTGCATTGCTTTTTCTATAAGTGCTGAGGGATTTTCGGTTAACGGGATTTTTGTAAGAAGTGCTACACCACCAAAATAATATTCATCTACCTCCAGTATTTTATAAAGAAAATGATCTGTTGCCAATAATTTTCTTGCCGTTGCAAACATGTAGGGATAAGAATCAAAACTGTTGTTGGAGGCATTATAATAACGCCTGCGTTCCAGTTCTGCCACATCACCATCCAGATAAGCGTTTAACACTTCCTGGCCTTTATCATGAATTAAAACGACGATCTTGGTTTCAACTGTCTTTTTAAAATCATCATCCAGTTTTACTTGCTGTAATATCTTCCTGACTTTACTTATTTCTTCGGAAATGAGATTGATATCCTGGTTAACAGTTGAAAAAAATTTTTTTTCCAGAACCGAATCATACTTTTTTAGAAATTCATCTGCAATAGTTGCTGCAGGCAACTTGCTCAATTGTTCAAAATTAAAAATGGTATCCAGTTTTAACAGATGAAGCCGGGAGAATAATGTTTCAACCAGCTCATCAGCACTTGCCTCCTGCTTCTGTACCGTTAATACAGGTGCAGGAAGTAATACCAGATTTTCACGCTGCTGTTGTATCCGGTTCATTTGTGCCACATCTGTTCTTGACAACTGAACCTGTTCATTACCTTTTAAGATGGGGGTTTGTTTGTGCTTTTCAATAATGAGTAATGAGTCATGTGCAAAAGCAGAATCAAGATAATTTCTCATGTCATTCAACCGTACAATGCCATCCCGCTCTTTATCAGCAAAGCCTATGAGACCATTGATAAAATAAAATGAAAACACACCTCGGCCTCCACCCCATGCTTCGTGTTCCATAGCTAGTTCATTAGGGCCGCAGGAAGTGATGCGTATCTCATTGGCCAATCTTGTACGCAATTGTTCCCCCACCAAATAATTACCACGGTAATCATTACCCGCCAGTGTTCCTGAATGACAGGCATCTGTTATAAGCACTACTCTTGCTTTATTCTTCGTTGAAAGTGTATTGGCGAAATTGTTAAGATCTTCAATACGTACGGCATTGTTAATGTAATTGGTGCGTGGTGTATTGTAGGTAAGTAAAAAACCAAGTTTGTACATGGTTTGGCTTTCCATATCCCCATGACCGGCAAAATAAAAATACACCACATCGTTTTGTTTACATACTGCTGTTAGCCATGAAAGTGCGTCATACACTGATGCGGTTGTTGCCTCCCGGTCAATCAACAAACGAATATTTTCTTCGGGAACTAATCCACCGGCTTTGGATCTTAAATAATCAGCAAAAGCTTGAGCATCACGGTTGGCAAACTGGAGTTTGGTGATACCTTTATTGGCATAAGTTGATATACCTACCACCACAGCGTACGTTGCGGGTAGTTCTGCCTGCGCCCATCCTTTTGCTGAATAAAAAAAGAATGCAGCAAGAAACAAAAATCGTCTCATGAAGATGGTTTACTGCAAAAGATACATTTTTTTCAGAAGCTACAACACAACTTCAAAAGTTTCTTAGGAGTTTTATGTAATTTACCGGCAAACAATAATCCATGAAACAGGTATTGATTCTTATTTTCATGATGGGCACAGTATTTATAACCAAAGCACAAACAACATCATTTGATTTCATCGTCAATCACCAGGCATTATCAGTAAAGGACGTTGATAAGAGTGCTGCTTTTTACAGCAAAGTGATGGGTCTTCCGGAGATCACTAACCGCACAGGGATGCCCGGCATCAGGTGGTTCTCATTTACGGAAGGAAAGGAACTGCATTTAATTTCTACAATTAAAGAACCTGTGCAAATCAACAAAGCTGTACATATAGCTTTAACAACAGCACAGTTTGATGCGTTTGTAAAACACTTAGATGATTTGAAAATTTCTTACTCTGATTGGCCAGGCACCGCTGGTAAGATCAGTATCAGAGCTGATGGCATCAAACAAATTTTCTTTCAGGATCCGGATGGCTACTGGATTGAAGTGAACAGTGTTGCTGTGAAATAAATGAGTTACCGCATAAGTATCACAAATCCTTTTTGGGTATAGTTAGCGCCATCAATCCCTCTTCCTACAAATTGCCAGATAAAGGTTCCGGGGTCTTGTAATATGCTTTTGAAAGTACCATCCCATCCCTTTGATTGAGGTGACCATGTATAGACAACCTGACCGTAACGATTAAATATTCTGAAGGAATAAATTTCTTCAATACCAATGGTTACCGGGCGAAGTAAATCATTCAATCCATCATTATTTGGTGTAAAAGCATTGGGTAGGAATACTTCTACTTTTGAAATGATCTTCACCATTTGAGTATCTACTGCAACACAGCCGGCTTCAGATGTAATCCGAATGTTGTATGTAAATGTGCCCAGATCATTCCCACGAAATACGGGAGTAAAAACTGTATCATAATTCAGCAACATGGGTGGTACCCATTTCACATACTCACCAATATCTCTTGCGGCAAGTGTGATCTCCCTTTCAGGAAATGTATACCGTAAAGGATATTGCATACCCGGTACAGGTGTTTCAATATAAACAGAAACCGAGCGTGTAGACAAGGTACAACCGGAAGGGCTTGTGACCACAGCATAATAATCTCCTGTTGATGCAGCCCGTAACCTGTTGGAAGTGGCTCCCGGGATCATGGCTCCATCTTTATACCATTGTGTTTGCACTCCACTTGCTGTAAACAGCACGGAACTATCTCTTGACGTAATGCAATAGGATAACTTACCTGCGACTCGTAATGTTGTATCAGGCAATAAGGACTCTACTACCACCGTATCTGTATCCCTGCATCCGCCGCCGTTACTGCTAACCGTTAGTACATAGGTTGTAGTAACCAATGGCGTTGCCAGAGGGCTGGATGAACCGGCATCAGACAAACCTGTTGCCGGTAACCATGAATAGACCCGACCCGGTTTGGGTGGTTCACCAATGATAACAGGATCAATACCACAATAGGAACCATCAGCACCTGCGTTTGCCTGTACTGTAAGGGTATCAACCAATCTTGTATAAATTGTATCCTTGCATCCATAACCATCAAACGGAGTTACTTCAACCGCCAGCAACGTACCACTTGCAGGCGCCGGTCTAAGTGTAAGATTAGGACCGGTTCCCAATAAAGTTGAAAAATCATCATTGAACCAGCGATAATTTTGAAATCCAAATGGAGCATCTACAGAAACAAACGCATCATTAGGACAAAATGAAGCTCCCGGGAATTCTCCGTTACATTCAGTATTTACATCTACATAGGCATATCCAAAATGACGAACGAACGTGCAATCACCGGTTTTAAAAAAGATGCGGATTGTTTTACCTGCTTTGTTATTGAGGTTGATGGTTACAGGTGTCCAGTCTTTATAAAGAACAGGTGTGTTGTTGTTAAGTTGTAATGCTGATGTTTGAAAACCGGGCAATGAAGACCCATAAGAAAAGAATGTAAAAGAAGAGCAATCAATACGCTGGTTATCTGTAACATTCAGCACTTCAATTTCCAAACGGGGCTGCTGAAATTCCAGGTGATTAGGCCCTTCAAATACAACCGCATAATAGTAAGTAATCGAATACTCATTTCTGCCCGCAGGAATAGTAAACTCATAAGAAAGACCTTCAGCCCCTGCTCCACCCTGCGTATTGCCCAATTTTACAGAGTAACCACTACCGTTTGGACAAATAACCGGAAAACCACCAAATTCATCACGTAACATAGAGTGTGCCGCCCTTGTAAACATTTCATGCTGCCCCGGTGATGCCCCGGTTTCAAATAGCGAAAACACATGGCTGCCTGTTGCTGCTGAAACACTGCCGGCATAAGCTTTCCAATTGGAGAAATCACCACGCTCAAAATCAATATTGGGAGGACATACCTGTCCCTGTAGCTGTACGGATGCTGATAGCAACAGTAAGGTGATTAAGAATGTAAGTTTTGTGGTAAGGTTACGCATGACCCATCCGCCTTCTGAAAGACGTGAACAGCAATTTATCAAAAAAAGACTAAAAAAGCGAATGAAGTTGATCCAATGAGAAAACAAATAATACAGGACAGAAATTTCCGACAAAATCTATTGCAACCGGCCATTGCTATTTGTTCTCAGTACCCAAATATCAGCTGTTTGACCCATGTCATTGATATACCCGGCAATGGTATAGCCTCCATCTTTATTGTTCACCAGCCAATAACCCTGGTCGTCAGTACCGGGAGTACCAAAAGTTCTCAGCCATTCTACTTCACCGTTGGCTTTATATTTCAACAGCACTGCATCTGTTTTGGCAATTCCTTTTGGTGTTGTAAAACCGGTAACAATAAAACCACCATCGGTTGTTTGTTCTGAATGCATCAACCTGGTATCATTACCCGTACTGTGCTGTTTGATGGTTAAAAGATTTCCATTCACATCTATCTGCATGAACAAAGCATTATGTATTTCCGGGGTTGAAGATTCAGTATAACCGGTGAGCGTATAAGTTTTGCCATCGCTATTCATACTCATGCTGTGAACAATATCATGGGAATTCATATTGCCATAAGTACGGCTGAAAATATGCTTTCCATTACGGTCAATTTTCTGAACCCATATATCTGCTTTGTTATTTGCATAAGGCAATACCAAACCGCTGATGAGATAATCGCCTTCAGGAGTTTCCACTCCATAAAAACTACGCTGCACAAATTTGTCATTACTCATATATTCCCACGAAGGATTAAAAGCTGTGTCGAGTTTGATAATATAACTCTTAATATCTTTTCCATCCTGCATGGTACGTTGCCCGATCAACAAGTAATTCCCATCTTTCAATTGCATTAATTGTGCGGCCCGTTCTTTCAAATGATTCCCATAGGTTTTTTGCCAGAGAACTGCACCCGTATCGTTGAGCATCGAAATATAGAGATCATCATTGGTACTGTCAACGGCTTTTGTTCCGTGCAAAAGAAAGTGCCCATCGTTTAATTCACTAATACCCCATGCCATATCAAAGCCTTTCATCTCCAATACCCTTTGCCATTGCAGTTCTCCTTTATCGTTTAGTTTGGCAACATAGGAATCGTAATGATCAGAATAACTGTTGGTATAACCACATAAGATATAACCACCATCCTTTGTGTGATCAATGAACATGGCACGGTCAAATTTATTACCACCCCAAATTTTTTCAAATGTTACTTGAGCTTGTGTTTGATATGATATTAAAAAAAGGAAAATAAGAATGCGGAGCATATTGAGAATTATACCTGAATATAATAAACTTGTCGTGTGAATGGATAAGTTTTTAAAAGTGGAATAAAAACTCCGACAGGATCTTGCTTTTGCCAGAGTTAAAACATCATTTAATCATTTTTTTTCAGCAACGTCTCTCCTTGAACACAGATGCTGTTCGTACAAAAGCCGATGAAGGACGTTGCTGAGAAGGATGCCTTGTTTGGAACACTACTGATAGATACATCATTTAGAATACGGAAACAACTTATCACTAATCTTAAAAATGTATTTTGTTTTCAAAAGCCATTCTGCTTCTTTGATTACACCTTCACCAATTTCATCGTATTCAATAAGAGACGCTAAGTTTTGGATTTTATCAATAAACTTAACTTTCATATACAACTCGCTTAGACCTGCTTCAATAATATCTGGAACTTCATTTATTTTATCATTTACTATTAATACATTACACCAAGCTCCGATATATTCTTCAGATTGTTTATCACTATCTATTTCAATTAAATCATTAAATTTTGCTCCTTCTAATGCTTGTATGTTAACAAATGCTATCCATACTTTATCATACATATATTTAGTTTAGTTTTTGCTTTTTAGATCGATTTTATTTTTGACAGCAACGTGTTCATTGTACACAGATGTTGTTCCGTATAAAAGCTGAGAGAAGGCATTGCTGAGAAGAAAGCTGAGTTGACGATTACTTCCAAATAGCCCCCACTCCTGCTTCACTCAATTTCTTATTCAAAGCAGCCAACCTTGATTGCAATGCATCTGCTCTTTGCTTCATCACCGCCCATTGTGCATCATAATCTTTTTTCAGATCAATATTGGGTTGATTTACTCGTGGCAGATCACTCTCCGTTTGGTTCACCAGGAACAGATAATTCGCAGTGAACTTGTTAGGGAAATTCTCCACATCATCATAAGCCTTGCTCTTACGCTGCACCATATCCTCATCCCATGCCTTCATATCTTTTACTAATACCTGTGCTTCTTTTTGTAATTCTGCATACTTAGGTTCACTTAAGTTCTTGATCAGATCTTCCAACTGTAAACGTTTCCCATTTAATTGATTCACCAGGTTGTGCATGCTGGTTACTGCTGCTTCCATATTGCTCATGATCTCATCATAGGCTGCATAATCAACTGCGGTTGTTGAGTATAGAGGATTGGCTGCAATAACAGCAGTAGTGGTTGTTTGTTGTGCACCAGCTTTTACTGTAACTGTATAAGTTCCCGGAATGGCTTTGTGTCCTGCATAACTGCTTTCAATATACACATTGGGAATACCTGGCGTTGTTGCATGACGCATATCCCATACAAAACGGTTCAATCCTTTTTGCTTAGACAGTATTGGGTTACCGGGAGGTGCACCATCATAAAATGGAGCATTATCAGGTACAGAGCGAAAACTGCGGATGGTTTTTCCTTTGGCATCCGTAATGGTAATCGAAACTGTATCCGTTGCTTTTAACTCCGGCAAATGATAATACAGCACCACACCATTGGCAGGGTTTACTCCAAAATTACGGTTCACGCCTGTTGGGTTAGGTGCATTCATAGCGCTGAAACCATTAGCGATATAAGCGTCTTCGGGCTGGTATACAAACAGCCCTGTTTGTTCTTTTTTGTATTGTCGTAATACATTCAAATCATCCAATATCCAAAAGCTGCGGCCTGATGTAGCAGCGATCAGATCACCTTTGTGCACCCGCAGATCAGTGATGGGCGTAACAGGTAAATTCAACTGGAAAGCCTGCCATTGTTTACCACCATCAAATGAAATAAATAAACCAAGCTCCGTACCCGCAAACAGCATATCTTTTCTCACTTCGTCTTCACGAACCACACGTGTGAACGCATTGTTGGGAATGCCTGTATTGATCTTTGCCCATGTTTTGCCATAATCAGTTGATTTATATAAACCGGGAGTATGGTCGTTGAACTTGTAACGGGTAGTAGCAATGTAAACGGTTGCTTTATCATGTGGCGATACTTCAACAGCGTTGATCAAACATTCCTGCAAACCTGCCGGTGTAATATTCTGCCATGTTTTACCACCATCACGGGTGATATGTACCAAACCATCATCGCTGCCGGTATAAATCACACCTTTTTCATGCGGTGATTCCATTACATAAGCCAATGTACCGTAGTTCTCAGCGCCCACAGCTTCATTGGTATAGGGCACACCACCTTTGCCCTGTTTTTCTTTTTCATTACGGGTAAGGTCAGGCGAAACTTCTGTCCATGTCTTGCCCATATCTGTTGTTTTTAACAATAACTGAGCTCCATGATAATAGGTATTAGGTTCATGCTTACTCCAGATGATGGGGGCATTCCAATTGTAACGGTATTTGATATCCTTTGCATCTTTTCCTAAATACTGAATAGGTGCAGGCATAATGTTGGTGCTGCCTTTTGCTTTTGTATCCAGCACTTCAATGGTTCCCTGGTAGCTACCGCCTAAAACATAACGGGGATCGTTAGGGTCAAAAGCAAGAAAGGCGCTTTCTCCTCCCGCTGATGCTTCCCAATCAGATGCAGTAATTGCACCACCACCAAAAGAACGATGAACAATGGAGACTGTCGTATTATCCTGCTGACCGGCATAAATACGATAAGGAAATTGATTATCTACATTGATACGATAAAACTGTGCAGTTGGCATATTGTTTTGCGGGCTCCAGGTACGTGCAAAATTTACAGTTACAGCACAACCTCCATCATTACTGATGATCATGTTATTGCTGTTCCTGGGGTTGATCCACAGATCATGATAATCACCATGCGTACCTCCCAAATTTTCCCAGGTACGACCACCATCTTTTGAACGCAGTGCAGGTGCACTCAATACATAGATCACCTGGTCGTTATTAGGGTCCACAAACAATTCAATATAATACCATGCACGCTGTACCAGGCGATGATCATTGGTAATGCGGCTCCAGCTGGCACCTGCATTGTTGCTCACAAACAAACCTCCGGCTTCTTTTTCACTATCGCTTTCAATCAATGCATATACTTTTTCAGGATTGGAACGGCTAACAGCAATAGACATCTTACCCATTTCGGTTGGCAGGCCATTGGTCATCTTCTGCCATGTTTCACCACCATCCACACTTTTATACAAACCACTTCCGGCACCACCACTGATCACCTGCCAGGGGCGACGGCCATGCTCCCACATGGCTGCATATAAAATACGTGGGTTATTCATATCCATACTCAACTCCACACAACCCGTCATGTCATTTATATACAAAACATTTTTCCAGGTGGTACCACCATCCGTTGATTTGTAAATACCACGTTCTTTACTCTTGCTGTACAAAGCGCCTTGTGCGCCTACGAATACAGTATTGGGATCTTTAGGATGTACCACCACACGTGAAATATGCTGTGTTGCTTCCAGTCCCATATGTTTCCATGTTTTACCTGCATCAGTAGATTTGTAAACACCATCACCATGATGTGTCATTACACCACGTATGGCATGTTCGCCCATACCCACATACACTACATTCGCATCACTTTCCGGAACAGCAACAGCACCAACACTGCCGGTTTTAAAATATCCATCAGAGATATTGGTCCAGTTCAAGCCGAGGTCATCTGTTTTCCATAAACCACCACCGGTCGTACCCATATAATATGTGTTGATATCACCCGGAACACCGGTTCCGCAATTGGAACGACCACCACGGAAAGGGCCGATGCTTCTCCACTTTAATGGTTTAAAAACTGAATTGGCATCAACTGAATCTTTGGTTTGTGCACTTACTGAAAAAATACTTACAAAAAAAACGAAGGTTAAAAGCAGTTGTCTGTACATGAGAGAAAGTTTTGAGGCTGAAATATAAAACATAATGCTGAAAATGAATGTACCGCCAACCACAAACAGATACTCATCGTCTTTCAATAACTTCGATTCATCATTCAACCAGCATCTATGAAGCTTTGCACACGTATTTTACTGATCATTTCCATCCTTTCCATTTCAGAAGCGAAAGCCCAGGACATCTTTATCAACAAAGACACTACGATTAATAACACATGGAATATTCCAAAAGGAACGATTTTAAAATTCGGAAGTAAAGGACGCATCAGTGGCAATGGTACCATTCGTGGAGGAATTATTGATGCCTATCTTCATCAATGGATCTTTGATTCTTCCCTTTCTGTTTTTCCTGAAGGCACTTACACGAATATTTTTAGTGCCAAATGGTTTGGAGCGGGTTATGTAAAAGATAATGCCGGTGTTTTACAAAAAGGAATCAATACCGTATTAGCCAACCCATCCACGCTTCGTCATTTTTTTATACCGAGAGGCGTTTATTCTTACAGCAAGCCCCTGCAGGTAGCCGTTATATATAAAGACGCTTATGTTGGTTGTACCATTCATATTTATGGCGAATCATCATTTTGGGATAGCGGCACGGGTACTATACTTCAATTTACAGGTACAGAGGGATTTGCTCTTGGCTTGCAATTGAATAAAGGTTCTGAGATCAATAACCTAACCATTACCGGTCGTTTTAAAGCACCACAATTAAAAGACTCTGCTTATTATAACATTCCCTTCGATGCATTTAATGATGCTGAAGGCAAGTGTTCGGCACTTTATGCCGGATTGGTAATTGACTATGACGGCAGCAAAAACACAAGTGGTTCTACAGGTCTGAAAATTCATGATATGAACGTAGGTAATTTTACCATTGATTATCTCATCAGCCCCAATGGCAAAACTTTCAATGCTGATATTTTGGTATTTGAAAACATCCGATGTGGCGATGCTAAAGTTGGCTTTGCAACAGGCCAGGCACAGGAAAAAGGGAATGTGATCCGTGGCATTTACAGTTGGGGCAGCATTCATACCCTTTTTTCCAGCGGCAGGTATGGAAAAGCACAGGCGGGAAATTATACGATTGACGGAGGTAATATTGCCGGCAGATGTATTCAGTTATTTGATATACGACAGCAAGGATGGTATAGCACCACTATTTTGAACCTTTATTCAGAAAGTTTGGGCAGAATTGGCACTATTACTTCACAAATTCCAACCAACATCAGCAATTGTACCTTTCATTTTGCCTATCCTTCCAAAGCCGGCAGGCAGAATCTGTTAAGCTCTAACACCGATAAAGTTTCGTTTAACCATTGCATTTTCCGGTATTACGGCTTAACAGATTCAATGATCTTCAATGCCAATGCCAGTTTCAATAATTGTCAGTTCAGCGGGCCGAGAGTGAAGCAATAAACTATGGGCAAAAAAATAGGCCGTCCCTGGAAAGAGTCGGCCGTTGCTAACCTATGAAAAACACCTATGATGCAAAGTAGCTAAATACTGAGTTAATTCACTATAGAATTTATTCTACAATTGAATTTATTTCAAGATTTACCGGATCATTCATTGTAGATAATCGGTTATTGATACCACAATTTTTATTAGCTGCCTGCTTCTTTATTTCCATTGAAACGCTTTACTGTTCTGTATTCCGGACAATTGGGAATTTCTACGTTTCATCAACTTACCAAACACCTGAGGTTTTATTTTCAATGAAATTTATGACCTACAAATGACTTTTGCAGGCTTCAAAAAGTCTGTTTCATAACGTATAAAAGGGTTCATCCGGCTCATAAGTACGGGGTTGGAAGTCTTTAGTCGATACAAAAACTGTAAAAGAGTAACTCCGGGCTTGCCCGTTTGCTCCTTCGGTTTAATATCATTATTTTGCAGCATGTTTAGCCATAAACATATTACTGTTAACCTGATGTTGCCATACTTCCTCAATCTGATTGCAGCAGGCGAAGGCAGTTTGCCCGATTACTAAGTTTTGACTGAATTTGTTTCCTCCTGTGTGTCCTCATACAGCAGGCACCTGTTGTTTATGGTAAGATATTCAACAGGAAGTTCATTAATTATTCACTGAAGATTAAAACACATCTTATGTCTCAGCATAAATTTTACGTTGAAAATGAATTAGGTCGTTTACGCAAACTTATTATCCACAGCCCGGATGGGGGTATCGGCAAGATCATTCCCGGTACGTTTGCCGATAATTTGTATGATGATATTGTACACCTGCAAAGCATGCAAAAAGAGTACAATCATTATGTACAATTACTGCTTTACTTTTTAGACCGTGACAAGATCCATTACATCAAACAATACCAGCAAACAGCCGAACCGGGCAAAAAGGCTTGGTGTTACATTCCCGGCAAAAAAGAATATTTCAACAGTGATAAAGTGCTGGATACGCAGCAACTGCTGGCAGAAATTGTAAAAGATGAAAAAGTAAAGCTGCGGTTGATATCTGCCATATGCTCGTATGAAGAAAGCAGCTTTGCAATTCAACAAAGACTGGAGCAAATACAGGATCCTGCTCTTTTAGCCAAAGTGTTCATTACAGGTATTTTGCCGAGTGAAGAAAACGGAACAAATGAAGATATGTTTATCTTCCCTCCCATCCCCAACTTCATTTTTACACGTGACATTGGCATTATGGTGAAAGATCATATTCTTCTCAGCCGTATGGCTACCGGTGCCCGCAGAAGAGAATCATTGCTCACCAAGTTTTTATCGCTCTACTATTTCTTCAAAGATGAGCCGCAAAAAGTAATGGAGATCATTGAGGAAAGTGATTTCTTTTTGTATGAAGAAGAGGAACGCAAGCACCGCATCATCAGTATTGAAGGGGGTGATGTGATGATGATCCATCCCAAACATTTTGTAATTGGCTGCAGTATCCGTACATCGCCCAGTGCCGTAAATGAAATTGTACATTCTATTTTCAGCAAACCGGAACTGGGAATTGAAAAAATTTCAGTCGTCAAGATACCCAAAAACAGGGCACAAATGCATATTGATACCATTTTTACACAGGTAAAAAGAAATGTATGGGTGTTGTATGGTCGCTTTTCTGAAAGTATCTTAAGGGCTGAACATATCAGCCGTCAATCCTACACCCATAAACTGGATCACAATCCAAGACCGCAGGAAATGGAACAGGTTGAAATTTTACAATTCTATAAACCGGCTGATGAAGCATACATAAAAACAAAAGATTATTCTGTTGCTGAAAAATTGCCCGGCATTGAATCACTGATCCGTAAAATAAGCGTGGAAGATTTTCATGCAAATCCTGATGATGTAAAAGTGATTTACAGTGGCGGTAATGTATTCCCGCATGATGAAAGAGAACAATGGACGGACAGCTGTAACGTGGTTGCTTTGAAAGAGGGTGTAGTCATCGGTTACGACCGTAATGATAAAACCGCTGCTGCATTTAAAGCCAATGGTTTTAATGTAGTGACCACCACAGAACTTTTTTCACAATTTGAAAATGGCGTTGATCCTGATACTATTGAAAACACATTGATACTTTTGCCCAGTGCCGAACTTTCGAGAGCAAGAGGCGGCAGTCATTGTATGAGCATGCCATTGCTGAGGGACAGTTTGGGATAATTGGGTTTATCGTTTAAGGGTTTATTAAGGAAATTTTCAAATTCACAAATCTTCAAATTTTCAAATTCGTCATGAATTCGTTGAAACAAACAACACCACATTTATTAATGATCAAACCTGTGGCTTTTGATTTTAATGCTGAAACAGCAGTGAACAATGCCTTTCAGCAAAAAGGAAGCAATACCAATGCCCAGCAAAAAGCAGAAACCGAGTTTGATACGTTTGTATTGAAACTCAGAGATGCAGGAGTGGATGTAACTGTCGTAAAGGATACGCCTATACCTCATACACCAGACAGTATTTTCCCAAATAACTGGATCAGTTTTCATTGGGATGGTACACTCATCCTCTACCCCATGTATGCGGCGAACCGCAGGGCAGAACGCAAAGCACATGTGGTGGCAGAAATTGCCGGTAAGTTTGAGATCAGCAACCGTATTGATTTTAGCAGTGAAGAAGCCAACAATAAATTCCTGGAAGGAACAGGAAGCATGGTGCTGGACAGACAAAATAAGATCGCTTATGCCTGTCTATCACCAAGAACAGACAAGAGCTTATTTGACAAATGGTGCAATCAAATGGCGTATAGTGGATGCAGCTTTTATAGTGTAGATGAAAGCGGTGGCGAAATTTATCACACCAATGTTATGATGTGCGTAGCTGATCGTTATGCCGTTATTTGTTTAGACAGTATCCGTAACGCAACTGAGCGTAAAGAAGTTGTCGATATGCTTACCAACAGCGGCAAAGAAATTATTGAGATCAGTTACAGCCAAATGAACCGCTTTGCAGGTAATATGTTGCAGGTAGAAAATAAGCAGGGGCAACAGTTCCTGGTGATGAGTTCACAGGCTTATCATTCATTAACCCCGGAGCAAGTTGCAAAACTGGAAACATACAATCCCATCATACATTCTGATCTCACAACGATTGAAACCAATGGTGGCGGCAGCGCCCGTTGCATGATGGCGGAGGTATTTTTACCAGCTAAATAATTATTGATGATTCTTATTGAACCGCTCACTTCATTTACATTTGACAAATGAAGGTGAGCGGTTTTACTTTTGTTCGCAATGCTGTAAAGTATGATTATCCCATTGTGGAATCCATACAATCCTTACTTCCATTAGTAGATGAATATATTGTATGTGTTGGCAATAGCGATGACACCACATTACAATTGATTGAATCCATCAACTCTCCCAAAATAAAGATCATTCATTCTGTTTGGGATGATTCCCTGCGTGAAGGCGGGCAGGTATTAGCGGTAGAAACCAATAAAGCCAAGGCATCTGTGGCAGCAGACAGTGACTGGTTATTTTATTTACAGGGTGATGAATGTATACATGAACAGGATTACAACAACATCCGTGAAGCCATGCAGCGTTACAAAGAGGATCAACGTGTGGAAGGTCTGCTATTCCGCTATCATCATTTTTACGGTAGCTATAAATATATTGGCGACAGCAGGCGCTGGTACAATAAAGAAATAAGGATCATCCGCAACAATTCATCTATTGTTAGCTGGAAAGATGCACAGGGTTTTCGTAAAGGGGAAGAAAAACTTAGGGTAAAACCTGTGGATGCATTTATTTATCATTATGGCTGGGCAAAAAACCCAAAGCTGCAGCAAGCCAAGCAGCAGGATTTCAGCAAACTATGGATCAGGGATGACAGTGTGGTGCAAAACATCCGCAACTTTTATAAAAGTTGGGGTGAGAATTTCAATTACAATCATGATATTGACAGTTTATCACTCTTTCGTGGTACACATCCCGCAGTAATGCAACAAAGAGTTACCGGTGAAGACTGGAATTTTGAATTTGATATTCACAAAAAACACTTTTCCAGTTTCAAGAACAGGTTGCTTTATACACTGGAAAAAATAACAGGCAGAAGATTTTTTGAATACAGGAATTACAAATTGATCTGAAATCAATAAAGACGCAGTGTTTTCTTTACTCCTTCCTCCAATTTCACCGGCACAAAACCCAGCTCTTTTACAGCTTTTGTTATAATGAATCCTGTCTTGGGAGGTCGTTTAGCAGGCTCAACAAATGTTTCAGCAGTAACAGGTTCAATTAACTTTTCATCTTTACCTAATAATTGTGACACCATCACAGCCAGTTGATAGGGCGTGCACATATCTTTTCCGGAAATATGATAAATACCTTTTGCATGTTTCATCAGCACGAGTAAAATTCCTTTTGCCAGGTCTTCCACATAAGTAGGTGTACGAAACTGGTCATTCACCATTTTGAACCGTTCGCCTGCTTCCAGCTTTTCTTTTGTTGATAATACAATGTTGGGTCTTGCACCGGGTACTTTGTCACCATACACCAGCATAGTTCTTACAATCGCCCAATGCAAACCACTCATTTCTACAATTTCCTCACCCAGCAATTTACTTTCGCCATAATCATTCACAGGATTGGGTGTTGCATGTTCGTCATAAGGTCCTTCTTCGCCATCAAAAACAAAATCAGTACTCAAATAAATAAAATAGGACTTGGCCTTTTGAGCTCCTTTGACCAAAGCTCGGGTAGCTCCTACATTTGTTTTCCAGCAGGCTGTTTTATCTGCCACACAATCATTGGGTTGTGTTATAGCAGCCGCATGTATAATAATGTGAGGCGAAAGCTTTTCTACCAACGCCTGTGACTTTTTAAAATCTGTAATATCCAGCTTATGATAAGTTACTCCGTTACTGATGCCATAAGGCAAACGGCTTTCACCTTTCCCAACCGCATAGATGGTAAACTTTCCCTCATTTACCAGTTGGCGAATAAGGTGTTGCCCCAGCATTCCATTGGCTCCTGTAACAAGCACTTTCATGTGAACATTTTTATTGTTTTTTGGCCACATAGTATGCCCTAAAAAATTATCATGACTACGGGCATATGTACATGAACTCACTAATTTTTATGGGCATTTCATGTGCTGAAAATAGGACTTTCAGCAAAAGCCTCCATCAAAAACTTTCCACGTGTGTTTGTATTGAAGAGTAATTCATTTACTGCGGTAACTGAAACTTCCACAGTTGCAATCGTTTGTAATTCGTCACGAACAATTGTTATCACCCCATTTCCTTATTTTTGAAACTCCGTAGAGCGCCCAAACGCCACGGCAGTTTTCTGAGAAAACTGATTTTATCAACCATAATCTAAATGAGCAAGACAGTAACGAAAATAGGCGTGCTTACTTCCGGGGGAGATTCACCCGGTATGAATGCCGCCATCAGGGCCGTTGTACGTACCGGTCTTTATTACAACTTAGAGATGTTCGGCATCATGCGTGGCTACCAGGGAATGATCGAAGATGATATTATCCCCATGCACAGTCGCAGTGTCGCCAATATTATACAGCGTGGTGGTACCATTTTAAAAACAGCCCGCAGCAAAGAATTTTTTGAACCCGAAGGCCGTAAAAAAGCATACGACAACTTAAAGAAGCATGGCATTGATGGCCTGGTGATCATTGGAGGCGATGGCAGTTTTCGTGGTGCACAAAAATTTTCCAACGAATTTGATATTCCCTGTATCGGTCTGCCCGGCACAATTGATAAGGACATTGCAGGCAGCGATTTCACCATTGGTTTTGACACGGCCGTAAACACTGCTATTGAAGCTATCGATAAAATTCGTGATACAGCTGATGCACATGATCGTCTTTTTATTATTGAAGTAATGGGACGTGATGCAGGATATATTGCCCTGCACAGTGGTATTGCCACCGGTGCTGAACATATCCTCATTCCTGAAACAAAAACCGATATTGAAGCAGTTGTTGATTCACTGGAAGAAAAAGAACGCCGCAAAAAACTGGTGAACATGATTGTTGTGGCTGAAGGTGATGAAACCGGTGGCGCCAATGAAGTGGCTGCGGTTATCAAACGCCGTTTGCCACATATGGATACACGTGTATGTATCCTCGGGCATATTCAGCGTGGTGGTTCACCCACCTGTTTGGATAGATTAATTGCCAGCAGACTTGGTTTTGCAGCTGTAGAAGCCCTGCTGGAAGGAAAGCATAACAATATGATCGGTGTAGTAAATAACAAACTGCACATGACACCACTTGATAAAGCCATTAAAGCCAAGCAAAAAATAAGTGAAGAGTGGATGCGTGTGGTGAAGATCTTAGCAAGTTGACATATTTGAAGATTTGAAAATTTGAAAATTCTTTTATGGCAACATATAAACGATTTGAAGACTTGCCCATATGGCAAATGGCAAGAACACTTGCTGAAAAAGTAAAACGCCTCACAGAAAACGAGCTCTTTTCAAAAGACTATCGGTTTGTTTCGCAAATAAATGATTCAGCGGGTTCATCAATGGATAATATTGCTGAAGGGTTTGAAAGGGGAAGCCAGTTCGAGTTTGTGAATCATCTTGGCTATGCCAAAGGGTCAACAGGCGAAACCCGTTCACAACTATACCGCTCAGTTGATTACAAGTACACTCAACTTGAGATAGTGGAACCGCTGATTGCTGAATATGAAAATCTAGCCGCACAAATAGCAAATTTTATCAGTTATTTAAACAAATCAGAAATCAGGGGAAAAAAGTTTGAAGGCAGAGTTAAGTAATCTTCAAATTTTCAAATCTCAAATCTTCAAATTATTATTATGAGTAAAAGTGTTTCCAAATACCTGCACGAAGAAATGGATAAAGAAGCGGGCAAAAAGCACATGAGTCATCGCACTAAAATTGTAGCAACTGTTGGCCCTGCCTGCGATACATATGATAAGCTGCTGGGACTTGTAAAAGCAGGTGTGAATGTTTTTCGCCTCAACTTTTCACATGGGGCACATGAAGATAAAGCAACTATCATTGAACATATCCGCAAGATCAATTCCACTGAACCTTACAATATTGCCATCCTTGGTGATCTGCAAGGTCCCAAACTCCGTGTAGGAGAAATGGAGGGAGGCGGCATCATGGTGGAAGAAGGTGACATCCTCACTTTTACCAACGAAAAATTGGTAGGCACCAAAGAACGCATTTATGTATCTTATCCCAATCTTCATAAAGATGTAAAGCCCGGCAACATCATCTTAATTGATGATGGAAAGCTGGAAGTAAAAGTGGTGGGAATTACCAAAAACAATGATGTGCAGGTGCAGGTTACCTTAGGTGGTAAACTCTCCTCTAAAAAAGGCATCAATCTGCCCGACACAAAAATTTCATTACCTGCATTAACAGAAAAAGATCTGGCTGATCTGGAATTCATCATTGATCAGCAATTAGATTGGGTAGCCCTTTCGTTTGTACGTAATGTAAAAGATATCATCATCCTCCGTAACAAGCTGGATGAACGTAAAAGCAAAACCAAGATCATTGCCAAAATTGAAAAGCCGGAAGCGGTTACTAATATCCGTGAGATCATTTTAGAAAGTGATGGCATCATGGTAGCACGTGGCGACCTGGGTGTGGAATTACCTGTTGAACAAGTGCCATTGATCCAAAAAGAGATCATTAAAAAATGTATCCATCGTGCCAAGCCCGTGATTGTGGCCACACAAATGATGGAAAGCATGATCGATCGGGTAAAACCCAACCGCAGTGAAATTACAGACGTTGCCAATGCCGTATTGGAAGGTGCAGATGCTGTAATGTTGAGTGGTGAAACAGCAACCGGACAACATCCTGCATTGGTTGTTGAAACTATGTGCAAGATCATTGAAGAAGTGGAGCAAAGTAATTACTATCGTTACGATCGGGAAGAAGACCTGAAACCACAACCCCACTCTCCTTCCTTTTTAAGTGATGCTATTTGTTATAATGCCTGTGAAATTGCAAAGGATGTTAATGCCAATGCACTGATCGGTATGACACAAAGCGGTTACACCGGTTTCATGCTTAGCTCTTTCCGCCCCAAAGCGCCTTTGTACATTTTTACAAAAGAAAGAACATTGGTAAACCAGTTGAGCTTAAGTTGGGGAACCCGTGCATTTTACTATGCTGAAGAAGTAAGTGTTGATGATATTATCACCGATCAAATAAACATTTTGAAAGAAAGAGGTTTTATTGACAGTGGTGATATTGTTGTAAATACAGGAAGCACACCGGTGCACCTGCATTTACCAACCAATTTGATCAAGATAACAGTGGTTGACTAAATTGATTCTATAAGTTATAACAAGGCGTTTCTTTCCGAAACGCCTTTTGTTTTGCTGCTTTTTGTACTTTCATTGTTGATGGTTGTTGAAAAGATCATATCACTTTCAGAATCGGTAGTGCTCATTTCCTTTGGCGATGAAATTAGTCCGCAATTGCATGAACAGGTGATGCAGGCGAAACAGTTGATTGAAAGCAATCCATTTGAAGGTTTTGTGGAAACAGTGCCTGCTTATAATTCATTGGCTGTATGTTACAATCCTTTATTGATAGAAACCAAACAGCAAACCATAGCATCAGCAGTTGAGGAAACGATCAATCAAATACTTAACGATCACAGCAACCAACCCTTAAACCTTTCACCCTTTAAACCTTTTCTTAAAGTTATTCCAGTTTGTTATGATCAAGAGCTTGGAATTGACCTGGAGGAATTAGCAGCAACATTAGAGCTTTCCGTTACAGAGATCATTCAACTGCATGTAAGTAAAACGTATAAAGTTTACATGACAGGCTTTACTCCCGGTTTTCCGTATATGGGTATCCTTGATGAACGACTGGTTACAAAACGCAGATCATCACCAAGAGTTAAAGTGGAAGCAGGTTCTGTAGCTATTGCCGGTAATCAAACAGGTATTTATCCATTCAACACACCCGGCGGATGGAATATTATCGGCAGAACGCCTTTGAAATTATTTGACAGTTCAAAGTCTAACCCATTCTTATTAAAGGCAGGTGATGAAGTAAAGTTTGAGCCCATTACAAAAGAACAATTTTATAAAACCCCGTAAGCGGCTGAAATCAATCAACCATTTTGAAACAAGAGTTGATACATATTGAACAATGTGGTTTCCTTTCCACCATTCAGGATGAAGGACGAAAAGGTTATTTGCAATACGGAGTTGCCAAAGGTGGCGCCATGGATAACTATTCTATGCAGTTGGCCAACCTGCTCACAGGAAATGAATTCAATGCACCGGTTCTTGAGATCACTCAATCACCTCATCAATTTCAATTCGTGACAGATGCGTTGGTGGCATTTGCCGGTGGCGGATTACAACCTGTTGTCAATGAAAAAGAGTTGCCCTTATTTCAATGCTTACTGATTCCAAAAGGCACAATGATCGAACTTAAGAAACAGATCCCGGGATTTCGCCTGTACATGGCCGTTGCAGGAGGATTTGAAGCAGAACTTTTTTTAAATAGTTCCTCTACCAACCTGTTAGTGCAAGCCGGCGGCTTCAAAGGAAGACCGCTTAAGAAAGGCGATACACTTCATCAGCAACAACCACTCACATCTTTTCAAAAAAACCTGATGAAGGTTTTACAGAGCGGTACTGAACTGCAATTTAATTTCAATAACAATTATATTCAGCAACCAACGATCCGTGTAATAAAAGGTGCCGAATGGAATGATCTTACTCACGTTTCACAACAGCAGCTATTTCAATCTCCATTCAGCATTACACCGCAAAGCAGCAGGATGGGTATTCGATTGAAAGGTGCTGCCATTACAACCAATCGACCCTGTGATATCATTTCATCACCTGTAACACAAGGAACTGTACAACTAACTTCATCAGGAGAATTGATTATTTTAATGGCTGATGCACAAACAGTAGGCGGCTATCCAAGAATATTGCAGGTTGCGGCAAGTGATCTTCGGGTATTGGCACAAAAGAAACCCGGCGATGCTATTCAATTTCAACTTGTAAGTTTACGGGAAGCTGAAGAAGCATTGATACACCAAATGAAAACATTACAAATGATGAAAGAGACGATTCAAAAATGAAAACCATTGATCTGAATTGTGATCTCGGCGAAGGCATGAACACTGATGAGCAAATCATTCCGCTCATCAGCAGTGCCAATATTGCCTGTGGTTTTCATGCCGGTAATGAAAGCACCATGAAACGAACCATTGAACTTTGTTTGCAGCATGGCGTGGCTATTGGCGCTCATCCTTCATGGCCTGACAGAGAGAATTTCGGTCGTACAGAAATGAATTTATCTGAGCAGGAATTGTATGATTGTGTCACTGACCAATTACAGGTACTTCAAAACATTGCATCCACATTCAACACAAAGCTGCATCATGTAAAACCACATGGGGCTTTGTACAATCAATCAGCAAAAAATAAAATCATCGCTTCTACTATTGCAAAAGCTGTAAAGGATTTTGATGCCTCATTGATTTTATTTGGTTTGAGCGGAAGCATTTCAGTAACAGAAGCAGAACTGCTTGGATTAAAAACAGCACATGAAGTGTTTGCCGACAGAACTTATCTTGATGATGGCAGTCTTACTCCACGCTCCCGGCCGGATGCATTGATTGAAGATGAAACCATTGCTGTACAACAGGCTTTGCAAATGATACAGCAGGGAACTGTTGCAACAATATCAGGAAAAATAATTCCTGTTAAAGCAGATACCATTTGTTTGCATGGAGATGGAATGCATGCTGCAGCATTTTGCAAACTCATCAACCAACAACTAAAACAAAGCGGAATTGAAATTAAAGCTATTTAAATACTCCCCTTCAGGGGTTGGGGGCGGTATAGGTATTGGTGCTGCCTTTCTCATGGCCACATCCGCTATTGGCCCGGGTTTTCTTACACAAACAACAGTATTTACGCAACAGCTGATGGCAAGTATGGGCTTTGTGATTCTTGTGTCTGTGATTATTGACATCATTGCGCAACTCAACATCTGGCAAATTCTTACGGCCAATAATCAAAAAGCTTCTGAACTGGCCAATGGAGTATTACCCGGCAGCGGTCATTTGCTTACAATATTCATTTGTTTAGGCGGCCTGGCGTTTAATATCGGCAACATCAGTGGTTGTGGTTTGGGATTGAACATTCTATTCCCGGTAAATGTTGAAACAGGAAGTATCATCAGTGCTGTAATTGCTATTGTTTTATTTCTCGTGAAAGATGCCGCCAAAGCCATGGATTGGTTTGTAAAAATATTGGGAGTGGTAATGCTCGCATTAATGCTTTATGTTGCTTTCACTACGCAGCCACCTGCAGTTGAAGTAATTCACAGAACATTTATTCCATCAACTATCAACCTTACATCTATTGTAACACTCGTTGGTGGTACAGTTGGTGGTTACATCACATTTGCAGGTGCACACCGGCTGCTGGAATCAAAACAGCAACTGAAAATACAGGAAGTGAAACGAAGTGCTGTTAACGGCATTATCATTACTGCATGCATGAGAGTATTATTGTTCCTGGCGGTATTGGGTGTGTTGATGAAGGGTGCTGTTCTTGACACCGGGAACCCTGCTGCATCTGTTTTCCAATCAGCACTGGGAAACACAGGTTATAAAATTTTTGGCGTGGTACTTTGGAGTGCTGCTATCACTTCGGTGGTTGGATCAGCATTTACATCCATCAGTTTTTTGAAAACACTCCATCCTGTATTTACTGCCAATGCAAGAATAACAACTATCTTTTTCATCATCATTTCTACTATTGTTTTTGTTTGTATCGGAAAGCCTGTAAGTATTTTAGTGGCTGTAGGCGCATTAAATGGTTTCATCCTCCCCTTCTCACTTGGGTTGATGCTTTGGGTGATGATGAAAAAGAAATTGCAACATTATCAGCATCCACAATGGTTGTTATGGAGTGGATGGATAATCGTAGCTGTTATGCTTTGGATGAGTGTGGTTACGTTTACAAACGAGATCCCCAAATTATTTTGATACGTGCTCTTTTTTTAATGCCATCCACGTCCATGCTGCTCCTAAAAGATCAACAATTCCAAAGACAATGAGCATGGGTGAAACAAACTTCAAAAATACAAATGCACTAAAGCATATGAACACAAATAGCCGGGCTACCACCGTTAACGGAAGCAAGCCCTGTATATTTTTACTGCCTGCCTGCTGGTAATAAAACCCAATGGCAATCGCCAACACACCCACTACCCGTATCCATACTTCTTCAGTAGTTGGCATTTGAAAAGTGGATAACAAAAAATTAGGTGCAACAAGCAATGTTATTCCTGTTACGTAGAGATACCATCCAAAATACAAAACGGTTTTTGCAGCTGTCATAATAGTTGGTTTTGGGTGAAAGGATTGCAGAAGGTAGTAACTTCATCATTGTAATGCAAGCCGGGAAATCAGAAAATATACACAGGCAGGATCATAAGATGTATTTCATCGCCGTAGTTTGCCCGCAGCAAATCGATGAAAAGATCTTGAAATACAAACATTGGATGAGAGATCGTTTTGGTTGTAAAGTGGCACTCAAATCACCTGCACATCTTACATTGATTGCCCCGTTTTGGCTGGAAGAAACAAAAGAACCGGAGCTTTTGAACGTTTTTGATACGTTCAGAACAAACATCCCCGCTTTTGCTGTTAGACTCAACAACTTCTCTCATTTCGGTAACAAGGTGTTATTTGTACATGTAGATACCAATGAGCCATTGGCTATGTTACAATCAGAAGTTGAAACCTGGTTTCATCAGCATTTCAGCAATGAAATAAAACCGGATCAACGCCCTTTTCATCCGCATGCAACCATTGCCAACAGGGATATGAGTCCTTCTGCATTTCTCAAAGCATGGGAGCGTTTTTCAAAGGAAGATTTTAATGCCCTATTCACTGTTTCTTCTATTTCATTGCTCAAGTTAAGCCCCGGCAAATGGAATGTAATCAGGGAAAAAATATTCACTCCCGCCTGAGTTATTTATTTCTTTTTTGATAAATGGCGTCAGTCATTCTTTTGATTTCAATACCTTTCAACTCTAAACCATAAGTCATGAGAAAACTCGTCTTTAGTCTTTTCCTTTTCTTCCTTTTTCAATCTCTTGGTGCACAAACGGCTAATCCATTAGATTCAGCCTGGATCCGTGATAACTATATCAAAAAAGAGATCATGGTTCCTATGCGTGACGGCATTAAACTGTTTACTTCTGTTTATCTGCCAAAAGATAACAGTGAGCAGCACCCGATATTAATGAACCGCACCCCTTACAGTTGTGCACCTTATGGAGAAACAAATTACCGTGCATTTTGGGATAATCACTGGCGTTATTATATGCGTCGTAATTATATCATTGTTATCCAGGATGTACGTGGCCGCTGGATGAGTGAAGGTGAGTTTGAAGATGTACGTCCGTTTAACCCCAATAAAAAAGACAAAGAATTTGATGAAGCAAGTGACACCTATGATGCCATTGATTGGCTGGTAAAGAATCTTCCAAGCAACAATAAGAAAGTAGGCATCTTCGGTATATCCTATCCCGGTTTTTATTCTACCATTGCTGCCTGCAGCAATCATCCTTCACTCGTAGCCGTTAGTCCGCAGGCTCCGGTTACCGATTGGTTCATGGGTGATGACTTTCATCACAATGGTGCTTTCTTTCAAATGGATGGTTTTAGTTTTTATTCATCTTTCGGCAAACCAAGACCCAAGCCTACTTCAGTTGGTTCGCCGGGTTTTCAATTCCCGACAAGAGATGCGTATAAATTTTATCTGGAAGCAGGAAGTACCAAAGAACTGGCCCGTTTAATTGGCGACAGTATTAAGTTTTGGCATGAAATGTACAAGCATCCCAACTATGATGATTGGTGGAAAGCACGCAACATCCGCAACTTTGTGAACAATATTCCGAGTCATACAGCTACGTTAGTTGTAGGCGGATTGTTTGATGCGGAAGATTGTTTTGGTGCCTGGCGTACGTATGAAGCCATTGAAAAGAAAGCAAAAAACAACAATCGTATTGTGATGGGTCCCTGGTATCATGGTCAATGGGCCCGAGGCGATGGAAGCCAGTTAGGCAATGTAAAATTTGGCAGCAATACATCACAGTATTATCAAAATGAAATTGAAATACCGTTCTTCATGCACCATCTGGAAGGCAAGGCAAACATTGATGATTTAGCAGAGGCAACGATCTTCTTTACCGGTGAAAACAAATGGAGAAATTTTAATCAATGGCCTACTGCCAATGTACAAATGACACCCATGTACCTCCAGAACAATGGCAAACTCAGTTGGAACAAACCTGCAGAAGCAAAAAGTTTTTCAGAATATGTGAGCGATCCAATGAAACCTGTTCCATATACAGAAGATGTACATTTCAACCGCACCATTGCTTACATGACCGATGATCAGCGTTTTGCCAACCGCAGAACAGATGTGCTGAGTTTTCAAACAGATGTATTAACAGAAGATGTGACATTGGCAGGAACAGTCATTGCAGATCTGCTCACAAGTATTTCTACCACTGATGCTGATTTTGTGGTGAAGGTGATTGATGTGTTCCCCAGTGATTTTCGTAATCCGGGAGAAATTCCCGGAGCAGGAAGATTTGGAGGTGGTTCTTATCCTATGAATGATTATCAAATGCTGGTGCGTGGGGAAGTAATGCGTGGCCGTTTTCGTAACAGTTTTGAAAACCCGACAGCGTTTAAACCCAATGCTGTTGAAAGAGTGAAGTTTGAATTACCGGATGTGGCACATACCTTCAAAAAAGGTCACCGTATCATGATCCAGATCCAGAGCAGCTGGTTCCCGTTGGTTGACAGAAACCCGCAGCAGTTTGTAAATATTTATGAAGCAGATCCAAAAGATTATATCAAGAGTAAAATTCAGATCTGGCATGATGCAAAGAATGCATCGAATATTGTGCTGCCGGTATTGAAATAAGATATCAACCGCAGAGAATTGAGAAAAAGAGTTAAACGCAGAGAAAAACCTCTGCGTTTTTCTTTGCGTTCTTTTTTCTCTGCGGCTAGAAAAGATTCATGACGTACATTTAGACTTCAAATGATTCATTATGCGATTGCCATTGATTGTTGGATTCCTTATTAGTTCGTTTTGTACTCTTGCACAGGAAATAAACATTATTCCCAAGCCACTGAAAGTAACCCAATCAGAAAAAGGAAGTTTTATTCTCAAAAGAAAGATCACGGTTTCGAATCTATTTCCGAACAATGACAAGGAATCCAGCAATGTCACAAAATACCTCGCTGATTATCTTAAAAAATATTACGGCCTTGAAGTTATAGTTGCTGCCAATGGCAGTAAAGCTGATATCACTCTCTTCCCAACACGTATGCCAACAGGTGGCTCATTAGCTTATCGTTTACTGGTTAACAGCAACGGCATTCGCATTGAAGCCAATTTTGATGAAGCTGCTTTTCATGGTGTTCAATCATTGATTCAATTGCTGCCTGTTGATAGCAAAACCGCTCTTTCTGTTCCGTTTGTAACTATTTATGATGAACCCCGTTTCAAATACCGTGGTATGCATTTAGATATCGGCCGTCACTATCAACCCGTTGCCTTCATCAAACGGTATATTGATTTCCTGGCCTATCACAAACTCAACAAATTTCATTGGCATTTAACAGAAGACCAGGGCTGGCGGATTGAGATCAAACAGTATCCTGAACTTACCACCATCGGCAGCAAACGTAATGGAACGATCATCGGTCGTTACCCCGGCAAAGGAAACGATAACAAACTGCATAGTGGTTTTTATACGCAGGCACAGATCAAAGAAGTAGTGCAGTATGCCAAGGAACGTTTTGTGGAAGTGATCCCCGAAATTGAAATGCCCGGGCACAGCAGTGCGGCTATTGCGGCATATCCATGGCTCAGTTGTTTCCCGGAGAAACCAACGGCTATTCCTGCCAACATGATTTCTCAAAAAAGTATAGAAGAACAAAAGAACGGCCGCATCAAATTGGTGCAGGAAACATGGGGTGTGTTTGATGATGTGTTTTGTGCAGGCAATGATTCTGTGTTTACGTTTTTACAGAACGTGATCGATGAAGTGATACCACTTTTCCCATCCAAATACTTTCATATTGGTGCAGATGAATGTCCTAAAACACATTGGAAGCAATGTCCCAGGTGTCAGCAACGCATGAAAGATCTGGGTTTAAAAGATGAGCATGAGCTACAAAGCTGGTTTGTACAACGCATAGAAAAATATTTAAACAGTAAAGGCAAAACACTCATTGGCTGGGATGAAATTTTGGAAGGCGGTTTGGCACCCAACGCCATTGTAATGAGTTGGCGTGGTGAGGCAGGCGGTATTGAAGCAGCCAAACAAAAACACCAGGTGATCATGACACCGGGCAAACCTGTGTATTTTGATCATACACAAAGCAAGAATGAAGACTCTGTTACCATTGGCGGTTACAATCCTATTGAAGCCGTGTATGCGTATGATCCTGTGCCCAAAGAATTAAATGAAGAAGAAGCAAAGTATGTGTTAGGTGCACAGGCCAATGTGTGGACGGAATACATGAACAATACGAAGAAGATTGAATACATGATTTTTCCCCGCATGGCAGCGTTGAGTGAAGTATTATGGAGTAAGAAAGAAAACAAGAGCTGGGATGATTTTGAAAAAAGATTGCCTGTACAGATGAAGCGGTATGAAATGATGGGGTTGAATTATAGTAAGGCGTATTATGATTTAGAAGTCTCCGTTAAAGAACTACCAGATTCTTTAAGAAATCCCTATGTTAATACAATCATTTACTATTATAAATCAAAACTAAAAAACGAACCAATTTTTTTCGACCTTCAGTATGATGATGTTAAAAGAAGAATGCCTGGTCAAATTACAGGAAATGAAGACCATCAATATATTTTCGGCTCATGTAATACTGTTATTACATTAAAAAAGATAGATGCTTTGAAAAATCAAACACTTTCAGTAGTGAAACAAAGATTCAACTTCTCCAAATCCACCGGCAAAAAAATCACCCTCACCACTCCACCTTCCAACTCCTACCCCGGCGATGGTCCGTTTACCTTAGTAAATGGTATCATCAATGAAAAAGGCAGGGAACGTGCACATGAGATTCTTGGTTTTAGCGGCACAGATTGTGAAGCGGTGATTGATTTGGGCAAACAGGATACCATAAGCAATGTAACTGCTCATATCTTTTCACAACCCAGTTCCTGGATATGGCCGCCTTCTTCTTTTACGGTACAAACAAGCATGGATGGCATCAACTTTAATGCAATTGTAGATGTCGGTCCACCGGTGCTGAATGAAAATAAAGTGCAACTCAACTTTCCCGCACAAATAACACGTTACATAAAAGTGTTCATCAAAAACAAAGGCATTATACCAGAAGGCAATCCGGGTGCAGGAAAAAATGCCTGGTTGTTTGTGAGTGAGATCATGGTGAACTAACAATTGATATCTTTTTAAATTTTTTTAAAAACTAATAACCGCTATCTTTGCGACTCAATTCTTTACTATGCCTTCAACCAAATCCATCGACCTGCTCGATTCGTTTGAAAAGATCCCAACTAAAATTTTTCCCTCAGCTAAAGATGGTTCCCGGTTTGCAGCCCAGCAAATAGCACAGCTCATTCAGGAGAAACAATCCAGGACTGAAAAATGTGTGCTGGGTCTGGCTACAGGTTCTACTCCCAAAAGTCTGTATGCAGAGCTGGTACGGATGCATAAGGAAGAAGGTTTGAGTTTTAAGAATGTAACCACCTTCAACCTGGATGAATACTATCCTATTTCCAAAGAAGCCATCCAGAGTTATCATCGTTTCATGAGAACACAGTTGTTTGATCATGTGGATATTGACCAAACACGCTGTCATATTCCTGATGGTACAGTGCCTAAAGAAAAAATGAAGGAGCATTGTGCGGCTTATGAACAAAAAATAAAAGATGAAGGCGGTATTGATCTGCAGATACTCGGTATTGGTATTAACGGACATATTGGCTTCAATGAACCGGGTTCCAGCATTTATACCAAAACAAGATTAACAACACTTACCAATACTACCCGTTTGGCCAATGCGTATGAATTTGCCAACATCAGCCAGGTGCCACGTTTGGCTGTAACCATGGGCATCAGTACCATTTTAAAAGCCAAGAAAATTATTTTGATGGCCTGGGGGCCGAGCAAAGCTCCCGTGATTCAACAATCAGTGGAAGGTGATGATACAGAACATGTACCTGCCTCTGTACTGCAAAATCATGATGATGTAACATTTGTCGTGGATGAAATGGCGGCGGCTGAGCTTACCCGTTATAAAAGTCCATGGCTCACCGGTGAATGTGAGTGGACACCTAAGATGATCAAGAAAGCCGTGGTAGGCATGGCATTAAAACTTAACAAACCCATCTTAAGTCTTACCAACAGCGATTATAATGAATACGGATTGAGTGATCTGTTGGTGGAGAAAGGCGATGCCTATGAAATTAATCTGGAAGTATACTATATGCTGCGTGACAGCATTACAGGATGGCCCGGTGGCAAACCCAATGCGGTGATTCCTGCACATCCTGAACGCAGTGAACCCTATCCAAAAAAAGTCATCATCTTTTCTCCGCATCCTGATGATGATATTATTTCCATGGGCGGAACCTTTCAACGTTTACACGACCAGGGACATGAAGTACATGTAGCCTATCAAACCAGCGGCAACATTGCAGTAACGGATGAGTTTGTAACACGTTTCATGGATTTTGCAGTGGGTTTTGAAGAAATGTTTGGCATGGATGCTACAAAGACCAAAGAAATCCTGCAGCAGGCAAGAGGTTATTTAGAACATAAAAAGTCTGATGAAGTAGATACAAAAGAGATTCGTGCGGTAAAGGGGCTCATACGCCGTTGTGAAGCAGCCGCTACCTGCCGTTATGTTGGGTTGAAAGAAGGACAATGGCATTTTCAAAATCTGCCTTTCTATGAAACAGGAACTATTGAGAAAAAACCAATGGGTGAAGAAGACATCAGGATTACGATGGAATTACTTCGAAAATTAAAACCGCAGCAGGTGTATTGTGCCGGTGATTTTGCTGATCCGCATGGTACACATATTGTTTGTTTCAATGTGGTATTGGAATCACTCAAACGCATCAAAGCGGCCGGTGATGCATGGATCAATGATTGCTGGTTGTGGTTGTACAAAGGTGCGTGGCAGGAATGGGCATTGGAGGAAATTGAAATGGCCATCCCCATGAGCCCGGAACAGGTAATGAAAAAACGCTTTGGTATTTTCATTCACCAAAGTCAAAAAGATATGGTGCCCTTCCAGGGAAGTGACAGCCGTGAATTCTGGCAACGTGCTGAAGAACGGAATGCAGAAACAGCCAATTTATATGGCAAGCTCGGCTTAACACAATATGCAGCGATGGAAGCGTTTGTAAGGTGGCATTACTAAATAAATTTTCAGATACACTAAAAGTCATAATGAAATCCTTCGTTATGACTTTTTTAATGCCTTTCATAAAGTGACCTTCATCACCTTTCCACTACCTCATCTCTCCTACCTTTGCATTTCAAACAAAGAATCATGGCCACCATCAAACTCACAACAGAAGAGTTCATTGATAAGATATTTGATTACCGCACAGAGAAGCAGTGGAAGTTCAAAGGCAATAAACCTGCTATTGTGGATTTTTATGCTGATTGGTGCGGCCCCTGTAAAATGGTAGCTCCTGCACTGGAACAACTATCGGAAGAGTATGCCGGGAAGATCGACATTTATAAAGTAGATACTGATAAGGAAATGGAACTATCCGCCGTATTTGGCATTCAAAGTATTCCTTCCTTTTTGTTTATTCCCCTGGAAGGAACACCTTCCATGGAGCCCGGTGCGTTTCCCAAGCATGTGTTCAAACAGATCATTGAGGAGCATTTGCTCAATCCAGCCGGCGAATAATATTCATCATACACAATAAAAAAACTCCATCCATTACAGATGGAGTTTTTTTTAATCAACCCGTCTTTATAATACCACTACCTTTTCAATAATTGTATCACCTGTTTCTCTGAAATAAATCTTCACTATGTAAATGCCCTGTGGCAAAACTCCTGAAACATCAGCCTGGTTGCGAACACTCAGTATTTGTTTCACCAATCTGCCGCTGTTATCATTGATGAGTACATCAAAAACACCACTGTTGGCAGGAACAGCAATTTTAAACACCCCTTTATTAGGATTGGGATAAACAAATACAGACAATCCTGAATTACCGGCTCTGATGCTTCTGATATCGCTGTAAACAAATGAACCATTTTTCTCTATCATCTTCAGCCTGTACATCAATACCTGGTTCTCACCGTTCAGGCGGTCGGTATATGAGTAAGTGAAATCACCCTGGTTGTTGCTCATACTGGAAAAGGCTTCCACAAATCCAATCTCCCTGAAGGAAGATTCCTTTGGTGATCTTCGTTCGATGATAAATCCGCTCATATCTGTTTCTTCTTCACTGTTCCATTGCAATTGAACAATACCGGAATTTACATGGGCTGTAAAATCTGTCAACTTTAATCCGAGCGCACCACAGGTATTACTGAGAATATTGATGGCCTTGTTATTGTACTGATGGGTTGTAACCACTATCCATAAATTCCTGTCAGCATCCGGTTTTTGTCCACTATATGGTGGATAAGGAATGTTCAAAGCAGTATACAGATTACTTGAGCCATTTACCTGGGTAGCATATGGAGATGTATACACCCTAACAGTGTCTTCAGCACCATAAGTACCGATGGTTGCAGGATTCAATGGATCAGAAGGATTGTCAAGGAATACTTCATAATAACCGGAGATACTGGTAGGGGCAACTGATGTGATCGCAACATTAAATGTATGAGGGATCACACAGTTGATCAATCCACTCACTCTTGGATCAATGGTGAAATCAAGGTTACAGAAAACGCATTGTGCATTTTGTGCTGCCTGTGCCTGCGATGACCAGAAATCAGCTTTCATTTGAATAATATCAGTACAGGCCAACGGCACAGTTATTTTTACATTCTTTATTGTAAACCTGGCACTATCGCCTGTTGGAAATACGGAACGCACCAAACTTCCGGCGGAGGTGAGTACTACCGATGGATCAGGATAATAAGTAGAGATCAATGTAGGTGCCGGATGTCCTGCATGAATTTCATTATGTATCCCGATGTTGATCTTTGACAACGCAAGATCAGCAGCTACAGGTGGCTTTGAATTATTTGCAGGAGTCGGGCATCCAAAATAATTGGGGTAATCAGTGGCCATCCATGCATGCATGTAAATGTATTTATTACCTCCATTGTTTTCAATCGTAAAAATAAAATCAAAATCCAGGTTACAATAACCGGGAGTTGAAGAGGGTGTAGAAGAATTCACTTTTACCAGCACATTCTTTACTACACACTGGGCGTTGAGGGAAGCAGATAATGACATACCGGTCATTACTACTAAAACGAGTAAAATCTTTTTCATAACAATTGATTTAATTGTTAACATAGTTTTCGAATTACAGATCATTCGTTGAGAAAGAGCAGGAAACACATTTTTATGTGTGCGGTTATTTCTGTTTTATAATTCCATTAGTAAGCATATTTTTTATGATCAACTTACCGTATTCATGCGCCTGGCTTTGGGTGGTTACCGGGTCAAATGATTCTGTTTGTACAGAATAGAATAACCGCTGGTTATTGACCAGATATAAATTGCTTTCCCAGAAATAACGTGTATCGGCAACATAATACCCCTGTTCATAAATGCGCTGGTACAAAACACCACGATATCCCCAAAAACGGTCATAATAAAAACCATAAGGAGAATAATGTATTCTTCCCGGCACATAGTATTGTTCTTTTTCTTTATCCAGCAGCACAATGGTCAATACTGCATCAATCCCGGAGTTTTTGAGTTTTTCGAGCGCATCTTTTTCTGTCATATTTTCAAATGCTTTGGCACCGTATTCATCCAGGGAGGTAACAGCATTATAACCAAGGGTTTTCAGATCATCGGCCAAATGCATTTCCATCCGTTGCTGCAGAGCACGGTCGTTTTCACGTAAAAGACCCAACACTAAAATTTTTTGGTATTCCGGAGCAACTTCTCCTCTTGCTTTCCAGGATGAGGTGATCCTCGAAGATGTGCAACCTGAAGACAAAAGAAAACTGGCAAGAAGGATCCAAACAACCGTTTTCATATCCTTTCTTTTGCACACAAATTATTTCATCATTTAACACCTAACCATGATACCCATCAACCAAAATGTAAATTGTTATCACAAAAAGAAGATAAGATAAAAAAGGTCAACACTAAATGCTGACCTTATCATTGAATGGCTCAGTAATTAGTTTGCTTTTTGAATATAACCCGGGTAAGATTGTAACAGCATCCCCAGTTTTTCCTGGTTGAATTTTTGAGTTGATTGATAGGTTTTAACGTAGATATCGGCTTTTGCATAATCCTTTTTTTCAAGATATGCGTTGATCAACTCCAGAATGCCCTCCTGATGCTGCGGCATTTCTGCTACCAACTTTTCAAGACTTTGTAACGCTTTTGAATGTTCGCCCATTTGCGTGTACACATTATACCTGTAAAAATAAAGATATGGATCTCCTTTAATAGATGAATCCAGTTCATTAATACATTCCAGCACTTTACTATATTCTCCATTAAGATAATAACCATCCATGAGCAGTAATCCTGTACGCTTATCATCAGGATACAGCCGTTTGAAATTATTGATAGCAGCGAGATGTGCCTCATTACTGATACGACTGGAAATCTGAATATTTTGCAACTGCATCAGGCGTAATTGCTGTGCAGTGAGCGACATTAACTCAAACTCCTGCCTGGCATTGATAAATTCTTTCTTACTCACGAAATAACGCATCCGTTGCACACGGTACAAATCACTTTCCTTCATCGTTAGAATATCTTTTTTGGCTTCTTCATCCAAACCGCTTTCCAGATAAAATGTGCGCAAGGTTTCTGTATAATCTTCGCCCGTTGTGTACAGGTAAAAATCAGAGATCCTGCAACTATCTTTTATTTTTTCAATAATGCAATCAAAATAATTGAGTTCTGATTGACCGCCCAGGTAGCGAAAAACAGCATCCTATGTTTACAATTCAATAAATTTAGTTACAGATATAAGATAGGAATCAGAAAGAACAAAGAGCGGAAAAAGACCGTAAAACCGCATTGGCAAATAGCCATTACAACATGATAGTCCCCGCTCTT
>Ga0208492_1000035_pt1 | contig 164146 bp, 142 predicted proteins | sample Subbioar_CSW14AB_FD_184820 | JGI IMG/M metagenome (GOLD analysis project Ga0208492, IMG submission 184820) | Serpentinite rock and fluid subsurface biosphere microbial communities from McLaughlin Reserve, California, USA - CR12Mar_CSW14AB (SPAdes) | ecosystem: Environmental > Terrestrial >...
TACCGAAGGAAAAGGTACCGATCATCCATTGATCCTTCATTATGGCTTTACTGCCAGCCCTAGGATGTTGATTATTGATCCGAATGGAAAGCTCATCTCTACCAATCCACCTCGCCCTCTCAATCCAACAGATAAAAAGCATTTTATGCAACTCTTGGAGCAATCAACAAAATCCCAAATAACCCTTTAAATCAATCATATGTATACCATTCATAAAACCATCCTTTTAATCACTTGCTTATTTATTCTTACACAAGTAGGAAGATCACAAAACCAATCCAAGAACAGTATCCTGACCCTACAAATACCGGCTGATCAAACCGATACAATTACTACCTATTTGTATCCGCATAAGCTGGGAAGTAGTAACAAAATGGCCATCACCACAAAACTGATTCCCCGGAATGGACAAGTAGTTTGGAAACTTCCCTCCTTTGATTCCATTGCCTATATGGATATCAAATTTGTAAGAAACCCTCTTTGGAATCAATACAATTATCTCGTAGAACCCGGAGATACCATTTCAATCCTGTTCCAACCCAATGAAGCAGTGAACAAAGAAACCAATATCCAATATGCCGGTACATCCATCGCTAAATACGCAATTAGAAAATCCTTGGACAGTTTAACAAGAGTGATCATACAAAAAGGAATCCCTTATCCCCCACAATGGGATACCTTGTATTTTGACCGATTCTTCCCAATTGTAAAACAACTCATTACAAGCGACCTCCAACAAAAAGAAGCAATTTTGCAGTCATGGAAACAGCAACTTAGCAATTTGGCTTATGATGTACTGCTTGCAGATATCTGTTACCAGCAACAAACCGGCCTCCTTGGACAGATAACTGCTTTTGAAGCATACAGTAATAAATATCCCGATGCTGCTGAGCGAAACAAAGCGATTCAACAGGTATTCAATCAACAAATGGCAGCAGATCCCTGGTTAAAAAAAGTCTCCCACTCGGGACGTAATCATTCCATGTACTATATGCATTACCTCATCCATAGATCATCAAAAGACATCAAATACAAGTCTTCAGGGCAACTGGATGCCAAGAGTTATTGGGAATGGTTCGAAAAAGAGAGCCCGCTTCAATTAGAAAAAGCCATCGCTACACTTGCTGCCTATTATATGACTCATGGGTTTGAAGTTACGGGTATGGGTACCCTGTTGCAAGAAAGCAGTAGCCGGATGACACAACCACAATATGCAAATTTTATAAGCGATGCCGCGTCAAAGTTTGGAATTGGCAGCCCTGTATTCCCCTTTGTACTTACAGATACAAAAGGAAAAAAAGTCAGCATCGCTTCCTTCAAAGGGAAAACAGTGGTGATTGATTTTTGGCATACAGGCTGTTTGCCCTGTATGCAATTGGCCGTAGGACTCAAGCAAGTAAAAAAAGAATGGAAGGAAAAAGACAAGATTATTTTTATGAGTATCAGTAAAGATATAAATCGTGATACCTGGCTAAAAAGTGTGGCTTCCGGTAAGTATACCGAACCCGATAATATCAATTTATATACTGAAGGAAAAGGTACCAATCATCCATTGATCCTTCATTATGGCTTTACTGCTAGCCCTAGGATGCTGATCATTGATCCGAATGGAAAACTCATCTCTACCAATCCACCCAACCCAGTCAATCCAACAGATAAAAAGCATTTTATGCAACTCTTGGAGCAATCGATGCAATAAAAAAAAGTCTGATTAGAAAATATAAGGTAGAATAACATTTGGTAAAATGAGGCTGTATGTAACAAAAGGATACACTCTCATTCAACACAGGTCTTAACAAATAAGTCTACTTAAACATGTATACAAGATGGTAAGAGATAATGACCCACCCAATATAGGATACCTTAAAATATAAGAGGGATCATGGGATCCCTCTTATTCCTAGTAGATGGAGTAACAACCTTAAGGAATCAACTCAAAATGTGTCCCCTCAGTTTCAATAACAGGGTCATTGAAATTCTGCGTATTGTACAAACAATACGTACCGCCTTGCTCACAAATAAAAGTTACCCCGACTTCGGAGCGATCAACAGCAACCCATGTTCCATCAACATACCCATATGCATCCGTCAACGAAGTGTTGTTGGAATGGGTAAAAGCACTGAGCATACCTGTGACCAATGCCATCAAGAGAAAAATTGAAAACTTTTTCATACGATAAAATTTAATGATCAATATTGCCTACTCTGGTTCGGTTTTTCGGCTACCCCCGTTTCATGCATGAATATTGTATGGTATCGAATACCTATTAGACTGATGAAAAGAAAAAAAAGATTCAACCATAAATGTGCTGTCCAACCCAAACTATCAATGATGCCGCCACAGGAGCAAGGCACCCGATGAAATACACCCAATAATATGGCTGCTACATAACTTGTAAATAGAAATAGGAGGAGGAAAGAAAGGTATAAACCCAGCTTTCGGGTGGATACAAAAATCAATAAAATCGCCACCCCCATTTCTACAAAAGGCAATCCATAAGCCAACGTATCAGCCACCGGTCTTGAAAACAGCTGATTGCGCATATTATAAAGGGTCTTTTGCATATGCATCCACTTTTGTAAACCGGTATAACTAAATAGTAGAACCAGCAAAAAACAAATGAGGAAATAGATCTTGCGTTTCATAAGACCAAACTACTGACTGCCCATTATGCAACTTGCAGCAACTTATATGAGAGTGGATGCATCCACTCCTGTTTTGCGCATGCCTCCCGGTGTTATTCCGAAAAACTTTTTATATGCAATCGAAAAATTCGTCGTGTTGCGATAGCCTAATTTTTTGGCAATGAATTTTATGGGTTGATCAGTGGTCAATAAAAGTTCTTTTGCATACTGCATTCGTTTGTTTTGGTAATATCCATAGATGGTTGTACCGAACAAAGACTTAAACCCCTCCATTAATTTTTGACGATTCAAACCACTCCACTCTGCCCATTCAGCAATGGATTGGTGCTGATCGATATGCTTTTCCATCTGCATGGCCACCCTTCTGATTGTTTCCAATTCTGCAGCTGTATAGCGATGTGGAAAGTGATGTGGTTGGCTAGCAACAATTTGAATGGAATGGAATAGATCCTGTATCAACTTTTCATGAAATGCTCGTGGTTGAGGAAAAAAAGAAGTCTGTGTTAACTGTAATATTTGTTCTAAGATGCCTGCATTGGCTTGTACAAAAATTCCGTTATCAGTTGCCTTCATGGATAAGGGTGGTTCCTGACTGCTGATCCATAACAGTTGCAACATGGTACCGATTTCCATAACGGGTTCTATTTCAAAAGAAGATCCTTTCCAACAATAGCACTGAGAGGGTGTTAAACAGTGCTGAATTGTTGGAGAACATTGTACATGCCATTGACCTGAGCAACTAAATACACAATGAAAAGCGGTAGCATTAGCCAATCTTAACTGCCAGGGGGCTTGTGTTTTTCGAAACAAATAGAGCATGGAAAATAAATAGAGGCCTATCTGCACTTCCGATAATATAGCAATACCATGAGGGGTGTTACAGGAGCGTAGTTCCGTTCCCGGGATATGAATCAGTTCCCAGCCGGGTGGCACTTGCCTCTCCCATTGGATACGATGGTTATTCAATACAAGGAACATACGGAGGAACCTAAACTAAGTATTCATGGGAAGGGATAAAAGCTTTCTTTCCAAAAAAGAGTATTTACCACCAACTTTTAGGGTATTTACCACCTTGTTAAAAGTATTCACCACCAGTAGCTTGCACAAAAAATAAATCATATGAAACCCAATCAAATTTCATTGCAACAAGCTATTGATTACACCAGCAGATTCAGGGAAAACCCCGGACCTGATATGCCCTATTCCGAAACTTTTTCAGCCGCTTCCGTCAAAGCATTATTGGAGCAAAACGAATGCAAATCTTTTCGCATATATTTGGGAAGAAAGACGGATAACCGTATCTGCTGTGTTTTAGTAGCAGCCGATGAAAACGGACAGGATATACTTCCCCCATTGAACCCTGTCAGCAGTCAAGAGGATCAGGGCATTATTTTAGAGGATGCTTTACAATGTCCACCCCTCTGCCCACCCCCGTCTCCCTTAAATGGCTAAACATGAATTTGTATTTGCTGGCATCCATTTCTGCTTTTTCCATTGTATTACCTGCTACCATGGCGGTAATAAGGTACCGGCACATACACCAGCGATACTTACCATTTCTATGCATCCTGATCATTGGTCTCTTGAATGAAAGTTTGAGTTTTATACTGATCAGGTTGTATAGAACCAATTTGGTGAACTCGAATATCTATACGCTGATAGAGTATTTGGGTTATCTATGGTTTTTCTTCCGGATTCAACAACCAACCAATCGCTGGATATGGGGTGCCTGTACTTTGGGTATATTGATTTGGATACTGGATAATGGCTATTGGAACAGTATCTCGACCAGTAATTCTATTTTTAGGATTTTCTCTTCGCTCGTCGTTATTTGGTTAAGCATCGATAAAGTGACTCAACTGACATGGAATGAGGCAGCAGACAGGTATAAAAAAACTGATCTGCTGCTTTGTTTTTCTTTGTTTGCCTATTTTACCTTTCGTGGTTTTATTCATGTGTTCAAACAATTTTCATTTGAACACCAGGTTGAGTTTTATATCCACCTTTGGTCACTACTTTCAATATTGAATATCCTGGTCAATTGTTCATTTTTCATAGCCATCTTATGGATACCCAAATCACCAACTACACGTTAGCTGTAGCCAGTTTATTGTTTCTCACAGTACTCATCGCTATGATCATGATAGCCCTTTTCAGGCAATTTCGTTTTAAAATGAAAGAATACCGAACTCAATTGGCGAGAGAAATTGAATTGATTGATACAGAACGTGGAAGAATGTACAATGATTTACATGATGAGTTAGGCAATGGATTGGCTTCCATCGGTATTCTGCTTCAACAACATCCAACCCCACATCATTCCATTCAAAGAAAAATTTACCGTCAGGTACAAAAACTCAGGAGTAAGATCAGAGAAATTGCCTATGATTTTATTCCTGCAACACTAGACAACCATGGATTGAATGCGGCCATGATTGAATTATTCGAAGAAATCGCTTCTTCACATGTACTCAAAATACAGTATAAGATTGTATTGAATGATCAACAATTTTCCCCTTCAAAAGCCATTCATATCTATCGTATCACCAAAGAAATTCTGATCAACTCGCTTAAACATGCACATGGCAGCATGATTCATTGCAATATCAGACAAGATCCCAAAAAGCTAATCATGGAATTGTCTGATGATGGAATGGGCTTTATATGGAAAGATCAACAAGTGATGCGTAGAGGAGCGGGGCTGTCTCATATCCAATCAAGGGTGAACATATTGAATGCCACATTGGATATTCAAACGGCACCCGGACAAGGAACACACTATACCATCCATATTCCCCTCATCTCGCTCATGAAATAATACAGGTTTATGAAGCACCGCATTAAAATATTAATTGCTGATGATCACGAACTGTATGTTGATGGAATCAAAGGTTTTTTTAAAGATCATTCTACCTATACCATTGTTGGAGAAGCTTTTAACGGGGAAGATCTGGTACGCAAAGTCGATTTATTGTTGCCACATATTGTATTAACGGATCTGAAAATGCCCATCATGAATGGATCACAGGCGATTATAAAAATTCTTTCCAATCACCCGCACATACATTGTATCGTATTAACAAATTATGAGAATGACATATCAATAGTTAGAGCATTAGAAGCAGGGGCAAAAGGATACCTGACCAAAAACATGCCCAAGCATGAGCTCTTCAATGCACTCGAACAAGTAAGCAAAGGATACCCGTATTACTGTAAAACCACCAATACAAAATTGATGCGGTTGATCAGTCATAGTTCTTATAATCCTTACAAAGAAATAAAGATACCGGTCTTCACAGCCATAGAAATGAAAATTATTGAAATGATCTGTCAGGAGAAGTCGAACCATGAAATGGCTGCTTCACTTTGTAAAGGAAGAAGAACAATAGAAAATATACGCGCCAGAATTTATGCTAAAATGGAGGTTAAATCCGCTGCGGGTATGGCCATGTATGCAATCAAACAAGGGTTGTATACTTATGATGAGTAATGAAATGCATTCTCCGCAGGATCAAATTTTTTTAAACCCTTCGCCATAACGTTTACTTACATAGTACCCATCATCTTGATTAGACGGTTTCTTTCCTCTCAAGGTTTATTTTGTAAAAATTCCGCGATCGGTATTTCTATTGCTATGAGCGATATTGAAAGAGATGGAGTAAAATTTTGTGAAATAATATTGTTCTTGACCTGACAGGCATAAAAAAAGAGCATCAAAAACTGATGCTCTTTTCAGTCGGGAAGACAGGATTCGAACCTGCGACCCCCTGGTCCCAAACCAGATGCGCTACCGGCCTGCGCTACTTCCCGAATCCTCCATCGAAACTTTAGCTTAGATGGATCGGTTATCCGACTATTTTTATCCGCCTTCGCCAAAGCTTCGGCAGATAAAGCGGTGAGGGCGGGATTCGAACCCGCGGTACAGTTTAACCCGTACGGCAGTTTAGCAAACTACTGATTTCAGCCACTCATCCACCTCACCGGGCTGATTTTAGCCTACCTCACTTTTCAGAGAGGGCTGCAAAAATAGGTAGGTAAAAGCTATCTGCCAAAAAATAAACCCCGACAAATGCCGGGGTTTGAAAATATTTTCTTTTCTCAGGCTTAACAAACAGTTACATGGCTGCCAACTGTACTTTCTGGGTTAGTTCCATTACATTTTCGCGGAAAATAGAGTCAGTGTCCATCAAGTCTTTTACAGTCTGACAAGAATGTATGACAGTTGTATGATCGCGACCTCCAAAATGCTCACCAATGGTTTTTAATGAATTTTTGGTGAATGCCTTTGCCAGGTACATGGTTATTTGTCTGGCTTGAACGATCTCACGTTTACGTGTTTTCTGTAACAACTTATCATAAGGAACATCAAAGTATTCACATACCATTTTTTGAATGGCATCGATGGTGATTTCTTTGCTGCTGGTCTTCACAAAATTGCGTAACACTTTCTTGGCCAATTCCACATCAATATCTTTTTTATTGAGTGAAGACTGCGCCAACAAAGAAATCAAAGCACCTTCCAATTCACGCACATTGGTATTGATATTATACGCTACGTATTTTACCACATCTTTCGGCATATCCAAACCATCATTCTTCATCTTACGCTCAAGGATCTCAATACGCGTTTCATAATCAGGTACCTGCAGATCGGCACTCAATCCCCAACGGAAACGACTCAGTAAACGTTCTTGCATGCCATCTAAATCCTTAGGCGGCTTATCGGAAGTTAATACCAGTTGTTTACCACTCTGGTGAAGATGATTAAAAATGGCAAAAAATGCATCTTGACTTTTTTCTGCCCTGCTAAAGAATTGTACATCATCAATAATGAGTACATCAATCAGTTGATAGAAATGAATAAAGTCATTAATGGCGTTATTGCGACTATGGTCTTGAAATTGGTTGATGAATTTCTCACTGCTCACATACAGTACTACTTTTCCCGGATGGGTACGTTTTACTTCGTTACCAATGGCCTGAGCCAAGTGGGTTTTACCCAATCCAACCCCACCATAGATCACCAATGGGTTGAAAGAGTTGGCGCCGGGCTTTTCTGCCACCGTTTTACCCGCGCGACGTGCTACCCTATTACAATCGCCTTCAATGAATGAATCAAATGTATACATATGATTCAATTGAGGATCGATCTGCATTTTCTTGAGACCGGGTATTACAAATGGATTCTTCACGGGATTATCAATCACCAGTGGAAAATTCATTTCATTGTTGTTGTAAGTTTTCATGTTGCTAGCAGGAACATCCATGGAACCATTTCTTCCATTGCTACCACTATCTACCATGATACGGTATTCCAATCTCGCATCCTTTCCCAACTCACGCTTCAATGTTTTCGCCAACAGGTTTACATAATGCTCTTCCAGGTATTCATAAAAGAATTGACTGGGCACCTGAATCATTAAAATATTTCCTTTCAGCTCTACGGGATTAATTGGTTCAAACCATGTTTTAAAATGTTGCCATTCTACAATGTCTTTGATGATCTTCAAACAATTGCTCCAAACTGATTCAGCATTTTTAGCCATACAAAAAATGAACAATTTTATAATGAGTTAACGTATTCGTCTTTGCCTTCAAGTTATCTTATTTTTCCCACATGTGGAAATGTTGAAAAAAAACAGATACAGGGGTGCGAATATGTAGACTTTATGTTGAAAAAAAAATTTTTTATTCACTTGTTTTTTTCCCTATAACCACAGTATGGGCATTTGCGAGATTTTTTTTCTTCGCCCGGGAAAATTCATACTCCAATCTGCCCAACTGAATACCACCAAAACCTACCTGATTTACCGCCACGACTCCACCCTTTTTATTGGTATACTTTCTTGGCTCTTCAAAGAAGCGATGTGTATGTCCACCAATAATTAGATCAATGTCATAACTTTCTTTTGCCAATATCTCATCGCTGACTTTATTTTCCTGATAACGATCGCCCAGGTGCGACAAACAAATCACCAAGTCGCATCCTTTTTTATGTAACATAGCAGCAGTGGCATTGGCGGTTTGTATCGGATCGCGGTATACGGTTTTACCATATAAATTTTCAGCGACCAATCCTTGCAATTCAATTCCAACTCCAAAAACTCCAATCTGTACATCTCCTCTTTTAAAAATTTGCCAAGGTTTTGTTTTCCCTTCCAGTGCAGTGCCTGAAAAATCATAGTTACTGATCAGTATGGGAAAAGAAGCATGTTTCAACTGAGTAGCAAAGTTTTCCATACCCAGATCAAAATCATGGTTGCCCATGGTAGCGGCATCATACCCCATGGCAGACATGGCCTTGATCTCGGGCTCACCTTTATAAATATTGAAATAAGGCGTGCCTTGGAAAATGTCTCCGGCATCCAATACCAATACCTGCTCTTCTTCCTGCCTGATCTTAGCAATCAGGGCTGCCCTTGCTGCCACACCACCCAGTCCTTGGTTTCTACTCCCATCCATTGGAAATGGCTCTAAACGGCTATGCACATCATTGGTATGCAGGATGGTTAATTTTTGAACGGGTTCTGCAGCCGCCACACTACTCAAGGGCAACAAGCTAGAAGCCAGCAATGTGGCACCGGTATTCTGAATAAATTTTCGTCTGTTAATCGGCATTGGTCACACGGTTTTCAATGACTGGTTGAATGGTTTTTCCGGCCTTGGTTTGACTATCAATATATTCTACAATAGCATCACGCATTAAGTACCCCAGATTGATCTGTGGGATGGGTTTTAACATACTACAATCACTTCCCCCATTGGCAACATAATCAGAGTGTGCTACAGTATATACTGCATTCGGATCCAACGGTTTTCCATGGATGAGAATGTTGACTGCTTTTTTATTTTTGATTTGCAGCGTTACCCCTTTCGATACCGGCCATCCCCCATCAGCCGCCATTACATCGAGATACTGCTGTAAAACACTCCCCTTCAATTCCTGTAAAATCAGGATATTATCAAAAGGCATGATCTCAAAAATTTTTCCAACGGTAATATTTCCTTTTGACAAATAACTCCTTATACCCCCAGCATTCATGAATGCAGCATCAATTTTTCGAGCAAACTTTTTTTCGCCCATCTCTTTATAACAATCAGCTAAAAAATTACCGATCTCCGATTCCGGACGTTTATTGGTATATGTATCTGCACATGTACCAATTACCTTATTCATGGTGGCGCTGATATTGGTTGCATATGGTTGCAACATACCTACCACAGATGAATCACTCCGAATGGATGCATCGATCTTGTATTGTGTGTGCTGTAAAGATGTTGGCTGATAAAAAGTACTGCAGGAGGATAGTGCAATAAATAGACCCAAGAAAATAGAATTTCTCCTGTACATGGCAGTTAGTGGTTAATGGTGGAAGGTACAATATAATTCTACCCCATATCGCTTTTTTTCTGTTTAAAAAATATTTTAATCCTACTTTTACAGCTAATAAATTATAAATGAATGTCGTACGAAATCACAGGAAAATTAGTAGCCAAATTTGATATCATTCAAAGAAGTGAAACCTTCAAAACCCGCGAATTTGTGATTGAAAAATCAGAAGATATTGGCGGAAGAGTTATTACCAATTATGTAAAGTTTCAATGCGTTCAAGATAAAACCGCAATGCCCGACCGTTTTACTATTGGAGACGATGTGCGCGTTCAATTCAATATCAAAGGGACCAAATGGGTAAAAGACGGCAGAGAGAATTATATCACCAATTTAGATGCCTGGCGTATGGAAGCCGTGAAGCTTGGACAGCAAGACCAACCGGCAGGTAATGCATATAATGACATGCCCCCACCGGCTGATGTTGTGGATGATCTTCCTTTTTAATCATAGATTTTTTTGACACTTTTTAGGCTAAATACCTAACAGTATGCAACAACAATATACACTGAAGCTTAAGCCGTCTGAAGCGGCGAATGAACCTATTGTTCGCCAGTACATTGCACAAAGCAGTGGTAAACCCATTGAGCAAATTTCCGGTTATCATCTTCTCAAACGTTCCATCGATGCACGAAGCCGACAACAGGTATGGATCAACCTCACCGTTCAGGCGTTTATTGATGAACCATTTCATGTAAGAAATATTATTCCTGTTTCATTTAAGGATGTTGCGAATTCCACAAAAAAAGTCATCATCATCGGTGCGGGTCCGGCCGGACTATTTGCCGCTCTCAAATTAATAGAAGCAGGTATTTGTCCGATCATCTTGGAAAGAGGTAAAGATGTTCGTTCCAGAAGACGAGATCTAGCCAAACTCAACAAAGAAGGCATTGTTGATCCTGAAAGCAATTACTGTTTTGGTGAAGGCGGAGCCGGTACTTATAGTGATGGAAAACTTTATACCCGCAGTACCAAAAGAGGGGATATCAATCGTATCCTGAATTTATTGTATCAGTTTGGTGCAAGCGAGTCTGTTTTATATGATGCACATCCACACATCGGCACCAATAAACTTCCTCATATCATTACTGCTATGCGGGAACAGATACGCGATAGTGGCGGACAGTTTCTCTTTGAAAAAAAAGTGGTTGATTTTATTCTGGAAAAAGAAACCATCAAAGCAGTTCAAACGGCTGATGGGGATACCATCGCCGCTGATGCATGCATTCTGGCTACCGGACATTCTGCCCGCGATATTTTCCAATTGTTGCATGATAAAAAAATAGGGATAGAAGCCAAACCTTTTGCACTCGGTGTCCGCATTGAACATCCACAGGCACTTATCGATTCCATTCAATACCATTGCCCGATTCGTGATGAATTTTTACCACCCGCTTCTTATGGTTTGGTGGAACAAGTCAATAAAAGAGGGGTTTTTAGCTTTTGTATGTGTCCGGGTGGTATCATCGCACCAGCGGCAACAAGTCCGGGTGAACTGGTAGTGAATGGTTGGAGTCCCAGCAAACGAAATAATCCCTATGCCAATAGTGGCATGGTAGTTCAGGTAGAACAAAATGACGCCTTTCAATTTTTTGAGAAAAGAAAATGGACATTACCGGATGGAACCATCATCCCTAAAAATACAAGTACTGAAAAGGACCCTTTATTACTCATGCATTTTCAGCAAGCAGTTGAACAAAGTTCATTTCAGGCGGGTGGTGGTCATTTTGTAGCGCCGGCGCAAAGAATGATGGATTTTTGCTCCGGAAAACTATCCAACAATTTACCCGACTGCAGTTATGTACCCGGATTAAGCTCCACACCTCTCGAACAAGTGCTTCCAGATTTTATTTATAAAAGTTTACAAGGCGGATTTCAAGCTTTTGGTAAAAAAATGCGTGGTTATTATACCAATGATGCAGTAGTGGTAGCTACAGAAAGCAGAACCTCCTCCCCCGTTCGTATCCCCAGAGACGCCGATACATTAACGCATCCTCAAATCATTAATTTATTTCCTTGTGGTGAAGGTGCAGGTTATGCCGGTGGAATCGTAAGTGCTGCCATGGATGGGGAGAGAGTTGCTGATAGGATCATAAAAAAAGGGAAGTAATGACTTACCTCCCTTTTCTTTTTTAATTATTTTCCTGCTGCTGTTTTCTTGAGATCAATAACTGCTGTTGTAATAATTGATTTTTCTTAAAGGCTTCCAGTTCTTTATCCAATTGTTGTTGATCGTTATCCGTCCAGTTGGTAGTAATATTTTTCAGATCCGGTTTACCTGCATCCACCCATGCTGTATACCAAAAATCTGCGATCAGATCAGCTGACTGTAATAACCTTTGGTTGATACTTGGCTTCAACGAAGCTGCATAAGCTTTTGCAAATTCAGTAGAATAGCTTTTTGATTCCCTACCTCTTCTCATCTGTACACGAAATTTGGTTGCTTCAGTGAAATTCTTTGATACTTCAATTTCTTTAGCCAACATTTCGGGCACCATCGCAAAGCCGGTACGTACCGCTTTCCAGATGGCTGCTGCGGGATCTTTTAAGTAAGTGGCTTTATGTGATGAGTACAATTGATACGCTTCAATTTCCAATTCCGGAATCATCGATTCCCATAAACTATGCAAACCTTTTTGATTGGTCAATTGTCCATCATAGTTTACGGTTGTATGTAAAGGTACATGAGCATCACCAATATAATGACCGATATCTGCTGCATAAAACAGAATACTGTCTTTATTTTTCTGCCGGAAGGCTTCTGTTAATTTTTGTTTCATGTACATCACATGATAGGGTATATAACCATACTTCTCCAAACTATCTTTTGAATATTGCTGTACAGCTTTCTGCCAATCAAAAGGCATGACATGCGCTGCATTCTCTCCATACATTTCTAAATCGATAAAATGTTTAGGCGCTTCTGTACTATCGGTATTACGTCTTTGATCAGGACGAGGAGCATCTGCTACTATTTTTTCTATGTTTTTATAGAAAAAAGGTCTGATTTCAGCAGGCAATTCATAGACTGCCAATTGATGGATGGTTCTGTGGACTAAAAAACCCCAGCTTCCACATACTATCAGGATCAGCAACAATACAAGACTGATCTTACTCTTTCGCAGATGATTCATATCGTTTTCACGTATTTAAGGCGCGAAAATAGCAGATTCAGGTTCAATTACTGTAATAATTCACCCTCATCTACTACTAACGACCTGTTATTGTTGATTTGCTATCTTCATTTCGACATTATTCGAACACGACCAAACCACTTCAATATGAGTAAAATCCTTGAACTAGAGGCATTAAGAAAATATTATGCCACCCAAAAAGCAGTGGATGATATCAGTTTCTCCATTGAAAAAGGCAGCATTTTCGGACTCTTAGGTCCGAATGGCGCGGGTAAAACCACCCTGCTGCGGATGATTACCGGTATTTTCTATCCTGATATGGGACAGATCACATTCGATGGCAAACCTTTTGATCCATTGAATGATATTCGCATGATCGGTTATATGCCTGAAGAACGAGGTTTGTACAAGAAGATGAAGATTGGAGAACAAGCGCTTTATCTGGCCCAGCTAAAAGGTTTGAGCAGGAATGAAGCGATGGAGAAAATTAAATACTGGTTCAAGAAACTGGAAATGGAAACATGGTGGAATAAGAAAGTAGAGGACTTGAGTAAAGGGATGAGCCAGAAACTGCAATTCGTAACCACCGTTCTTCATGAACCCAAATTGATCATTCTAGATGAACCCTTTAGCGGTTTGGATCCATTGAACGCCAATTTGATAAAAGATGAAATATTTGGATTGGCACAACGTGGTTCTACGGTTATTTTCAGTACCCACCGTATGGAACAAGTAGAAGAAATCTGTGATCATATTGTATTGGTAAATCTGGGTAAAAAAGTGTTAGATGGTTCAGTAGCAGAGATCAAACAAAAATTCAAAGAGAATCAATTCAAGATTCGCTTACAGGAAAAACCTGCCAATACCAACAGCAATGCCTTCTCTGTTCTACAGGATCATTCCAATGATCTTGTGGTGAAAATTCATGAAGGTTTCCGTAGTAATGATGTATTGATGCACTTTCTTCAACAAGGCACTACCATTGAATCTTTCCATGAGATTTTGCCTTCTCTCAATGAAATCTTTATTCGCATCGTGGAAGGTAGTAGTGCACTCACCAGATCATTCCAGAAAGTAGATTAATCATTATTGTTATTCAACCACTAACAACACAACTTATGAATAAGATATTTATAGTAGCCAGAAGAGAATTTCTCACTAGGGTACAAAAGAAAACTTTTTTACTCACTACTATCGGCGTACCCATTTTGATTTTTGCATTTTATGCAGTCATCATTTTCATGTCTGTAAAATCAACGAGCGACTTTAAAGTAGCAGTTGTTGATCAGGCCAATGTATTCAATGGAAAAATTGATGAGAAAAAAAGCAGTGAAATTATTTTCAGTTTCGTCAATGAAGATACCGCCACACTCAATAAAAAATTAGAACAAAAAGAATATGATGCTTACCTGTATGTACCTGCCGGATTTAGTATCAGTGGACAAAGTAACGACTCATTACAGTTTCGTTCAGCGAAAACCGTAGGTCTGATGACCCGTGAAAAAATTGAAAACAGAGTCAGCAAAGCATTGGAAGAAAAACGACTCTTATCCATGAATATTTCCAGAGCACAATTGGATAGTATTCAAGCACAAAAAGAATTGATCACTTTTGCCAATACTTCAGGTAAAAAAGAAAACCAAACCAAAGTAGGCGTGAGTTATGCGGTGGGCTTTATTTCCGGTTTTATGATCTATATTATTCTCTTTATTTATGGCACTATGGTAATGCGTGGTGTTGTAGAAGAGAAAGTAAGTCGTATCGCAGAAGTAATCATTAGTAGTGTAAAACCCTTCCAACTCATGATGGGTAAAATTATTGGTATAGGTGCGGTTGGATTGATCCAGTTCCTGATTTGGGGAGCACTGGCAATTGTTCTTCAGCTAGCCATACCTGTTCTTTTCCCTCAATTATTTGAAGGTATGCAGGCACAACCTGTACAACCCGGTATGATGGCTGCCATAGATGCTACCAAACAGCAACCGGATATGATCAGAGGATTGATGGAAGGACTCAATCAAATCAACTTCCCACTCATTGTTGGTTGCTTTGTCTTTTATTTCCTAGGGGGATACTTTATGTATGCTTCTCTTTTTGCAGCAGTAGGTAGTGCCGCTAATGAAGATATGCAGGATGCACAAAGTCTATTATTGCCCATCATGATGCCGATCATTTTCGGAATTGTCATCATGATGCAAGCGGTTAATAATCCAAACGGAAGTTTAGCAGTATTTGGCAGTTTGTTCCCATTAACCTCTCCCATTGTAATGATGGCAAGAGTAGCCCATGGTATACCGGATGGTGTTTCTACTTTTCAATTAATCTTAAGTATGCTATTCCTGATACTCGGATTCTTCGGAACCACTTGGCTGGCAGGTAAAATCTATCGCACAGGTATCCTGATGTACGGTAAGAAGGTAACATGGAAAGAATTATGGAAATGGGCGATTAAGAAAAACTAGAGAACAGAGGGATACAAAATGATGAATAAAGAATAATGAATTTCGAAAGTATCATTCTTTATTCTTTATTCATCATTCATTATTTGTACTTCTCTACTGTGCTAACGATACTCGCACACTTACTCCCGCTCTGGTATTCACGCTGGGTGCAGAAGTCGAAATATAGGGCGTTATTCTTGTTTGATCGAAAAAGAATCGAATGTTCACTCTATTGTTGATAATGTAATCAATTGAAGGTTGAATTTTAAGTTCTTTGCCCCCGCCTGTACCATACGCATTACTCTGATCCAGTCTACTATTGGTCAATGATTCATCGCGCATACCAATATCTATTTTTAATGTGAGGTCATTCTCCAGTTTTTTTCCTTTTCCTCCCGGTAATTTGAAAGGAAGATTGATACCGCGCTTTCTCCAACTAAAACCAAATGTCCAGTCTGTATTTCTGGTTTCACTTAATTGGAAATCCACTAAGCTTAAACTCAATCTTCTACCCTTACTATAGGTGAATTTCAGGTTCATCTGATCGTTGGTAGTAACATCAATACCAATCAAGGGTTCAAAACTTTCCTGCATGGTAATATTCGGCACCAGGAAATAAGGAATAAAATTGCCACTTACGGTATCTATGAAAGCCGGGCCTCCCAATCTAAAAGGATCTGTGTATAAGAGTGCACTATTAAAACTATTCATACTCAGATTACCTCTGTATCCATGAGTGAATGTGATATTATTGAAAACCTTTTGTAATGAAGGTAACTTACTTAAACCGGTATATGTCAGCCTCCAATTCGGTCTTGGAAGAATGCCGCTGAAAGGATTCGCAGAAATATTAGGATTGGATTGTTTAATCAATGCAACTGAATTAGGATCTTTTTTGGTATACGCTGCCAGGAATGAAGGAATCAGTACATCCTGAGCATACCTTCCATAACCTGTCGCATATCCATCAGCTGTAAATTTCTGACCTGCCGGAAGTGCCTGCCAATAAGGATTTCCCTCTGCCACTCTACGAGAAACGATTAAACGATTATTTTCAAATGTTTTAAATGTAGTAGAAATTTCATTGGGATTGAACTTGCCAAATAGCGTATTAAATGCCACATAAGAAACACTAAAGCCACCTGTTGCCAATGGATTCAAGTGATTGAATTTTCCGGTTCCCAATGTATCCTTAAATAATTCAGAATAATCTTTCGTGAATGATTTTTGCAAATTCAAATCAATGATCAATTCTCTGACAGGTTCTAATTGTGCAGTTATTTCAAAGCGTTGTTCAAAACTTTGTCTGAATAAGAAGTTAAATGTTGTATCTCTGGATAATAAACCTTGTGCTGCTTTTTTATTCAACCATGCAGTATCGGGCTGCTTACCAAATACATAATCTAGCCCCGGTGCCATACTGTTAAAATTCTGCCCCAGAAAACGGGTACTATCCATATAACCCGGCAACCTGCTTCTGTAATTGGCTGAATAATTCACCGATACATTCTTCAACATCGTTAATAATTTACCTCCTGCTCTTTCCAATCCGCCCAACTCAGGTAATTGATTGGCACGGAGCAATCTTTGTGCGATGCGTTCATCTCTTCTTTGTGCTTTCCATTTTTTAAGGGCTTCTTTTCTGTCTTTACCCAATAAGCCTTGCAAAGCAACCGATTTCGGCAAAAGTGTTGATCCCAGTACATTAGAAGCCGGCTTTTTATTTTTGGCGGTATCTCCTTTTTGTTTGGGAGCCGGCACATTATCCAGTGCGCGCATCCATCTGGACTTGGCGTATAAGCTGGCAAAATTGAACTGTGCAGTAAAATTATTTTCCTGTGCGTTCTCAAGCGTGTTACCCAAATTGTAAGCCAATCTACTGGCCCCAATCCAATTGTAACTTGCGGTATAGCCATACCTAGCAGTAATCCAATCGGTCATTGGGAATTTATTGAGTGGTAAAGTATAGGTAAGTGTTGCTTTTTGTGTGTACAATGTATTCCTACCACCTTTAAAGAAATTTTTTCGAACAGAGTCTTTTTTCTCTTTCGTATCAATTTGTCCAAATGGTTCATCTACACGTGCATTGTTAACAGCTGAGAAATCAAGATTCAAGGAGCGACTCAAATCCCAACGCATATTATAAAAACGATCGAACGTAAAATATTTATCGTAAGTCGTATCCACACGTTCTACCTTACTATCAAATGTATTAACGATACGAGGTATGAATTGTCCGAACTGTCGTTGAATATCTGTTCTAAAACTGAGGAAAGAGGGCTTGAGATTGAAATTAAAATCTTTTACCAATGCAAACCATGGAGAATTTGATTTGATGAGTTTTTTCAATGGTTCTATATAATTGCTTTGTGCATTATAGGTATAACCAAATCCGCCCCGATGTCTGGTGACTTTGTTTTGATCAATGACCGGACTTGTCTGTTCTGTCTCCGTGAATGAATAATTGAAATCAAGGTTGCTCAGACTTAATAACCCTTGTTTTGCTCCGGGAAGAAATCTGGCATTGGTAAAATTGAGTGTACGAATAGTGGTTTGATCAACGGCAGCCTTACGAATAGAATCGCGTTGATTAGGGGAACTGTTGTTCAATTTTTCTTTGTAGCGAACATCTCTATCAAATGGATCATACTCTGGTGTAAGTATGGTTCGATTAATACTGGCATATACCGGAAGAGAGAATCTGGCTTTCTTGGGTAATAATTTACCGGCATCAATATTCGCAGCAATATCAAATTGCATCAGGTTATCTCGTGCACGCTCGTTGACACGTTGTTCAATGGTACCAAAACCTTGTGAACGTGTATTGGCAGAAATAGACATGGTTCCAAGATCGGCCAGCATCAAATCTACTCTTCCCAATGCTGCCCAACCACCTCGTTCGTCCAAATCAGATAAACGTAATTCATTCACCCATACTTCTGAGCTAAGTGTAGGTCCATCCGGACGATAAGGATTTTCTACACCTACTAATATACCTCTCACCTCCCCTAAATTCGGGTTACCACGGATGGAATAAATCTTATTGCCGAAACGCTCCCGATAAATATTGGTAACTGTTCCCCCTTGTTCATTTCTGCGAAGTTTGAGATCAATCAAATCACGTAAACTTACATTCAGGTCATTAGCAACAGGCCATACCCTTTCTTCTTGTCCACGCGGATAATTTCCAGGAGCCGTTACTTTCAAAGGAACTTTGATCTCATAATAGTTATTCAAAAAATCCTGTCCGATACGAACCACTGCATACAATTCATCATCTTGCAAAGGACGTTGACCGGGCACGGATTCAGCATGCAAATACATAGAGAGGTTACCGTATTGTCTGATATCAAGATTCAATGTTTTAAAAACAGCTCTTGCATCACCTGTTACAAGATTGCGAACCTGTAAACTCATTGCCTGCTCATTCTGCTGAAGGTTTACACCATTATTACTCAATAATTGAACACGTTCAACACCCGGTGGCATAATGTAGTTAACTGGCTGTCGGCTACTATTTTCTTCCAGATTTACAGCAAGCGTATTAAAAGTTGTAGTTGCGCTGTTTGTAATGGGTGTGTATGCACCTGTAGTATCTAAGTTGAAGCTAAACTGTCGCCATTGGTTGCGTACCAGATCCATTCTCGCCATACGAATCACGACAGAATCTTCAAAATCAGTCAGGTATAATCTGGCAAAACGAATGGACTTGAAGTCAGCAATGCTTCCCACTTTTCTGCTGAAACCACGAATGGGTATTCTAAACAAGAACCAGTCTTCTGTTTTCGTGGTACCATCAGCTGCATTCACGGTTACTCTTCGTTTATCTGTGATATATGGTGTAATACCCACGTCCATACCCGGACGAAGATTCACTTCATATTCATAATATGCTTCGGTTTCATTTAGTGTGTTGTCACGATTCAAATCTTCATTATCGGGATATAATGTAGCAGCAGGCGTAAACTGTCCACCACCGGTTACAGCTACCGGAGAGTTTCCTTGTGGATTATTATGATTCTTATAACGCCCTAAAATACCCATGCCCAATTGATCAAATGAATTATCACGGAACCATTTGTAATTATCGCGTGCCAAGTCAGCTTGTGTCTGTATAAAAGCCGGAGAAGAAGTACCATAATTTTGTGCGATTCGATTTAAGATATACCCTTTCTTTCTGCGCTCTGCATCATCATCCAAACCATCAAAACCTACATCCTGAAAAGGTCTGTCGTTTGGATCATTACTAAATGCCTGCGTAATCTGAATAGGATTCACCGGTGTTTTGCCCCAAGTGTTTGTACTATCCACTGCTGCAGGTATATTCGGTGTATTCAAACCGTTTTCGTAAAAACGTTTGCCATCTTTTAATATATCCTCACTCACATTTCCCAAGTTCAAGAAAAATTTACCCCCTCTACTACCCGGATTCAAAATGAAAGGATCTTGCATCCAAATCTCAAAGAACTCAATATTACCAGTTTCAAAATCTGTTTGATCGATGGCACGCATAATTCCTCCCCAACGATTCGCAGGTTTTGTCAAACGACCATTCGCAGTAAACTCCGAAGGTCTTGTTTCAAAATTATACGGACCTTTTTCTGTGGGATAAAAAGCCAAGTCAAAAGTAGCCGCTTGCACATCTGTGATATTGGTGGTTCGCTGTGGAAATAATTCATTCGTAAATACTTGTCGCACACGCGGATCACTCAACTCCGCCAAGTTTCTGCGCAATGGGTTATTGCTACTGTTTTTATCCTGTAAGTTGGGTTCAATATTATACCAAGCCAGTTTGGCTCGATTAAAATTGTAATCGATAGAATCTGTGAGTGTTGCCTCAGGAAATTTTGCATTGCCTTGAGGGGTTGATGCCAATGCCCAGGCAACAAAAGGAAAACGAAGGTCAATACTGGTTCTCGTTCCTTCAAAATCATCAATAAAAATCAACCCTTGTTCTCCCCTACCAATTTGTGGCGGGTGTCCGGGTTTTAGAAAAGCGGCTTCACCATAAGCATTGATCGCTGATGTGGCTTTTGTTGAATAAAAAGGAAGTTTGTTCAGCAGTCTTGTTAAGCCAGGCAGTTCAGACTGGTAGCTAAAATCAAGTCCGTACATAGTATTACGAATCGGATCATCGCCATATGCCATTTTGGTAAAGAAGGGTCGTTCACCCAATCGAACTGTGGTAGCTCCCAAACTCAGTTTTTTGTTGGCGATATAATCCAATCGCAATCCACTAAATCCTCTTTGCTGCATTCCAAAACCTGCATTGTTTTCAAAAGAGACATTTACGGGAACATTCGAGTTTAAAATACCCGCATTCAATATTCTTACCGTGCCTAAATTATAATCCACTGTATAATCAGCTCCTTCTTTTAGTATTTGTCCACCCGCTGTTACGGTAACAGAGCCTGGAGGAATATTGAATGTATTAAGATAAATTTCTGAGCCGCTGCTACTTCCTTTTACCTGCCCTTGCATCACGAAGCGATTCAAATTTGCATAGGTCTGTGCAATGGCTTTGATAGAATCATACAATGCATAATACACGTATTTATTTTTGACCGATGTGGGTAATCCGGCAAATGCAAGTGTATCCAGATCTCTACCGAAAGGCTCTAATACCGGGAAAATAATTTTTCCCGTTTGAGGTAGTACGGTGAAATTATCAATGAAATCAAATACACCATCGGGCTGTGGGTCATTTCGATTGTTTAATCGATCCAAATTTAGAATCCGTAGCAAGGGTTGACCATTAGCAGCCGGAGAAGTTTCGGGTAAATATCTTTTCAAACCCCCACTAGGTTCTTCATACAATACATTGAGTTTAAAATCTTCTCTTTGTATACCTCCAAATACGTCTAAAGAGTATACGTTTTTCATCATCCAATCCCATATTGGTAGTTGAATTCTTTGTGAAGTAGCTTTCAATAATTTTAAGAATAAAACTTTCTGTACCCCACCCGTTGAATCCAAAGCCACATCTTGTGAAAATTCACCTACTTGATATACCCTACCATTGTATGTATATTGAAATGCAACTGCCAATACCTCATCAGGCTGCAGTTGTGTATTGATAGAGATAAACCCTACTTGAGGATTGAAAGAGTATTCTGTTGGGGTTAGTTTTCTAGCAAAGGTTTTTTCATAATCATCTACCGGTCTCAATCCTTTCGACAATAATAACGTATTGATAAAAGAAGGATTCCTGCTATTGGGGTCACCGGCCAAAGAAGGATATAAATTATTGGCACCATTAAAAGGAAGTGGATTATTGGTTTGTGGTGTAACAGCAGGATTAAAAGGTCTTGCTTCACCCAAATCCATCAAACCAACGATATCACGAGCTTCGGTAGTAGCACCGGTTCTATTGGTTACCCATACTTCAATTCTTTGAATTTGTACCTGCGAGTTTACGACCGGCAGGTTGGCCATGGTTTTATTAAAGTTATCCTTGAAATATTGACCTAGAAGAAAGTGCCTGTTTTCTTCATAATCATCCAATCGCTTTTGAAAGTTTTGCGTAGCAGCCCCTCCTTGTAATACAACGGATTGTCGACTAGAACGTTGATTCGCCAAAGCACCTGTTACAAAAAGTTTTCCAAACTGTAATTGTGTTTTAATACCGAAAAGATTCTGTGCACTGGGAATTAATGTTCCTCTGGATTGAAAAGAAATATTTCCGGCTTCAATACTTTTGATCAGTTCATCATCCATTCCCTTGTAATCAAGTTTCAACTGATTATCAAAGTTTAGGTTGGAGAGTGTATTATAGTTGATAGGGAATTTTAGTTTGTTACCAATATTCGCATTCACGTTTAGATTGGCATTCATATCAAAATCAAAGCCGCCGTTTTTTCGTGCTCTCTCCGGTAGTGTTGGATTTTTAATATTTTGGCCTTGGTATCCGGCGAGAATATTTACATCACCTGTTGGACGAATATCAATCTTCAGTTTATTCAGATCATTGGCTGCATTGCGAGCATCATCGATACCAGTTTTTATATCACCTGCGTACCTATTGACTACATCATTTAATCCGAATATGCGGTCAAATAAGCTGGTATATACTTCGTGTTTAGGTCTTGGTACTTTTTTATTCAATAATGTAATCGCATCTGCTCTTTTTTTGAAGTAAGCTCTCTCTTGTTCTCTTGCCTGCATACGCCAGAACTCTTCAAAACTCATGTTTGTTGGTATTCTGTAGTAGCGATTACCGACCTTTTCTACAATGACATATTGTTTTCTCTTAGGATCGTATTCAATGGTTCTTTTAATCAGTGCAGTGTCTCGAAGGTCAAATGGGTTCTTACTTCGCTCGCTCAAAGCATCGCCTCTTCTGTCGCTAATAGGATAGCGCAAACTATCTCGCTGCTGAGCTGATGCAGGGGCATGACTCAATAGCAGCAATACAAAAACAAAAAAAGACAATAAACGCAAAGCAGTGCACTTGTTTAAGTAGAGGTGTAGGCGATAGACTATAAATTTTTAAGTGCCTGTTTGATGATCAGTTCCAGTGAAGCATCTGCAGGTATAATGGACATTGTTTTTTTAATGGCCTGTTCTGCTTGCGGTCTTCCAATGCCCAAAGCAATCAGGGCTTGTACCGCATCAGTGTCAGGTGTATTCATAATAATACCACCGGATATTGGAGATTCCATAGATTGTTTACCTAATTTATCTCTCAGTTCAACAATCAATCTTTCTGCCGATTTTTTTCCAATCCCTTTAATTCCTTCCAGTTGTTTGGTATTGCCTTGAACGATCGCTCTGATGATTTCATCGGGTTTCATTCCAGACAACATCATTCTGGCGGTTGCTGCACCCACTCCTGATACACTGATTAATTGTAGAAATAGTTCTTTTTCTGCAATATCGGCAAATCCGAACAATGTTTGTGCATTTTCAGTAATATGTAAATAAGTGTATAATTGTCCGTTTTCAACATTAGCGATTGCCGCATAGGTATTCAAGCTAATTTGGAGTTCATATCCCACCCCATTTACGTCTACCACCAGTCTTGCGGGTGTTTTAACAGCAAATTTACCTCTTACAAATGCGATCATAATGCTACCAAAAATAAGGGTAAAAGCTTAGAGATTATACGTATCTTTGTAGAAAATTTATACGTATGTCGGCAAAATTGACTTTATTGATCGATGAAGCGGTTGTAGCTGATGCCAAAGCATATGCCCGTGAATCAGGCAAGAGCTTATCAAAAATCATTGAAGGATATTTAAGAGGATTGCGAAAAAAGCAACCTAAAAGTCCGGAAGAAGATCTTCCACCACTCTTAAAAAGACTACACGGTTGTGTACAGACAGATGATAAAAGGGATTATAAAGAAATTATTCAAGAAGAAATTTTGAAGAAGCATCGCTAAATGAAAGTGTTTCTTGATATAAATATTATCCTTGATTTCCTTCTTAAAAGAGCACCTTTTGATGAGGATGCAATTGAAATATTTAAACTTCTTTACAAAAAAGATATAAACGGATTTGTCTCGGCAATCAGTTATACACAAATAGGTTATTTTCTTCAAAAATTTACCGGTAAGCCGGCTGCTAAAGGAATCTTGAGAGATCTCAATCGTTTATTGACAACAGTGACTGTCGACAATAGAACAATTGAGGAAGCGCTTGATTCAGACATCACTGACTTTGAAGATGCCATACAAATAGCCTCAGCATTTTCTGTTACAGGCTTACATTCCGTAATCACAAGAGATAAAAAAGATTTCAAATCATCTCAAATACTTATACAGTCTCCCAAAGAATTTTTAAACGCATTTAAAAATTATCATGAATAAAATAACAGCTAGCATCACCGCAGTAGGCGGCTATGTACCCGAAGACAAACTCACCAATTTCGATCTTGAAAAAATGGTGGATACCAATGATGAGTGGATTCGTACACGCACCGGTATTGAAGAGAGAAGAATTTTGAAAGAACCGGGAAAAGGCAGCAGTGACATGGCTGTACCCGCAGTGATGGAAATTCTCAAAAAGAAAAATTTAAGTCCACTGGATATTGATTGTATTATCTGCGCCACCGTAACTCCCGACATGGTATTTCCTGCTACCGCCAATATCATTTGCGATAAGATAGGTGCTACCAATGCATGGGGATATGATATGAGTGCTGCATGTAGTGGCTTCTTGTATGCATTGACCACCGGCGCTATGTATATTGAAAGTGGAAGATTTAAAAAAGTAATTGTAGTAGGCGTAGATAAAATGAGTGCCATCATTGATTATACCGATCGCGCTACTTGCATCATTTTTGGAGATGGCGCCGGTGCGGTTTTATTAGAACCTGCTGCTGATGGAACCGGAGTATTGGATAGTATTTTGAGAAGTGATGGAAGCGGCAGACATTATCTACACATGAAAGCTGGGGGTTCTGTAAAACCGGCAACTGTTGAAACAGTGATGGCGAGAGAACATTTTGCGTATCAAGAAGGACAAGCAGTTTTCAAGTTTGCTGTAAAAGGAATGGCTGATGTTAGCGCAGAATTGTTAGAACGCAATGGATTAACAGGTGATGATATTTCATGGCTGGTTCCACACCAGGCTAACCTACGTATCATTGATGCAACTGCCAATCGTATGGGACTACCCAAGGAGAAAGTAATGATCAATATTCAGAAATACGGAAATACGACCGCAGCAACTTTACCGCTATGCTTATGGGATTGGGAAAAACAATTAAAGAAGGGCGATAATATTGTACTGGCAGCATTTGGCGGTGGATTTACCTGGGGCGCTACTTGGGTGAAGTGGGGATATGATGGAGAATAGCTCTGTGAAAAGTGAATGTGAAAAGAAAAAAACCTTTTCACCTTTCACTTTTCACCTACTAACCTCCTTGCCTCTTAAACACAATATAATCCGTCTGCGGTATTCTCTCCGCACCTAGCTGTCGCAAAATGGTGGTCACTTGTCCGCGATGATAGGTACCATGATTTGTGAGATGAATGATGATATCAGATAAAGGCTGAAGAAAACTTTGTCCCTTCATATTCTTATACGGTAATGAAGCAGCCAACATATCTTCTGTTGCTTGTTCAACAAATTGTTCCCATTGTTTATTTTGATGTAATAAGCCATTACTAATATCTTTCATACTCGGATGAAAAGTCAAACTAGGCATGACAATATTTTCATGCATTTGTACCCTTTGCCACCAGGCACTGGATGCATCCCACATATGCAAAAAGGTTTTGTGCAAAGAAGAAAAACTGCTCACGATCTCGCGATTTTGTTCTTCTGGTGATAACTGTACTGCCAAATTCAGCAGTTGTTCATTGGCCCATCCTTCATAGGCCGTGTAAGAGAGTAGTATTTGCTTCATTTTCGTCTTACATTTGATGGTACAGAATTTATTATCCCTTCAATTTACAAAGAATGTCTGAAAAATTTTTATTAAAAGGAATCAGTTCAACGGCCATGCATGCTGCGGGACATAAAAATGCCGAAGATGCACACCTGACACCCATTTTTGCTACCTCTACATTTACGTTTGATACAGCAGAAGACGGCATGGATCGTTTTGCAGGTACTGATAAGACCCGGGTATATAGTCGCTGGGGTAATCCCACTTTTACAGCTGCAGAAGAAACCATTGCAGCACTGGAAGCCTTTGGTTTGAAAGATGATAATGGACAGCCTTTGCAGTTAAAAGCACTACTGCACTCGAGCGGACAAGCAGCGATGTCTACATTATTTCTAAGTAATTTAAAGGCCGGAGACGCAATATTATCGCACTATTCATTATATGGTGGTACACAAGAATTGATGACCAAAGTATTAGCAGCTACCGGTATTGAAGTGATCATTGTAGATATGCGGAGTTTGAATCTTGTGTCAGAAGCTTTACAACAACATCCACAGATCAAACTTGTACATATTGAAACACCGGCTAATCCTACTATACAATGTGTAGATATTGCTGCTGTGACAAAAATTGCCAAGACTAAAAATGTAATCGTTAGTGTTGACAATACTTTCGCTACTCCTTACTTACAACAGCCTTTCAAATTTGGAGTTGATTATGTATTTCACTCCACTACTAAATTTTTGAATGGACATGGCACTGCTATTGGTGGAGTGCTTTTAGGTAAGGATCTAGAAAAAATGAGAACTTCTGTTTGGAAATGGCATGTATTACTGGGTGGTAACAGTAATCCTTTCGATGCTTTTTTATTGGCACAGGGAATGAAAACACTGGAGATCAGAATGGAAAGACATTGTGCCAATGCGCAGGCTGTTGCAGCTTTTCTGGAAAAACACCCGGCAATTGCTCAAGTAAATTTTACCGGTCTTTCTTCGCATCCGGATCACGAGCTCTGTAAAAAACAAATGAGATTGCCCGGAGCAGTGATGAGCTTTGAATTAAAAGGCGGACTTGATGCAGGCAAACAATTCATCAACCAATTACAAATGTGCGTACGAGCTATTTCATTGGGCACCGTAGATACATTGGTATCTCACCCGGCCAGTATGAGTCATTTTGGAATTCCAAGAGAAGAAAGACTTAAATATGGCATTACAGATGGCTTGATTCGTTTGAGTGTTGGCATTGAAAATATAGAAGATATTATTCGTGATCTGGATCAAGCATTACAATAAATTATTGTAATAAAAATTGTAGTTCTGAGACTGATAATCTTTAAAAACAACCATATGAGAAAATTTCTATTGGTGGCCGTAACAGTTTTCACCTCTGTTACCTATGCACAAAAGAAGACCCTACCTGCTGTTCAGCAAGATCGTTTTACAGGTTTGGATACCATTTTTGAGCGTGTTTTAAAAGATCAGTTAGCAGCTGGGTTTGCAGTTGCCGTTGTAGAAAAAGACAAAATCATTTATACCAAAGGATTTGGTTATCGTGATTATGAGAAAAAATTACCGGTAACACCCAATACGCTTTTTGCTATTGGAAGCTGTACCAAAGCCTTTACCTCCTCATTATTAGGCATTCTTCAAAAAGATCATAAAATAGATTTTGATGAGCCTGCTATAAAGTATTTACCTGGTTTGAAGTTTTACAATGAAGACATGGATAAACATATTAGCATCCGTGATATGATGAGTCACCGCACAGGATTGCCAAGACATGATTTTTCATGGTACCTGTTCAAAACAAAATCAAGGGATAGTCTCTTACAAAGAATACGATACCAGCAGCCAACATTTGGTATTCGCGAAAGATGGCAATACAACAATTTTATGTTCTTGACTCAGGGAATGATCGCAGAAAAAATAACCGGTAAAAGCTGGGAAGAAAATATCAAATCCAGAATTTTTCAACCGTTGGGAATGACAAGAAGCAATTTGACCATTGATGAATTTATGAAAGACGAAGATGCTGCTATTGGATATGGCTTAAAAAAAGATAGTATCATTGACAAGCTTGACTATTACAATATTGGGGCAATGGGACCTGCGGGCAGCATCAATAGCAGTGTGAATGAAATGGCCAAATGGGTAATCACTTGGATCAACAGAGGTAATTATCAAGGAAAAGAGATCATACCAGCTGGTTATATTAGTAATGCGATGTCTGCTCAAATGGTATCTGGACCCGGAATACCAACAAAAGACAGACCTGATGTATTTTTTTCAAGCTATGGAATGGGTTGGTCACTCTCATCGTATAAAGGGCATTATCGAGTAGAACATGGCGGCAACATTGATGGATTCTCTGCCAGCACCAGTTTCTTCCCAACTGACAGTATCGGAATCATTGTTTTAACGAATCAAAATGCATCCTCTGTTACTGCTATTGTACGTAATATGATGGCAGACCGTTTATTGAAACTCCCTTTCTTTGATTGGAACAAGGATATTCTTGAAGCAAATAAAAAAGCCAAAGAAGCTGATAAAGCTGCCGAAAAAACTGTCAGCTCCAATCAACAAAAAAACACAAAGCCTTCACACACACTCAAAGGATATGAAGGAATCTATACTCATCCAGGCTATGGAAGCTTGGAAGTAATAGAGCAAAATGATTCATTGTTTGTACATATTTATGACAATGATCCTGCATGGCTGAAACATTTTCACTACGATGTATTCCAACCTTATAATGTTGGGAAGAGTGGTAAACCGGATACAACAGAAAAAAGTCAGTTACGTTTTCAGTTCTTTATGAATGGATCAGGTGATATCAATTCACTTTCTCTAAAACTTGAACCAACAATTGATCATCTATCGTTCAAAAAAACACCAAGAACCGTTAAAACTTCTGCTGATGAACTCCAGAAATTTGTAGGAGAGTATGAACTTGGAAGTGCAGTTGTGAAAATATCTGTGAAAAATAATACACTGTTCGCATTGATACCTGGTCAACCGGAATATGAATTATCAGCCATAGAAAACAACAGATTTGCCATTAAAATTTTAAACGGATACTTTGTGGCATTTGATGTGAATGGAACTGATGTGTCACAACTCACATTTCAGCAACCGAATGGGAACTTTGTTGCAAAAAGAAAAAAATAAAGCATTTATCGATTGAGTATGAATATTCAGATCAGAAGAGCAGAAAGAAGAGATTGCGCTAGACTACTAGAGTTGATTCATGAATTGGCTTTATATGAAAAAGCTCCAGAAGAAGTAACGGTTACACTTGAACATTTTGAAACAAGTGGTTTTGGTGAAAACCCTGTATGGTGGGCATTTGTAGCCGAATTTGATGGAAAAGTGGAAGGCTTCGCATTGTATTATATTCGTTATAGTACCTGGAAAGGACAATGTTTATATCTGGAAGATTTTCTCGTGACAGAAAGACTACGTGGACAAGGTGCCGGAAAACTACTGTTTGACCGTTTGATAGAAGAAGCAAAAGAAAAAGGATTCAAGCGAATGGTTTGGCAAGTATTGGATTGGAATGAACCTGCCATTAATTTTTATAAAAAGTACAACGCAACTTTGGATCCTGAATGGGTGAATGGGACCTTGGACATTTAGAGAGTTGACAGATGTTAGTTGACAGTTGACAGAAGAGAAAAAAAATTTCTGTCAACTATCAACTTATCCTTAGCTCACTCCTTCCACCACTGCTTCCTTATAAATTTTCTGCACCAACCCTTGTAATACTTTACCCGGACCTGCTTCTGTGAAGTTAGTGGCGCCATCTGCTACCATGGCTTGAACACTTTGTGTCCATTTAACGGCACCGGTTAATTGATCAATAAGGTTTTGTTTGATGAGTTCGGGTTGGGTAATACCTGCTGCTGCTACATTCTGATAAACAGGACAAATAGGCTGATGAAAGGTAGTAGCTTCAATAGCTGCCGCCAATTCCTCTCTGGCAGGAGCCATGAGTGGACTATGAAAAGCACCACCCACCGGTAAAACCAATGCTCGTTTGGCACCGGCTGCTTTCATTCTTTCACAAGCAATTTCAATTCCTTTTACAGAACCACTGATAACCAATTGTCCGGGGCAATTATAGTTTGCTGCTACTACCACTTCTCCGGTTTCTGCCTGAACTGCTGCGCAGATCTCTTCTACTTTAGCATCCTCTAAAGCTAGTACAGCTGCCATCGTGGATGGAACCAATTCACAGGCTTTCTGCATTGCTTTCGCTCGTATACTTACCAGTTGTAAAGCATCTTCAAAACTCAGTGTTTGATTAGCCACTAAAGCCGAGAACTCACCCAATGAATGACCTGCTACCATGTGAGGCGTTGGCGCTTCAATGGTTCTGTACGCAACAACAGAATGTAAAAAAACTGCAGGTTGTGTAACATTGGTTTGCTTCAATTCCTCATCAGTACCATTGAACATGATATCACTGATACGGAAACCAAGGATATCATTGGCATTTTCAAATAACCTTTTTGCTGATGCGTTGGACTCATACAGGTTTTTCCCCATTCCACTGAACTGTGAGCCCTGACCCGGAAATATATAAGCATGCTTGTTCATAATCCTTATTTTAACTAAACGCAAAAAAACCTAATCCTGATGATATCCCAAATTTATTTTTATAGAAAGCTACACTTAATATACCGGTACCGGAACTTTATACTTGACAAGTAAGTTTTTATATTCAGGTAATTTGTACAATGGTTCAAGATCTGCATCATGCAACATATGTTCAAAACTGTTGTAACCCGCCTGTAATGAAAGTTCCAGATATTCAAATGCTTTCGAAAAATTACCTAGGGTAGTATAAATACATGCTGCATTATGGTACTCGTCTGCTAAAGCACCAATTTTAGCACTCGCATCAATGATCATTTTTTTAATAAAACGTTCAGCTGTTACTTTATCACCCATAGCTGCTGCTGCATAAGCATAGTTAGATGATGTATCTTTTTTTTGTGTACCTGAAATCGTATAACTCATGGCTTTTTGATAATTCCCATTTGCCAGCTCAGTTTGTTTCATGCCTATTTTAAATACATCTCCTAATGCTTTGTAATTATTATATCCCGGTCTTAATGCAATTGAATTTTGTATATCCAATAAAGCGCCTTGAGGATCGTTGTTCGAAAGTTTAAACTGACCTCTCTCCAGATAAAACCCTGCTCTTTGTGTTGAATCTTTCAGTCCGATTGAAAAGGCTTTATTATAATTTCTTAAAGCCTCCGTCTTATCATTTTTGAGTTTATATAGATAGGCTTTATCCCAATAAAGAGTGGCATCATTTGGAGAAATGATTATTGCAGCATCAATTACCTCCATTGCTTTATTAAATTTTAAATATCTTCTTTCGTGTAAATAGTAATCTATATAACAGTTTACCCTATCAGTATTTGTTGTGAGCAACGTAATAGCTTTTTTATAATCTGCAGTAGCGGCCTCATAGTCTTTATCAATTTCAGATCTAATTCTCCCCAAATTCCAAAAAGCAAAGCCACTTTTGTTATTATATTTTAACGTCTTTACATAGCTAGCTTTGGCTTCATCATAATTTTTATTGTCATAATAAATAGCTCCAAGTACAAGATGACTGGAAGCCAGCATTAGTGTATCATTAGTATTTTTTGCTTTACCATCGAGCACCCTAACAACTTCCAACATATCCGTTTTACAAAGCGCATAACGCTTATTATCAAGGTGCATTACCCCCCGTTCATAAAGGGCTTCAATATTTTGTCTGTTTTTTGTTATGGATACATCTAAATCATCCATAATTTCTTTGATCGTATAAGAAAGATCTTTATTCTTTACAAGGGCTCTTTTGAAATATAAATCAGACAGCTCTATATTACTCGTTGTAAGTTTAATGATATCAGAGTAAGTTGAAACGGCATTGTCAAATTCTTGAAGTTGTACATAACCTAAAACTAGCTTTTCTAGGAAGGTTTTATTTTTCGAAAAGCCGTAATTATCTCTCATCTTTTCCATGTCGTCAACCGCATAATCATAATCACCTAATTCATAATAAGCATTCGCTCTCAGCTCGTAAAGCCTCCCTGTTGATGAATTGTCATTCGTATAATAAGACATTGCCTTAGTAGCATCACTGATTGCCAAGGTATAGTTCTTTTTATTCTTATATCCAATTGCCCTCCACCAATATGCTTCTCCATTCAAAGCAACATTCAATGATAAAGTTGCAGCATTGATGATGCCATCATTGTCACCCTTTTCGTTAGCCGTTCTTGCTTGTTTATTATAGTCGGCAGATGTTTGTCCAATAGCCAAATAGGAACCCAATAAAAAAACAGTTATCGAAAAGAGTCTTACTGTTATGCGTATCATAACCTGAGATTTTAGGATAAAAGTATCGCTTATTCAAACGAAAAAAGTACCTATTTGAGGGTATTTTAAACAAAAAAAGCAGCTTTCGCTGCTTTCTTACTCCATCTCTTTTTAATTAAAACTCTGTTTTCAATTCCAGATATTTCAAAAATTCTTGCTTTGTCTTTTCTTCCTTGAATTTTCCACCATAAAAGGCGGTGATGGTTGAAGAAGTATCATCTTCCACTCCCCGACTGGCGACACAAAGGTGTTTTGCGTCAATTACAATCGCAACATCTTCTGTACCCAGATCCTTCTGCAACTCTTTTCCGATTTGCATGGTTAATCTTTCCTGCACTTGCGGACGTTTTGCAAAATATTCTACCAATCGGTTGAGCTTACTTAATCCAATCACTTTGCCATTGCTGATATAAGCAACATGCGCTTTACCAATGATGGGTACAAAATGGTGTTCACAGTTGCTGTAGAAAGAAATATTCTTTTCGACCAACATCTCATTGTACTTATACTTGTTATCAAACAATGCAATGGCCGGTTTATTGGCGGGATTCAATCCCTGAAAGATTTCTTTCACATACATTTTTGCTACACGACGAGGTGTTCCCTTCAAGCTATCATCCGTCAAATCCAGTCCTAGGGTTTCCATGATGGCACGAAAATGTGCTTCAATCTCAGCGATTTTCTGTTCATCTGTTTTTTCAAAAGCATCAGCTCTCATCGGCGTCTCTACCGATGTACTGATATGATCATCTCCCATATCATCTATATGCATATCACTCAATTCAATTTGTTCTCCGTTAAGCCGGATATTCAACAAAGTTTCGTTCTGTTTCATACAACCTGATTTTTAAGTCCAATTCCTTATCCAGCCTAGCACGCAACAAATTGTAAATAACTACGGCAATATTTTCTGCAGTAGGATTGAGTGTTGCAAACTCAACTGTATCCAGATTTAAATTTTTATGATCGAATTTGTTTAATACTTCTTCTTTAATAAGATCACTCAGCACTTTCATGTCCAACACATAACCCGTCTCAGGGTTCGGAACACCACTCACTTTTACAATTAGTTCATAATTGTGTCCATGAAAGTTGGCATTATTACACAAACCAAACACTTCCTTGTTCTTTTCTACAGACCAATTTGAATTGTGCAAACGATGTGCCGCATTAAAATGTTCCTTCCTGTATACCGCTACTTTATTCTCCATTATTTTATGCCATTTTGAAACCGGCATCAGATACCTGTTCATCTTCCGTTGCGTCGCACACTTCAACGGCAATAACCCAGGTGTTCATTTACATTTAATTATCAAGTGATTCAGTTATCAATGGTCTGGCACTGTTTCAGAAGTGTGCTGATCAAGTGGCCTGACAGTTCGAGAGCCTATACATTGGTAACAGAGCTTGAATGTCTTCTTGTCCATGGACCATGGTCCAATTTTATATCCTACCTATGATTCAGGTATGTTCGACATCCTGAATACAAAGGTACATACGGATATAATAACAGCATAGATGTTATTTTGTTTAGAAATAGAGCAAGAAAGTGTAAACAGATAAATAAGCCCCAGTGCATCCACAGGCTAGGATGCCACTTTACTCAACAAAACCCATATACCATAAGCCATGATCTATCAGCCAAAATACTCAACATAAATCCTAGGCGTCTCATACAACTTAATACAGTGAAGCTGAACCTGTTGTGGAAGATGCGGCTGTAGTTGTTGCCATATTGCAATGGCGAGGTTTTCGGTACTGCAAAGCTGGTCTTTCATAAAATCCACATCCAGATTGAGGTTTTTATGATCCAGCTTATCAATTACATGCTCTTTAATGAGTTTACTGAGCTTTTTAACATCATACAAGAACCCCGTATCCGGATCAGGATTGCCTTTGATCGTTACATATAAATCATAATTGTGTCCATGCCAATTCTCATTGGCACATACACCAAAAACCTCCTCATTCCGCTCTTTCGACCAACGTGGATTGTATAGTTTATGGGCAGCGTTAAAATGTTCTTGTCGCGTTAAATAGACCATGCTAGCTCCGAAAATTTCGGCAAAGGTAATGAAGTTGACTTGTAACTCCTTGCATGTACTGACCTACAAATGCATAAATCATTGATTTACAAATAGCAAACCCTAAAATCAAATGATCAACTCAATGCAATCCTTAGTATTTTTATACTACTATATCTATTAAACAGTTTTCATGCGAATTATCATTACAGCCGCAACTATCGGAGAATGGATGCCCGTTTTTGTAAATATGAATACACTCTATACGGGCGAAAGTCAGCGACTGAAAGTAAGGTTTCATCAATCCGGTGTTGGGATGCTGGCAAGTGCTGTTTCATTGACCCGTCTGGTATCTGAAGAAAAGCCCGATCTGATTATCCAAGCAGGCATTGCAGGTTGCTTTGACTCCAACATGCCCCTCGGGAAAGTAGTGGTGGTAAAAGAAGAAATTTTGGGTGATGTGGGTGTTGAGGAAGACGGTAAATGGAAAGATCTATTTGATTTGAAACTGGAAAAAAGCAATTATCATCCATTTGAAAAAAGAAAATTACCCAATCCCTGGCTTAGCACCTATAACCTACTAAAGCTTCCTGAACTAACTGGCATTACGGTGAACCAAATCAGCACCCAACCAAGCAGAATTGAACAACTCAAAAAGAAATATGGTGCTGTTGTAGAATCTATGGAAGGTGCAGCTTTACATTTTATTTGTCGGGAAGCCAATATTCCATTTATCCAAATCAGAGCCATCTCCAATTACATAGGCGAACGCAACAAAGCCCACTGGAAAATGAAAGAAGCGATTGAAGCATTGAATGAAGTGTTGGTGAAGTATGTGGATAGGTTGTATAAGATAAAATAGAGTTGACAGATGACAGTTGATAGTTGACAGTTTAGTGAATAAATTTCTTACTGTCAACTATCAACAGTCAACTGTTATCTATCACCTATCAACTAACTTTGCCCCATGACACTCACCCTCGGCTTCTCCCCTTGTCCGAATGATACTTTTATTTTTGATGCACTGGTCAATAGTAAAATTGATACGGGTGGTATTTCATTTGATGTAGTAATGGAAGACGTACAAACCTTGAACCTATGGGCCATCGAGGGAAAATTAGATATATCGAAAATAAGCTATGGTGTACTGCCTTTGGTTTTACAGCAGTATACAGTTTTAAACAGTGGCGGCGCACTAGGTAAAGGAGTAGGACCTTTATTAATAACAAAGGATCCGACACTTACAATAGAACAAGTTAGCCATGCGAAAATTGCAATACCGGGTGTCAATACCACCGCACACTTACTTTTTTCAATGGCGTTCCCTTTTGCCCAAGAAAAAAGCTTTCATGTATTTCATGAAATTGAAGAACTGGTTATATGCGGAAAAGTTGACGCTGGCGTCATCATCCATGAAAACAGATTCACTTATCAACAGAAAGGACTACATAAAATATTGGATTTGGGTGATTACTGGGAAAAACAAACAGGAGTACCAATACCACTTGGGGGTATTGTAGCGCATCACAGAATAATAGATAGTATTGCTTTACAAGTCAATGAGCTGATTAGAAAAAGTGTGGAGTATGCATTTGCACATTATCCGGAAGTATCCAATTATGTTAGAGCACATGCACAGGAAATGAGTGAAGCTGTGATGCGACAGCACATTGATCTTTATGTAAATGAGTTTTCGATCGATTTGGGCACTCCCGGAAAACAAGCCGTTACTACCTTGATGCATATTGCACAGCCTGATTTTGTAAACAAAGCAATATCTCCCATTTTCTTATCTGACCGTTGATACTTTTTTATTTATTTTATTGTTAGTTTCTCTCATCTTTCCGTAAAATTTAGTTCATGAGTACTTTACTGAAAGACCTGTATTCACAGTCTTTTTATAACCAGCTATCCATTCCATTAAAAAAAAGTATTCCCGGTTTTGATAAAAAATCTTTTCTGAATAAGATATTTATATCCGCGTTTAAAGAATATGAGCTAAAAGAAAGAATGGAACATACAGCTCATGTGTTACATCATTTCTTACCAAAAGACTATTCAAAAGCGGCGCCTCTTTTAATTGAACTAATAGAAGCGATCAAAAAAGATGGACCTGTTGCAAGCAGTATTGAATACCTTTTCTTACCAGAATATATTTATCTGTATGGATTAGATCATTACAAAGAATCTGTAATGGCTATGGAGCAAGTAACCCAATTTATTAGTTGTGAATTTGCAGTCAGGCATTTTATAGTTCGCTATGAAGCAAAAATGATTCCGCAAATGTTGAAGTGGTCTACTCATACAAGCCGTCATGTACGCAGACTAGCTACAGAAGGCTGTAGACCTCGTTTACCCTGGGCCATGGCTTTACCTACGTTGAAAAAAGATCCCACACCCATTTTAACGATCCTTGAAAATCTGAAAAATGATAGTTGTGAAGTGGTGAGAAGAAGTGTAGCCAATAACCTCAATGATATTTCAAAAGATAATCCTGAGATAGCGATTACCATTGCTAAAAAATGGAAAAACCAAAGTCCGGAAACCAATGCCATCATCAAACATGGATTAAGATCCTTATTAAAAGCCGGACATCCGGAAGTTTTAAAATACTATCAACTAAATGCTGACAACTTAACAATCGACCGCTTCATTATTAAAAATAAAAAGGTTAAGATTGGAGACCATCTTGAATTTGAAGCTTGCATTACCAACAACGGAAAAAAGAAAGTTACTGTCCGTTTGGAATATGCTATTCATTACTTAAGAAACAACGGCAGCTTGTCTAAGAAAGTGTTTAAGATTAGTGAGCGTGAAATGGCTACGAGAGAAAAATGGGAAATCACCAGAAGACAAAGCTTCAAAATCATTACAACAAGAGCTTTTTATAAAGGCAAACAAAAAGTATCAATAATCATTAACGGATCAGAAAGTAACGCGCTTTCTTTTGAACTACTATAAACGGATACTGACTGAACTGGTCATAAAAAAATTATCTGATTTCAAGCCGGCTTCTGTGGGAAATACGGGTTGCGCCGAGCTAAATGATCTTGCCTCAATACGGAACATCATAGATGGGCTAAACTTATAATCGTAATTGATTGAATACCCGAAAGTTTTGAATGCAACAGATGAAGGAGATGAAATGATGACTTTGTGGATGTCTTGGTAATATTCTGCCCGCATAGCCAGTCGATGATGATCAATAATTTGATAGCCCAATATCAAAACCGGAGAATACCAATGGTACATTTTTGAAGACCCTTTTGTTTGTTGCTCCCAACCGATATCAAAACCTGCAGTCACTAGCCAATTTTTATTCAATTGCCAATTAGCATAGAGATTATGAAAATAACGCATCCTTCTAAAATCAGGATGTCTATCATTCCCAATAAAAGAACTACTGTTAATGCTCAAAGTATGATTGGGCTTATACGTGAGTTGATGACCAAAAGCTGGTTGAAATGACTGACCTACTCTGATACTTCTTTGCCATCCATTTACACATAACAACCCTAAAAACCACTTTTGATTAGCACTGTTATAAGATAGTCTGAATCCTGACTCATAGTATGGAGAATTATCGGCCATCATGCTTCTCGTCAAGGTTAATTGATCTGCTCCAATAGCGCTTTCAAATCCTATATGAGAGGGTAGAATTCCCATGTCCAACCACCATTCTTTGTGCTTGCTAAGTTTGAATCCAACATAAGCCTCAAAAACTTGTCCTAGAACAGCATCTTCTGCTTGCAAATTATCATCCATATAGGTGCCTGCAGCCAAAGCCACAACACTTCGAAATCGTTTAGCGGTATAAGACACTCTGCCCACGATAAGATTCAATGATAGCTTTTGGTGCCTATTGTAAGAATATAGAAAAGGGATTTTTTGTTGATCCGCAGGTTTACCAAAATCATGACTATAATAAGCTTCTGCATAAGTATCCCACTCAAATTTGTTCTTTGTGCTGTCTTGTTGTGCCGCTACATGAACAGATACCAACAATAGTATGATCAAGAATCGATACATGTTATGGAATGGGCTCAATTTAAACCATCTCACTAAGTTCAAGCCATCGCAACTCTTTTTCCTCTAGCTCTTGCGTGATGGCTATCATTCTTTCACTGAGTTTTGAAATTTCATCAAAGGAAAGCGCTCCCTGACTCATCTGTTCAGTAATTTTTAGTTTCTCTGCCTCAAGTGCTGGTAATTCTTTTTCCAACACCTCAAATTCACGCTTCTCCTTAAAGCTCATTTTCTTCTTTGAAGTTACTGTTTCATTTTTCACTTCGGGTCTTTCCACTTTCAACGGTCTACTGTCAGCTGTCAATTGCTCTCTTTCTTCCTCCTCCTTCATCCATATCCGATATTGCGTATAGTTACCGGGGAAATCACGCACTTCTCCATTTCCTTCAAATACAAATAAATGATCCACCAATCGATCCATGAAATAACGATCATGCGATACAATCAAAACACAACCCTGATAATCACTCAGAAAATTTTCCAATACTGCCAATGTCGGAAGATCTAAATCATTGGTAGGTTCATCCAGAATTAAAAAATTGGGATTACGAAATAATATAGTAAGTAATTGAAGTCGCTTTTTTTCACCTCCACTTAAAAAAGATAGATAAGTGTATTGCTTATCGGGTGGAAATAAAAATAATTCTAAAAACTGCGCAGCACTTAAACTACCTCCCTTTGCCAATGGAAAACTCTCTGCAAAAGTTTTGACATATTCAATCACACGCAGGTTATCTTTTATCTGCAGACCTTGTTGAGAAAAATTACCAAAGATGACTGTTTCTCCGATATTGATCTTACCGCTATCGGCAGGTTCAATCATTTGCAGCATATTGAGGAAAGTGGATTTACCCACTCCATTTTTACCAATGACCCCTATCCGCTCTCCCTTTGTGAAAGTATAATCGAATCCTTTTAAGATCGGAAGGTCTCCATAAGATTTATACACCTTCTTCATCTCTACTACTTTACCCCCCAATCTGCTCATTTTGACTTCTAATTGCAGTTTGGCATCTTCTATCTTTTGTTTAGCGCGGGCTTCTACTTCATAAAAATTATCTTGACGGCTCTTGCTCTTTGTAGTTCTTGCTTTTGGTTGTTTGCGCATCCACTCAAGTTCCTTTCGGTATTGGTTACGAGCTTTGTCGATACTGGCTTGTTCACTTTCTAATCTTGCCGCTTTTTTTTCCATGTAGTTTTCATAGTCACCTTTGTAGACATACATGTTTTCGCGTTCTAGCTCCCATATCTCATCACAAACTGCATCTAAAAAATACCTGTCGTGGGTTACCAATAACAAAGTAATATTTTCTCCATTAAGATAATGTTCCAACCATTCAATCATTTCAACATCTAAGTGATTGGTTGGCTCATCCATCATCAATAAAGTGTGTTTATGCTCAAAGCCAATATCGATCAATGTTTTAGCCAACGCTACTCTTTTACGTTGTCCACCACTCAGGTCTTTCACCGGGTTTTGCAAATGATGAATATTCAGCTTGCCTAATATCTGTTTTACCTTGGCTTCAAAATCCCAGGCACCTAATTCATCCATTTTAGTAATAGCGTCAGCGATCAAATGACCGTCTTCTGATTCAGCGGCTGCTTCATAAGCACGTATCGCTGTAATAATAGGATGCTCTAAATGAAAAATATTCTCAAGTACCGATTTTGCTTCATCAAATTCAGGTTCTTGTTCAAATAAGGCAACGGTTACTTCTTTATTGATCCAGCACTTACCCTCATCGGCCGTTTCTTGTCCGGCAAGAATGCGTAATAAGGTAGATTTACCGACCCCATTTCGGGCAATCAAGGCAATTTTATCACCCTCGTTGATATGGAAAGAGATATTATTGAATAAGGGATTAATACCATAACTTTTCGTGAGACCTTCAACAGAAACATAATGCATGGGGCAAAGATAGTGAAAGGGGGAGGATGGAGAAAAGTGAAAGGTGAAAGGCGAATTTGATGCTCTCACCATGGACTATAGATTATGGTCCATGGTCAATTGTCCATGGCAGGAAAATAGGCTTTCTTTTCAGCTTTCACCTTTCACTTTTGACTTAACCTATATCCTCCTGATCTTAATCTCTCTAAACCATGCTTCCCCGCCATGGTCTTGTAGTGCGATATGACCGGATTTTACGCTGCCGTAGCTATACATATCTTTCCATTTTCCATTGGCTTTGTTTTGCTGCCAATTTTCGTCCCATAAGTGATAAGCAATAATTTTTTCCCCATTTAGCCAATGTTCAACATGACCTTGATTTACAATGATTCGGGTACTATTCCATTCACCGGCAGGTTTAGTAGCATCTAAAGCAGGAACATTCATCGCATAATTGGCTCCCGTTTTTTGCCAATCTTCAAGCTGTGCGGGATAACCTGTATCATCTATTAATTGGTATTCAGGACCGCTATGATGGGTTGACGGATATTTTTCAGATACCAGATATAAAATCCCGCTGTTGGCACCGGCAGCAATTTTCCACTCTAATGACAATTCAAAATTCTCAAATTGTTCTTCAGTAATCAGGTCAGCACGTTGTTGATTGGGCGCTTTGTTTCCTTTACAATACAAGACACCTTCTTGTACCAACCATGAATCAGAAGGTTTATTTTGGAAGGTACGCCATCCCTTTAAGGAAGTACCATTGAACAAATGGATCCAGTTTTTTTGATTTCGTTGAACAGATCTCGTAATGGCAGTAAAGATGGTTTTCTCTTTGGGCGTGGCTCCGATTATAACACCTCCGCTCACGATAAGACAGGCCTGTAAAAACATATGGTTTGACATGCGCAACAGTTAGTTTTGGTGATTGGAAGATAGGGAGAATTTGTTTAAAGTCATCAGTCGACAGCAAATAGTCCATAGAAGATTAGCATTAACTATGGACTATCAGCCATTTGCTATCCCTATCTTTGCTACATGAAGCAGTTCAATGTACCCGGCGAATACCGGAGCCCTTTGATTGGGAACATTAAGCAGAGAAGAAAAGAGCAGGATAAATTAAAAAAAGATTTCTCCCCTACCTTATTAGATCTTGGCGACTTGCAAATCTATTTAGCACGTCATTTTGGATTTTGTTATGGTGTTGAAAATGCTATTGAAATTGCTTTCAGAACCATTGACGAAAATCCAGGTAAGAGAATTTTTTTATTGAGTGAAATGATTCATAATCCACAAGTAAATGCAGATCTACTATCAAAAGGTGTTCAATTTTTGCAAGACACCAAAGGACAACAACTAATCGATTTCAATACGCTTACCAAGGAGGATGTGGTCATCATTCCCGCATTTGGAACCACACTCGAAATAGAAGCTATTTTAGAAGCAAAAGGAATACCCACTGAAAAATACAATACTACTTGTCCATTTGTTGAAAAAGTATGGAACCGAAGTGAGCAAATCGCCAAGAAAGGGTACAGTATTGTGGTGCATGGCAAACCACAACATGAAGAAACCAGAGCCACTTTTTCGCATGCATCTTATCATACCCCCACAGTAGTGGTCAATGATATGGCAGAAACCATTGAACTGGCGAAATACATTACGGGTGAAAAACCCTCTACCGACTTTTACCATGAGTTCAAAGGCCGTTATTCGGAAGGATTTGATATTACAAAAGATTTACAAAAGATAGGAGTCGTCAACCAAACCACACAACTCGCAACTGATACCCAGGCCATTTCCGATTATTTGAAAAGTGTATTTATTCGTCATTACCAACTAACTGCCGGTAATATAGCAGATCGTTTTGCAGATACCAGAGACACTCTTTGTTATGCCACCAACGATAATCAAACCGCAGTAACAGGCATGCTTGCAAATACAGAGGCAGATATTGCCATTGTGATTGGTGGATATAATAGTAGCAACTCTTCACACTTAGTAGAACTGTGTGAAGAAAAGCTAACAACTTATTTTATTGATGCCGCAGATAAATTGATTGATCAACGAGAAATTCTGCATCGCAATTGGAGAACAAAGGAATTAATATCCATACATAACTATCTCCTCGAAAAAAAGCCCCTTCGTGTTTTGATGACCAGTGGAGCCAGTTGTCCGGATGCAGTTGTTGAAGCCGTTATTCGAAAATTGGCCGGGTTTTATCAAGTAGAAGAACAACTGGAAAATTATATAAATGCATGAGTTGGATCATCCTTGTCATAGCAGGTTTATTTGAAGTGGGTTTTGCCGCTTGTTTGGGTAAGGCCAGACTTAGCATTGGTATGACTGCCATTGGCTGGTATAGTGGCTTTTTGGTTTGTTTAACGATCAGTATGTTATTGCTTATAAAAGCCACACAAGAATTGCCTATCGGTACAGCTTATGCCGTATGGACAGGTATTGGAGCGGTTGGAACTGTTTTCATAGGTATTCTTTTTTTTAAAGAGCCTGCAGATTTTTGGAGACTTTTTTTCATCACCACATTGATTGCTTCTATCGTTGGACTAAAGGTTGTTAGCCATTGATCTGTTAGATATTTTTAGTGATTATGCATACGCTATTCCTCAAATAAGTACTCATTTCTTTCAAAAACGTATATTTAGTAATAACTTATGCGTACATGAAAGAAAAAAAATCTAATAGTGGCATCTACATTTTTGGTAGCCTCATTAGCATTATAGCTGTAGGCTTACAGCTATGGGTTACCTTGAATGCAAGAGAAGTTTCTATTATACATGCTATTATTCGTTTCTTTAGCTATTTCACCATTCTTACCAATACGCTGGTAGCAATTTATTTTACCTACCTATGGCTCTTTCCGGCAACAAAACTGGAGCAGTTTTTCAAGAAGTTTAATACTACTACCGCAATTACTGTTTACATCCTAGTAGTAGGCATTATTTATAATGTCTTACTAAGAAATATTTGGCCTGTAACAGGATGGGGAAAGGTTGCAGATGAGTTGTTACACAGTTTTATTCCTATATATTTCCTCGTGTATTGGCTCTTCTTTGCTGAAAGAAAACAACTAAAATGGAGTGACGCAATTCCATGGTTATATTACCCGCTCGCATACCTTATTTACACATTAATTAGAGGCACTATTACACATACCTATCCATATCCTTTTGTCAATGTAATTAAATCAGGATATCAGCAAACTTTGATTAATTGTCTGGGTGTAGGTGCTGTATTTTATGGATTATTCCTACTCATGATAGCCATCAGTAAAAAAAGAGCAGCGTATAGTTAATTCCCAATCTTCTAAACCGCGTCATTATTACAACTGATCTATAATTACTATTGGTTACTGTTTGTTTACTTACGAGTTATAAAAAAATACAGCTATACTCGGGAGGTATGGCTGTATTTTTTGTTATATGGGTTTTGATGCTTCCCTTTATCATCCGAGGGAAATATCTATTGAGTCAATACCATTAATCGTCTTCCATTTTATTTTTCAACTTACCCAATAAACTATAGGCATTTTTGAGTACTACTTTTTGTTGCCTCCAATCAATATTTTCTTTGGTCTTTAACTCAACCATTTGCCGATCAGTAATACCGATTTCCACCTCTATCATTTCAAATCGACTGGAGTCTTTTGCTATAAAAATGTAAGGCTTACTTTGATAACGAACAACTGCTGATTCCGGAACAACGATGGCTTTCTTATTATCCAATTCAAAACTTCCATTCAAGAACATACCCGGTAACAATTCATGATTAGCATTTTCAAAATGACAATGTACCAATCCACCCCTATTCTCATCTACATTTCTGGTTATTAGAATAACATCCACTTCATATTTTTTTCCGGGCTTATCCGCAAGCGTAACACTTGCGCGCATCCCTTTTTTGATCTGCATAATATCTTTTTCAAAAACAGTAAGCGCTGCATGAATATCATCGGGATCTACCAACTCAAACAATACATCTGCCGGATTCACATACTTGCCAATGTTTACATTCACTTTGGTGACATATCCATTGATAGGAGATCTTAAACTAATGGTTCGCGTAATAGTATTGACTGATAATTTCTCCGGATCGATACCAACGATTTTTAGCTTCTCTTCTAAAGATCGTATCAATACCTGTTGAATTTTAAAATCAGATGATGCTTGTTGATAGGTTTTCTTGCTTGCTGCATCCTGTTCACTTAACTCTTTTTGACGAACAAGATCCGTATTGAGAAACTCCATTTTTGCCTTTGCCATTAAGTAATCTTGTTGTAGCTGCACGTAGCTCTGATCTTCTAGAATGGCTATGACTTCGCCTTTTTTTACTCCCATTCCCGGAAGTAGATGAGAACTTTTCAAATAGCCCCCTAGTGGAAAACTCACAGACACCATACCCTGTGGAGGTACATCAACAACACCGTTCACTTTGATGGTACTATGCATATTCATTTCAGCAGGATAGCCAATAGTAATGCCGGCATTTTTTAGTTGCTCTGCATTGAGTTCTATCATAGTCTCCTGCTCTTCTTCTTTTACAACCTCAGTTGCAGTCTCTTCTTTTGTTCCGCATGACAGTAATACTACCATTACGATACTTAGCATATATTTTTTCATATAATAGCTTGTCAATTCTTTTGTAATAAATAATCCAGCTGAATTTCATTCAACTGATGATCTCTTTGTGTATCGGCATATTGCATTTGAATACCTAAAGCCTGATTCACCAATGTAGCCCATTCAATATAACTGATCTGTCCGTTTTTGTAGTTTAGATTAGCAGTTTGTATAATGATATTGGATTGTGGCAAGGCACTGTTTTTAAAATAAGTCATTGACGAATTAAACTTATCTCTATGCTGTAATGCCTGTTGCAATTGAGTCTTTAAACGTAGTGCAGTAATATCTGTATTTGCTCGATTCACCTGTTCCTGAACATTCGCTGCTTCTACTTTTGCTTTTTGTGCTTTATTGAAAAATGGAATAGACATTCCCAAAGTCACTGAAGAAAATCGATCTCCAGCTGTAAAGAAACGTTCGGATCTGTTCTTATATTCCATCCATCCCATTAATGACTGGTTATTATACCCAATCAGCCATTCAGGTTTCAGTTTTGCTTTAGCCAGCTGGGTTTCAGCCTCTGCCTGTTGCTCCTGAGCTTTGTAATATTGAAGTTCAGGATGTTGTTGTAACAGAGCTGTATCATATAACTGTTGAGCCGTTACAAGTTCTTCAGCCGGAACAATAGAAATGGAATCTTGTAATAAAAGGGAGATTTCCAGTTGAATGGCTTTAGTATCCGATACATTCATCAATAACATTTGTCGATTTTGCATCACTTGATTATCCAATGTTGTTTTCTCTAACAAATTGGATTCACCCTTTTCAAAACGAAGCTGGGCTACTCTTTGAAAACTTTCATAAACACTATCGGCACGTTCTAGTATTTTTTTCCTTGCCATCAGGTATTGTAATTCCAGGTATAATTGACGTATCATCTTTTCCAATACCTGTTGTTGTATGATCGTGTTCGCTTCGGCGGTATGCAAATAACTGTTCAATACCAACTCTTGCTTTCGATATACCATACCTGCTGAAAAAGGCTGTAAAATCGAAACACGTGAATCAAAATTGAAGCTGTTATAATTACCCAATTCTGTTATCAACTGTGTCTTGGGAATATCCCTGGCTGTTCCTTTGAGTGCTGTATAGTACTTTTCCTGAAGTTGACCCACTTTTAAAATGGGCGACTTTTCTTTCACCAATGCTAACAGTTTTTCGAGTTTGATCGGTTGTGCCTGTAAAGACCAGGTTGACAACATCATTACAATAATAAGTAATGGTTTCATAGGTATTTGAATCTTTTTCTTTTCAAATAAAAGATACAAGGAAGGCAATACAAAAAGAGTGAGTAATGTAGCTGATAATAACCCACCAATTACAACCGTTGCCAATGGTCTTTGCACTTCCGCTCCTGCACCATTACTCAATGCCATTGGTAAAAATCCAAGTGATGCAACGGCTGCAGTCATAAGAACAGGTCTTAATCTGGTCTCTGTTGCTTGAGCAATTACTTCTGATATGGATGAGGAATTATCTTCTGCTTTTAACCGATTCATTTCTGTGATCAAAACAATTCCATTCAATACAGCAACCCCAAACAATGCAATAAATCCGATTCCTGCAGAAATACTAAAAGGCATATCACGAATCCACAATGCAAATACCCCTCCGATAGCCGATAATGGAATAGCTGAAAAAATCAACAAACAGTATTTGAACTTTCTGAATGCAAAAAATAACATCACAAAAATGAGCAATAAAGCCGCAGGCACCGCTATGGCCAATCGTTTGGTAGCTTGTTGCAGATTTTCAAACTGACCTCCATAAGTAACATAATAGCCTGCAGGTAATTGAACTTGCTTTTTTACTTTGGTTTGCAGCTCTTCTACAATCGACTGTACATCTCTACCCCTAACATTAAAACCAATGGTAATACGTCTTTGTGCATCTTCACGTTGTATTTGATAAGGACCTTCTTCAATGGCTACACGAGCTAGTACATTAAGTGGCACTTGCTGTCCAGACGGCAATTCTACCAACAAATCACCAAGCTCATCTACATTGTTTCGTTGCGACTCATTCAAGCGAATCACTAAATCAAATCGCCGATCATTTTCGAAAATTTGTCCGGCAACACTCCCCGCATAAGCCGCTTGCACAGACCGATTCACATCCGCAATCGTTGCACCATATCGAGCAATGGCTTCTCTGTTATAAGATATCACAAGCTGAGGAATACCCGTTACCGTTTCAACAAAAAGATCCTTGGCTCCTTCTACTGTTCCAATCACTTCTCCTACTGCAGCTGCATATCTGGCCAAACTATCCAGATCATCTCCAAAGATTTTACAAACCACATCTTGTCTTGCCCCTGTCATCAACTCATTGAAACGCATTTGTACAGGATACTGGAACCCGGTAGTTACACCCGGAACCGATGCCACTCTTTCTCCCATTTTCTCCGCCAATTCATCAAAAGTTTTAGCACTCGTCCATTCTTTTTTATCTTTTAATACAATGATCATATCTGCAGATTCAATGGGCATGGGATCTGACGGAATTTCTCCCGTTCCAACTTTGGTGACGATCTTCTTTACTTCAGGAAATTCTTTTAATAAAATCTTCACTGCTTTCTGACTCTCCTGCAAAGTGGTTGTAAGTGAAGATCCTGTAAGGACCCTTGTTTCTACTGCAAAATCCCCTTCTTCCAACTTGGGTATGAATTCACCACCCAACGAGGATAGCACCACAACAGCTGCCGCAAAAAATACCACTGACGAACCAATAATAATACCCGGCGCTTTCATGGATTTATGCAATAGCGGTTTATACCATTGTTGTAGTCTTTGCATCATCTTATCAGAAATATTTTCTTTATGACCTTGCTTTCTGCTCAAAAAGAAAGCACTCATCATAGGAACATAGGTAAGTGATAAAATAAATGCGCCCAGTATAGCAAATGAAACCGTTTGTGCCATCGGTTTGAACATTTTTCCTTCAATTCCCTGAAGAGAAAGAATGGGGAGATAAACAATCAGGATAATGATTTGTCCGAAAACGGCCGCACTCATCATCTTACCACTGGATTCTTCAACATTTCTGTCCATCTGCTCTCTACTCAGCTTAGTCCCCGTAGCTACTCCATTCAACTTCGCCATTTTATGCATGACCGCTTCTACAATAATTACAGCACCATCCACAAGGAGTCCAAAATCAAGCGCCCCTAAGCTCATCAGATTACCACTAACCCCGAATGCATTCATCATAATGATTGCAAACAACATCGACAGCGGAATAACTGTTGCGACAATAAAACCTGCTCTGAAATTTCCGAGAAATAACACCAATACAAACACAACGATCAATGCTCCTTCCAGTAAATTGGTCTCAACAGTTCCAATGGCATTATTCACCATTTTCGTTCGATCGAGAAAAGGATCAATCATTACACCCTCTGGGAGTGATGCTTCTATTTGCTTGATCTTTTCTTTAATATTTCTGATGACTTTATTACTATTTTCTCCTTTCAACATCATTACTACTGCACCGGCAACTTCCCCATCTGTATTGTAAGCCAACGCACCATAACGTGTAGCCGCGCCAAATTTTACATCGGCTACATCTCTTACCAATACCGGAATGCCATTGGATCGTTTGATAACAATCTGTTGAATATCCTCAATCGATTTAGCCAGCCCGTCTGTACGAATAAATAAAACAGTAGGCCCCTTTTCAATATAAGCACCACCTGTATTTTGATTGTTATTCTGTAATGCATCATATACATCACCAATGGACACACCTAAACTCCTTAGCTTATCGGTTCGAACAGAAACTTCGTATTGTTTTAATTGTCCGCCAAAGCTGCTCACATCAGCAATACCTTCTGTTGCTAATAGTTGTTTCCTTATGATCCAATCTTGAATGGTTCTTAATTCTGTTTGAGAGAATTTTTGTTCATACCCTGGTTTGGGTCTAACTACATATTGAAATATTTCTCCCAATCCTGTGCTAACAGGACCCAACTCGGGTACACCCATTCCTTCTGGAATTTGTTGCCGTACCTGAGCCAATCGTTCACTAATTTGGGTTCTCGCCCAATACACATCGGTTTTTTCATTGAATACAATGGTTACCAGACTCAATCCAAATCTTGAAAAACTTCTTTGTTCTACGATACCCGGCACATTGCGTGTCGCCTGTTCAATGGGTACAGTGATGAATCGCTCTACATCTGGTGCTCCTAAACTGGGGGCAGTAGTAATGACCAACACCTGATTATTGGTAATATCCGGAACTGCATCAATAGGCAGTTTGGTGGTCTCAATAACACCCACTATTATGAGTGCCAGCACCATCAAACCTACTATCAGCTTATTCCTGATGGAGAAATGAATAATGGCATTTAACATGCGCTTAATTTTAACTTCTGATCAATTAAGATACACTGATCTCTATGAGATCTATTTTGCGATCGGTAAACGGCAAATGGTATCCCCTATTCTAATACTATGTCTTCTACTATTTAAGAGATCCGTGGAGGTTGAAAGATATCTTCCGGAGAGATGAAAAATCGGGATGGATCATTCAACAAAGTAAACTCTTGTTCTACTTCATTGAAATCAATATGAATCATCTGTAATTTCTGAGGAGGTAAACTATTAAAAGCCATTACACAGCAATCGTCCATTGTCTTGAATGGTAAAGCCTCATCTCTGAGGTTATCGGTATTATCATTATCATTACCCAGATAATGCATTCGTAAAAAGGCAAAAAGTGTTACAGAAGCATTACCTGCTTTATGCTCATAATAATGCTGTACCAAGATAGGCAGCTTTAAGAGCTGACTGGCCTCGGTTGCTCCAAATAAATAAAGAGCAGTAAATAATATGGCTACCGTTTTACGCACCGACTAAAGGTACATAAATCCGATAGCCATTGTATAGGTTTTTCAGACTATTTAAAAGCATTCAGGAAAAGCCACTCAAAACTCAGCATCCAGCTTTTATCTGCCATTCGCATCATATCTCCACCTAACTGAAAACGATAACCCAGGTTCAATTTGGCCTGACTGTTAAAGATCAATTGTGCTGCCGGTGCGAGATCGACAAAATAGCGCTTCTTATCATAGGTACGCTGACCTAACAACTCTATATACAGGTTAAGATTGGTTTGTTCATAACTGGTATACTTCTTGGGGAACAATAAATATCCTGCTGACAAAGAATAATTGAATGCACGATAAGGAACCAGTTTAGGTCCGGGTGCATTTCTACCTTCCTGCAGAGATTCCGTCATACTCAAGGTTGTTGAGATGGCCAGTTTATGCAATAACTGTGTTGCAATGATCCCCGCCTGAACACCACTCTGATCACCTTCCAAACTCAATTCATCATAAGGTGAACGATTCCGACTTTTGGATGCTTCAGCAAAAGCTGCCAATCTGAAATGACTGTACATACCATCAATTGTTAAAAACCGATACTTAGCATATGTCCGATAACTTTCTACTCTCACATTATTACTATACATGTCAGACAAAGTAACAGCACCATGAACCATCAAATTTTTATTGACACCAAACATGATTTCTGAAGTATGTCTGCTTTCAGTTCTACCGGATATGGCATTATTCAACCACTTTCCGGATTGCTTTACTCCGATAGACTTTGCAGGCATATTACTAGCAGGCTCTGTGAATACATACAGTTCTTGTGCAGGTAAGTAAATAGAGAATAACAGTCCTGCTGCAATTAATATTTGCTTCATAAAAGAATTTAAAATTGTAAAATCAATTAGAGAATAGCATGATATACACGTTTTCCTTCTGCAAAACCAGACTCATAGGTTTTACCTGCAGAAGCACTGTATTTTTTAAACTCTTTGGCAGAAACAAAATTTTTATCGACGATACTAAAAGTTTTTTCGCCATTTAATAACTGATCATTCCCATTGATGAATTGAATCATCTTACCATCTACTTCAACCTGGGATCCCTTTTTTGCTTTTACTCCATTGAATACTGATGTAACTTGTAATTGTGCAACAGAGAATCCGGCATCTACTACTGCGCGACTCAATGCATCGAAATCAACACCCATACCCGATTTAAAAACGATCTCGTAAGTTGATTTTTGAATGTCTACATTTATTTTTTCTACAAAAGCAATTGATGATAAAGACTTATATACTGCTTTAGAGCACATGGCACAAGTAAGTCCACTCGCACGTAGATTGGCTTTTGTAAACTGGGCATTCGCTAGTAATCCAAAAGATATAAATAATAAGAATAAAATCTTTTTCATATAAAATTAGGTTGATGATCGCAAGGATATGCCACTACTTTTCATAGTGACATATCCGCTGATGATAAAAATTAGGTGTTTTGATTATTTGGTTTTAGCGCAACAATCTTTGCTGTCTTTTGCACATTTATCAGTGCAACACTCTTTACCGGGCTCACATTCTTTATCACTGCAACAAGCCTTATCATGCTTTACTGTTTCTGTATTGCCTTTACGCTCATATTTGCAGCACTCATGAAGATTGTTATAAGCATCATTATTAGCAGTTAGATCCTTGGTATCATATCCTGCAGCAGCAATTTTCTCTTGAATTTTCGCATTCGAGGTCTTAGTAGCAGCATACTTTACTTTTAGGATTTTGGTGTCTTCATTCCAAAGTGCAAAAGTGGCACCACCTGATTTAGCCGCTTTTTCAATGGTAGATTTACACATACCACAGTTACCCCAAACTTTGATCTCTTCTGATTTTACAGCCGGAGATTTCGTTTGTGCAATAGCAAAAACTGAAATGAAAGAAAATAATATGCTTAAACAAATAGATTGTGTTTTCATGACAATAAAATTTAAATGATGGGAATCTGAAATAATAAAATAGAAAGCATACACCAGTCACTGACTAGCATACAAGTCCAATATAAGTAATGGTATCAGATTCTGAAAACACAGTTAAGGAGGTACGTATCTTGTTCAGATAATAATGGCGGGCCATGTATATCTGTATAGATTTTTATACCGGTATTGTATAGAGGAGCTTCCAGTTGACTCAAGGAACGAGATACTAAAGATACTTGGGTTTGTATATCATAAGAGGCAGAAGAAGCTTTGTGGGTATCTGCCAACTTCACCATCGTAAATTCTGTTTTGCAACAGCCTTTTGATGAAGTTTCTTTTTTGGACATTCTGCAAATACAACGCTCTTCAGGAACTTGGTTGACCTGGATATTGCTGACTTCACCCATACAATAATGTACACTCATTACCATTCCACTGCTGACAGTGAAATAGATCAATGCAATTATGGATGCGAGTACATGTTTCATTACATGACAAAATTAAGTAAGAAGTGATGAATACCGGCTATTTTTTTGTTAAATGACTAGTTGATAAAGTTCCACCAAATGCCTACCCTGGTCCAGAGTCCTAAAGATGGATAAACAGATGAAACCATATTCAACTTACTGAATTCGAAGCCTTTACTTGTATTGAGTGTATTCAGGTTTTCAAACCGAACAAAGCCTTTAAAGCTCTTTATTCTGAAATGAAGGAATAAATTGATATCCGGACGATTTGAGATGGTTTCAGTATTCTGGTAAAAATAACGTCCTACAAAAGGAGAATAGCCATCTGCTTTATATGGGGTATGATAACGAATTTCCAATCCGGTTGATAAAAAAAGGTTGGTAAAAAAATTACCTTCGAATGCAATCCGGTTGCGTGTGAGTATAGAGGGAATATTAACCGGAGCCTGACCGGTCTTTTGCTGAACATGTACTTCAGTATACCAATTCCAATAGCGAGATAATTTGAATTTCTTCTCCAGACTCACATGAAACACATTGAATAATGTAGCTTCTTGTTTTGCTTGAAAAAAACTATCAAAATAGATATAATTATTTACTACATAATAGTTCCCGGAAATTCTTAATCCATTTTTTGGGTTCTCATAATTCGCAAAAAGATGTACTATATTTTCTTTCCCAAAATTTGTACGGTTATCTATGGGAAAGCGACTAAGTGGATCAAAAATGAATGATGGAGATCGATTTACATTATGAAAACCTACATTCAAGTATCCAAGCTTCTTCCCCAACAATCTTTTCATACTGATCCAAGCTTCATAATCACCTGCATTCCATCCATTCAAATACAGTTCACCCCTTGCTTCAATATCCCAGACCTGATTCCTTGTCCGATTACGATATTCACCCAAGGCATAGATATTATAAGTACTCATCCTCAGTATGGAATCAAATCGACCACTTAGATTCTGTAATGCAATTCCCGCTTTTATAAACTGACTTTGGTTATTCTTATCAGGAAATGTTAGCATGCTGAACTGATTGATAATACTGGTCCAACGGTCGTTGTAACCAATATTTACTCTATCAGGTACCGTACGATTAAAATATTGTTCATATCGCAAAGAATCTACTGCATTATCTATGAACAGATAACTATGGGTTGAATATCGTAGCGTATGTTCCAAACGAAATCTTGGATAAAATATCTTATAGGTAGTAGAATCAGTAACTAAAGAATCCTTTTTACCAAAATCATAAAAATGTCTGATGAATAGTGTAGACTCTTTATAGATATTACCTGTACTTACTGCAGTATTAAAAGGATTTCGACTGGCTGCACCTGACCTAGCAAGTCTTGTTTCCAATTCATAAGGATCATTCAAGGATAAACTATCCAGTTTTTTTACATTCTGCAAACCTCCATTCTCAGAAGATGCTGCTTTATTGGAAAGGAAAATAAAGTAGAGTCCATATTTTCTATTCGAAGATTTATACTGAGACGTGAATCTGAAATTATTATGACTAGCGTTTTGATTTTTCACGTTGCCGGGTGCATTACTGAAACGGTATTCCAATGAAAAATTGAAATTGTCTTTTCGATTCTGTGTATGCAGCACATTGATCAGTTGCTCTGCTTTGCTACCCAGCAAATAAGACAATTCTGTGTATGGACGAGTAGTCTGATAAAACTTTGTCTGCTGAATGGTAAATTGGTAAATATCAAACGCATGAAATCCAGCATCAAAACCAGCCCGCATAAAAGGTGTAAATAATAGCGACTGTGCAGCTGTTCCATAATTTCCTAAAGACTGGTATTGATACGGTAATGGAAATCGCGTATAAAAGTCATTGATAGAGGAATCAATCGTTCTATTGCGTGTAGAATCAAAATAGCGATAGAAGATCGTGATAGAGTCGGCCAAACTATTACGTGTCTTCAAAGAGTCATTACCTCCTGAATTGCGCATAGGTCTGCCATTACGGTCATACGCAATAGCATTGCCCTGCGTAGATGATTGATTGCCCAAATTACGTGTACGAAGAGTACCTGTCTGCGCATGCAGCATATAACTCATGAGGAGAAACAGTAAACCAAAAAAAGGTCTTTTCACTAAACGCATGTGGTAAAATCTACTGCAAAATAAGGGTAAAGCCTGCTTGCAGGTAAGTTAAAACTATCAAATAAATCATAGTGTTTGGATCAGTTCTCGGAACAATAGAGTAAGCTTTGGTTCTGCATCTGTAGCCGCTTGCAATACTTCTTCATGGGTAATGGTATTTTCTTCCTCACGAATACCCAGATCAGTAATGACACTCATGGCAAAAACCTTCATCCCGCAATGAACCGCTGTAATAGTTTCTTGTACAGTACTCATACCAACAGCATCGCCTCCTAACACATTGATTAATTTATATTCCGCTCTTGTTTCAAATGTAGGACCTGTTACCCCTGTGTATACGCCCTCATGCACATGGATATTATTTTTATGGGCTATTTCTTTGACAGTGTTGATCAACCCTTTATTGTAGGGTTCACTCATATCAGGAAAGCGGGTACCGATCGCATCTTCATTTTTACCCAATAACGGATTTACGGTAAAAAAACTGATATGGTCTTTAATAATCATTAAATCCCCAACATGAAATGCAGGATTCACACCTCCGGCTGCATTAGATAGTAATAAAGTATCTACACCTAACATACGCATCACCCTTACAGGATAAGCTACCTGCATGGGAGTATATCCTTCATAAAAATGAAAACGACCACCCATCACCCAAACTTTCTTACCACCCAGCTCTCCAAAAATAAGTTTACCCTTGTGACCTTCAACTGTACTCACAGGAAAGTGAGGAATATCATGATAAGCAATTTCAAATTCCGGGATGATTTCATTGGCCAGATTACCCAAGCCACTTCCCAGAATAATTCCTATACTAGCACTTCCGGAGACTTTTTCACGAATAAAAGCACTTGTTTCTTGCAACTGTTGCATCACCAATGACATAGCTATTAATTTAATGGGCAAATATAACCAAAGCTATAAGCATATGTGCATTCTATAGGTAGATACATAAAAAAACCATCCCGCTTTTGGCGGGATGGTTCATAAGGTTAAGATGTATACTTGAATTAGTTGATACGCTTAACATTAACGGCGTTAGGTCCTTTACGACCTTCTTGCACGTCGAAGATAACTTTATCGTTTGCTTCAATCTGATCGATCAGACCGTTAGCATGTACGAAAGTTTCTTTGCTGGAGTTATCATGCTTAATAAAACCAAAACCTTTTTCCTCGTTGAAGAACTTTACAGTTCCCTGAATTTGTGTGTCCATTTGTAAAATTGTAAATTGTAAATTAAGAGTGCAAATGTACGCCTAAAAAACTACCCCACCAATTAAATGAAGTCTTCAACGACTGATGATTCCATTTTTGATAGCAATAAAAGCAATCTAATACACTAACAATCAGTACATAGCAGCCTTTTACCATTCATCCTTCTCTTTTGAGAATGATCTGTTAAATCGAATGAGTCATTTAACTTAGCGAGTATTCAAATACATCTATATGCTACAAAAATTCATTGTATCCCTTTTACTAATTACCAGCATCTTCGATAGCATTGCGCAAAATATCAGCTACAAAGTTGCTTTCCCGAATGCAGTACATCATGAAGCAAAAATTAGTTTGACTGTAACAGGTATTGCACAAAAAACGGCTGTCTTCAAAATGAGCCGTTCTTCCCCGGGTAGATATGCAACACATGAATTTGGGAAAAATGTATACGATGTTACAGCATCAGATTTACAGGGAAATAAACTAACAATCCAACGAATAGATGGAGATATATTTGAGGTATCGGATCATAAAGGCGCCATTACTGTTACTTATAATTTATTTGCCAATCATGCCGATGGTACTTATGCGGGTGTTGATCCTGAAAGTATTCACTTCAATATGCCGGCAGCTTTTATGTGGATCAAAGGATATGATCGTGTACCGATTGAAATCAGTTTTGATCTCCCGGCAGAAAATAAAGGCATCGTAGCAACACAATTATTTCCTACTGATCGTCCTCATACATTTACTGCACCCCGACTGCAATACTTTATGGATAGCCCTACTAAAATAGGTGACCTCATTATTCGTGAATGGAAAGTATCCAATGCAGATGGCAAGTCTTATACCATTCGTATTGCCTTGGAAGCCGATGCCAGCAATGAGCAGGTTGATGAACTGACAGAAAAAACCAAAAAAATTGTAGCAGAAGCAAAAGCAGTTTTTGGAGAATACCCGGTTTATGAAACCGGTCGATATACTTTTATCATGAGCGCTAACAGCTATGTACAAGGAGATGGAATGGAACACAGAAATTCGACTATGATCTCTCAGCCCACTGCTACTTTCAATCCTGCGTTTCTGTATGGCGTTACATCACATGAATTTTTTCATAACTGGAATGTGGAGCGTATCAGACCAAAAACATTAGAGCCCTTCAATTTTGAGAAAAGTAATATGAGCCATGAGCTATGGTTTGCTGAGGGATTTACGCAGTATTATGGTGAGTTATTATTAGCCAGAGCCGGAATCAACTCACCTCAACGTTTTATCGGAACAGTCAATTCGCTTGTGAACACAAAAACAAACTCCCCGGGTGCTGTTTATTATTCTCCCGTTGATGCAAGTAATCATGCTGTATTTGTTGATGCATCTGTGTCCATCGATAAAAATAACTATGGAAATATGTTTACCTCCTACTATACTTATGGTGCCGCTATTGCACTGGCACTGGATTTAGAGTTGCAGACTGAATTTGGTAAAACGCTAGATGACTATATGAAAGTAATGTGGAAGAATCATGGTAAACAGGAAATACCCTATACACTTTCTACCATGCAACAAAATTTGGCGGCTATCAGCAATCCAATTTTTGCCGATAAATTTTTCAAAAAATATATTACCGGACATGAACCCATCAATTATGCAGCATTACTAGCGAAAGCAGGATACATCGTTAAAAAATCAAACGAAGGAAAAGCAGTGTCAGGACTGAATCTCAAAACCAATGAAAGAGATAGCAAACTTGTGATCGCCTCAACCACTACCAGAGGAACGGCTGCTTATGAAGCAGGTTTAGATATCAATGACGAGATTCTGCAAATTGATGAAACTCCAATGAAAACCCCGGCAGATGTCAACAACTATATGCTAAATAAAAAGCCGGGAGATATCGTTAAAGTTACTTATAAACACCGCGGTAAGGAGAAAACAACATCTTTGACGCTGAAGGAAAATAGTAGCTTATCGATAGTAGATATAAGTACTACAGGACAAACCATTACTAACGACATGAAAAAGATCAGAGATAGTTGGTTCACTTCGAAAACAAACTTGTAATTTAATAGTCGCTTCATTAATCAAAGTACAAATGAGAAAAGTATTATTGCTGTTTATTGGCTACTGTTTCATAACCACAACATTTGCACAAACACCGGAACAAAAATTGCAATCGTTGGGTATTGTCTTACCAGCTCCAACCAATCCTATTGCCAACTATGTTAAGTTTGTACGTACCGGTAATCTCATTTTCCTATCCGGCCATGGACCTGCCAATGCAGATGGCAAGTATACTACCGGTAAGTTGGGAAAAGAACTTTCCATAGAAGAAGGTTATAATGCAGCTAAGTTGACTGGTATCAATTTATTGTCAACACTTAAGGCTGCTGTTGGGGATCTTTCGAAAGTAAAAAGAATCGTAAAAGTATTGGGAATGGTTAATAGCACTGAGCAGTTCACCGATCAACCAAAAGTGATTAATGGTTTTTCAGATTTGATGGTAGCCATATTTGGCGATAAAGGTAAACATGCTAGAAGTGCAGTGGGTATAGCATCACTACCAATGAATATGGCCGTTGAAATTGAAATGATTGTTGAAGTTGAAAATTAATCAGTTATTTTTTTTGTGTGCAAAGCTTTATAAGCGTAATAAGTACTTGCCATCATTAATACAGCACCTAAAAAGAATGCGGCGCCCGGAAAATAAACGGGCGCTTCTTTATGTGTAAAATATGCAAAGAGATTTGTCATTAAGGGTGGCCCAATGATAGAAGTAGCACTCATTAAACTGGTCAGTGCTCCTTGTAATTCCCCTTGTTCATTGGGTGGAACATGACCTGATATAATAGATTGCAAGGCCGGACCTGCAATACCACCCAAACAATAAGGAATTAAAAAAACAAACATCATCCATCCTTCGGTAGCAAATGCAAATAGTAATAAACCAAGTGCATATAATCCCAATCCCACATAAACACTTTTCTCATTGCCAATTCGCGGATTGATGACACGAACGAGTCCACCTTGTACGCCGCCCACCAATAATCCCACAATCCCTAAAGAGATACCGATCATTTTAGGACTCCATCCGAAACGTTCAATATTAAAAAAGCTCCAATTACTTTGCACAGCATGTCCGGCAATATAAATCAGGACCATGGAGATGATCAATCCCGCTACTGCAGGATATTTTTTTAGCTGTAATAAAGATCCGACCGGATTGGCTCTTCTCCATTCAAAATTTCTCCTGTTTTCTTTTGATAAAGATTCAGGCAAAACAAAATAGCCATAGGCACAGTTCAGTAATGCTAAACCAGCGGCAACAAAAAACGGGACACGAGCACCTAACTCACCCAATAACCCTCCAATCATAGGTCCGAGGATAAAGCCTAGTCCAAAAGCAGCGCCTATCATCCCGAAGTTCTGTGCACGATTTTCAGGGGTACTAATATCAGCGATATAAGCTGAAGCAGTTGTAAAACTGGCGCCTGTAATTCCGGCGATAATTCTTCCAATAAATAACCATCCGATAGAAGGAGCAAATGAAAGAAAAAGATAATCAATTCCAAATCCTAATAGTGATAGAAGTAATACAGGTCGACGACCGTATTTATCACTTAGATTACCCAAAACGGGTGCAAAAAGAAATTGTACAAATGCATAAGCAAAAGTAAGCCACCCACCATACTGAGAAGCCTTACTAATATCTGAAGTTTGTAAAAGATCTTCAATCAATTTTGGCATTACCGGGATAATAAGTCCCAGTCCGGTTACATCAATCAACAGCGTGATAAAAATAAATCCAATTGCAGCTTTACGGTTTTGCATACTTGCTCATTTGAAAAGGGCCTTTGCAAAGTTGCCGTATTCCTGTGAAGATTGAGCAAATAACTGGGATTTGGGCATAAAAAAAGAGGAGCCCGAAAGCTCCCCTTAACCCTTGCTCTTGAAAACCTACTTCTTGAGTTCGATCACACCTATATGAGTATTCTTAGGTGCTTCAACTTTAATATTATTAATGGTAGTGTCCTTATAATTATTCGAAGCATTAATGTATAAGGAGTAAGTACCGTCTTTTAATCCCCTCATTTTAAATTCCCCGTTTTTATTCGGCAAGGCATAAGCTGTATCGGTACTATTAAACAGTGTCAATACTGCTTTTGCATCCTCAGGTTTTACTTTACCGGAAACACTCGCTGTTTTTTTCTCAATAAAGATGTGGAAGATGGGTTTCAGGTAAAACTTATTATTGTTTACGACTATTACAGATCTGCTGATATCAAAGTCAAGCCATAAACGTATTCTACCGGGCAGGTACTCTTCACATTCATTTCCTTTCAATTTAATCAGGATATAATTGGGCTTATTCTCCGGCCAGTAAAGCGGATAAGTTACACTATCCTTTACCACTGAGTTTTGTGTTCCAATCTCAATTCTAATTAAACGGATAGCACCCTTAGGAATATCTGTAGCTGCTAATAGCGTATCAACTCCATTACGCAAATTCAAAATATCATATACACCTGCACGAATATTTAGATTTGTCCATACTAGACCTGAATCTTTTCTATTTCCTAATGTAGACCCAATATAAGCACCTAAGCGATCCCAATTACAGGTATCATTTTTACGAGTATCTTTTGTTGTATCTACCAATACCTTAACAGCTTTGATGTCTACGAATACCTGATCAAAAAAACCAGGACCATCGGTCATATACAAACTAAGATTTTGTTTTCCTGCGGGCGCTTGCGCAGATTCAGATTTTTGACAAGATGTGATGGTAAATGCAATGGCAAATAACATCAGGGTTCCGAGTAATGCTTGTTTTGTTTTCATGTGTGCTTGTTTTTAGCGTAGCATTCAATCATCGGCACTTTTTTATCTTTTTTTGATTAGAGACAAAAAGAATGCCTAATGTGTACTAAGGTTTTGTTAAAGGATATTTTATAGCTAAGTGTTGACATAAGACGTCTATTTACCGACTGGCATCATTTTTCTCAATAAAAGTTTTGGATAAATAAGTCGGCTTATCACCGGCTTGTAACAACGCTATCTAATCAAGCATATGACCGAATTCCTTTATTAGATAGCGAAAAACTCATTAACTTGGTCTTCATCAAATGAGTTACATGAAAAAGATACCAGCTTTAGTTATTGCGTTGCTTCTGATTCAAAAAATTTTTTCGCAAGGACTTTCCGATACAGAAATCAAGATCATCAATTGGGTAAAATCAAACCGGATAAGCGCTGAAAAATTATTAGAAGAGACGGTTAATATTAATAGTGGCACATTTAATATTCCCGGTGTCAAAAAAACAGGTGAAGTTTTTAGCAGGGAATTAAAAAAAGCCGGCTTACAAACTGAATGGGTACTATTACCCGATTCATTAAAAAGAGCCGGACACTTGGTAGCTTCCAGAAAAGGAAACAAAGGAAAAAAAATCTTCATTATCGGACATCTGGATACCGTTTTTGAACCGGATATGCCTTTTACACCCTATACCAAAATCAATGATTCAACAGCTACAGGACAAGGTGTAAATGATATGAAGGGGGGTGATGTGGTGGTGGTCATGGCATTACAGGCATTGGAATCTTTGGGTTTATTAGAAAATACTTCTATTGTAGTCTATTTTACCGGGGATGAAGAAGAGTCAGGTAAACCTACCAGTATTAGTCGCGCCGATTTTATCGAAAGAGCAAAAGCTGCTGATGTGGCTCTTGGATTTGAAACGGCACAAGGTAGGAATACAATTGCTATTGGTAGACGTGGTTTTAGCAGTTGGAAATTAGAAGTAAACGCAAAAACCGGGCATTCAGCCGGTGTTTTTGGTCAAGGTTCGGGTTATGGAGCCATTTTTGAATCAGCGCGTATTTTGAATGCATTTCGAGAAAATTTATCCAATGAAAAATACCTGACTTTCAATCCCGGTATCATTGCAGGTGGATCAGAAATGCAATATGATCACAAACAAATAAAAGCATCTGTATTGGGCAAGACCAATATTATTTCACCTGCAGTAGTTGTAGAAGGTGACCTTCGTTTTTTAACCGAGCAACAAAGAGAAAATGCCCGTGAAAAAATGCGAGCGATTGTTTCAAAAGAAAATTTAAACGGCACAAAGGCTAAAATTTCATTCACAGATGGTATTCCGGCCATGGAACCTACCAAAGGCAATAATATATTGAGATTATGGGTGGATAAGGTTTCGCGAGATATGGGCTTAGGACCGGCTAATGCCGGCGACCCTGGTTCAAGGGGTGCCGGAGATATTTCTTATGTAGCAAAATATGTAGACTGTATTGATGGATTGGGTGCTTCTGGCAAAGGGGCGCATGCTGTTGGCGAGACCATCAATCTCAACGATCTACCGCTTTTAATACAACGTGCTGCAATATTAATTTATCGTCTCACACAAACTCAATAATTACATATGAATAAGAAATGGATATTGATTTATTTGATCTTATTAACTTTTACAGGCTATACACAATCGAAAAGAGACTTTTATCTGATCAGAGTGTACCACTGCAAAAATGATGACCAATTAATCAGAACAGAAACATTTATTGAAAAAGCTTGGAAGCCTGCTGCCAAAAGATATGGTATTACTAAAATTGGAGTATTCAAGCCCATCACCAATGATACTGCAGTGATGAAAAAGTTATACCTGTTGATTCCGGCTCCTTCGACAGATCATTTTTATCAACTTGAGGATCGCATGATGGGTGATGCTAGATTTCAGGGAGATGGTGCCGAATATATACAGACTAAACATGATCATCCAACCTACGAACGCTTTGAAACAATTGTATTACGGGCATTTACTGATATGCCTTATTTAGCTACCCCTACTTTAAAAAATCCTGCTCCCATGCGGGTCTATGAATTGAGAAGCTATGAATCAGCTTCAGAAAAAATCTATCGGAAGAAAGTTGAGATGTTCAATGAAGGAGGCGAGATCAAACTATTCAAGCGGTTGAACTTTAATGCCGTTTTTTATGGTGAAGTATTGAGCGGTACTCGAATGCCCAATCTGATGTACATGACCAGTTTTGAAAATATGAATGACCGGAACGAGCATTGGAAAAGTTTTGTTGTAGATTCGGAATGGAAAAGACTCTCTTCTATGCCTGAATATCAAAATACAGTCAGTAAAATTGATATTGTGTTTTTAACACCCACACCGTATTCTGATCTTTAAATAAGATGAGGCTGTATCAAAAGTCCGATACAGCCTCTTTTTATTCGGGTACCTGATGGAGAAAGTTTTCATTTAGGCGATTCTCAAAGCCTTCTTTTTACTTTTGAGACTTCCTCATCCTTTCATTTTTATTGGCAATTATTGTATTGTTCGATCAGTTTGGTTAACTGGGTGTAATCAAATTGTCCCGATTTAATATTGTTGATCACAGTACTGCAATCAGCACATGCATTCGTGATCACATCATTAAAGTTCTTTTTTGATAACCAATTCAGTTTATCATCTTTTTTTAACTGAAGATAATAGTCTCCTGATTTTCCTTCTGCGGTAGATACAGTTACCATTTCAGCACCATTGTATAAAAGTTTACCACTGTTATCAGTAACGCGGATATAGAGTAGCGCTTTATTACCGCTTGTAACTACTTTATAAAAATCATTTGCGTAAGAAACGTATCGGATCCCATTGATCGAAAATTCTGACAGATCAGCCGGTGAATACAATTTCTTACTACCGGAAGCATTGGTGAATAAAATATTCCCTTTTTTCTGTAACTGGTCTTTGATGGTTCCTTCCAGTACTTCATTAGAAGCAGTGACAACTGATCCTTTGGTATCTGTTTGTGCAGACATGAACAACGGTAACATGCCAAATAGGATAGCGATGTAAACGGATGCTTTTTTCATGGTTTTGATTTTAGTTTATTAATTACTTACTAATAAGTAAGTTTTGAATATAAAAAAATTTATCCTTTAAGTTGACGAATGATCGCCCGCTTTATTGTATCATAATCTTTTTTCCCGGTGATTCTAGCCAATTGAACGCCTGCAGCAAGATTCGTCATAACGAGTAATGTTTGGGTTTTAGCTGTTTCACTGAACTGAAATTCCCCCGAACGTTTGCCCGATGCTAGGGTTTCCTCTACCATTTTCAAGACCATCGTCACAAGTTGATGTACTTTTTCTTTTACAGATTCAGGTAAGGTATTGTAATCTGATGCAATAGAACCGATGATACATATACTGTTAGCATCCACCAAAATAGAATATCGTTCAATGAATTTTTCCATTGCAAATGTTGCACTGGCATTCAATTGAACCAACTGCTTCTTCAACAATTGATACTGATCAATGTATTGATCCAGTACTTCTGCCAGTAAGTCTTCCTTACCCCTGAAATGATAATGAACCGCCGCATTTTTGATCTGTAATTGTTCTGATATATCTGCATAACTAAATGCATTATATCCATGACTCTTGATCAACTGGGTTCCAATGCGAACGATCTCTTCGCGAGTATCTGTATGTCTGGCAGCCATGAACTAAAGTTAAGAATAACTGACTAAATAGTAAGTTTTTGTCTATAAAAATGATGAACGGTGAAAGCTTATTGTTGTTTCTTTTCCTTTAGGTGTTGCATGAAACTTACGAAATTATACCCAAGATACAGGGCATCAATCACTTGCGCAATTCGCTCGGCTTGTAATGAGGCTGATTTCACCGCCACCACCCATTTACTGTAATAATTCCGCTGGGATAGAGGCAACTGCTCAAAGAATGCTTTTGCTTTTGGTTCATCTGCCAAACAAACAGCTAAAACAGGAGGTACTTCGGGCTGCGCATGGTCTACTCCTAATGAAACATTGACCATGGCCCCCTTTCGTTTACCGATGGCTTTGCGCATTTGAGCATTGACCGGCAGAATAAAAGATCCATCACCCATTGGCATCACCGCAACAGCTTTGATGGCATGTGCATCGATTTTTCCTTTCACACGAAAGGTCTTGCGACTTCCCTGAGTTAAGACTTCGGCAATATCTTGGGGAATAAGAATATATGTCCATCCGGATTTCTCGCCTTTCTCGTCAAATTGTTGAAGTGAGGTTGTGAAGCGGGTCATAGCACTTACAAAATACAAAAGAAGCTGGTAATTAGATTGATGGGTTACGGCAAATAGTCAATAGTCGATAGTCCATGGTAAAAAAAAGAGGCTGTATCAATACTTTGATATAGCCTCTTTTCATTAGTCCTCATTTCTAAATACCACTACCCCATCAAATGCATCAATCAATACTTTTTGTGATTTATCAATCTCGCCTGCTAGGATTTTTTTACTCAGTGCATTAACGATCTGTTTTTGTATCAACCGTTTCAATGGTCTTGCTCCCATTTGAGGGTCATATCCTTGTTCACTCAAAAATTCTAATAAATACTCGCTAAACTCTAATCGAATTCCGGTTTCAGCAACCATCTTCTTTAATCCATCCAACTGTATTTTCACAATACCCATGATTTGCTTCTTCATCAATGGACTAAACATAATGATCTCATCCACACGATTCAAAAATTCGGGTCTAATTGTTTTACGCAACAGATCCATAACCTCATGTTTAGCGCGTTCAGTTGCCTCTGCAATATTTTCCTCTTGAACAGCATCAAAAGCATCTTGTATCAGATGACTCCCGATATTACTAGTCATGATGATGATGGTATTTTTGAAATTCACGGTTCTTCCTTTATTATCTGTTAAATGTCCATCATCCAATACCTGCAACAATACATTCCAAACATCCGGATGCGCTTTCTCAATCTCATCCAGCAACACTACACTATAAGGTTTTCGTCTTACAGCTTCCGTTAATTGTCCACCTTCATCATATCCCACATAACCCGGAGGAGCACCTACCAATCGTGATACCGTATGTTTCTCTTGATACTCACTCATATCAATTCTTGTCATCAGGTGTTCATCATCAAATAAATAGGCTGCCAATGCTTTTGCCAATTCTGTTTTACCGACACCGGTAGTACCTAGAAATATAAATGATCCAATAGGTTTACGCGGATCCTGCAATCCAGCCCTACTTCTTCTTACCGCATCGGCTACTGCAGTTATCGCTTCCTCTTGTCCAACTACACGTTGATGTAACTCCTCTTCAAGGTGCAATAATTTTTCTCTTTCACTTTGCATCATCTTAGCCACGGGAATACCGGTAGCTTTTGCAATATTCTCCGCAATATCTTCTGCATCTACTTCTTCTTTCATTAATCGTCGACCTTGTTCACCTAGTTGATTCAGTTGTTCCGTATAATCAGTAATCACCGCTTCCTGTTCTTTGATCTTACCATAACGTATTTCTGCTACTTTACCATAGTCTCCATTTCTTTCTGCTTGCTCTGCTTCCAGTTTCAAGGTTTCAATACCTGCTTTTGCTTGTTGAATTTTATCTACGATCTCTTTTTCATTTTTCCACTTAGCTTTAAGGGTATCTCTTTGTACACTCAGGTTACTAATTTCAATATTGAGTTCTTTTAGTTTTTCTTCATCATCTTCTCGCTTAATGGCCTCTCGTTCAATCTCTAGTTGACGAATTTGTCTTTCAAGTGTGTCCAACTCCTCGGGCATGGAATTCATTTCCAGTCGAAGTTTGGCTGCACTTTCATCGATAAGATCAATGGCTTTATCAGGAAGAAAACGATCCGTGATATAACGATTGGATAATTCTACAGCTGCTATGATCGCTTCATCCTTAATACGAACATGGTGGTGTGTTTCGTAACGATCTTTTAACCCACGAAGAATAGAAATAGCATCTTCAATACCGGGTTCTTCAATCATCACTTTTTGGAAACGACGTTCCAATGCTTTATCCTTCTCAAAATATTTCTGGTATTCATTTAAAGTAGTGGCTCCTATGGCTCTCAACTCTCCACGAGCTAGTGCTGGTTTTAAGATATTGGCAGCATCCATTGCTCCTTCTCCGCCCCCTGCTCCAACCAATGTATGGATTTCATCAATAAACAATATAATCTCTCCATCACTCGCTGCCACTTCTTTGACAACCCCTTTTAATCTTTCTTCAAATTCTCCTTTGTATTTAGCACCGGCGATCAACTGCCCCATATCCAATGTAAAGATGATCTTAGACTTTAAATTTTCGGGTACATCACCATTGATGATCCTCATCGCCAGCCCTTCCGCTATAGCAGTCTTACCCACGCCGGGCTCACCTACTAAAATTGGATTGTTTTTACTTCTACGTGATAAGATATGCAGTGTTCTTCTGATTTCTTCATCGCGCCCAATCACAGGATCTAATTTTCCTTGTCTTGCCGCCTCATTCAGATTACGGGCATATTTATTCAACACATTGAATTGTGTTTCCTGTGTTTGTGATTGAATACTCTCACCTTTGCGCAAGTCTTTAATCGCTATTTTCAAACCTTTTTCAGTAAGACCCGCATCTTTAAGTGTTTTAGCTGTATTATCATTGATCTGAAGTAAAGCCAACATCAAATGTTCTGGGCTAATGAATTCATCGCCGAATTCTTTTAACAGCGCATTTGCTTTCAAAAAAACGGTATTGAGATCACGGCTGATGGTTTGTGCAGGTTCTCCTGATTGATTTTTGGGTAACCGTGCAAACGCTTCTTCCAGCTTTGTTTCTAAAAGCGTAATGGCGACATTATTTTTTTTTAATAAAAAAGCAATTGGGCTTTCTTTATCGGCGATCAATGCTTTTAGTAAATGTTCCGTTTCGATAGACGAGTGATTGGCATTGAAAGCCAGCTGTTGAGCAGCTTGAATAGTTTCCTGAGCCTTTATAGTATAGTTGTTAACGTTCATATGCGTGTATTTGTTATAATTAAATGGTATTTGGAAGAAATTTGATCTGCCTTCACAAATGAATTCCTAATTTGTACACAAAAACTGTTCTACTATTTTTTTTAGCGAATAAAACCATGAAATTCTGAAATTATGTCTGTAAAATCTTATTATTCCTGCATGAAAGTCAGTCTAGCACTGTGTTTTATGCTATTCTTACAGTTTGCACATGCCCAATATGATTTTAGTGCTTTAGATAGTAAACTAGAGGCTTCTAAAAAAGAACTGGCGGGACATATTGTGGCGATGATTTATAAAGATGGTAAAGTGATTTATCAGAAAGCCATTGGTACAGATTTTAATGCGAAGGTACAGGCACCTATTGCCAGTGCCAGTAAATGGTTGACAGCTGCATTGGTAATGGTATATGTAGATGAAGGGAGAATTGCCTTAGATGATAAGGTCAGTAAATATCTTCCCATATTCACCAAGTATTCAAAAGGTTATATTACGATCAAGGATTGTTTAGCTCATTTAACAGGAATAGAATCCGATCCTATCCGTAATCTGAAAGAGATGTTGAATCGAAAAAAATATTCCAACTTGGAGGAAGAGATCAATGATTTTGCATCTACCAGAGAAATCATTTCCAATCCCGGATTGGAGTTCAGATACAGTAATATTGGTTTAAATATCGCGGCCAAAGTTCTTGAAATCGTTACCAAAAGAAGCTTTGAGCAACTCATGGCAGAAAAGATCACAAGACCTTTGCAAATGCGTAATACTAGCTTTGCCAGTTTCAATGCAGTAAACCCATCAGGTGGTGCACAATCAAGTGCGGGAGATTATATGACTTTTCTAGCCATGATTTTAAATAAAGGAGTTCATAACGGTAAAAGAATCTTGAGTGAGAAAGCTATTGAGCAGATGGAAACAGTTTATACAACCACGAATATGATTAAATATGCACCCAAAGCTGCAGAAGGTTTTCAATATGGGTTTGGACAATGGATCATGACCACAGATGAGAATGGGAAAGGTACTTCTATGACTTCTCCAGGATTATTCGGCACATGGCCAATGATTGATCGATGCAGGGGTTATGCATGTATATTTTTTACTAAAGGATCACTCGGAGAAGAGAAAAAACAATTGTATCTTACTATGAAGGATATCATTGATGGAATTCTTCCTTCTACATGTAAATGACCCAATCTATGTATGAAAATAAACGAGAGCCACTTGCATCCAAACCGCTTTTCTATAGAAGAGTGGTTAAGAATCTTGTATTCGCATTGAGTGTATTGGCAATTTGTTTATTAACAGGGGTATTAGGCTATCATTATACAGCCGATATTGAATGGCTGGATGCTTTTCACAATGCGTCTATGATTTTATCTGGTATGGGACCTGTAGTGGAGATTGAAACAATAGGTGGAAAATGGTTCTCTTCTTTCTATGCCATATTTAGTGGAGTAGCATTTATTACAAATATCGGAATTGTGCTGGCACCTTTAGCACACAGGTTTTTTCATATTTTACATTTGGAAGAAGATTTTTAGCTTGCACAGGGCTTAAGCCCTGTGCAAGTTAAAAGTTATTCGAGATACCTCACCGTTCTTGTCATTCTGCCTTCTGAATTGATGCCTTCCAACACCACTAATAATTTTTTAGAGAAATCATTATTATAAAACTCAATCCGAAAACGAGGTGTTTTTTTATTGGTAAGAATATAAGGATTCCAATAGAGTGTACTTCTGGTATCTGCTTCGTAAGTAGGTTCTTTGGTATAAACAGGATTATAAAACTCTTTAAACTTGGAATAGCCTGCAAGTATCGTACTTTCCATCCCTTTTTTATTGGGATCGTTTCGTTGCACATCCCCACCTTTCTTTGTATAAATAGCAATCGCTCCATCTGCACCCCCACCTCCTGATCCGAAGAAGGGAGGGCGCATCACTTTAATGTAAGCGATATCAGTAATAGGAATACTCTGCACCATATCAACATTTGTGATCATTTCATTCAAATACAAAGATGGGGTACCTCCTCGCCAACTCATCGACATTTGAGCACCACTACCAGAAATTTGTAAACCTGCAACCTTACCTTGTAAATAACTAAGAACATTCAAGGCACCGGGCATATTGTCATTGGCTAAATCAAAACTGTAAGCATCTCCACCGGAGAAAAGCCCACTCGCATATTTTTCATCCAAAATCTGAGTGGGATCTTTGACTTTCGCCTTTACTACTACCTCTTGTAATGTAGCTGTTGCCATGCTTCTACGCAATTTCTCTTGTTCCTGTAAGAATAAATTCATCCTTGCCAGCCCAATACTATCCGACCACACCTGAAATACAGGCATTTGCTCCATTCGAATAGTACTACCCGGTTCTTTCTTCAATAAACCATTTCCCAATTGTACCTGTCCAACAAAACCTGTTTTATTTTTATCATTGAAATTGTAGTAAACACGTGCTGTATCAAAGAAAATAGATAATGGTTCATCAAAAGAACCATCTTTTTGAATAGGGATAAAATAGATACTAGAACTACTGTCCTTTCCTTTGACAATTACATTTAATAATTCAGGACCATTAACTCTTCCTGATTCCATCCCGTATACTTTTCCTTTTAGTTTTATGAATTCTGTCTCAGGTGCATACTTTAGTACAGGTTGCGTAGCTGCTTTCAATTTATCCCAATCAAAACGTCTCCACCCATTGGTAAGCATTACAAGATCTAATCTGGAAGTAATGGTATCTGCATCGCTTTTTAAATAATATGCCGGATTATGGATATAACCCCTGAGCTGATGGCTGATGAGAAAATCAGAGAATATTGTATGCTGTTCCTCACCGGATAATTCGGCATCTGTTATTGAAATAGACATATTAGCAGCCGCAGTATCAGATACCAATATTTCCAGTATGTTTTTACCTCTCTTTTCAAGACTTACAATACCTGGATTGATCTTAGAATTATACTCATGCATCCGATTGTTCACAAATAAAATCCTTTCTTCTAAGGGTATCCAATCATTGGTAAATAAAGAAAATTGAAGAATTCCTGTCTGCAATTCTTCAATGGGGACCGCAGTATTGATCACGGTCTTAGCAGTCATATTCAATCGCAGTTTGTACACAGGACGTTCATTCATATGAACCAATAGAAACAATTGCTTCATGTTTTCAGCAACTGTTGCAGTTCTTTCTACTTGTATTAAAGCCTTATCATTAGTTCCGGTAATACTGAGCGATAATCCCTCTTTTTGTATACCCGTTAACTGCGTACTTCCTTTCATACCATATTCATCTATCCAATCAACTCTATATTGATCTTCCGGTACAGGTTTCAGAAAAAAGAAACCCATACCATCATGCTTCACACGCAAGGTATCCAGTACTTGATTTTTTTGATTCATGAGCTGGGCTTTCACCATTACCGGACGCCCCTGTTGATCTGAGGCTTTAAAAGCTATCTTTTCATCGATCCCATATACCAAATTGCCACCCTCCGGAAATAACTCTAGTCGGGTTTTACGTATGGGTTTCGTTTTAGCAACAGGAATACCTTTATTGATGGGAATATCCCGCTGGTAAATGAAACTGGTATCATCATTCAACATCCAGCTGGTATAGGCTTTTACTCTTACAAATTCACCTTTGTAGTCGGTAGGAATATCAAAAGACCCTTTGGCAGTTGCCTGAAACAAAGGAGCAACAGTCTGACGCAACATTTTACCTTCTGTATCATACCAATTAACATAAACATTCTTACTTAACGGACTTGGTATATATTCTGCCAACAGGTATAATTTATACCAGATGGTCTCTTCTTTATTATACAATTGCTTGTCAAAATGAATATGCATTTTCTCTTTTGGAAAAATATTGGCATATGCATCCATAATAGAGTCTATTTCCTGTGCAACCACTTTACCGGGTACCATGCTCAAAAAAAATAATCCAACGAGAAAATAAAAATGCTTCATTCCAATCATTTTGTGGTGTAAGATAAAGCATAAAATTAGTGTTTGATTTTTCTGTTATAGGTGGGTGAATGTTAAATTCGATGGGATGCGGATCAAGAAACTCAAGAAAATTAAAATTCAGACAATCAAATATTGATATCGTATTCCTGATTAAATCCTTAGTACATTTGATCAGATCGATTGATTGACACTGTGAAAACAACCCAACTCTTAAAAAATCTGGCATCCCGCAATGGTTTTGATTATTGCGGCATCGCAAAAGCTCTTCCATTAGATGAAGATGCCCGCAGATTAGAGCAATGGCTGAACCGTCATATGCACGGATCTATGTCGTATATGGAGCGATATTTTGATCTCAGGATTGATCCTACGAAGTTGGTACCGGGAGCGAAATCAGTGATCACACTACTAAAAAATTATTTCCCTTCTGAACAGCAACAACCCACTACTCCAAAGATTTCTAAATATGCCTGGGGAGAAGATTATCATGAAGTCATCCGCTCAGAACTCAAACAGTTATTGGATGAACTCAAGGTTTCAGTAGGCGAAATTCAGGGACGTGGTTTTGTAGACTCAGCTCCCGTATTGGAAAGAAGCTGGGCCACGAGAAGCGGTGCCGGTTGGATCGGTAAAAATGGAAACCTGATCACCAAACAAGCCGGATCCTTTTTCTTTATTGCCACTTTAATCGTTGATATAGAACTGGATTATGATGACCCTTTTGCAAAAGACTATTGCGGTACTTGCAAAAAATGTATAGACGCTTGTCCAACAGAAGCCATTTTAGATAATAAAGTCATTGATGGAAGCAAATGCATCAGTTATTTCACCATAGAACTTAAAGACACATTGATACCGGATGAGATGAAAGGGAAATTTGATAATTGGATGTTTGGCTGTGATACCTGTCAGGATGTTTGCCCCTGGAATCGATTCAGTAAACCGCATCATGAGCCTGCGTTTAGTCCATTGCCTGAAATTTTGAATTTAAGTAGTCATGAATGGGAACTTCTGACTGAAGAAGCATTTCAAAACATATTTCGTCATTCCCCATTGAAACGTAGCAAATTCAAAGGAATTCAAAGGAATTTATCGTTTCTGAAAAGCGATCATTGATGTGTCATTATTTGATACCCAAATACATTTATCATATTGTATTATGGAACGCAGATTGTCATGATCTTCATGATTGACGCTGATTTTATTCGCGCATATTATAACTCATCATATCCAAAGGTTCGTAGAACTCCTTCGAAGATTCAGATGGGAAAAATCTGCGTACCATCATTTTCTAAATCATTTACCATAAGCGATATGCTACTTTGAAACACACTCTTTTAAATGTATAATCAAATTTTCTTACTGTTGTTGATTCAGAACTAATCCATGGCGTACTTGATGGCCATACCCAACTAGAAAAAGGCAATGGATGGTATTCTTCCCCCATTTGCTTTACCGAAAAACCTGTACTCATCAATAAGGAGTTTCGCTTACCAATTTTTATAGTATATCCAATTCCAATATCAGTATACAATCCATCAGTTTGTTTTACTGCATTCGAGGAAGGTGGTAGTATAAAGCGGGGATCACGTGTATCTTGTACCCAAGAGAAATTATACCCAACATTAGCATAGGTAAATACTTTTTGCTCTTTTCCAAAGTGATAACGCACATCTGTAAATAATGGCACACTTCTCATTTCATAATAATCAATACCCGCCCCCAATCCAAAATGCCAATTATTTTTTACCAATCCGCCAGCCAGTTGAATTTGTGTACTTGTGCCGCTAGACCCATCGATTAAAGCTATCTGAGGCATAAGATAGGAAGTCATTTTTTTTATTTTACCTGTTTGCGCCTGAAGATGAGTTGACAAAAAACAAATGGCTGCAATGAATATATTTTTCATTTCTCGCTAATTAATATGATTAATTTTTTTTGACTTCAATTTTCCCAATGATCTCGGCATTTATAGGTTGACGATAATCAATCAGGAAAATTCCATCAGATGCAACAGCAATGGCATACCCTTGTATGGCAATAACATCATGGGGATCAAACCCACTCACGGTTTTGATATGTGTAACATTAGACGGATCTGCTACATTAAATAGTTTTAATCCATCTGTACCATCACAAATCAATAATGTATTTCCATCTTTTGAGAGTCCTTTCGGAGATTTTAACGGATAGGTCTTCAACAATTTCGGACTAAAAAGATTTTTGATATCTACTATATCCAACTGATTACTAAAACCGCCACAGAATGATCCACCACTTAAAGTAACATATGCATGTGTATCATCTGCTACTACAGGATCACAAGACCTAACATGGGTAAATTGTCCAAGTAGTGAAGGCTGATCAGGATTGGATGCACTATAAATAGACATTCCACCTTGGGCACCAATGAATAAATTATTTTTATAAGGAAAAATGGTTTCAATATTACCTTGAATAAGATCAACCTTATTCACATAAGCTGGTGCGTCGGCCTTTGCTATATTGAATACTTTCAAATCATCATGACTTACCGTGTACATTCTGTTTTGCTGTAACCCAAATCTTGCTGTAGAACCTGCAATAGCAACAGAGGCTGTTCCTGAGAAAGAAGAAGCGGAAAAGCCCCCACGAGAACTCAACGTGAACAAACCGGTGCGTTCAAAAAAATAATTGCGTGAGCCACTGGAATAGGGATAAGATATGGTTGTATCAACACGTATCCATTTTTGGATCACCAAGCCCGTATCTGCAAAAAAAGCTCCGTAGTAGCGATGTGGGAAAACACCGTTCAAAAATTGTTTAACTGTTACCTGAAGAGGGTTGGCAATATCAATGGTTACCAGATCAGTATAACAATCTGCATAGAGATAGTTCCCATTAATAGCCATGTCTACACAACCCGGAATGCTAATAAATGATATTTTTTTAGGGTTTGCAGGATCGGCAATATCGATGATGTGAACACCTTTATCTACATCATTCAAAAAGAGATAGTGATCTTTTAAAATAATCTTACCGGGTTTTTCAATCTCAACAGAAGGTGCGTTCTTGATACCGGCTTTAACTTGATCTTTTGTTTGATACACCGGTCTAAAAAAACTGTAAGATTCTTTAACAGTATCTTTCATGCAAGAAGCAACTGTAAATGGAAGAAGTAGCAGCAGTAAGTATTTCGTTTGCATACAAGAAGATTTGTAGCATACTGACACCCCACTTTACAGAACTGTTGCACCTTATTTTTTGCTTTTAGAAAGCAATAAAGACATTTTAATAGAAGGACGATACAAGTGCTGGTTAAATCCATTTTGTTTTGATACATTACTCAGCATATAATGTATTTGTGGACCAACAAATAAACGTTTCTGCTTTCCTATGCCAATTTCTAGACCTGTGACCGCATCAAATTGCATATTGCGTAGTAAGGATCTGTTTTTAAAGTAATAGATATTATTATTGGTAATGCCTACATGAAGACCATTACTACTTACCATAAGATTGGCACCAACACCTGCATACCATCTAAGCTCTGTTTGTTTCAACCATTTCAATGAACGATACCATTGAAGACCTAATCGAATGAAATGATAAGAGGCGATATAATTTACACTATCTCTTACCCCATAATACACATTGGATTCATTCGATCGATTCACATTACTAAATTGTAATGTTCCCGAATTAATACCACCAATTCTATATTTTGTTTGATACAACTGATATCCAACCTGAATACCCAAGCTATTCTTTTTCTTTTTACCGATCGTTTTACTCATTTCAACAGACGTACCAAATGAAAAATGATCCTGCACTTTGGGTCTGATCAAATTGATAGGACCAGAACCGGGAGATGCCGTTGTTGACAATCCTGAGCCTATGAAGTTATTGTATGCAGCATTACTACTACCTTCAAAAAGGGAGCCTAATGAGTTACGGATACCACTTTTCCCGATGAGTAATTCAGCTTTCCAATTCCATTGAGAAACTTTCTTTGAATGGGTCAGCGTTTCTTGGGCTATAACAGCTATTGTATCATATTGCAAGAGACCAATAGTAGCTGTTTCACTGATGCCAATAATTTCAGGGATGATCAATACGCTATCATTTTTTGAATGCGTAATAGGCAAATCTGCTTGTTCAGTGTTCGCATTCATTGATAAAGTAGAAGAAGCTATCTCTTGGGAACTAACCGATACAAGTTCGTTTTTATTTGTTGTTTTTGTAGATACCAGAAGATCCGTAGGTATTACAGTCTCATCTGCTTGGTTGTTTTTTTGGTGCGTAGTTCTGTTTGTAATGGGTATTAATGATTCCGGTAATGGTGAAGAAGTTTTTGTTGACGGGTTGATCTTAGCGGCTTCTGTATTCTGAATGATGCCTTGCTTAGTTTTTAGCTGAGAAGATTGTAGGCTTTTAGATGTCTCTTCTTTGCTTGCTATCAATAACCAAAATGAGGCGCTAGATAACCCTATTAAAAGTGTAAGCAGCCAAATTGCCCAACGACGTCTTCTTTTTTGCTGCAGGCTTGCGGCAACAGACTGCCATACTACATCATTGGGTTTGATGCGCAAACCAGAAAGTTCTTCCCTCACTTGTTCTTCAAAAGATTTATTGGGCATATCGATCTTTTTTTCCGTTAACAGAATATTTTTCCAACCAGCTAATCAATAATGCCCTGGCTCGAGCATACTGTGATCGACTGGTACCTTCACTGATCCCTAATATTTTAGCGATCTCCACATGTGAATATCCTTCTACTGCATAGAGATTAAAAATGGTTTGATAACCGGCGGGTAATTGCCTGATGAGATTTAAAAGATCTTTCATCTGTATTTTCAAATCCGGCTGGTGATTGTCTACAGGATGCAAATGACTGTCTTCAAAACCAAGATCCAATTGATATTGTGGTTTGCGCTTCAAATAATTGATCGCCGTATTCACCATAATCCTTCTAATCCATGCGCCCAGATCACCTTCTGAACGAAACTGATGCAGGTTTTGAAACACTTTGATAAAACCTTGTTGCAGTACTTCTTCTGCATCATTCATACTCTTGGTATAACGGAAACAGGTACCCAGCATTTGCTCAGCAAATGTGTCATACAGCAGCTTTTGTGCAGCCGGATGTTGCCTCAGGCAGTCTTTTACCAATTTCTGTTCGTCTAACATGCAGTATATTCAGGGGGTTGACCCGGTTAATGGTACTTGCGTTGCATATGGGTAAAAAATGGTGGCAAAACTACCATATTCGATGCCAAAACAACTACCATTTACATCCTACATTTGCCGTATGAGTATTGCAATACGGGATAAAAATTCTATTTGGCACCCTTTTACCCGACAAAAAAATATGGCCGATCCCATCGCTATTGTCAAGGGTAAAGGATCCTTATTGTTTGACGAACAAGGGAATAGCTATATTGACGCTATCAGTAGCTGGTGGGTAAATTTACATGGACATGCACACCCATATATCGCAGAAAAATTATACCAGCAGGCTTTGGAATTAGAACAGGTAATCTTTGCCGGATTTACACACCGGCCGGCCGTGGAACTGGCAGAACGACTACTGACAATTTTACCGGGAAATTTTTCAAGAATATTTTATAGTGACAATGGGTCTACCTCTACAGAAGTAGCATTGAAAATGGCTATTCAGTACTGGTGGAATCAGGATCAGAAACAAAGAAACAAGCTCATCGCTTTCAAAAACAGTTATCATGGAGATACTTTCGGAGCCATGAGTGTAAGTGATCGAAGTGTTTTTACATTGGCTTTTCATGAACTTCTTTTTGATGTTGTTTTTCTCGATACACCTACACAAGAAAATATCAGTGAATTAAAAACCATCATGCAACAGCATGCGGAAGAAACAGCTGCTTTTATTTATGAGCCGTTGGTTCAAGGTGCTGGAGGTATGAACATGTACGATCCTTACCTGCTGAATGAACTGTTGAATACGGCTAAGCTCAATGATATCATTTGTATTGCAGATGAAGTAATGACAGGATTTGGAAGAACAGGAAAGTTTTTTGCCAGTGACTACATGAATAAGAAACCGGATATTATTTGTTTGAGCAAGGGTCTTACAGGAGGAACGATGGCACTAGGCGTAACAGCTTGTACAGATCGTATCTATCAGGCTTATGTAGATGATGATGCGATGAAAACATTTTTTCATGGTCACTCTTTTACCGCTAATCCCCTAGCATGTACGGCGGCATTAGCAAGTTTGGATTTGTTACAAAAAGAAGAATGTTTATTACAAATTGAAAAAATCAGTGCGGCGAATATTTCATTTGCAGATCAATTACGTACAACTGAATTACCAATTAAAGATATTCGCAGCTTGGGTACTATTCTTGCATTTGAAATAGACCAGGGCAAAAAAGAATACCTAAATCAGGTAAGTTCAGTCATCACAAAAAAAGCATTGGATGCAGGCATGTACATTCGTCCACTAGGAAATACAGTTTACATCATGCCGCCTTATTGTATTGAAGAAGAGGAATTGGAGAAAGTGTATAAGTTTCTTCTTTCGGGTTGGGGGTTGAGTTGATAGTTGACAGGAAGAAGTAAAGTAATTCTTGCTAATTACTTTACATTAATTATGAGTATATAAAATATATAGTCCATGATTTACTGTCAACTATAAACTGTTAGCTTACTCCCTCTTTTTCGGTGGCTTATAATCAAATGGCAACATCGTTGCCAATTTTTCCCACCAACCCCAGTAACCGGATGTGATCAGATCCAGACCTTCGAAATAACTACCATTGGCTAATACGGAGATGGCATTTTTTTTAGGGAGGACAATATCTGATACAACAGGTGTTTTCGGTTGAACAGATAAGGAATTCATTCGTACGTACTCATCTGGAGCTTGTTTGTATTTGTAGATCACTTGCAGATGATCATCAAAATACAATCCGGCGGTAAAGCTATCTATGGCAAATGCAATACTATCGCCAGGTAAAAGCTGATTGATCAATATTGCCATTTTCTCAGGTTGTCGTATTACTTTTCGGTAATAATCTGAGCTGTCTTTATTTCCATTACCCAACAAGCTATCGTTTACAACAATATTACCATTACTATTGATATAGGTTCTGGAATTATAGATATTTCTGACTCTTTTCTTTTCTTCTTCACTAATCTTAATCAGCTTTCTTATTTCAAATCCCTCTTCAATCAATTGGTTTCTAAATAGCGATCGCATAAAGTGCATCATAGAACCATAATATGCTTCTGCGCGGTTTCTTTCCCAACGATTCAGTAATCTTTTGCGATCTGTTTCAATATCCTCGAACAAAGGATACCCTTGAAAATAAAATATTCTTGTACCATAGTTATACTCAAATACTTTTAAATCATAGCGTAAAATATACCCCAGTGCTCTGTTCTCCAGTATAATTGGCTCATCAGCAAATGCGCGAAGAATATTTTCTTTTTTATTATAACGAAAACGAATGGTCTCCGGATTTTTAAGTTTACAATCTGTAGCTAAAGCAGATGTACCTATAAAATTTTCTATAAAGAATTTTCCATATCGTTCCCATCCATTTTTTTCATATGGTTCTACAACTACTTCTTGTAGGATATTCACTTTAGGCTTTAATACCACTTCAATAAAAGCAGGTAATTGCGCATATTGAATAGTGGTTACATAGGTTTCATAACCAATACAAGATATTACTACATCAAAACGACCTTGCGGAAATCTGTCTAAAACAAATACACCTTCTGCATTCGTAACAGTTCCAATAGATGTATTACTTAAAAAGACATTGGCCAAATGAATGGGTTGTTTAGAATCACTGGCGATGACTTTTCCTCTCAATGCTTGCTGAGCAAAGGAAAGATGAAGACTTGCAATAAGGATGATCAGTGTCAATATGATTCTCATGCCATGATTTGAAGTAACAATTTCAATGAAAAAAGCCATCCGACCAGACGGATGGCTTAAATATTAACCTCTTTTAACATTGATCACAGGCCAAACAATCCAATATTGAGGAGTTGTAATGTTTTTGTTTTATGCTCACTAGGAACCAGTAAAGAGACATTATGCGTACTTCCTCCATAACTCACCATCGTAACCGGTATTTCCTGAATTGCATTAAATAGTTTTTGTAATACAGCATCCGTTTGAGCTATTTCATTTCCTACAATAGAAACAATGGTTTGATCTTTCTCTACTTCTACTGTTCCGAATGGCTCTAGTTCTTTTACGATACTACTGAGTGCCGTATCCGTATCAATGGTAACAGATACCGCTACCTCAGAAGTAGTGATCATATCAATAGAAGTACGGTATTTCTCAAATACTTCAAACACTTTTCTTAAAAATCCATAAGCCAACAGCATTCGACTGCTCTTGATCTTGATGGCGATGATCCCATCTTTTGCTGCTACTGCTTTCACACCTACACTACCTGCTTCTTTGGTGATGACGGTTCCGGGAGCATCCGGCTGCATGGTATTCAACAATTTCACAGGAACATTCTCTTGCTGTGCCGGCCAGATACAAGTAGGGTGTAAAATTTTTGCACCGAAATATGCCAACTCCGCTGCTTCATCAAAACTTAATTGTTCAATGGCTATCGTTTTATTAACGATACGCGGGTCATTGTTATGCATACCATCAATATCAGTCCAGATTTCACATACACTGGCATGAATAGCCGCAGCTACAAGAGAAGCGGTATAATCACTACCACCTCTTTTCAGATTATCGACCTCCCCTTTTGAGTTGCGACAGATATAGCCTTGGGTAATGAATAATTTTTTGTCTTTATGAAGTTGTAGTTGCTGACTCAATTTAACTTTGATACTCCCCAACTGTGGCTCTTCATTGGCATCAATGGTCATGAATTCAAGAGCGGGTAACAACATATGATCGATTCCTTGTTCCTCAAGGTAGCAACTGAATAATTTGGTACTCATCAATTCACCCTGTGCCAGAATATCTTTATTCAGCGCTTCACTAAAAGAAATACGCAAAATGATATTAAGGAATTCAAAATGTTCGGCAATGACTGCATTGGCTTTAGCGCGAACAGTATCTGTTTTTAGGAGATCCAGCACAAACTGTCGATAATGTGCTTCTAATTGATCGATTTTTTGTTTAGCTGCCTGTCTATCACCCTGAGATAAACTGTTACTGATTTCCACTAAAGCATTGGTAGTTCCACTAAGTGCACTGAGCACTACTATTTTCGGTGTCGCATCTTTGGTAATTAATTGTGATACCTGATGCATACGTTCCGGCTTACCTACGCTGGTACCGCCGAACTTCATTACTTTCATAAGATTCCCCCTCCCCCGTTTTTTATTGGTTAATGAGGTGCAAAGGTAAATTATTGAGACGTTAAGTTCTCAGGGATTTTAAAGAACAGTTGTTAGCTAGATCAGCGGGTTAGGCCATCCATTCGATACCGAATTTTTCTCCCACTGCTTTCAAATCCTCTACTACACTCGCCACAATGGGTACTCCCTTTTCCATGCGCTCTTTTTCATATTCCCTTTCCGGATCTCCGGGTATCAACACACGGTCTTGTCCGGGCGCAGGCTTTGCATTACGAAAACGAGTGATCCAATTATCCATATGCGTTGTAAACTCCTCTGCTGGACGAAAAGCGTCTACGCGCATCGCGCCAAAAAAATGTCCGAGACCTTTCCCCGGCATATTTTCGGGCATGGGCACATATGCAGGAAAAGGTGGGGCCCAAGGACCATAGCTTCCTCCACTGAGTACTGCGGAAAAAATATCAACGATGGCACCTAATGCATAGCCTTTATGACTTCCATGCTCGCGATCGCTACCCAATGGAAGTAGGGCACCTTCTTTCTTTAAAATATTGGCATCAGTAGATGCTTGACCTTCTTTATCCTGTACCCAACCCAACGGTGCTTCTGCATTTTTTCTTTGCAGTATTTCCAATTTGCCGTTTGCGGCTGTGGTAGTGGCCATGTCTGCTACAAAAGGAGGTTGTTCTCCTGCAGGAATAGCTACTGCGATAGGGTTGGTACCCAACATTCTTTCAATGGAAAAAGTAGGGGCTACCAAGGCACTTGCATTGGTCATGGCCATTCCAATCATTTGATGCCCCAATGCCATCATCGCATGATAACCTGCAATACCGAAGTGATTGGTATTGCGAACACTTACCCATCCAGTACCTACTTGTTTGGCTTTTTCAATAGCGATCTGCATTGCAAAAGGAGCTACTACCAGACCTAAACCGGCATCCCCATCTACTACAGCAGTTGACGGTGTTTCATGAACCACTTGAATATTTGGGGTTGCATTGATCCTGTTCACTTCCCACAATCGAACATAGCCACTGAGTCGGGCTACACCATGACTATCAATACCGCGCAGGTCTGCGGATACCAAAACAGTGGCTGCAGTAGTGGCATCCATATCAGAACAGCCCATTTTGATGAATACTGCTTTGGTAAATGCATACAACGATTCATAAGTATATACCTGATCCATGGCTGCAAGTTACGAATGGAGAAGCAGTGGAAAGAAATGAAACGAAAATATTACTCCTGATGCGCGCTATAGATTCCATTCTTAATAGCATAGATAGCAATACCTGCGGTAGTTTTTACATCCATTTTTTCCAAGATCTTTACTCGGTGGCCTTCCACGGTACGAGAACTCATGAAGAGTAATTCTCCGATTTCTTTGCTGGTTTTTTCTTCACAAATGAGTCGGATGATTTCTTTCTCTTTATCAGAGAAAAGTTTGGAAGTATCTGTTTTATAAGGATTGAATTCACTTCGGGCAATGAGCTTTACTAGACGGCCTGATGTTGTTTTACAGTAGTAGGGACTTCCTGTGTATACCATTCTGATGGCATCTATAATTTCTCCCCGATCTGCATTTTTAATGATATAGCCCATCGCACCGGCTTCCAAAGCATCGATGACCATTGCATCGCTATCAAAAGAAGACAGTGCAATGGCTTTGATAGCAGGATATAATTCTTTGATTCTTTTGATGGCTTCAATACCATCCATTTGAGGCATCTTCAAATCTGTTAAAACAATATCCGGCTGGAGCTCTTTTGCCATTTGTATCAATTGTTTTCCATTGGCGGCATCTCCCACTAACTCGATCGCAGGCTCCTTCAACAGTAATAATGAGAGCCCATCTCTGAAAATATCATGATCGTCTGCTATCAAAACACGAATACGAGGCAGTTGTTCCATATCTATAAAGGTATTCTGAAATGATATTCTGTTCCACTTCCGGGAATTGTTTCAAGATATACTTTCCCTTTTAATATTCCAGCTCGGCGAAGGATATTTTGTAATCCTAAACCTTTTCCCTGATCCATCACTTTTTCTTTGTCAAATCCACAGCCATTATCCTTTATCAGGATATTCAATTCATTTTTCTCCTCATACAAATGAATCCTAATTTCAGAAGCATTCGCGTGTTTTATTGTATTATTCAGCACTTCCTGGAATAATCGGAAAATATGGATTTCTTTCTCTTTGGTGATCGCTAAATCTTTGAGTGAATTATTGAACTCTATAGATAATTCATTGCCCTCGGCCAACAACTCAGTTATTTCAGTAATAGCCGTAACTAAACCTTTCTTCTGCAAAGTATAAGGCATGATATTGTTGGATATCTCTCTGAGTCTCTTGGCTGTATGATCAATATGGGTAGATGTTTTACCCAATATCATCAAATCATTTTTATCTTTTGTATCCAATAAATGGAGATTCATTTTGATGACAGATAATAGCGGACCCAGATCATCATGAAGATCAGAAGCGATACGCCCTCTTTCGGCTTCAAGCAATTCAACTTCCATTCGTAATCGGTCCTCGTATTGCCTTGACCTTTTTTTATGTTGTCGAATAACGGTCACAAGAAAAAAGGCGAGAATCGTACCAATTATCAGGGTGGTAATCAGTATCGTAAGGTAAATTCTTGCTTCGCTGGAATACATAGTACTGCTAATGTATATACCAAATGTGCTAAAAAATTCACAATAACCATGATATAATATACTCCTCTAAAGAAATCATTACTGAATTCCTGTTGAAAAAGGAATAAACTCTCAATAAAAATACGATAACTATAATAAACAATTGAAGTGACACAGATCAAAAAAACGGCATTTTTCCAGAGCGTAATATCATCCTGAAAAATCACTTTGTTGAGTTGATTGATAGAACAAAGAATAAGTACTGCAGAATAATAAATCCTATAATAAGAATTTATTTGAAAGATACTGTTCAGGATCAGATTATCAAATATCCAGATCACTACACCGGCTAGAAATAGTCCAATGAAAAAAATCTTATTGTTTCGGGAACTCCAATTATAAAAGAGCCATAAAAAAATGGGAAATTCAATTAAAACATAGCAATTGCTGATGAGTGGACTTTTATAGCCTAAGTGAATAATAGTCTTAATCAATAATTCAAATACAAATGCCACAATCATATAGACGTAAAACGGTCTATAATAGACCCCCATCCTTTTTTTGCGGATGATGGCATATATTACCCCTAAGGCCATCACAATTACTAAACCGTACGATATTATTTGTCTGATCTGGTCTGCCATTCAAATTAACCGTTCAATGGTGAAGACATAGGAGGACAAAACGGTGGGCAGCGGGCACCCTCCTCTAAAATAAGATCGGATGTTTGAATCATGTCTGCCCCTTGTTCATCAACGCCCACTAATATCGTATGGATCGTATCATCTGTTTGTTTACCATAATAAACTCTAAGAGATACACATCCGGGTTGACTTAATAAGGCTGAGACTGCTTCTTTATGAAATGTTTCTGAGTTCACCATACCTGCGGGAACATCTGCTTGGTATCGAGCAGTCATATCAATAGCTTCCTGTAAGGAAATTAAGTGTTGCATTTTCTCTAATTACTATGATTTGTAAATATATGGGAAGAGTAGATAAAACAGGAGCGGGCTGATCCCCCCATGAACCGACCCGCTCTTGAAATGCCCGGTTTGATGTCATAAACAGTTAGCCGGTATTTCAATAATATCCTGTTAGTTGATGAGTATTCTTCTGATGTCCTGGAAGAAATAGAAGCACTCTTTCAATACAATATTATTCCATAGTTAAAAAATAGCACTACGTAGAACTACGCAAAATGAGCGTATCTCTACGTTTTTTTGCATGATAACTACCAAATAATCAATAAATTAAATTAATTGAACATATAAATTGGGTGCCTCAGAAGTGAAATAAGCAACTTGAGATTGGGTTGGTCGCGTATGGTTCATGGCTTATGGTCCGTAGTCGATGATAAAACAAAGAGGCTGCATCCGATTTTTGATACAACCTCTTGATAAATTATGTGACTTGGTTTGATTAGAACGGCAAATCATCCATGGGCTCTGTTAATTCATTGGGTGAGGATACGACCGGTTGACCTCCATAGGCAGGTGTTTGTGGTGTATAACCACTGTTACCGGAGGCGGGGTTGCCACTAGCTCCTTCACCCCCTTTGGTTCCTATCAATTGAATACTCAACACCCGCAAAGTAAGAGAAGCTCCGTTTCTACCATCTTGAGTAGTATAGGTTCTCACATCCGGATTACCCTCTACATACACTTGCGTTCCTTTTTTCAGGTATGGAACTACACCTGTGCGGTCTGTCCAATAAGAACAATCCACCCATACGGTGCGGTCTTTTTGTACACCCTGAGCATCTTTATATTTTTCAGTATGTGCTACCGTAAAATTGATCACATTCTTTCCGTTCACATTGTTCAAAATGGCATCTTTTCCCAGATTGCCGATCACCAATAATTTTATCATAGCTTAATAGTTTCGGTAAATATCGGCAAAATGACTAATCGTGGATACCGTATTTACCGCAAATTTTCAACGTTGTTTAATCAGGTAAGGAATTTGGTTTAACAAGCTTTCCAATTATCAATACCTGATGATAAATTGTTTACCATATGCAGGGATTACAATTAACCATTCCAACCTTACAAGATCACGGCCCTATCGTTGAAGCTGAAATTCATACGGATGAAGAAACTTTTTTGAATGTCAAAAACTTCAATGGATTCCATACTTATATCACCACCCGCTTATTGATAGATACCGGTTCGAATATTTCCGGACTAGACAAATCCATCATCGAACGCCTACAATTGAATCGATATCGTGATGATGCTACAGTTGATGGTGCAGGAGGACGATATGAACTCAAACTATTTCGTGCGATCCTTTACCTACCCATTTTCAGGGAAAAAGCCTTACCGATTGATCTGGTAGAAGGCGATTACAGCAATGCCCCCTATGACGGTATTATCGGCAGAGATGTGCTTCGGTATTGCAGTTTTGTGTATGACGGGTGGAGCGACACTTTTAAGTTAATGGCGGTAGACCTGTGATTTTTCGTTATTCGAAACCCCGTTTGGCACTGAAAAGCCGCTACACACCCCTGAATTCCGGCGCTTACTGTATTTTTGCAGACTAATTCAAATTACATGAGCCGTAAAGGAAAAGTGTTGGTGGCGATGAGTGGCGGTATAGATAGTACCGTTACGGCACTCATGCTCCATAATGAAGGATATGAAGTGGTAGGTATTACCATGAAAACATGGGATTATGCCAGCAGTGGCACCAGCTCTAAAGAAACAGGTTGCTGCAATATTGATTCTTTCAACGATGCCCGTCAGGCAGCAGTACATCATGGATTCCCCCATTTCATTCTTGATATCCGTGAAGAGTTTGGAGATTTTGTGATTGAAAATTTTGTGGAGGAATATCTTGCAGGACGTACACCCAATCCATGTGTCATGTGCAATACGCATATTAAATGGCGCGCCTTACTCAAAAGAGCCAATGCTTTGAATTGTGATTTTATCGCAACAGGGCATTATGCAGAAATCAGACAACATACCAACGACCGCTATGTGATCAGCAAAGGCTTGGACGCTACCAAGGACCAGAGTTATGTATTGTGGGGACTGGATCAGGAACTGCTCAGTAGAACCATCATGCCTTTAGGTAAATACCACAAAAAAGATATTCGCCAAATGGCCATGGATCTGGGCTATCCCGAACTCGCTAAAAAAAGCGAGAGCTATGAAATATGTTTTGTTCCCGATAACGATTATCGTGGTTTCTTAAAAAGAAATGTAGATGGACTGGAAGAAAAAGTGAACGGCGGATGGTTTATAGATAAAAACGGGAAAAAATTGGGGCAGCATAAAGGCTATCCTTTTTATACCATTGGTCAACGAAAAGGTCTAGATATTGCTTTGGGGAAACCTGCATATGTAACGGCTATCGATCCTGATACAAATACAGTTGTACTAGGCGATGAAGAAGACTTGGAACAAAATGATATGTTGGTCACCAAAATGAATTGGATCAAATACGATGGTATCTCTGATGGAATGGAAGTAATGGCGAAAATCCGTTACAAAGATCAGGGTGCACTTGCCAACTTATACAACCATGAAAATGGAATTCGCGTTCGCTTTTACGAAAATGTAAAAAGCATTGCTCCCGGACAAAGTGCCGTATTCTATGAAGGGAATGATGTGATTGGTGGTGGGATTATTCAGCGGGGTGATTTGATTGCACTTTAATGCTTTCTTCTTAACAAAGCTGCAAACATCGTATCCGATTTTTGATGATACCCTGTCATCAGTTGCTGCACAACCAATTCAAGCGAATGATTCTGTTCTAGTAATTGTTTTACGATCTCTTCATTTTCTCTTCTGAACAAAGAACAGGTGATATACAACAGATATCCGCCGGGTTGTATTGTTGTTGCCACATTCTGCGTGATCTTTCTTTGCAGTGCTGTGTACAATGTTATTTTATCGGTACTGAAAAAAGCAAGTTGCTCCGGTGTTCTTGACCATGTACCACTGCCGGTACAGGGTGCATCACAAATGACTAGATCATAAGGTTCACCGGTATAAGTAAAAGTGGAGACTGATAAATCTGCAATAAAAGCATCATACTGATCAATACCTGCTCTTTCAAATCGTTGCTTCAGATTGTGGAGAATAGAAATCCTGGCATCTGATACAGTTAGTGACACATCTCGCAAGTGATCATACACTAAAATAGATTTACCCCCACTGGCAGCACAACAATCCCAAACCCGAACAGGTGATGGTAGCTGTGCCGGTAATAATAATTTTACTCTTTGGGAATTCAAATCCTGTATCACTACTTCCTTATCGATCTCAAGAATGGTATCCAGTTTTGTTCCATTGGATAATGCCAGTGTAGCATCAGATAATTCCTGAAAAGGAATGGCTGCATCACTCAGTTTTGTTCGGACAACAGTTTCAAATCCGGGTCTCACACGAATAAAAAGATCAGGTTGTGTAAACTCACCAATGCTTAATTCAGGAAGTTCTACTCCTTCACTCATTTCCTCTTTCCATGGATAAATATGCTGGATGCTAAAAACAGGATAGAGTTGTTCAATAAAACCGACTCTTTGCTCTAAATCTGCATTCCAATTTTTTATCCATTCAGGTTTATACAAGCCGGACCAATACCCGGGTGTTTTTTCTGCAAAGAATAGGGCGATTTTCAATCGCTCTTTTATCGTTAACTCTTTTAGTGCATGTCCGAGCCGATAGTAACTATAACAAAGGTGAGTGATGTATTTTCTATCCTTAGCCCCATGTTTTTTTTCTTGGGCAAAATATGCTTTCAGATAATGTACCAAAGGCTGCGATCCATTATACCCTTGAATTAGGGACACGGCAGTATTGAAGTATGACTGGAATCGCATCATAGGGTATGAGGTTACATCAGCGCACCTGGAAACATACCTCGTTTCAAGCGAGCTCTGTTTCCAGATGTGCCTTAATGAATTTACATTAAATTTTCGAAAACTATACTTCCAGTAATGTTTTCACCGGGTCTTTCCCGAAGAGCAACAATTCAGGATTTTCAAGCAGTTCCTTTACTCGTACAAGGAAGCTAACGCTTTCACGTCCGTCAATGATGCGGTGATCATAACTCAGGGCTAAATACATCATCGGACGAACCACCACTTGTCCGTTTATAGCCATTGGTCTTTCCTGGATTTTGTGCATTCCAAGAATTGCACTTTGTGGGATATTGATGATAGGAGTACTCATTAAACTGCCAAATACACCTCCATTGGTGATGGTAAATGTTCCTCCTTGTAATTCTTCGGCTGTTAGTTTGCTGTCGCGGGCCTTACCTGCTAATTCCACTACTTTCTTTTCGATATCAGCCATGCTTAGACTTTCTACATTACGCATAACAGGTACTGTTAATCCACGTGGAGTACTAACAGCGATACTGATATCCGCATAATCATGGTATACCAATTGGTCTCCATCAATGTACGCATTTACAGATGGCCATTCACCTAATGCAATAGCACAAGCTTTTGCAAAGAAGCTCATGAAACCGAGGTTCACACCATGCAGTTCTTTAAACTTGTCTTTGTATTGTTTACGCACGTCCATGATGCGTGTCATATCCACTTCATTAAAAGTGGTGAGCATCGCTGTTGTATTCTTGGCCTCCACCAAACGTTTGCTGATGGTTTTACGAAGATTGCTCATCTTCTCCTGACGTATATTTCTGCTGTATAACTCTCCGCCCGAAAATGCTTTTTTACCCGGATTGGCCAAAGCTTCCAATACATCGTGCTTTACAATCTTTCCTCCGGCACCCGTTGGTTTGATATTAGAAGGATCTACTTTTTTATCAGCGATAATAGCTGAAGCAACAGGTGTTGCTTTGATATCATTAGACACAGCTGTTACTGGCGCTTCATTTTTCACAGGCACTGCTGTTGCCGCTTCTTTGGGTGCAGGAGCAGCGGCGCCTTCCGGCTTAGCTACAGTTTCATCAATTTTTGCCAGCACATCTCCGATATTGAGTGTATCGCCTTCTTTACCCACAGTGGTAAGTATACCTGCTTGTTCCGCATTTACTTCAAAAGTGGCTTTCTCACTTTCCAATTCAGCGATCACTTCATCACGCTCAACCCACTCGCCGTCTTTTTTAGTCCACTTTAACAAGGTTACTTCGTTAATGGACTCTCCTACTGTTGGTACTTTTATCTCAATCATCGGGGATATCTGTTTATTACTTTATAATGATAAGGTTATAATTCAATGTTTAAATATCAAATGCTGTATTGATGATCTCTGCCTGCTCTGCTGCATGCACTTTTGCATAACCTGTAGCAGTTGCAGCACTTGCATTACGGCTGATCACTCCAAAATTGATATTTTTTAAATTCATTTGAAGGAATGATGCCGCTCCCATATTCAATGGCTCTTCCTGAACCCAGAACCAGGTAGCTTTATTATACTTCTTGTGCAATGCTTCCAATTGCTTTTGTGGTAATGGATACAATTGCTCCAAACGAACGATCGCAATATCTTTTCTGTTTTCTTTTTGCTGTTTATCAGACATCTCAAAGAAAAGTTTTCCGGTACACAACAACACTTTTTTCACTTGCGTTGGATTTTCAATGAATACATCATCAATGACTTCCTTGAAACCACCTTCCGATAACTCAGTAATACTGCTATAAGTAGCAGGATTTCTGAGATTAGCTTTTGGTGAAAAATTGATCATCGGCTTACGGAAATTCCAAGCCAGTTGTCTACGAAATGCATGGAATAGGTTTGATGCAGTTGTGATATTGGTAATGACCATATTCAATTCCGCACACATTTGCAGAAAACGTTCCAGTCTTGCACTACTATGTTCAGGACCCTGTCCTTCATAACCGTGTGGCAATAACATTACTACTCCATTTTGGCGCTGCCATTTTTGTTCACCTGCAGCAATAAACTGATCGATCATGGTTTGTGCGCCATTACAGAAATCTCCAAACTGCGCTTCCCAAATCACCAATGCATTAGGGTTCGCCATGGCATAACCATATTCAAAACCTAAAACACCATATTCACTCAACAATGAATTATAGATACGGAATGACTCCTGGTTTTCAGTAAAGTGATTCAAACGATTGTAACCTTTATTGGTATTCTCATCACGCAGAATCGCATGTCGATGACTGAATGTTCCTCTTTGAACATCCTGTCCACTCATACGTACAATATTTCCCTCCATTAAAATAGAGCCGTAGGCTAACAATTCTGCTGTAGCCCAGTCTATTTTCTGTTCTGTCTCCAGCAATTTTGTTTTATCCTGCAACAACTTCTCAACTTTCTTCAATGGTTTGAATTCAGCAGGCCAGCTCATCAATTTGCCAAACATTTGCTGGATCTGTTCTTGGGGAACGGCTGTAACAGGCGACTGATCAAAATCCTCTTCAGTGGCTTTGCGCATACTTTTCCAAACCAATTCAGGGGTTTGGTATTTGTAAGGGAGCGGATTTTGTTTCACTTCATCCAAACGCTCCTGTAAATCTGCCCAGAATTTTTTCTCCATTTCTTTGGCCAATTGTTGTGCGTCGGGTTCTCCGTTCTGTATCAAGTATTGCGTATAGATCTCACGTGGATTCTGATGTTTATCAATCAGCGCATACAACTGTGGTTGGGTATATTTAGGATCATCTCCTTCATTGTGTCCATGTTTGCGGTAACAAACCATGTCAATGAAAATATCCGAGTTGAACTCCTGACGATAACGAGTTGCGATCTCCGCACATTTTACTACAGATTCTGCATCATCTCCATTTACATGCAATACAGGCGCCTGTACCATTGATGCAATCGATGTACAATAATCAGCACTTCTTGCATCATCGAAGTCTGTCGTAAATCCGATCTGGTTATTGATGACATAGTGAATGGTTCCACCTGTATAATAACCACGCAGGTTGCTCATCTGTAACACTTCATACACAATACCTTGTCCGGCAACAGATGCATCACCATGAATGAGTATGGGAAGTATTTTATCAAAATCACTATTGTATAATACATCTGCCTTTGCTCTGGCAAAACCTACTACCACCGGATCTACTGCTTCCAAATGGGAAGGATTCGGCATGAGTTTTAAATGAATGGTTTTTTGATCAGGCGTCTGAATTTCACTTCCATAACCCATGTGATATTTCACGTCTCCACTGCCCATGGTTTGATCCATCACAGCAGTTCCTTCAAACTCACTAAATATTTGTTCATAGGTTTTACCCATGATGTTTGCCAATACATTCAAACGTCCGCGATGCGCCATCCCGATCACTACTTCCTGCACTTCATGATTGGCTGCTACATTGATGATGGCATCCAACGCTGCAATAGTCGTTTCGCCCCCTTCTAATGAAAACCGTTTTTGTCCGATATACTTTGTGTGCAAGAATTTTTCAAACATCACCCCTTGGTTCAGTTTTTCAAGCACACGCTTTTTCTTATCGAGTGAAAGTGGTTGAACAAACTGCTGCTCCATTTCGCGGGTCAGCCAATCAATTTTTTTCTGATCACTGATATACTTGAATTCAATTCCTACATTCGAAGCATAACAGTTATTGAGGTGCTGTAAAATATTTTTCAATGTAGTAGCTCCCAATCCAATCAGATTACCTGCCTGATAAGTAGTATTCAGATCTGTTTCGGAAAGACCAAAAAATGAAAGATCAAGATTAGCCCCTCTGTCTTTACGCTGACGAATGGGATTGGTTTTAGCAATCAGATGACCTTTATTACGATATCCGAGGATCAATCGGTACACTTTGATCTCCTTCATCCAGTCAATGTTCTCCGCAGCTGTGATTTGACCATTGCTACTCACAACAGTACCTGAAGCATTAGACACGGCAAAATCAAAACCTTCGAAAAACTTTTTTAAGTCCGGATCAACAGACTCAGGATTCTGAACAAATTCCTGATAAAGACTCTCGATGTATGCAGGATGGGAGTTTGTAATATACGAAAAATCCTTCATGTGTAAAGATTATACAACTGGTTTGATAAACAGGTTGGCAAATATCGGTCATTGAAGGCAGAAAAAATGTCTAAATTTTGACGAAAATCAATTGAGCACTTCGGCTCAAGAATCAAGGTGCAAGTGAACAAGTTACAGGGTGTACGGGGCTCAAAATGAGGCTTCTTGGAGTTTTTTTGATAAAAATTTCCTCTTTTGGTTTCAAGTCCTTACCTTTGCCGTCCTGAAAAAAAAGAACAATGGCAAATCATTCAGCTACTAAGAAAGATGTGAGACAAGCTGCTAAGCGTCGCGATCGTAACCGTTATTATGGTAAAACTACCCGTAACGCCATCCGTGACCTGAAAGCCGGTACTGACGTAAAAGCGTATACCGAAGAGCTGCCTAACGTTATTTCTATGATCGATAAGTTAGCAAAACGTGGTATCATCCACAAAAACAAAGCTGCTAACCTGAAGAGCAAATTAGCAAAGAAAGCAAACGTAACTGCTTAATTATTAAGCTTTTCGTTAGAAAATAGTAAACCAGCCCCATGGCTGGTTTTTTTATGGGGTAGCTTTTGGTAGAGTAACAGTAAACCTGTTTACCTGATTGGGCATGGGTGTATACGTCAAACTGCCTTTATGCATATTCAGGATGCGATGCACAATAGTTAATCCCAATCCCACACCGGAAGCTTTTTGACGGGCTTGTTGCCCCCTGAAAAAAGGAATCATTATCTTTTCTCGCTCTTCTTCACTGAGGTGCTCTCCCCTTGTCTCCACATGCACCAAGATGTCGTTTTCAACAAATTCGAGTATGATCTCTACTTTTTTATTCATAGAATAGAGATAGCCATTCCGAATGAGGTTACTGAACATCGATTTTAACAAGGCTTCATTACCTCGAACATTCAGGTCGTTATCTGATGAAGGTGTATTCTTAAAAACCAATGATATACCGATATCTGGGAACATTTTCACGCTGATACTGATCTTATCATACAATATCTCATCTACCCTGCAAACGGGCCATGCTTTATCAAAACTTTGTTGTTCAAATTGAGAGATCAATAAGAGTGAATTGGTGAGTTCAATCATACGTTCCTGATCCTGTTTCAAGGAAGCGAGAACAGTTCTGTATTCTTCTTCATTCAATTGATTTTTTAAAGCCGATTCGGTATGAGATAACATGGTTGCTAACGGTGTCCTCAATTCATGTGAAGCATGATGAACAAAACTTCGTTGAAACTCAAATGTTTTTTCAAGTCTTGCAAGCATCGCATTGAATTTTCCAGCAATCAAATTCACTTCTGCGATTTGAGCATTTTCAGGAATTCTTTTCTTCAAGTCACTACCTGTAATATCACCCATTTGCTTACCTAGTTCAAGAAGTGGTGCGGTAAAAGATTTACTCAACCAATAAGAAAGAACAGTCGTTACCAATAATGCCAATGTAAATCCTAAAGCCAAAATCCAAATTAATCTGGATAACTGTTGTTGTCCCACCAGATCAATACCTGAAATCAAAACATTCACTTTATCGGATGGGAAATATACATTACCATAAAATCTATCCCCTACCATCTGTTCAAGTTCCTTGTTAGATTTAAGGTCATTGATCATTTTTTGATAGAGACCTAACTGTAGGGTAGCCGGATAAGTAAATATGACTTTTTGCACTGAATCCAATATCACTATTTCTTCTCCGGCAAGAATATTCTCTTGGATCTCATCAAAAAAAACCAGTTCTACCGGTGATTGATATCGGATTTGTTTTTGATAAAAACCATAGAACTCCTCTCCTTCATGATGCAATCTCTTGGTGAATTCTTCTTGACGGAAGTTGGCATACAAAAAATAAATACTAGTAAAACAACTCAGCAAGATGAATGCCACTACAGCTGTAAAACGAAGGGCAAAACGGAGTTTGAAACTCATCTTGGTATTTATTTGATGTAATAACCGAATCCGGGTTTGGTATGGATCAGTTTATGCTCAAAAGGCTTATCAATTTTATTCCGAAGAAAACTGATATACACTTCAATGGTATTGGTACCTGTATCAAATGTGAGGTCCCATACTTTTTCTAGAATTTCCTGCTTTGAAATCACCCTCTCACGATTTCGTGCCAATAAAGTAAGTAATGTAAACTCTTTGGCCGTAAGATTAATATTCATACCTGCCCTAACTACAGACTTATTTTTCATATCGATTGTAAGATCATCGACAATAATTTTTTCATCTTCTTGTCCCTTATCCGTTCTTTTAAGCAGGGCTTTAACGCGAACGAATAACTCTTCAAAATGGAAAGGTTTTACGAGATAATCATCCGCACCTAGGTCAAATGCTTCTACTTTGTCCTGTATCTGACCAATGGCAGTCAACATAATAATAGGAATCGTTTTATTAACCGCCCTGAATTCTTTGCAGAGCTCGAGCCCGCTTTTATACGGAAGATTTACATCGAGTAAAACAATTGAATATAATTTATTTTGAAATACCTCTTCTGCTTCTTTTCCATCAATGGCCAGATCTACCAAGTATCCCTGACGCCTGAGTTCATCCCTAATAATTGAACCAAGTTTGGCTTCATCTTCAACCAGTAGAATACTATGCGGGTTTTCCATTACTTTGAATAAATTTTCAAATTGAAAATAATGAAAAAATTACTGCTTCTCCTACAACTATTTATGTTTCAACAATTATTTGCACAGAAATGGCAAACAGTTTTTGAACAATCAGCAGGTAAAAAGACCATTACCTATGAAGAATGTATCCGCTACTATAACGCATTGGATACTGCTTTTCCTACCATCCGGATTAAAGAATTTGGACTTACAGACGCTGGATATCCCTTGCATCTGGTACTATTCAGCAATGATAAAAACCATGACCCATCCATTTGGCATAAAAAAAATAAACTGGTGATCATGATCAACAACGGCATTCATCCCGGAGAACCGGATGGTATTGATGCAAGTATGATGTTTTTAAGAGACTTGGTCACGGGTAAAATCAAAGCTCCTGATAATGTAGTATTAGGAATCATTCCTGTTTATAATATTGGTGGAAGTTTAAACAGAAATTCCTTTTCTAGGGTCAATCAAAATGGACCCGAGAGCTACGGTTTTCGAGGCAATGCACAGAACCTTGATCTGAATCGTGATTTTATTAAAAACGATAGTCGCAATGCCAAAGCGTTTGCAAAGATTTTTCATTACTTGAATCCGGATATATTGGTAGACAACCATGTGAGCGATGGTGCCGATTACCAACACACCATGACATTACTGACATCTCAACACAATAAGTTAGGTCCAATTATGGGTGCATACCTTCATGATATTTTTGAGCCTTCCCTGTATAAAGGAATGGAACAAAAAAACTGGAATTTGATTCCGTATGTAAGTTTTGAAGGAGGAAATCCGGAAAGAAACTGGACTGCTTTTTATGATGCACCTAGGTATAGCAGCGGTTATGCTGCTTTGTTTCAGACAATGGCCTTTATGCCTGAGACACATATGCTGAAACCTTATGACCAGCGCGTGAAAAGTACGTATGATTTGATGCAAACATTTCTGGAAGAAGGATCCAAACAAGCTGTGGCTATTAAAGCAACCAGAAAAAAAGCCATTGATGCTGTAAAACAGCAACAGCAATTTCCGCAAACCTATCGAGTAGATACCACTCGATTCGATCAAATCAAATTCATGGGATATACTTCTGCTCAAAAGATCAGTGAAGTAACCGGCATGAACAGGATGTATTATGACCGATCAAAACCCTATACGAAGGATATCAAGTACTATAATTATTTTACAGGTGAACAGTTGGTGAGTAAACCTAAAGCCTATATCATTCCACAAGGATGGCATGAAGTAATTGACAGATTAGCCATCAACAACGTAGAAATGCAAAGGCTGAAGAAAGATACGGTGATTGAAGTAGAAGTATGCAGAATCACGGATTATAGAACAGCTACCAGACCATTTGAAAAACATTATCGTCAGTCAGGCATCCGGGTATCGCAACAAAAAGAAAATATTCGTTTTCTAAAAGGAGATTATATCATTTATACCGGACAAGCTGCTGACCGACTCCTGATTGAAACCTTAGAAATTGGAACCGATGACAGCTATTTCTCCTGGAATTTTTTTGATGCCATCCTCCAGCAAAAAGAAGGCTATAGTAATTATAGATGGGAAGATGTTGCCGCTACGTATTTACAAGCACACCCTGAGCTCAGAGCCGAACTTGATGCCAAAAAGAAAGCAGATGAAAAGTTTGCTGCATCCGCCAATGCACAACTAGATTTTGTATATAAGAAATCACCTTACTATGAGCCTGCACATATGAGGTATCCGGTGTTTAGGTTGGAGTAGACCATAGTCGATAGACCATGGTCCATGGACTATCGACTATGGTCTATCGACTACTGCTCGTATCCCTTCAACTTCTTCGCAATAAAAACAGAAAAAAGTACAATCACTATACTGAGATAGCCTACCCAAGAGTAATGAACAATGGTATGGTCTGGTTTGCTGATGACGATCATTCCTGCAATGAGTGATGCAATTCCCGAGAATAATTGTTGAATAGATCCATTAAAGCTCATGAAACTACCTCTTTGCTCTGCCGGCACCACATTACTGATAATAGCTTGGGCTGGAATACCTCTACCGGTACTTAATACAAACCAGATTCCAGTTACTATCAACACATAGTAATACTTGATGGCTGGCATATTAGTAATCAGGAATATGGGAATAAGCGATACCAATGCAAAGAACATGAAAGTATTATGTTTTCCATACTTATCAGCCATCTTACCTATCAACGGAGAAGTAATGAAAGTAGCGATACCGCCTACCATGTAAATCATATTACGCTGTGTATCTGTAAATCCTACATTGAATTCCATATAGGGATTCAAAAAAGGAATGATTAGAAAATGACCCAGCATCAATGCAGCGGATAAACCCAGTGCAACCAACTGCATTCGACTGGTCATCACATTTTTTAGCATGACGATGGGCTTTATCCTTTGTCCATGAATATGGGAAGACATAGAAGGCAGGTAACGCATCAACAGTACTGTAATAATGATACCCAAACCTCCAATGGATAAGAAGGGTGAATGCCATCCTAACCATCCGGCCAAATACAAAGCAGAAGGAACACCTACAATGGAAGCCAAAGAAAAAGCCGAGAATAAAATACCCATAGCTTGTCCCCTTTTTTCGTAAGGAAAACTATCAGCTACGATACTCAATACCTGTGCACCGATCAATCCACCAAATAAACCGGCAGTAATTCTTGCAAGTAACAACAACAGATAAGAAGGAGCAATACCACAGCAAAGCGTACCGATTGTAAATCCTATATATCCAAAAAGCAATACTTTTTTTCTATCGTAGCCATCTACATAAAAAGCAGCAGCAAAGCCTGATACAGCCGCACTGATACTATAAGAAGCTACAATCACGCTGAATTGTCCGGGTGTGATGTTAAAATAAGGCATCAAGAAATTGCCCAAAGGCATCATCACCATGAAATCAAGAATATGTGTAAAGTTGACGCTTGCCAGTAAGATCAATAAAATCCTTTCTTTCCAGTTCATAATCAGCTTTTAAAAATTCCGGGGATAAGGTTAATAACCTTGCATAAAAAAGGTAACCCGATTGAGTTACCTTTTTTTATTTATTGCTCTAGCTTTTTCACTTCTCCGCTACCACTTACTTTTTGGGATACCACTGCTTCTCCTTTGTAATAGACAGATCCTATACCACTAATGGATACATCTAATTTAGAATCAGCAAATATTTTAACATCTCCACCACCTGATATCTTTACAGAAGCGTTTTCAGCTTTTAACTCCTCTGCATTACAATCGCCTATACCACTGATTTGAATTTTTGCATCGCGGGTTTCTCCTGAAAGTACAAGCGATCCACTGCCGCTGATCTTGGCATCCAGTTCAGGGGTATTGGTTTCCAAACGCAGATCGCCCACTCCGGAAACACTTACTTTCAATCGATCAGATCCGGTAAATTTATTCATGCCAATAATGCTTCCGGAACCAGATAACTTTAACTGCTCGAGTTTAGGAGTAGTGATATATACTTTCAGCTTTTCACTGGTTATAAAGTTGATATTACCTCTCATTTTCACTACGAGTTCATCTCCCTCCATTTCTGTAATAATGTATTCTTGAAGATTTTCATCTGCTTCTACTTTTACGATTGTTCCCTCTCCTTGGGTGAGTTCAACATCCATAAAACCTTTCAAATGAATTCTCTCAGCGGTAAGTCCTGGTCTTTCTTCAACAGTAACATTTCCATTCCCTTTCACTCGTTTTGATCCGATGAATACACAGGAACCGAGCAGGGAAACAATGGCCACTGTGATGAAAAAAATTCTCATGTTGTTGGTTTAAGACCTCGAAATTATCAAAAAGGCCCCTGAATCCATCACCATTCCTGTGGATTTTATGACCATTTATACGCTCCCAAGACCACCAAATTTCATTTACCTTCGCGCCATGACAGAAAAAATCCTCATTCTTGACTTCGGTAGTCAGTATACCCAACTGATAGCTAGGGCTGTTCGTGAAGCCAATGTGTATTGTGAGATCATCCCTTTTCATAAGCCCTTTCAATATGAAAAAGGATTAAAAGGCATTATTCTCAGTGGTTCTCCTTTCAGCGTCAATGAAGAGAATGCTCCCAATGTTGATATTGCTTCCATGATCAGCCAATTACCCGTACTGGGAGTTTGTTATGGGGCACAACTAACTGCTAAGAATTTTGGAGGACGTGTAGATAAATCAAATAAGAGAGAATATGGTCGCGCAAAGATGGAAGTGCTAAAAGAAGACCAATTATTGATGGGTGTGGCCAACGGATCTCAGGTATGGATGAGCCATAGTGATTCGATTGTTGCGCTACCTGATGGCTTTGAGATCACTGCAATAACAGAAAGTATTCCCGTGGCTGCATTCAAAAAAAATACTACAGACACCTTTCCCTTATACGGCATACAATTTCACCCGGAAGTATACCACTCAACGGAAGGCAAAAAAATCATCCGCAACTTTTTAGTCAACATCTGCGGTTGCACACAAGACTGGACGCCGGCTTCATTTGTTCACGAAACGGTGGAACAACTCAAAGAACAGATTGGAGACCATCATGTGATCATGGCACTGAGTGGTGGTGTAGATAGTACGGTGGCTGCTACTTTGATCAGTAAAGCCATTGGTAATCGATTGCATGGAATATTTGTAGACAATGGTGTATTGAGAAAAGATGAATTCAAACAAGTTTTAGATACTTATAAAACGATTGGGCTGAATGTTACCGGTATAAATGCCAGTCAGCGCTTTTATGATGAATTCAAAGACAAAACCGACCCTGAAGCGAAAAGAAAAGTGATTGGTAGGTTGTTCATTGATGTATTTCAAGAAGAAGCAAAAAAAGTAGCCGGTGTAAAATTCCTTGGACAAGGCACCATTTATCCTGATGTGATTGAAAGTGTAAGTGTACATGGTCCATCACAAACCATTAAATCGCATCACAATGTAGGAGGCTTACCAGATACCATGCATTTGGATTTGGTGGAACCACTGCGTTATCTTTTTAAAGATGAAGTAAGAAAAGTAGGATTGGAATTGGGTATTCCTGCGGATATGATCAATCGTCATCCGTTCCCTGGACCGGGTTTAGCCATCAGAATTTTGGGAGAAGTAACGGCTGAAAAAGTAACTCTACTCCAAGCGGCTGATGATATTTATATCAAGGCTTTGAAATCTCATGGTCTTTATTCTCAAGTTTGGCAGGCCGGAGCCATTTTATTACCTGTTAAAAGTGTAGGCGTAATGGGTGATGAACGTACTTATGAATTTACGGTTGCCCTTAGAGCTGTTACCTCAGTTGATGGTATGACCGCCGACTGGGCTCATTTACCTTATGAGTTCCTGGCACATGTTTCCAATGAGATCATCAATAACGTTAGGGGAATTAACAGAGTGGTCTATGATATCAGCAGCAAACCACCTGCAACCATCGAGTGGGAATAGGCATTATTTTTGAGTAGTTAAGATCACTTATGCATATACTTAGAAAGTTCATACTTGTATTCATCATTCTGATCAGTCACTATTCTGCTTCTGCTCAAGAACAACCAAAAGTTTGGAAAGTAGCGGTATTTGCACCTGTATACCTTGACTCGGCTTATACACAGGATGGCGACTATCGTCTCAGCAACCAAATACTCCCTCGCTATATGATGCCGGGTCTCGATTTTTACAATGGCATCATGTTAGCTGTTGATTCCCTCAATGCAGAAAAATTACCGATTGAAGTAGTTTTCTACGATTCAAAAAGTATAAAAGGCAGTACTCAAAATGCAATTCTTGATTCTACACTTGCAGATGTTTCTTTGATCATTGCCTCTTTCAATAACAGAAATGAGATCAAACCGTTGGCTGACTTTGCATTAGAACATGAAATACCATTGATCTCCGCTACATATCCCAATGACGCAGGGCTTACTGAAAATCCCTATTTCATTCTTATCAATCCAACATTAAGAACACATCTGGAAGGTTTGTATACTTATTTACAAAGAGTCTACCCCACTAGCACTATGACGATGTTCAGAAGAAAAGGTGCGGTAGAAGATATGATTCAGAACAGTTTTGCTGAGATTGCTAAAAGTTCGAAATCGATTCCTTTAAAAATCAAAACTGTTGAACTAACAGATAGCTTTACCACAAGTCAGGTGATTAGCTATTTAGATAGCAGTCGACAAAATATTGTGATCTGTGGCACACTGAATGAAAATTTTGGAATCAATCTTGTAAAATCATTGAGTGAATCCAAAAAATATAGAAGTATCGCCATTGGTATGCCTACATGGGATGCATTGAGGGGTGTTGATAGAAATATAGAAATAGTTTATACCACACCGTATCATTTCATCAGAACAGATAAGATTGGATTGGATATTACCAACACCTATCGAAACAAATTTTCAGGTAGACCTAGTGACATGGTTTTTAAGGGATTTGAAGCCATGTATCGTTTTACTAAACTGTTGATTAAATATGAAGGTTTACTGATGAAAAATCTCTCTGATAAAAGTTTGAAGCTCTTTAATGAGTTTGATCTGCAGCCTGTAAAACCCTATAGCAATAACCCCAATGCTGTAGATTATCTAGAGAATAAAAAACTGTATTTCATCCGAAAAATGGATGGCCAGATTCGTTCAGTCAACTAAATGCCAACAAAATATTGGTCTGTTTGTTAAAGTTGAATGAAGGATTTTAAAGGCAACAAATCTTCCTTACCCTCAAAGATCTGTGTCTCCTGTCAACGACCTTTCTCCTGGCGTAAAAAATGGGAAAAAGTATGGGAGGAAGTTAGGTACTGCTCTGATAGATGCAGAAGAAAGCCACAAGCTTTAAGCAACAGGCTACAAGGAAAGAGTTGAAAGCCACAGATTGCAAGAAGATATTTTTTTGATAAATTTTTTGATAAATATTCAAAGTAAGACTTGTAGCTTGAGGCTTGTGGCTTGAAGCTTACATCTCATCATGGCACTTATTACATTTACAGATCAAGGTCTTTATTGTGAAACAGGACAATTTTATATTGATCCTTGGCGACCTGTTGATCATGCTATTATTACTCACGCACATAGTGATCATGCAAGATGGGGATCGGGACACTATCTCTGTCATCACGATACTTTACCGATTCTTCGTTTAAGATTGGGGAATATACAAGTACAATCTGTTGCTTGGGGTGAAGCGGTTTATAAAAACGGAGTGAAAATATCACTACATCCTGCAGGACATATTATTGGTTCTTCGCAAATAAGAATTGAATACAAGGGTGAAGTGTATGTTGTAAGTGGAGATTATAAAACAGAACCAGATGGCATCAGCGGAAGTTTTGAACCGGTTCGTTGTCACACATTCCTGACTGAATCCACTTTTGCACTTCCGATTTATCAGTGGGAGCCACAGGAAACCATGTTCAACAAAATCGGGCAATGGATCACAAAGAATCAGCAAGAGGGAAAGACCAGTGTATTGGTTGCTTATAGTTTAGGCAAAGCACAAAGAATACTACAAGCTATTACACCTATAACAAAAAATATCTTTGTACACGGCGCTATCTGGAACACGCATAAAACATTACAGGATCATGGTATTTATTTACCGGATGTGCAGAAAGTAACACCTGATATTCCTAGGGAAAAATTTCGATCATCGGTAGTCATTGCACCACCCGGTGCTACGGAAAGCAGTTGGATGAAAAGATTTCAGCCTTTTTCATCTGCAGTTTGCAGTGGATGGATGCAGGTTCGTGGCAACTTCAGAAGAAATAATACCGATGCGGGTTTTGCACTAAGTGATCATGCGGATTGGAAAGGATTACTCAGTGCCATTGAAGCAACCGGTGCTACCAAAGTTTTTGTAACCCATGGATTTCAATCTGTATTAAGCAGGTACTTGAATGAAAAAGGCATCGAAGCAGCTGAAGTAAAAACAGCCTATGGTGAAGAAGAAACAATATCGCTCACAGAAAATTCTGATGAGTTATGAAAGCCTTTGCTTCATTGGTTCAGTTATTGGGTAATGCAACCGGTACGCTTGAAAAATTAAATGCACTATCGCATTATTTTTCAACGGCACATCCAAAAGACAGGGTTTGGGTGATCGCCATTTTTAGTGGGAGAAGACCTAAAAGAGCAATTTCAACTACACAGTTAAAACAATGGTGTATTGAATCAACACACTTACAAGAGTGGCTGTTCGAAGAATGCTATCATACAGTGGGTGATCTGGCGGAAACAATCGGACTTCTACTCCCGCCTACATCATCCACAACAGAAAACTTACCACTACACTACTATATTGAAAGGTTGATTCAACTACAAAATGAGGATGAAGAAGAAAAAAAGAAATTCATCATAAATGTTTGGAAAGAGTTGGGAAAAGATGAACTTTTTGTATTCAACAAGTTAATAACGGGTGGATTCAGGATTGGGGTTTCACAAAAAATGATGGTGAATGCTTTAGCAAAAGCTACAGAACTGGATGCTTCTTTAATAGCACATAAAATCAGTGGTAATTGGGACCCTCAAACAATTTCTTTTGATCAATTATTATTACATGACCATGGCAATAACGATGACTCTAAACCCTATCCTTTCTATTTAGCGCATGCACTCGATGGCGAGCCGCATGAGCTAGGTGAGCCATCTGAATGGCAGGCGGAGTGGAAATGGGATGGTATTCGAGGACAAATCATTAAAAGAAAGGGTACACATTATGTTTGGAGTCGCGGTGAAGAACTCATGACTGATAAATTTCCCGAATACAGCTCATTTATCAATTCCATACCGGATGGAACAGTTTTAGATGGTGAGATCATGCCAGCTAAAGACGGACAACCACTTCCCTTTAGTGTTTTACAAACCAGAATCGGCAGAAAGACCATTACAAAAAAACAATTAGTAGAAGCTCCTATTGCTTTTTTTGCATACGATCTCTTAGAGTGGGAAGGAAAAGATATCAGACATGTTGCTACTGGTGAAAGAAGAGCATTATTAGAAGATCTTATCACTTCGATTCAACATCAACCGAATATATTTTTATCACCATCTATTCATTTCAATAACTGGAATGAACTCATTAGCATTCGAGAAAATGCAAGGGAAAAATATGCTGAAGGATTGATGCTCAAAAGAAAAAAAGGGCCTTATCAAGTAGGAAGAAAAACCGGAGATTGGTGGAAATGGAAAATAGATCCATTAACCATTGATGCGGTGATGATCTATGCACAGAAAGGACATGGTCGTAGAAGCAATCTTTATACTGATTATACTTTTGCGGTAAAAGATGGGGACAAACTAGTGAGTTTTACCAAAGCTTATTCAGGGCTTACCGATAAAGAATTTGCACAAGTAGATGCTTTTGTAAAAAATAATTCAATAGAAAAGTTTGGACCTGTAAGAACCGTAAAACCAGAACTGGTTTTTGAAATTGCTTTTGAAGGAATTGCGGCTTCTAATAGACATAAAAGTGGTGTGGCTTTACGTTTTCCGAGAATTAACAGATGGAGAACGGATAAAAAACCTGATGAAATCAATACATTAGATGATCTAAAGCAGCTGTTGGCTGTGTATGGGAAATGAATATTACAGAAACGCATGGATATAAAGTGGTAACGAATTGGCTATCCTCGAAAGGGTACAGTCCGTTTGCATTCCAGGCTGAAACATGGGAACATATTTTCCAACATCATTCGGGTTTGGTGAATGCACCCACCGGTTACGGTAAAACTTTTTCTGTATTTCTGGGTGCCGTTATACAATTCATCAACCAACATCCCGAAACATTCAAATCATCAAAGAAAAATGGACTTCAGTTATTATGGGTCACTCCTCTTCGTGCCCTGGCCAAAGATATTGGAAGAGCCATGGAAGAAGCGATCCATGAAATAGGGATATCCTGGCAAGTAGGTATCAGGAACGGGGATACTGATACTTCAGAAAGGCAGAAACAAAAAAGAAACATGCCTGAAGTATTGATCATTACTCCGGAAAGTTTACATCTGCTACTCGCACAAAAAGGATATCCTGAAATATTCAAATCACTTTCGCTCATTGCTATAGATGAATGGCATGAATTAATAGGAGGCAAAAGGGGCATATTGGTTGAATTGGCGGTATCACGTTTGGTAGCATTATCAAAACAACATAGAACCCAGCTTTCTATATGGGGTATTAGTGCCACTATTGGCAATTTAGAACAGGCGATGGAAGTATTATTGTATGCTTCAAAAAAGAAAGGGTATATCATTAAAGCCAATATTCACAAACCCATTGAAGTTCTTTCAGTGATTCCTGATGAGATTGAAAAATATCCATGGGCAGGGCATCTGGGTATCAAATTAGCGGAGAAGATTGTTCCCATCATTGAACAAAGCAATACCACACTGATTTTTATCAATACCAGAGGGATGAGCGAAACCTGGTATCAAACCTTATTAAATGTTGCTCCACAATTAGCAGGAACTATTGCCTTGCATCATGGAAGTATTGAGCAAGAATTGCGACTATGGGTAGAAGATGCTTTACATACCCAAAAATTAAAGGCAGTTGTTTGTACAGCGAGCTTAGATTTAGGAGTTGATTTTCGTCCCGTTGACACGGTCATCCAGGTGGGATCACCAAAAGGTGTGGCGAGGTTTTTACAAAGAGCCGGAAGAAGTGGACATCGCCCTGGTGAAGTCAGTAAAATTTATTTCTTACCTACACATTCGCTCGAACTTGTTGAAGCCGCTGCTTTAAAGAAAGCAATCGGTGAAACAGCCATCGAAACAAGAGAACCATTGTTGCTTTGTTTTGATGTATTACTGCAATATCTCTGTACACTAGCTATCAGTGAAGGTTTTAAAGCCATTGAAATGTTGGAGGAAATTAAAACAACACATTGTTTTAGTGATATGAATGAGCAAGAATGGCAGGAAGTACTTTTACACATCACACAAGGAGGAACTGCTTTACAACAATATGATGAGTACCGAAAGGTAGAGATAGAGAATGGTATGTACAAAATTAAAAGCCGAAGAATTGCGATGCGTCATCGGATGCATATTGGCACCATTGTTAGTGATGCAATGTTAAAAGTAAAACTGATGAATGGAAAATTCATTGGTGTCATTGAAGAATGGTTCATTAGTAGACTAGAGCCCGGCACAGTATTCACATTGGCAGGAAGGAATTTGGAATTGATTGGCATTAAAGAAATGACCGTTACAGTAAAACCTTCCTCCTCTAAAAAGTCAATTGTACCCAGTTGGATGGGTGGAAGAATGCCATTGACTGCAAATCTGGGCTTGATGTTGAGAAAAACATTAGATGTAGCCTTAACCAAAAAAGCCAAAGAGCCGGAATTAAAAGCACTCACACCCTTGTTTGAATTACAAGAAACATTATCCCATATACCCAAAGAAAATGAGTTACTGATAGAGCATATTGAAACAAAAGATGGATTTCACTTATTCGTGTACCCATTTGAAGGACGTTTGGTACATGAGGCTATGGCGGCTTTATTAGCTTGGCGTATCAGCAGAAAAATACCTATCACCTTCTCCTTTGTTATGAATGACTATGGCTTTGAACTTTTAAGCGATCAGCCTATTCCGGTAGATGATAGTAATGTGTATGAACTATTCAGTATTGAAAATTTGATGAATGATATTACACAGAGTGTCAACTCAGTAGAAATGGCAAAAAGAAAATTTAGGGATATTGCTGTTATCGGGGGATTGATCTTTCAAGGATACCCAGGTGAACAAAAAAAAGCAAGACACTTGCAATCTTCTGCATCGCTTTTGTTCAAAGTGTTTTCAGATTACGAGCCTGATAATTTATTGCTTCGTCAGGCTTATCAAGAAGTATTTGATCAACAAATGGAAGAAGTGCGACTTAGAAATGCTTTATCGAGAATATTGAAAAGCAAGATCATCATTCAATTCCCACAACAATTAACGCCATTCTGTTTTCCCATCAAAGTAGACAGTATGCGTGAGAACATGTCGTCCGAACAATTGGAAGACCGTGTTAGAAAAATGCAACAACAATTACAATAGGTTTGTTGCCTTGATCAATATCTTTGCCCGTTATGACAGCTCCCATACTTCATCAACTTTTCAATCAACATTTCTGGTTATCACCGGAAAGGGTTTTGTTTTGGGAGCAAGAAAAAACATTGATCGTTTCAGATCTTCACTTTGGGAAAACGGGACATTTTAGAAAAAGTGGTATTGCTGTTCCTCAATCTGTATATAAAGAAGATCTTCAAAGACTGTTTGCTCAAATCAGTTTTTTCAAAGCCGAACAATTATTGATTGTTGGAGATCTTTTCCATAGTATCGTTAACAGGGAAATGGATTTTTTTTTGAAATGGAGAAAAGATATTTCACAGCTACCGTTTCTATTAATCAAAGGGAATCATGATATTTTACCAAGCAACTGGTATCAAGAAGCTTCGATAGAAGTCAAAAATGAATACCAAATACATCAGTTCAGTTTTATCCATGATCCAAACGAATCTGTGACAACTACAGAAGATAGATCATTTATTTTTTCCGGTCATCTACATCCGGGTATAATTGTAAGAGGCTTGGGCAAACAAAGTCTTCGCTTCCCTTGTTTTTATTTCACAGAAAAACATGCTATCCTACCTGCTTTCAGTCATTTTTCAGGTTTAGCCTCAATTGAACCAAAGAAAAAGGATCAGGTATACGCTATTGTGAACCAGTCTATTTTACAGATACAATGATTCGGATTGCCTTTGACCCTATTTATGCACATCCCCTACCGGAAGGTCATCGCTTTCCGATGTTAAAATATGAATTGATACCCGGACAACTATTACATGAAGGATCTGTTTCAAAAGATCATTTCTTTTCTCCAACTATGTGTGATGAAAACATTGTACTTCTTACACATGAGAAAACATATCTAGATAAACTCCTATTACAAACATTAAGTACATCCGAACAAAGACGTATTGGATTTCCGCAATCACCCGAACTTACCAAACGAGAACTCATCATCACACAAGGAACGATTGACTGTTGTGACTTTGCTTTTGAAAATGGTGTGGCTTTAAATGTAGCCGGCGGCACACATCATGCATTTGCTGATAGAGGTGAAGGATTTTGTTTATTGAATGATATGGCTGTTGCTTCCAATTATTTACTGCATCAAAAAAAAGTCAATAAAATCCTGATCATTGATTTGGATGTACACCAAGGAAATGGCACTGCTAAATTATTTGAAAAGAATCCGTCGGTTTTTACATTTAGCATGCATGGTGCACACAACTATCCATTTCACAAAGAACAATCTGATCTTGATATTCCATTAAAAGATGGCACTAGCGGACAGCAATATTTACAAATATTGCATGATACGCTCCCGGAATTAATCAAGAAAGTAAACCCTGATTTTGCATTTTATTTATCAGGTGTAGATATTCTTGAAACAGATAAATTCGGAAAACTTAAAGTAACACTTGAAGAATGCAAACAAAGAGATGCTTTTGTTTTTAGGACATTACAAAAGAATAATATTCCCGTCGTAGTAGCCATGGGTGGTGGATATTCTCCTGATGTACGTATGATTGTAGAAGCACATTGTAATACATTCAGACTTGCCGCTGACCTATATTAAATATCTTTTCTCTTTTTCTGTAAGGTGAGATAGTCAATAAAGTAAATGAGTCTAAATGTAATCTCATTACCCAATGGCTGCTGAAATACTTGTCGCAGGTTATCTACATAACTCTTGTGTGAAGTTCCTGATATCGGAAAATCTGTACCTAACCAATTCTTCCACCCAATAATAAACCGACTACCATATTTAAAATCCCAGGTATAGAACATATCCATATTGAAAGCATTGAAGTTTTGATCTCTACTCGAAATAAAAGGTCTTGGAGTAAGCCATCCATCGGATGTAACATCAAAAAAGCTGACGTATTGAACCTGACTCCAGTAATGGCGTGTACGTAAAGTGAGATTCATTCTGGGAGTAAAGTTGTAAACACCATTGATGAGCGTAGTAAAGTTGGTAATCTTTCTTCTACCTGCGACGGGTTCTCCATTGGTATCTCTGTAGGCATAACCAAACTGTCCGTTGTCACGATCACGCCTTGTTTCAATATCCAAACTAAAATGTTCATTAAAACGATATCGTTGCCCTATACCGGTCACAATAAAAGGATCATTGGGTATGGGCGATTCTGCAAAGCCGAGATTAAATCTGAAAAAATATTTTTTTCGACTATCGCTGCTTCCACTCACACCGGTATACCAATAAGGTGTTTTACGGATCATTCTTCCCGGGGTACGCAAGTCAAAATAATCGCGTTGCCAGTCGGGTTGCCAATTGAAGTTGATACTCAGGTCCCAGAAATTTTTGAAAAACCAGAAAGCCCTTGTTTGAATGATAAAATTGGAATAGGCATTGGGCTTATACAAATAAGTAGGAATCAGGGTAAGACTATAGTTGTAGCTCAGGAATTTTTTAGTAGGTGTAAATTGATTATAACTCAAACGTGCAGTAGCAGTAATTTCATTGGGTGCTTGCAAAAAGCCGAGATCATTGGGGTCATATCGATCGGATTCAATGACATTCTGAAACAGGTACTGAATTCTACCACTTACTTTTCCATACGATAATACATTCGTGAATCCATTGTAATTTTCCTTACCTGTAATATGACTGAACCTACCACTCCATTTGAAGTTCGTTCGATTATTTTTATCAAATAAGTTCACATCCATGGAACTCACATTCGAATTTCTACTACCTCCACTTCTCCATACATTGGCATTGGTAAACGTTATAGAAGATCGATTCGTCAATGCCTGATCCAGAACAAAAATATTATAGTTAGCCAACGGCTCAGTTTCAATTCTTGTTTGTTTACCGGTGGTCTTATCTTCAATTACAGCATGCATAGGCGCACCTATTGCATTGAATACACCGATACCCAATTTCTTTTTATTTCTTCCGGAAAATTTGGATGCATTGTACAACTGTGTAATCCCTGGATTAGAAATAATATTCAGGTTCGGATTATTGTTCACCATACTCCTGATTGCATTGTATCCCGCGGGAGTATTCCCTACCCTTCTGGAGTAAAATAATCCCGCCTTATTGAATAACTCGATTCCTTCTGTAAAAAAAGGTCTGTTCTCTTGAAACTGAACTTCAAATGCAGAAAGGTTGAGTACCACATTATCAGAGATCACTTGTCCGAAATCAGGGATCAGTGTTGCATCCAAGGTAAAGCTCTCATTGATACCGTATTTGAGATCCATTCCTCCATTTCGTAAAAATTCTGTTTTGGTTTTACCATTGGCATAAGGAACAATCCGCGTACCGGCAGTGACATAAGGAAGAAAAGATAATCGTAAGGGAGGAACAATATTTTTTATATCCTGTAAATTTCCAAATTGATTCACAAACCCGTTTTGATTGGGATCAATTTTATTCCAAAATGAACTCTCATTGTTTCGTCTACTGTATCGTTGAAAATTCACGCCCCAGTCTTGTATCTCTTTTTGTGAAAATCTAAGTGCAGAATAAGGTATTTTCATTTCTACCGTCCAACCATCTTTCTGTATTTGTACTTTACTTTCCCAAACAGCATCCCAACTATAATCTGAGGGAGGACCAAACTGAGAATTCAAATTCGGCAATAAACGACCATCTGATTGTACATTTCGTGATGTAACAAGGAATTGAAATCCGTTCTGATCATCATTGTATGTGTCAAAGAAAACACTGAAATAATCAACATCATTGCGTTGTTCTCCATCACGTGAGGTCAATTGTTTACGAATCAGAGATGGCTCATCATATAAATACGCCCCAACATAAATGGCCTGATCGCTGTACAGTACTTTGACAACTGAACGCTGACTGGCAGGATCACCAAATTTGGGACTATTCAAAATAAAATCTTCTGCTGCCGCTGCTTCTTTCCAGATGGATTCATCCAACTGACCGTCTATTTTAATGGGTACATCAATTTTTAAAGCTTTGAGACCTCGTTCCTGAGCGAACAAAAAACTAGTCAATGAGCAAGCAATAGATAGCAGCAATGTCTTCATGTAAATAAAAAGTGCCGCAAAAATAGCGGAATCAGATTGCGATGACATTAAAATTGTACAGACGGAACAAGAAAAGAGGAAGTCTCAAAAGTAAAAAGAAGGCTTTGAGAATCGCCTAAATGAAAACTTTCTCCATCAGGTACCCGAATAAAAAGAGGCTGTATCGGACTTTTGATACAGCCTCTTGAAAGCTATTTTAATTCAGTTTCTTTTTCAAAGTACTCACTTGTTCCTGTAAGTTATTGACCATACCTGCCAATTGATTAACGTCCCATCGAGGACCGGCATTGGCTTTTTGAAGAATATAGACAGCTTTCCATACTTCCAACACATCTTCTGAATTTACATTGTAGGGCTCATACTGTGGATTATCACTGATTAGCGTAATCTTATTTTTTACCCTATTATTTTTCATGATGCGTTTATATACGACCCCTTCATTTCTGGAAAGTACCACGTAGGTGTTACTGTTTTTCACATCTTCTAGGTCTTCCACTTTTTCTCCAACGATCACACTTCCACTCGGAGTAGGTAGCATACTATCTCCTACTATTTCAAAAGCACGGTATTGTCCAGGAGCGAGCATGGGTAAAGTGAAGGTATTCAACTCATCCACAAATTCAGGATCCGCATAGCCTGCCAAATAGCCTGCTGCCGCTTTAACCGGCACAAAACGAACTTCCGCTACTTCTGCCACCATTTTCATCTGACGTCTCTTCTCGAGATAAGAACCACCTCCCTTGGTAGCAGTAAGATCTTTAAGCAAGAAATCTTCTAGACTCAGCTTAAAAATATGACAGATCTCTTTCACCACTTCCAGCCTAGGCTCAGCACGTTCTTCTTCATACGCACCTACCAGTGATCTTTTGATCTTAAGCTTATTGGCGAATTCCTCCTGCGTCCAGCCACGTAGCTTGCGCAGGTGTCTTAAATTCTTTCCGGCGTTTGACATAGCTAATTGATTTAGTTGCAAAATACTAAATTTTTTAGTTCTGCCAAATTTATTTTATCTGCCTCCCCTTCCCCTCCCTACCAGGGAGGGGTGACGAGCGGTAGCGAAGTCGGGGAGGGTTCGTATCTTGCGTGTATGTCGAAATCAGTTAAAAAAGAAAACAAACCCGTCATTTTAGTGACCAATGATGACGGTATTAACGCACCTGGTATTCGTGCTTTGGTAGATGCAGTAAGAGGTCTGGGTAAAATTATTGTAGTAGCACCCGATAAGCCGCAAAGTGGAATGGGACATGCCATTACGATCGGACAATTGCTCCGTTTACAAAAGTCGAATGTATTTGAAGGTATTGAAGCCTATAGTTGTAGTGGCACACCGGTAGATTGTGTGAAAATAGCTGTAGACAAGGTTTTACACCGTAAACCGGATCTGTGTATCAGTGGCATCAATCATGGTTCCAACCATTCTATCAATGTGATATATTCGGGTACCATGTCTGCTGCACTGGAAGCATCTATTGAAAGTATTCCCAGTATTGGTTTTAGTTTAACAGACCTGAGTATTGATGCAGATTTCACAGCAGCAGGTAGATATGCACGTATTATTGTTGAAAAACTCTTGAGTGGAAAAGCATTGGATAAACATTTATGCCTCAACGTCAATATTCCTGCAGTGAGTGAAAAATTGATCAAGGGTATCAAAATATGCAGACAAGCATATGCCAAGTACCAGGAAGAGTTTGATGAGAGAAAAGATCCACATGGGAAGAAATATTATTGGCTCACCGGAGAGTTTGTAAATTTTGATAAAGGAAAAGATACCGATGTGTGGGCTTTGAAAAATAATTATGTGAGTGTGGTTCCTGTTCAGTTTGATTTGACCAATTATCAACTGAAGCAGCAACTGGAAACCAAATGGAAATTCTGATGCTGAAAAAAGACAATCTCAAACTAGGAATCATATTAGGCTTTCTAGCACCTGTATTGGGCTTCTTTGGTTATTACCTGATTAAATTCAGGCTTTTTAGTTTTCAAGAATTTTTGCATGTACTACGTGTACAGCCCTCATTGCTAACAGCCATTATAAGCTTGGCATTGATCGCCAATGCTGTTGTGTTTACAATTTATGTGAACCAGCAAAAGGATCAAACAGCAAGAGGCATTTTTATCGCTACTTGTATTTATGCATTGATTACTTTAACCATTAAGTGGTTATTATAAATATTAGCCACAGATTCGCAGATTAGTAATCTACGAATCTGTAGCTAACAATTCATATCATTCCATCTATTAATATCAGTGAAACAATCATACTATTCACTCTTCTGATATCGTAAAAGTTACTTTTCTTTCTACAAAGGAAGCAACTGTCTTTTGTTTATAGATAGCAGGTCGCCAATTAGGACCTTTTGTAAAAATTCTTGTCACTTCTTCAGCTGTACCAAAGCCAGGGTCCTCTTTTACTTTAAAATCTTTGATGACACCATTTGGCTGAACAATAAAAGTAACTTTTACAACATACTTACCGGGAGGTGCTCCTTTCTCAATGGGAATATTTAAATTAATATTCTTTTGCAAATATTTCTGCCATCCTATTTCTCCCCCGGGAAAATCTGCTGGGTGTTCGACCTGTGTTGGTAATGTACTTGGTTGTATATTTTGGGGTTCAGCTTTTGAAGGATAATAATTTGCTGCATCCTTAACAAGTTTGTCAACTCCTTGCTCACCTGCAAATTTTCTGGCAAATTCGTTCCTGCTTGCAGGATCTTTTAAATCATACCCTTCAACAGTTGGAGGATCAGTATGTAAATACAATACTTTTACCACATTATGAATTGGTTTAGTATGAGAAATTGTAATCACATAATTCGGTGATCCATTTTCTTGTATCTCAGCACTTTTAGTCGTTATTTGCACGATACTTTTTATCGCTTCATCTGTTAACGCTTTTATCGAAACAGGATCCTTAATCACAGTTATTTCTTGTATCATATCAGAATTCAATCTATTAAACTGATCATAGCTGATTCTTTTCCCATCTAGCAATAATAATAAGCCTTCCGATGATTTATAAATATCCCGAAATTTGAGATAAGGGTTGTCCACCAATTTTAGTGATTGAAGATTTCCTGCTTTGTCTTCTTGAACTTCCACTTTACTAGCTCCAAATTCAAAAAGAGGATTTACATTATTCAACGGATCTAAATCACCTTTTATTTTTTGATTCTTCTCTTTAGTAGCTAAAAATTGTTCAACACCCTGTAAAATGGATAAAGCCATTTTACTTTGATAAGACTCATCTTTTAATAATTTCAGTTCCTCTTTATTACTAATAAAACCAGTTTCAATTAAGACAGATGGGCACTTCAATTTTTGTAAAACATATACTCCTTTTTCACGCGATTTGATACCCAGAAAAGGATTAGCTACACTGCTCATCATATTGCCTACCATATTTGCGAACTGATAATTATTTTCATAATCATAGGCCTTATCTTTTGAAGCAATATACAATTCCGCTCCTTTTGAAGGGTTTTCCTTTGTTTTGCCATGTAGAGATTTTATAGGGGGTGCATTGTTCGCATGCACAGAAATAAATAGATCGGGAGAAAATTGTTCTGCTATTTCTGCTACCTTAACTACCGTGTTAAATACATCGGTCTCTCTTGTCAATATCACTTTAATATTCGGGTTTGAATTTAACTCCTTGATTTTCTTTGCAAAAGCAAGACTCAAATCCGATTCCTTGGTTCCATCATATCCTCTGGCTCCAACGTCTTCTCCCCCATGACCCGGATTGATCACGATAGTATATGTTTTATTGAAGAAAAAAGATTTAAAAGGTATAGCAGAGAAAGTCTTTTTGGGGTCACCAATAACATGGGCTCTAAAATCACCTACTACATTTTCAACCACCGATGCCACTGAAATAGGTTTATCGATCCTAGATTGTTTACTTCTAAAGGCGAATAGAACAATAAGTACTGCAAGCAGAGGTAATGCTACCAGTCTGCGTAGATAACTGAATCTTGGGTTTTTATGATTTGTCAACATTTGTAACCTCCTTTTGATGGGTGAAAAAAAGAATGGATGCGTTAGTGGAAATTGTTGCTGTGGATATACTGCCGTCAACAACATCTTCGCTAATGCCGCCGTATCACCATCACGTACCGATCGCTTATCTGCAATGAATTCGTGGATCATATCCATTTCCTTTCTCAATAACCAAAAGAAAGGATTGAACCAACCTGCAACAAGTATCAACTGTATCAGCATTTTGTCAACCGAATGACGTTGCTGTACATGTGTGAGTTCATGCTGCAGGATCTGCTTACCCGATGCGCTTCGGATATCGATCTCATCATTCCAGAAAATATATCGGAAGAAGGAAAAAGGCGTCCCCTTTGCCTGTGTGATGATCAGAAATATGTCTTCAATTTGTCTGCATGGATTCTTTTTCAATAACTGATAAATTCGATACAATGCATGTAGCATCGTGATCAATAAAAATCCACCTACAGAAACATACAGAATGGATAATAAACTTTCCGTACTCCAGTGAAATCCCTTTGATTTCACAACAGACTCTAACTCTGTGTTATTATCTGCTACTACTGTTAAAAAACGAATCACTCGCTCGTTGTCACTAAAACTACTGGTCCATTGAATTTTGATCAAGGGCACGATCCATGATAATAGGGCTACACTCAATAAATAAAAGCGATTGTACTGATGAAATTTTTTATTACGCAGCACTATCCAATAATAGCCCATCATAATAGCGCTACACAATAAGACTTGCAGAAAATAATATGCAGTACTCAGCATAAATTACTTTTTAGCGTTTTTAATTTCTTGCAAAAGCATTTCCAATTCACGAATACTAATATCTTTTTGCTTTACCATAAAGGATACCGCTTCACTAAAAGAACCTTCAAAATAGCCTTCCACCAATGTTCGTATCGTGCTCGATGAATACTCCTCTTTTGATACCAATGGATAGTAACGGTGCATACGTCCAACAGGAATGATGCCAACAAAACCTTTCTCTACCAGTATTTTTAAGATGGTAGCCACCGTGTTCGAATGGGGCTTGGGTTCGGGCTGCAGCTCCAAAATATCCTTCAGGAATGCTTCTTCCAGTTTCCAAATGCTTTGCATGATCTGCTCTTCCGCTTTTGTCAATGGTTTCATGGGGTAATTTTTAATGACAAAACAAACCTAAAACTAATTTTTTAGTTTTACAACTATTTTTTTAGTTATTCTAAAAAAATTGTCAGAATGCCTCAGGGGAATGTATTTTGTGTGCGTGAATGGTGAATGGTCAATGGTCAATAATGTTTTATATGATTATCCGATTCACAACTCACAATTGACAATTGACAAATCACATGAAATACTACCTCATATCCGGTGAAGCCAGTGGCGATTTACATGGCAGTAACCTTATTAAGGAGTTACAAAAAGAAGACGCGAACGCAGATATTCGATGCTGGGGTGGTGATTTAATGGCTGCCGCCGGAGCCACTTTGGTGAAGCATTATAAAGACTTAGCCTTCATGGGTTTTGTGGAAGTGATCAAAAATCTGCCTACCATTTTACGCAATATCAAATTTTGCAAAGAGGATATAGCAGCGTATCAGCCCGATGCATTGGTATTGATCGATTATCCCGGTTTTAATTTAAGAATTGCTGAATGGGCGCACAAACAGGGCTATAAAGTGGTTTATTATATCTCTCCACAAGTATGGGCATGGAAGGAAAACAGGGTAAAACAAATGAAAAAATGCATCGATCTATTGCTTTGTATTCTCCCTTTTGAAAAAAATTATTATAAAACCAAATGGAACTGGGAAGTTGAATATGTTGGACATCCTTTGGTGGAAGTGGTGGAGAGGAAGAAAAAGTTGACAGTTGATAGTTTACGGTTGACAGGGGGGGAAGAAAAGTTGACAGATGATAGTTTACTGTTGACAGGAGAGAATACAGAGATTTCAACAACACTGTCAACTGTCAACTATCAACTACCAACTAACATCATCGCACTCCTACCCGGTAGCCGAAAGCAAGAAATTGCCAAAAAGCTACCCATCATGTTAAGTGTGGCTTCACATTTTCCTGAATACACATTCATTGTGGCGAAAGCACCCGGATTGGAAGATGAATTTTATACTCCTTTCTTAGATACTGCAACCAATGTAACCAGCGTTCGTAATCAAACCTATGATCTACTGATGAAAGCTGATGCTGCACTGGTAACCAGCGGGACTGCTACGCTTGAAACAGCATTATTTGGTGTACCGGAAGTGGTTTGTTACAAAGGAAATAGTATCAGTTATCAAATCGCCAAACGATTGATCAACATCAAATACATTTCACTTGTTAATCTAATTATGGATAAACAGGTGGTAAAAGAATTGATTCAACAGGAGCTCACCACAGAAAATTTGGTGACGGAATTAGCACTCATTCTCAACAATCCATCACATCGGCAAAAAATACTGGCTGATTATTCAACGCTTACTCATCTGCTTACAGAAGGTGGCAATGCATCTGAACAAGCTGCAAAAAAGATTATTGAATTAGTACAATAATTACCCTTTGAATAAAGGCAAGATTACTAATTTGAAAATGATGATCAGAATTGCAATGATGAACATAATCAGGGATATTCTGTTCATGCCATGCATGTATTTCATCCACTGTGTGCGTGGCTCATTGGGATCTTTTTTTCTTAAATAAAGATATTCTGCCATTTGTTTTAGAATGCCCATAGCTCTAATTTAAACAAAAATAACAAGTCTAAATGGATTTGGTTCTCCAAACCTTAATCAGATAGATTTGTAATACCTCAGATGCTATTGCCATGAAAAAATCATTACTCGTCATCAGTTTGTGTGTTGTATCTCTTTTCTGTAAAGCCCAGTTTAACATCAACAAGATTGATATCGTTAGAGACAGCTTTGGCGTACCCCATATTTTCGCCCCTACCGATGCTGAAGTGGCGTACGGATTGGCATGGGCGCATGCTGAAGACGATTTCTCCACCATTCAACAGTCGTATATGGCAGGCAAAGCCATGTTAGGTGCTTATAAAGGAAAAGAGGGGGCCACCATTGATTATATCGTTCATCTTATGCGTATTAAAGAACTGGTGGAAGCTAAATATGAATCGGATATATCTCCTGCTTATAAAAAATTATTGGAAGGATATGCGGCAGGTTTTAATGCCTATGCCAAAGCTCATCCTAAAGAAGTTTTATTGAAACAACTTTTTCCTATTACACCAAAAGATATGTTGCAATACTCTGTATTACAACTATGTGTGTTATCAGGTGCAGATGGTGCTTTGAAATCCATATTCGGAGGCACCGTTCAGGTATTGAATGATATGAAACCCGGCGGCAGTAATGCTTTTGCGTTCAATTCAAAGAAAACCACCGATGGACAAACCTATTTGGCGATCAATTCACACCAACCCCTGGAAGGACCAGTAAGCTGGTATGAAGCACATTTGCAAAGCGAGGAGGGATGGAATATCATTGGTGCTAATTTCCCGGGAGCGCCTACTATTCTTAGTGGTGTCAATGAGTACTTAGGTTGGGCACATACGGTGAATGAACCTGATAAATTAGATGTCTATCAGTTGTCGATCCATCCGAACAACAAACTACAATACCTATTCGACGGAAAATGGGAAACACTGGAAGAAAAAACAGCGAAACTGAAAGTAAAAGTATCCGGTATTCGTATCGGTGTGAAACGAATAGTCTATTGGAGTAAATACGGTCCAACAGTGATCACCGAACGTGGCACATTCTCCATTCGTATGCCCGCGCAAATGGATATTCGCGGACTGGAAGAATGGTATTGGCTCAACAAAGCCAGAAACTTTACCGACTTCAAAAAAGCTTTGAACATGATGGCCATTCCCGGTTATAATATTGTATATGCCGATCGATATGACACTATTTATTACCTCAGTAATGGTCGCATTCCGGTTCGAGACAAATCTTTTAACTGGCGGGGAACCTTACCGGGGAATACTTCTAAGACTTTATGGACAGAGATACATCCATTGGATAAATTACCACAGGTATTACAACCCGCATCCGGTTTTGTGTACAATACCAATCATTCGCCCTTTCATGCAACAGAAGGACCGGAGAATTTCAAACTTGTAGACCCAACGATGGGATATGAAACTTTGGAGAACAACAGAAGTATGCGTTTTGCCGAGTTGGTAAAGCAATATGATAAAGTTTCGTATGAAGATTTCAAACGCATCAAATACGATGGAAGGTATCCTGAAAAATTTTCTTTTGCCATTGATATTGATAGTCTGTTCTTATTAAATGCTGATCAGTATCCTCAACTCGCAGCGCTCATTCAACAACTCAAACAATGGGATTGCAACAGTGATATCCAAAATACAGGGGCTACTATTTTTGCGCATATCAATTACCAAATCTATGCGCTTGCCAGACAAGGAAAAAGACCTCATGTACTCACCACTCCTATTTGCATTGCTTTACTCGAAAACACAAAGAAATATCTATTGCAATATTTCGGTAAAACCAGTGTGCCTTTAGGTGATTATCAAAAACATGTACGTGGCGATAAAGCCATTCCCCTACCCGGCTTACCGGATGTATTGACTGCGATGTATTCGGTAGCTTGGAAAGATGGAATGGTAAAAGGCAACCAGGGCGAGAGTTATATTGAACTGGTTCGTTTTACAAAAGAGGGGCCGATCATTGAAAGTATCAATACCTATGGAGCTTCTGCCAAAAAGGGAAGTCCGCATTATACCGATCAGATGGAAATGTTTGCAGAACAGAAAACGAAAAAGATGAGTTTGAAAAAAGAAGATGCTTATAAAAACGCCATTCGGGTCTATCACCCAAAATAACCACTATCAACTATACACTGTCAACTGTCAACCAGCTACTCAAATGATGACTGATTTGTGCAGTCTCAATAATAAATCCATCATGTCCATAAGTAGAATCGATTTCAACCAAGGTAGCATTGGGCATGTGTTCTTTCATGAATCTTTGTTCGTCTAAAGGACAAAGAATATCACTTCTGATACCCATAATCAGTACAGGTTGTTGGATGCTGTTTAGTGCTTTAATCAAGTCTCCACCTCTTCCTCTACCCAGATGATGCGTGTCCATAGATTTTGTGAGCAACCAATAAGAATAGGCATTGAATCGTTTCACCAGTTTCTCACCTTGGTAGTTGATATAGGATGAAGCCCTGAAATCATCGATCTTCTCAGGATCAGGATCTGTTTGTGCTTGCTGAAAAATTCCATAATTACGATAGGTAAGCATTCCAATAGCGCGTGCTGCTTTTAATCCGGCAGCTCCCGCTTTCTCATGTTTATCCTTCCAAGTAAGATCAGCTTCAATGGCTAATCGCTGAGCTGTATGTATGGCGACACCCCACGCACTCTCAGATGGTGATGTGGCTATAAGAAATATTTTCTGAATGCGTTTTTGTTCCATTATTGCCCACTCCAATACTTGATAACCACCCATACTTCCACCCATCAATAAAAATATCTGTTCAATTTGTAAATATTCACGCAACAGAATATGGGCATTTACCATATCGCGAATGGTAACAGCGGGAAAATCACTGAAATAAGTATCCTGAGTTTTTGGATTTACACTTAAAGGACCGGTAGTGCCATAGCAGGAGCCAAGGATATTTGCACAAACAATAAAATACTTTTCAGGGTCAATCAAACAATCTTCACCTACCAACCCCTTCCACCAATCTGCACAATCTGCACTCGCCGTTAATGCATGACAAACCCATATTACCTTGGTATCAGCACCTTTCCAAACACCATAAGTATGATAAGCAATGGTGATTTCAGGCAACACCACCCCACTCTCTAAAACAAACGGCTGTTTGCTTTCAAAATACTGTAGTTGATTATTCCGCATTTCAACAGCAAAATAAGGGCATGCATGAATTACATTTGTAAAAATCTTTGGATACTTTCTTTGATACCATAAATCCATTGCTCATGCCCCATAAAATAACAGATGCCATCCGCATACAAACAGACAAAACCAATGAGATGGAACATTCCACACCATTGTTCCTAACCAGTAGTTTTTGTTTTGATGATGCCGAATCTATGCGTGCTGCATTTGCTGATGAAACATCAGATAATATTTACAGCCGTTTCAGTAATCCGAATGTGCAAGAATTTATCGACAAAATCTGCGCGCTGGAAGGCGCTGAAGCTGGTTATGCCACTGCTTCCGGTATGAGTGCAGTATTTGGATCTTTTATGGCCTTGATGAAAAAAGGGGATCATCTATTATCGTGCAATTCCATTTTTGGAAGTACCCATACTGTTATCTCAAAATACCTGCCCAAATACGGAATCGATTATTCCTATATAGCTGCCAATGCTTCAGAAGCAGACTGGGAAGCAGCAATTCAACTGAATACCCGAATGATCTATCTCGAAACACCTACCAATCCCGGGTTAGATATATTGGATATGGATATGATCGGCAGGATCGCTCGCAAATATCAGATCATTTTAAACGTGGATAATTGTTTTGCTACACCGGTTAACCAACGTCCCATTGAATATGGAGCTGATCTGGTTGTGCATTCAGCTACCAAATGGCTAGACGGACAAGGCCGTGTATTGGGTGGTGTAATTGTAGGCAAGAAAGAACTGATCCAGGATATCTATTTGTTTTGTAGAAGCACAGGCCCAGCATTATCTCCATTCAATGCCTGGATACTGAGTAAAAGTTTGGAGACCTTAGATGTAAGAATGGAGAGACATGCATCCAATGCCTTGTATATCGCTCAAGCATTGGAAGCGCATCCAAAATTGAGTGGGTTGAAATATCCTTTTTTAAAAAGTCATCCACAATATGCTATTGCTACCCAACAGATGCAAAACGGAGGTGGTATTGTTTGTTTTGAGCTGAAAGGAGGTTTGGAAGCAGGACGCACATTTCTGAATCGCTTAAAAATGCTTTCCTTAACTGCCAACTTGGGAGATACCAGAAGTATTGCTTCTCACCCCGCGAGTACAACCCATGCAAAACTTTCGGAAGAGGAACGTCTGGCAGTGAATATTACACCAGGATTGATTCGTATTTCAGTAGGATTAGAACATAAAGAAGATATTTTGACAGATATCTTACAGGCGCTATCTTAGTATGCTTCTTTTCTTTAAAAGAAGCTGATTCAAAAATCTAAATATCTTTAAGCTCAATAATTGCAATAAGTAGAATGCGTTGGTATGCCCCCCTTTTTATTTTTTGTTGGATGATTTCTTTGCATGTCAATGCTCAGGAAAATTCGTCGGCTGCCACACTCATCAGAGATATTTATAGTAATTGGGTCAATGATCGTCCATTTGCTTATCAGGAATGTGATACTTTTTTTTATTCGGATAAAGTAGATACTGCGATCATCAGTAAGGTAAAGGCAAGTTTTCTATCAGACAAAGAATTCAAAGAATGGGATCCCGATCAGGCAGCCTATGTAAAAAGAAAAACAAGGTTCACCCTGGAAGAACGGAGATATATTGTTGCGCAGCTGGATTTGATTAAAAACATGAAATGGCCGGCAAAAATGTTCCCTTTTGCCTACATGATCCCTTTAGAAAAGGTAGACCCAATTCTTTCCAAAACAGATCAAAGCAAATTAAAACCGCAACAGAAGATTTGCATGGAAGTACATCATTTTTCATCTCCCATTTTTTTAAGAAACAATACACTCTGCTTTTTCTATTTAGGCAAGAGTAATATCTTCTCAAAAGAAGGTGCGTTTTGGATCTATGAAAAAATCGAAGGTGAATGGAAAAGATTGGCCAGCATTTACGAATGGTCTGTTGCCAATACAGGCAAATACAATAAAGAGATTGATTTCTTCAATACACCCTAATTCATTTTTGTATTGCCATTCCCGACATCACTTTTTTCATCACTTTGATCTTTCCCCAGCGAGGTAAAGTCATCAGAGAGTACACCAATAATTTCGTTAACCAACCCGGTAGCACAGTTACTTGTTTTCCCAACGCCTTTAAAATGGGTACGCCAACTTCTTCCGGTGTTAATGCTTTACCCATGTTCATATGGGCTCGACTGGCAAATCCACTTGATACGGGTCCGGGTGCCGCTGCCAATACAGCAACGTTAAAGGGTTGTAGTTCTTCTGATAATGCTTCTGCCAAGGATTGAACATAGGCTTTTGTTGCAGCATAATGAGCCGCATATGGTACCCCCTGAAAAGCTACCATTGAACTCAGGAATATCATACCACCTCTTTTTTGCTGTGAAAACCTTTGCGCATAATAATGCGACAATATCAAAACAGATTCGCAATTAAGTCGCAGCATATTGATTTCTGTATGCAGTGAGGAATGCTGTAATAGTCCGAAAGTTCCATACCCCGCAGCCAACACCAATAAGCCCACCTCTTTATATTGAATTTGCTGAATCAAAAGATCTGTATTTCCTTCTACCGATAAATCAATAGGAATAACTTCTACCTGAACATTGTATTTTACCTGAACGGTATCCCTTACTTCTTTTAATTTTTTCTCATCCCTTGCTACAATGACCAGATCAAAACCTGCAGAAGCCAGTTTCTCCGCCAATTCTTTTCCAATACCGGATGAGGCTCCCGTCACCAATGCAGTTGGACCATATTGATGATACAATCGTTTTTTTTCTTTGGGTGAGAATAACATAACAGCTTATTTTAACTATTAACGAAGTATGATTTGAATCGTAATGGTTTTACCGGCCTCAACAGTGATAGCCGCATCAGAAAAAGCAGGCGGCCTCATTTTGATGCGCGCATCATTGGAAAAACCGATCGGCTCTTTGGGAAATCCCAGGAAATTCTTTTTCAGGTCTTTGTTGGCATCCATATCCTGAAAAGCAACGACTCCATATTTTCCGGGTGGTACGTCTTTGAATACAATACTCATCTGCTCGGCATTCACGCGTACAGCTGTACCGATCAATTGTTTACGCGGTTTGGGGAAATTGGCTTCCAGAAAGAGTACTGCCGATAACTCTCCTCCCTTGGATACTGAGATACCCTTTACTTCAACAATGACAATGGATGACGATTGCTTGGAAGGATAAAACAACAACAGATGGGCGGTCACTACTAAAAAGTGAATCATACTGTAGATTTAATACAGCAAAAATGATTCAAGGATCAGTGAAGAAACGATAACAAATGTTTAGATTTTTACTTGCGCTGATTTTTTAAGCGACTCAAATGCACCGGTGTGATGCCCCAATAAGAAGCGATCATGTGTTGGGGAACCCTGTTATGGATATTCGGGAAAACCTCTGTTATGGAATCATACCGCTCTTTAGGGGTCAATGCAAACATGTTTTTGATCGGGGTATCCTGGTAGATAAAGTAATACTCAGCGATTAATCTTCCAAGTTTATCTCCTTCTTGTAATTCCTGATACCCCCATTCAATAATCGACTTAGGCATTACAATGACGAAAGTATCTTCCAAAGTCTGCAAGGAGTAAACAGAGGGTCTTTTCAGCATAAAAGCGGAGTAATCTGCAATGAACTGATTCTCCTGTGCAAAATGGATGGTATGTTCTACCCCTTCTTCATCTGTAATCAATACGCGAATCATGCCCTTTTGAATAAAAAATATTTCATTGGGTGTAATGAGGGGCTTACTGAGTATTTCATTTTTTTTAAAGCGTTTCTCAAGACAGTGACTCAGGAAATACTCCAGTTCCTTGTCTGATATCGCGATCATCGCTCTTATTGTGTTTACCAATGACTCCATGAAGCAGTAACTCTTTTAAAAATTTGATTGTTTCGCCCATAGAAACTGAATAATCTGTAAATTCATCACTTCCTATTGACCTTAAATCTAACGAAACCAACCAAAACAAAGCAATATGAATACCAAAACAGGATCACTACTTGCCTCCATGATGTTCTTTCAATACTTCATTTGGGGCGCCTGGTATGTTACCATGGGAACTTATATGGGCGAACATTTACAATCAACAGGGGTTGAAATTGGTGCTGCATACAGTGCCCTCGCCATTGCCACTATGATCTCTCCTTTTTTTGTGGGTATGATCGCCGATCGTTTTTTTGCCGCACAGAAAATCATGGGCGTATTACACCTGATCGGTGGAGCACTTCTTTTCCTAGCTACCCAAATCACAGATAGCAGTACCTTCTATTGGGTGATCCTTGGTTATTCACTTTTATATATGCCTACCATTGCACTAAGCAATAGTGTTGCCTTCTCCCAAATGACCGATCCCGGAAAACAGTTTCCCTGGATTCGCGTTTTCGGAACATTGGGTTGGATTGTTGCCGGCGTTTTAATCGGACAACTGGGTATCGAAAAAACCGCTTCTACGTTTCATATGGCAGCAGCTGTTTCTATAGGATTGGGCTTATTGAGTTTTGTATTGCCCAACACGCCTCCGAATGGTGCAGATGGCTCTGCATCTAAGGCTTTGGGAACGGAAGCATTTGTATTATTCAAAGAAAGACCTTATCTCATATTTTTTATCGCTGCTATTCTTGTTTGTATTCCACTTTCATTTTACTATGGCTTTGCCAATCCATTCCTGAATGAATTGAATTTTGAAAATGCAGCCAGTAAAATGACTTTAGGACAAGTATCTGAAGCCGTATTCATTCTCGCCATCCCATTCCTTTTCAATAGAATTGGCGTGAAGAATATGATCCTACTGGGTATGACTGCATGGATCCTCCGTTATGTTTTCTTTGCCTATGGTGATACCGGAAACAATACCTGGATGTTGTATGCGGGAATCGTATTACATGGTATCTGTTATGATTTCTTCTTTGTAACCGGATATATGTATACCGAGAAAAAAGCAGGCGCCAAAATTAAAAATGCCGCACAAGGTCTTTTTACATTTGCCACTTATGGTGTTGGTATGTTCATCGGAACCTGGTTCAGTGGTTATATCGTTGACATGTACAAAACAGGTGAAACCCATAACTGGCTCAACATCTGGTTCGTACCCGCCTACATTGCCATGGGCGTATTGATTTATTTTATTTTGTTCTTTAAAGAAAAGAAAACGGCTTAGTTGGTGAATGGTCAATTGTGAATTATGAATGAGGCTTGTTCTATTCACAATTGACCATTCACAATTGACCATTCACAATTCACATCTCTCAACCGCTCACTATGAAAAAAATTGCCATGCTTGGCTCCGGCTTTATTGGCCGATTTTATGCCGATTCATTACAAGGATACAGAAGTCGTGATAAAATTGTAAGTATCTATTCACGCAGAGAAGAAAGTGCTAAAAAATTTGCTGACGATTATCATTGCGATCATTGGACTACCAACATGGAAGAATCCATTGCACATCCTGATGTAGAAGTAGTATGTATTGCACTTCCCAATAATTTACATGAAGCTGCCGTGCTATTATGTTGTAAACATAAAAAAGCAGTGATCACCACCAAGCCATTGGGTAGAAATGCGGCAGAAGCCAAAAGAATGTTATTGGCAGTGGAAGAAGCCGGTATTTTCAACGGTTATCTGGAAGATCTGGTGTATACTCCCAAATTCATCAAAGCCATGGAAAGCGTGAAAAATGGGGCTTTGGGAAGAATTCTTTGGGCTAAATCCAGAGAAACACATCCTGGTCCGCACAGCGAATGGTTTTGGGATATTGAACAAGCGGGAGGCGGATGTATTCTTGACTTGGGTTGTCATTGCGTAGAGATCACACGCAGTTATATCGGAAAAGATATCAAACCCGTTGAAGTCATGTGTTGGGCTGATACGCAAGTAAAACCCATTGATGCGGAAGACCATGCCATTGGTTTGGTGAAATATGAAAATGGAGCCATCGGACAATTTGAAGTAAGCTGGACTTTCCGCGGCGGACTCGATCTCCGTGATGAAGTGATGGGTAGTGAAGGCACTATCTGGATCAATAGTTTTTTGAGAACAGGTTTTGATATGTTCACCACAGGAAAAGGTGCTGATTATGTTGCAGAGAAAGCAGAGAGCAATACCGGATGGCTCTTCCCGGTGGGCGATGAATTAAATGAACTGGGCTACAATCACATGTTCATGGATATGTTCAACGCCATCGAAAAAGGAATTGATCCAAAAGAAACTTTCTATGATGGTTATGTGGTGAATGCGATATTAGATGCCGCTTACAAATCAGCTAAGAGTAAACAATGGGAACCTGTGCAACTCGATATCTGGCGCGGACAAACAGGGCTCACCAAAGAAAGTCATTTGGTTGCTTATGATGATGAGCATTATCTGATCAAAGAAGAAATGACGCATTTTGGTACAAAGAAGTTAATCCTGAAACATAAAACAACAGGTAAGATCACTGAACGCATACTGGAATCATAAATAAAATAGAAAACAGGCTGCTTTCATACACTGAATACTCTTATCATTCAATCAACGCTTATGCGTTCTATACTATGTAAGATATTAGTAGTGATGGGAATGATTTCCTGTAACAATCGTTCATATGACGACTGGACAGTGTATGGAGGCAGTGCTGAAGCCATTAAATATTCTTCTCTTGCGCAAATAGACAGCACCAATGTTACAGATTTAAAGATTGCCTGGGAATACCATACAGGAGATGCTGATACTGCTAAATTTTCTCAGATACAGTGTAATCCCATCATCGTTCAAGGAACACTCTATGCTACTACACCAAAATTGCAGTTGATTGCATTGGATGCCAAGACTGGAAAACTGAAATGGAGTTTCAATCCCGACTCTGCTAATCGCAACAAAGAATTCTATCATTTTATTTTAAATAATAACAGGGGTGTTACCTATTGGGAGGATAAAGATGATACCCGAATTTTTTATACTGCAGGATCTTCTTTATACGCTGTACATGCACAAACCGGAAAGCTGATTGAATCGTTTGGAAAACAAGGAAGCGTTGATCTGCATGAGGGACTGGGAAGAGATGTAAAAGACCTGTATGTAGCAGCTACTTCACCGGGAATTATTTATAAAGATTTATATATTCTTGGTTCAAGAGTGGATGAAGGTCCTAATGCTGCACCCGGTCATATCAGGGCTTTTGATGTGAGAACAGGAAAAATAAAATGGATATTTCATACCATTCCTCAACCGGGTGAATATGGTTTTGACAGTTGGGAAGACCCCAATGCATGGAAAAATATTGGAGGAGCTAATAGTTGGAGTGGATTCAGTCTCGACAAAGAAAGAGGCATCCTGTTTGCTCCAACCGGGTCAGCTTCTTTTGATTTTTATGGCGGTATGAGAAAAGGCGCCAACCTTTTTGCGAATTGCCTACTTGCACTCGATGCAGCTACTGGAAAAAGAAAATGGCATTTTCAGTTCATACACCATGACTTATGGGATTATGATATTCCCGCTCCCCCGGTACTGGTAAACATTCTGCACAACGGAAAAAAAATAGACGCTGTTGCGCAAACCACCAAACATGGAATGGTGTACGTCTTCAATCGCGAAACAGGTGAACCCATTTTTCCGATCAATGAAGTGCCGGTTGATACCACAACCCATATCCCCGGCGAAAAAGTTTGGCCTACACAACCTATTCCTACACTGCCTAAACCTTTTGTGAGACAGGGTTTTACCGAAGCTGATATCAACCCCTATTTGGCAGACAGTTCAAAAGCAGCCATCAGCAAACAACTCGCCACCTATCGTTATGGAAAAATGTTTATACCCCCGGGTACACAAACAGCAGTTCAGTTTCCCGGTTTGGATGGAGGGGCTGAATGGGGCGGCCCTTCTTTTGATCCTGAAACAGGTTTTTTATATGTGAACGCAAATGAAATGCCCTGGTTGATGACGCTTATGCCTACGACTAAAAGAACGGAACAAAAAGAAACAGTTGCAAAAGCAGGCCAAAGATTGTACACACAGTATTGTGTAAGCTGTCATGGCACCGACAGAAAAGGAACAGGTAATAATCCATCCATACTGCATGTTGATAAAACTTACACCAACGATGGTTTAGATTCATTGATTCGTACCGGTAGAAGAATGATGCCTGCATTTACGCAACTACATGAGCAAGAACGAAAAGCCATCATTGCATATATTCTCTCACTGCAAAAAGAAAAAAATAAACCATACAGTGGACCCAAACAGCCCATTGACAGTTTCAGAAACCTACCTTGGACGATTACAGGTTATTACAAGTTTATGAAAGACGGCTATCCCGCCATTCGTCCACCTTGGGGATCTCTCACTGCTATTAACCTCAACAACGGTGAACAGGTATGGCAAACAGCTTTGGGAGAATACCCAGCGTTAAAATCCAAAGGCATTCCGGCAACAGGAACTGAAAACTATGGTGGCTCAGTGGTGACAGCAGGTGGACTTGTTTTCATCGCTGCCACAAGCGATAAAATGATCCGTGCGTTTCATAAAAGAACAGGAAAATTATTGTGGGAACATCCCCTTCCTGCGCCCGGATTTGCCACTCCTTCTATTTATGCGGTAAACGGTAAACAGTTTTTGGTGATTGCCTGTGGTGGCGGAAAACTCGGAACAAAATCGGGCGATAGTTATGTAGCCTTCGCACTACCCGATTAAAAATTGTTATCGATCGATTAAAGTTCTCCCTGTTTTCAATTGTTGCACTGAATAATTACTCAATATTACAAGCCAGCTTTACCAATACTTCTACTGCTTTCTCCATATCGCGTACACTCACCCATTCGTGTTTACTATGAATGGCCTGCATTCCCGTAAAAATATTGGCACAAGGTAATCCTATAAAACTCAGTCTGCTGCCATCAGTGCCACCTCTAATGGGTTCTTTTCGTAATACCAAACCAGCTGCTCGATATGCTTTTTCAGCTCTCTCATTTACCTGTGGGTGACGGTCAAGTACTTCTTTCATATTGCGGTACTGTTCCTTTACTTCAAAGCTGTAAGAAGTTCCGGGATATTGTCTGATGATTTGCTCACACATTTCACGCAGCTTATTTTCGTACACAGTGAGTTGCTGCGTTTTAAAATCACGTATAATAAACTCTATGGTTGCTCTTTCCGCAATACCATCCATATGAACCGGATGAACAAAGCCCTGTCTTTTTTCTGTTGCTTCAGGACACCATTCAGTGGTGGGTAAGGCTGTCAGCAATGAAGATGCCAATTTTAATGCATTCACTAATTTTCCTTTTGCATAACCCGGATGCGCACTGATTCCGTAAAATGTAATGACCACTCCATCAGCGCTAAAAGTTTCGTCTTCATAAGTACCCAGCTCTCCTCCATCCAATGTATAACCAAAGTCTGCCCCGAGTTTTTGCATGTCCAATTTTTCTGTACCCCTTCCCACTTCTTCATCAGGCGTGAATAATATTTTAATGATGCCATGAGGCAGTTCAGGATGTTGCATGAGATAATGAGCCATATCCATAATAATGGCTACACCACTCTTATCATCAGCTCCTAATAAGGTTAAACCACTTGCTGTAATAATATCTTTTCCGATTTGCTTTTCCAGATAGGGGTATGCTTCTGTACTGATTTGCTGCGAAGGATCATCAGGCAAAACAATTATCTGTCCTTGATAATTTTTATGAAGAATGGGTTTTACGTTCGTTCCACTACAATCAGGAGCTGTATCAACATGACTACAAAAACAAATAACTGGTAAAACTTCATTGGTGGTAGCGGGTATAGTGGCGTACACATATCCATATTCGTCAGTTTCAACTGCATCAATACCCATTGCTTTTAATTCATCAGCAAGCAGCTTGGAAAGTATCTTCTGTTTCTCTGTACTTGGAAAACTATTACTATGTGGATCACTTTGTGTGTCGATTTGAACGTAACGCATAAAACGTTCTGCTACGGTAAAAGAGTATGGATGAAACATCCTGCAAAATAATGAAATCAGTTACTGTATCGACGGATACTTGCAATTACCAATTCTGTTTTTTATTTTGTATGCAACCAAAAACAACCATATGAAAAAAACACTGATCGGCTCCGTTGTTGGAGCGATTATTCTGTTTCTCTGGCAATTTCTTTCTTGGACAATTGCAGAATTGCATAGACCTGCACAAGCGTATACACCCAAGCAAGATAGCATCTTACAATATCTCAGTACTCAATTTACAGAAGATGGCACTTACTTCCTGCCTACCTATCCTGATGGAGCAAGTATGGAAGAGCAACAAAAAATGGCAGATGCTGCTGTTGGCAAACCTTGGGCACAAATTGCATACCACAAGTCTATGGACATGAACATGGGTTTAAATATGGGAAGAGGTTTGGCCATCAATATTGTAATACTACTGATCGTATGTTGGATATTTAAACAAATGGGAAGTCCGTCGTTCGCTACCATAATTTCTGCCTCATTGTGTATTGGTTTGATCGGATTTTTCAATATATCCTACACCAATCACATTTGGTTTCAAACGCGCGACCTGATGGTAAATCTAATTGATGCTGTTGCCGGATGGGGGCTTACAGGTTTATGGCTGGGCTGGTGGTTGAGAAGAAATTAAGCTGAAGACAACAATAAAAAAGCTCCGGAAATATTTCCGGAGCTTTTTTATTATCGTTCCACTATCATTTATGGGGTGATGATGAGAGAACTACCTCCATTGATCGAAACCAATTCCAAATCAAAGATCAGATCTTCACCTGCCAAAGGATGATTGGCATCCAATACCACCACCGCTTCACGTACTTCTGTAATGACTACCGGAAAATTTTGTCCGGATCCATTACTCATATTCAATTGCATGCCTACCTCAGGAACCATATCAGCAGGAAAACGATCACGAGGGAATTCCATGATCATGTGTTCTTCTTTTTGTCCATAAGCCTGATCAGCAGGAATATGAATGGTTTTTTTATCACCAATGATCATACCGGTAACACCTTCATCAAATCCGGGAATCACCATGCCACTTCCTACTTCAAACTCAAGGGGTTCTCTGCCAGCAGATGAATCAAAAGTTGTTCCGTTGGTAAGTTTACCGTGATAATGTACTTTTACAGTATCACCTTTTTTTACTTGTTGCATATTCTTTTGTTGTGTTGAAAATTGACGGAACTTATCAAAGACATCTGTATCGGAGGACCAGAATAAAAAGTTAAGTTCAAATTAAATCATGTCGAACTGCAAAAGTACAATCTCTGAATCAAGAATCACCAAGTATTTTTCAGTAACTTTCGGGCTTCAAAAATGTCTGTATGAAGCAAGTTTTATATGTTTTACTGGTCTTGGCTTTTTCCTCTACAACTATTGCCCAGCCTAAATCCGGTATTGGAAACAAGCAAGAAAAAATAGAAGAGACCCCTGTAACACCAGCAGCTTTTCGTACAGAAGTGTATTTACCCCTTCTTCGAGGGAAGAGGGTCGGCATTTTCGCCAATCATACTGCCACCATTGGCAAAAAACATTTGGTAGATAGTTTATATACTTTAGGGATTAAGATCGCAAAAGTATTTGGTCCTGAACATGGTTTCAGAGGAGATGCTGATGCCGGAGAAAAAGTAGATACCTATACAGACCCTCAACTGGACATCCCCGTTATTTCTTTATATGGTAAAAAAAGAAAGCCCAGTGCCGAAGACCTAGCGGATGTAGATGTTTTACTCTTTGATATTCAAGATGTAGGAACGCGATTTTATACCTATATCTCTTCCTTACAAGAGTTCATGGATGCAGCATTTGAACATGGTAAACCATTGATGATATTGGATCGTCCAAATCCAAATGGATTTTATGTAGATGGTCCTGTATTGGATACAGCATACAAGAGTTTTGTAGGCATGCAGCCCATACCTATTGTTTATGGTATGACCATTGGAGAATATGCCATGATGCTTGCCGGAGAAAAATGGTTATCACCCAAAGCCAATGAACGCTATGACTATTATCGCAGAGCAGAAAATTCACGCGATACACTTTTTCATTTCATAGTCATCAAAAATGAAAATTATGATCATAAAAGCAAATACACATTACCTGTAAAGCCCTCTCCTAACTTACCGGATATGGCTTCTATTTACTGGTATGCCAGCACTTGTTTTTTTGAAGGAACTGTATTGAGTGAAGGACGCGGCACAGAACATCCTTTTGTAATTTTTGGTCATCCTTATTTACCCAAAAGCATGTACGCGTTTACGCCTATTAGTCGCGATGGAGCCAAAGAGCCAAAACTAAAAGACAAACAGTGTTATGGATGGAATCTATTTGGTACAAACGACCAAGTATTGAAGAATGTTGATAATAAAATCCAGCTGAAATACCTGTTGGAAGCTTACAAACTATTCCCTGATAAAGAGAACTTTTTCATTAAACCCAAGAGTGATCGTCCCACCGATTATTTTTTCAACAAACTCGCAGGATCTGATGCATTAATGAATCAAATCAAAGCCGGAAAAACTGAAAAAGAAATCAGAGACAGCTGGGCACCCGAAATTACCGAGTTTAAAAAAATCAGAAAGAAGTATTTACTGTATAGAGATTTTGAATAACAAAAATGAGTGAAAAGTGAAAGGTGAAAATACTGTTTCACCTTTCACTTTTCACCTTTCACTTATCACATTTCACACATGCGCATCATTTTCATGGGTACACCTGAATTTGCAGTAGCATCACTTGATGCACTTGTAAACAGAGGATATGATATTATAGCTGTTGTTACTGCTCCTGATAAACCTGCAGGTAGAGGGCTTAAAATGCATGAAAGTGCCGTGAAACAGTATGCTGTTGCGCATGGGTTACGGTTACTGCAACCGATCAAATTAAAAGATCCTGATTTTATCCAAGCACTTCAAGAATTAAAAGCCGATTTACAAATTGTAGTAGCATTTCGCATGTTGCCGGAAGTGGTATGGAATATGCCTCCAATGGGTACTATTAATCTTCATGGCTCTTTATTACCACAGTATCGAGGTGCTGCACCTATCAATTGGGCTGTGATCAATGGTGAAAAAGAAACCGGTGTTACCACTTTTAAACTAAAGCATGAAATTGATACCGGCAATATCCTCTTACAACGTTCATTTCCCATTGGTGAAGATGAGACAGCAGGCGAAGTGCATGACCGAATGAAACTTATTGGAGCCGACCTACTGTTAGAAACAATCAATGGATTCAAAAATGATTCCCTTAAAGAAAAGCCACAAGATGTTTTAAGTGAAAATGTCCTACTAAAACATGCTCCCAAAATTTTCACAGAAACTTGTGTCATTAAATGGGATCGTTCTACAATAGATATTCATAACCTGATCCGCGGTCTATCCCCTTTTCCAGGTGCTTTGACGAAATTGGATGGAAAGGTGTTAAAAATATACAAGAGTGCTACAGAACATGAACAACATCAACACACAGCAGGTACTGTATTTACAGATGGTAAAAGCTTTTTAAAATTTGCTACTGCTGACGGATATATCCATGTGTTAGATCTACAGCTGGAGGGAAAGAAAAGAATGTCGATCAATGATTTCCTGAGAGGATATCGTCCTCATTAGATATTACTGCACAAGTTTTGATTGTAGAACTTCCTTTGAAACAATCCCAAAATCTCTCCAAACCTCTTTTCCGTTCTTGTAAATGATAAAAGTAGGAAGTGCATCAGCTTTGATATGTTTCATTACTTCAATATCATTACCACCATCTACTTTTACCAATGTAAATTTGTCTGCAAGCTCAGTTTGTAGTTGATGAATCACAGGTTCCATCTTTTTACAAGGTGGACACCATTCTGCTCCTACATCAATCAATACAACACCTGATTGAATTTTTTTCTCAAATTCACTTATACTTAACTGAGTTACTGCTTGAGAAGCCTCTAGTTTTTTTCCAGACACTTGCCATGCCGATGTTCCACCTTTCAAATTATAGACTTCTTTGAATCCTTTTTTTAATAACCATTTCGCAGCCTGTTCACTTCTTACTCCTGAAGCACAATACACTAACAAAGGTTTCTGTGGATTCAAGTATTGAGTACGCTCCTCGAATTCCTTTTTATTGAGCCAATCTGCCTGAAGAGCTCCTTTCAAATAACCTGCTTTAAATTCTCCGGCAGTTCTCACATCGAGTATCTGATAATTATTGGAATTGAATTTTGCTTCAAATTCAGCAACGGATATACTCAGATTACCCTGTCCATTACTTTCACAAGCAAATAGTAATACCCACATAAAAAAGCAACAAAACTTAAGTAAGAAATCTTTCATACCAACATCATTTATTCAAAAAAAGTAAGTGTAACAGTAAACTTTTCATCTTTGATGCCCAATGCCGATGCTGCTGCATTATTCATACGTAATAGTAACCCTTCATCACCCTTAGTAACCGGCAATTGTGAAAGAACCCTAGCACAAATACTTTTATTATTGGATGCCGTAATCCGAACAATCGTACCGGGTTTGATATCATTGATCAATACATAATATTTTCTGTCTGTCCACCCACTAATGGTTTTAAAAGTAGCTGCATCACCAGAACGATACTGTTGTACCAATGTCAGATCATCTCTATCATAAAGAGAAGCAAAAAAACCTTCATCAGATAGTGAGGCATTATTAACGGACGAAGTATTATTTTTTTCATCAAGGTCTTTATGAAAAACAGGCTGCGCTTCCTTTTCTTTTATAAGAACTGTTTTGGATTGCTCAGATACTTGTGATTTTGTTGCCATATCTGTTACAACAGGAGTCTTAACTACTCTTTCCGTTACTGTTTCTTTTTGTGTTGATACGAGAGATGGCTGATCGCTGTTTGTTTTGATATAACCTACCACCAATTCCTGTCCATTTTTCACTCCCGCGGCACCTAATTTATTCCAAATTTTTAGTCGGCTTACAGGCACTTTGTTATACCGTTGACTGATCTTAAAAAAATTATCCCCTTTTACAACCGTATGATAAACAGGTGTTCCCGTTTTCTGCGAGATATCATCGATGCTTAAAGGTATCTTCAGTGTACTACCTTTTGACAATACCGAAGACGGACTTCTTCCATTAAAACGTGAAAGTTGAGAAGCAGTTAATCCATAGATGCGTCCGATGGATGACAAGGATTCTTTTTCGCCAACTTTATGTTCGATATACATAGCGTTGGACTTCCCTTTCAATACCAGTTTCTGCTGTGCAATTACACAAAAGCATAACAACAGCATTCCAATAAAAATGAATCCTTTTTTCATAGCCATTTGCATGTACAAAGAGTGGCAAATGTAAGGATTTAAGGCTTTACAAGTCATTGAAAGTCGTATTAATCAATGTTGATTATTGTTTTAAAATACGCCACTCTTGTGGATAGTAGTTATTGATGCGATTGGGAAGTGATTTGATCCAACCCAATGGCAAACTTTCATACATGACCAGATTCCACCCTTTTGAAGAGTCGAGGTAAAGGTCTTGTCTTCTTAAATATTTAAGTGCTTCTTCTGTATTTACAGATACCTGATTAAAATGATGCAAAGGCAGCGTACTCATGGTCAACTCATGTGCAGGAATCATATCTTTTCCTTTGAGTTCACCTACTCCTACACCGGCTTTACGTATGTATAAATTACTTGCTAATTGTTGGAGATCATGATGCCACTTCTCATCAATGAATCGAAACTGATCGCCCTGTTTAAAAACAAAAAAACTTTCTGCAATCGATAAGAAAGCCCGTACTTGTTCGAGTTCTTGCTTTTGTGGCAATTTCAATGATGCAGATTTGCCTTTACCAACCGCAGTGGCAGGACTTTTCTTTCTAAAAGCAGCGATGAAAAAACCTTCTCCTTTGAGTTGATCCGGATAAAAACGATAACATGGCGCATTGTTTTTTTCTGAAAAAGTTTCAACAATATTCCAGTCTTTGGGAATATTAACAGCTAATGCTTCAAATTCTCCGGAAGACATTAACCAATCTACAATCATTTCATCCTCTTCTTGAGAATAAGAGCAAGTTGCATAAATCAGTAAACCATTTTCATTTAATGATGGAATGATATCATTCAATATTCTTTGTTGACGCAGACTACAATGTTGCACATGATCTAAACTCCACTCTGCAATGGCATCCGGATCTTTTCGAAACAACCCACTACCACTACAAGGTGCATCTACCACAATTACATCAAATGTGATTCCAGCTTGAGTAAAATGAGCAGGATCATTATTCGTAACTATAACATTACTATTCCCCCATTTGGTTAAGTTTTCGACCAAAATACTGGCTCTCGATTTAATGACTTCATTACTTACCAATAATCCATCTCTAAAATAAGAAGCAAGTAAAGTAGACTTTCCACCCGGTGCAGCACAAAGGTCTAACACTTTTTTATTTTGAGGATCCGGCACCGATTGAGCAATTACTTCCCATAAAAACATGCTACTTGCATCCTGAACATAATAAGCCCCTGCATGAAAAGAGGGATCTAATGTGAAGGATGGTCGTTCATCCAGGTAAATGCCTAAAGGACACCAAGGAATAGGTTGGCCTATAAAAGAATGACTTGTAGATGATTTCTTTGCCGGATTCAACCGAATAGCTGTTACCTGCTCGCCGGATTCATGAACCCCCTTGAAAGAAGATTCCCGAAATCCTTTGACAGATTGAAGCGATTGAATCAAATCAGGCGGTAAAGTCATGTTGCAAAAGTAAGCAAGCCATCATAAATCCTTACAATGACTTTATCTCAGCAACCAGTTTTTGCAATGCTGCTTTGGCATCACCAAATAACATAGAGGTTTTAGGCTGAAAGAATAATTCATTTTCGATACCCGCATAGCCGGGTTTCATACTGCGCTTATTGACGATTACAGTTTTTGCCTGTTCCACTTCTAATATAGGCATACCATAAATAGGTGAAGCCGGGTCTGTCTTAGCAGCAGGGTTCACTACATCATTGGCTCCCAATATCAGTACCACATCGGTCGTTTTAAATTCGTCATTGGCTTGTTCCATTTCTTGTAGTTTATCATAACTCACATCTGCTTCAGCCAATAAAACGTTCATGTGTCCGGGCATACGGCCGGCCACCGGGTGAATGGCATAACTGACATTTACTCCTTTTTCTTCCAATAATTTCTCTAACTCATGACAAACGTGCTGCGCCTGTGCAACTGCCAATCCATAACCGGGCACTATGATGACTTTGTTGGCATAACACATGCACACAGCGGCGTCAGACAATGATATTTCTTTGTAATTACCTTGAGGACCTTTGGCAGTACCGGCTCCTGATGCAGATCCACCAAATGAACCGATCAATACATTGGTCAGACTCCTGTTCATGGCTTTACACATCAGGATCGTCAATAAGGTACCGGCTGCACCAACAAGGATGCCACCGGTAAGCATTACTTGATTATCATATAAAAAGCCCCCACAAGCAGCAGCTACACCTGTGAAAGAATTCAATAAAGAGATCACAACAGGCATATCAGCACCACCAATAGGCAGTACAAATAGTATTCCATAGATCAATGCAGCTGCAGCAATCACATAAAACAGAAAAGTATTATTGGGATGCAAGTTAAAGACCAAATAACCTGCTGTTATCAATGTAGCTGCTAATAGTACCAGGTTAAAAATTTGCTGTCCGGGAAATGCGAAGTCTTTTATTTTTCCATTGAGCTTGCCCCAAGCAATCATACTTCCGGCGAAAGAAACTGCACCAATAATCAAACCCAGAAAGATTGTGATTAAAGTACCAGCCATGCTAAGGGGTATAACGGTTGTATGCCATCCCGGAGTATCTATTACTGGAACTGCGAACATATCAGAGATATGTCCAAACTCGTTTACTGATATCAAAGCTGCACAAGCTCCACCCATCCCATTAAATAGACTCACCATTTCCGGCATAGCAGTCATTTTCACTTTTTTGGCTGCCAAAACGCCAATAATGGTTCCCAAAAAAAGACCGCCGAAAATCCAGCTGTAATTACCCAATTTTTTTCCTTCTTCCTCATACAAAAAGATGGTTCCGAAAATGGCAATGGTCATACCAACTGCCGCTACGAGATTTCCCTTTCTTGCAGAATCGGGATGTGACAACATTTTTAGACCAATGATAAAGGTCAGAGATCCAATGAGGTAACAAACTGTAAGCAGACTTAATTCCATGGCATCTATTTTCGTACTGTTTTAAGAACAGTATTATTTTTTCTTTTTAAACATTTCTAACATTCGGTCTGTCACCACAAAACCTCCTACCACATTCAATGTACCTAAGACAACTGCTAAAAATCCAATGATCAATGCAACATAATTACCTGGCTCTACTTTTCCCATTACAATAATGGCCCCAATAATCACTACTCCGTGTATTGCATTGGCACCACTCATTAAAGGTGTATGAAGAACACTGGGTACTCTTCCGATTACCTCAATACCCAAAAACACAGATAATATCACGATGTAAATAATATCGATGTGAGATTGTATCCAGTTTAATATTGTTTCCATGATTATAATTTCATTTTTAACGGTTGTTGAGTCTGTTGTGAGTAGTCAGTAGTGAATAGTGAGTGGTATAGACAATCAAAAAACTTACTCACTATTCACTACCGACTATTCACTACTCATCACTCGCTCATTCACTATACTCCCGGCATGTGTAATACAACATCCTTTCACAATATCATCTTCAAAATTCAATGTTATATTCCCTTCTTTGGTAATGATGAGTTGTAAGAAATTCAACACATTTTTTCCATACAGTTTACTGGCATCCCATGGCATATCCGCTGCCAAATTACTATTACCCATGATAGTAATACCATTGTGCATAATGGTTGCATTGTTTTGGGTAGCAAATACATTACCTCCGGTTGCAGCAGCTAAATCAATGACTACACTTCCGGGTCTCATACTATTCAACATGGTTTCATTGATGAGTAGTGGCGCTTTTTCCCCGGGTATCTGTGCAGTAGTTATGATGATGTCAGACTTAGCAACGGATGCCGCTAATCTTTCCTGTTGTCTTTGTTTATATTCCTCAGATTGTTCAACGGCATAACCGCCGGCTTTAGAAGCATCTGCAGCGCCTTCTATCTCTATGAATTTAGCGCCTAAACTCATTACTTCTTCTTTCACAGCAGGTCTTGTATCAGATACTTCCACCACTGCCCCGAGTCTTCTTGCGGTAGCTATGGCTTGCAATCCTGCCACGCCTGCCCCAATGATTAAAACCTTTGCCGGAGGAATACTTCCGGCAGCCGTCATGAACATGGGAAAATATCGAGGGGAAAGTGTTGCAGCTAGTAATACTGCCCGATATCCTGCAATATTGGCCTGACTACTCAACACATCCATGCTCTGTGCACGGGTAGTTCGAGGTATCATGTCGAGACTAAAGACAGTGATCATTTTCGAAGCCAGTTGCTTCATTAGTGCCACATGAAATAAGGGTTGAAATACACCTACCAGAATAGCACCTGATTTTAGCTGCATGATTTCTTCTGAAGAAAGCGGATGAATCGTCAGAATTAGATCGGCTTGTTGTAAAATTTCTGCTCTTGCTTTCAGCGAAGCATTTTTAGCCACATAGTTATTGTCATCAGCAAAAGCTTGTATTCCGGCACCCAATTCCGTCCATACAGTAATTGCTTGCTTTGTTAGCACTTCTGCTTGTTCAGGTAAGAGTGATACCCGTTTATCATTTGTTTCATTGAGTATACCAAGAATCATGTTTCAATTTAAGCTATTTTTTAATTAGTGGCAAACGAGGATTTCCATACCTCAATTTGTGAGACCGTTTCGTCTAAAAGATAGCTGCTTTTAAAAACGGATCGCCAGATGCTGTTTTACTTTGAACTCTTTACGAAAGAAAACAATTCCAATAAAGAATAGATCGATTGTTAAGGTTACGACCGGATGTTGCTGAATCTCATCCCATGCTTTTTCCATTTCAGCACTCCCATGAATATGATCAAAAATGAGCATACTATATTCATGCGTATGGTCAAGTAACTGGTAAAAATAATGGATGGTAGACGCGTACCGGAGATTTATATCTATCAATGCAAAATCAATGATAGGTTTATTTTCAAGCCACGCTGGTAATGTATGATCAAAATCACCCTCAATGAGGCGAATATTTTTTATGCCCAGTTTTTGAAAATTCTCTTTTGCAACAGCAGCAATAGCAGTAGACCCTTCCATAGTTGTTAATGTTGCCGAAGGATTGGCCATGGCTAAATACGCACTCGTAATTCCTAAAGAAGTGCCCAATTCAAGTAAATATTCGGGTGCATAATGATCGATGATCCTGAATAATAATTGTCCGAATTTAACAGACTTCAATGCAGACTTTGCAAAGTAAGAAACAGTTCTTTGATTGGTTACACCAGTTCTTGATCCTGTAGCAAAATCTTCCACAGATAAAACTCGAGTATCATTCAGCATCAACTTTCTAACGTTCTCAATGGGCTGATACGCATAAAAATATCGATCATCATTTAAAACATGCTGAATGAAATCAAACACAAAAGGAGAATGTACACCATGACCTTTACCATTTTTGGCTGTTATATAGTAATACAGATATTTACTTGCCCGTTGAATAGGTGAATACATAGATCAGGAAATTTTATGGAATCTCTTCTTCCTCCTTTTTTGAAAAGGCAGTTCCTTAAGCAACCAAAGTAAGGCATAAACAGCACAAAGAAGACATAGATAATGCAGCACTTTAAAAAGTAAATTATAATTGTTCCATGATCCTGTACCTCCGGAGAAAATTACTACTAAGAGAATAATGGCCAACCAAGGTGTATTTCTACACTTACGAATGAGAAATAACCAAGGCAGAATAATCATACTCATCAATCGATAAAAAAATGCATCCGGTTCTACCGGTGGCAGATCCTCCATTTTGATTCCTGATTGTTTGATGAGTTCTTGCGCTAATTGTGCCATATCTATCAGTTGCTGCACTAAAAAAACAGCATACCCAATGGTGATGAGACAAGTTGCAGCGAGCAGTGCTTTTGCATAAGCATGATAAGGAAATTGTTTCCACCAAGACAACAAGATCAAAAAGGGTGCAGTAACAGCAAATGCAATTTCAATGAAAGCCATGCTGTTCAATTTTAAGATCGCTCCCAGCGTTGAAAGGTAAAAGCAAATGCATGTTTAGCGTCTGCAGGATAAGGTTCATCAAATACCAATTGCCAATCTGCAGATAGTTCCGGAAAAAAAGTATCCGCTTCAGGCTCAGCTTGAACCCTGGTAAGGTATACTTTATGTGCCATGGGTAAAGCTTCTTTGTAAATCTCACCACCACCGACTACAAAAACTTCCTTATAATCAGCCGATTGGGCAACAAATAAAGCATCCTTCAAAGAATGTACTACTACGATCCCTTCGGGTTTCCAATCTCTTTGTCTTGTAATCACAATGTTCAAACGACCGGGTAATGGCTTACCTGATAATGACTCAAAAGTTTTTCTACCCATCACCACAGGCATCCCCCAAGTGATCTTTTTAAAGAACTGAAGATCCTTCGGTAAATGCCACAACAATTGGTTGTTCTTACCAATCCCATGATTGGTAGCAGCTGCAACAATGATAGAAACGATCATGATTAAAGATAGTACCTTTTATGGTGGATGGCAGATATCAGATTGACACTACCGTTTATTTAATTGCCTTCTTTATTTTTTATTTATTATTCAATATTTCTCTTTTTTCTAGACCGCTACCGGTGCTTTAATATGCGGGTGACACTGGTAATTTTCCAATGTAAAGTCTTCAAATTGGAAACTGAAAATATCTTTCACGGATGGGTTCAACTTCATGGTAGGTAAATCATAGGGAGTTCTGCTCAATTGTAACTTGGCTTGTTCGATGTGATTGTTGTACAAATGGGCATCACCAAAACTGTGAACAAAATCACCATATTGTAAATCACAAACCTGTGCAATCATCATAGTAAGCAATGCATAAGATGCAATATTGAATGGTACACCTAAAAATACATCCGCACTACGCTGGTATAACTGACAACTCAGTTTGCCATCCGCTACATAAAACTGAAATAAAGTATGACAAGGCATTAAAGCCATCTTAGGAAGATCCGCTACATTCCACGCACTGATGATCAATCTTCTGCTGTCCGGATTTTTTTTGATTTGTTGAATCAGATCTGAAATCTGATCAGTAACTTTTCCATCAGCTCCCTCCCAGCTTCGCCATTGTTTTCCATACACAGGTCCTAACTCTCCTTTCTCATCAGCCCACTCATTCCAAATACTCACACCATGATCATTCAGGTATTTGATATTAGTGTCTCCTTGTAAGAACCAAAGCAATTCATAAATGATACTTTTTAGGTGCAGTTTTTTGGTGGTGACCAACGGAAACCCTTTTTGTAAATCAAATCTCATTTGATAACCAAAACAACTGATCGTACCTGTTCCGGTTCGATCGGTTTTTTGGGTACCATGATCAAGAATATGCTGGAGTAATTGATGATATTGCTGCATGAGCGCAAAATACGTCATGGCAGACTACGATATCCGGTAAAATTAGGAATGTTGAGAAGCTGTGAATTCTACGCTGATTTTCTGCGTGCCAACTCTCTTTTTATCAATGACAATTCGCGACCTGTTTGTCCACTAACACTACTATTTTCCTGTGCACGACGCATCAAATAGGGAATAACATCTCTAATAGGACCAAAAGGCAGGTATTTGCTCACACTAAACCCCTCTTTGGCAAGGTTAAATGTGATATTATCGCTCATCCCATATAACTGAGAAAAATGTATATGTGGATGGTTATGTGGTATATTTTTTTGATCCAATAATTCAGCCGTCAATAAGTTACTAGCTTCATTATGTGAAGCAATAATTACAGCAATTTGATCTAAATGATCAATACAGTAACGTACTGCCAAATCATAATCTTTATCTGAAGCTTCTTTATCGGGTTGTATAGGAGAAGGATAACCCATTTCTTTGGCTCTTGCCCGTTCTTTTTCCATATAGGCACCACGAACCAACTTAACCCCCAGCTTAAACCCTTTTTGTTGTGCGATCTGATGAGAAAGTTTCAGGAAATGTAAACGATCGTGACGATACAATTGAATGGTATTATACACCACTACTTTTCCCTTATTAAAGATCTCCATCATTTCCATGGTAAGTCTATCGATTGGATCTTGTATCCAACTCTCTTCCGCATCTACCAATACACCGATATTTTTTTCAGATGCAATCTCACAAATGGCATACATACGTTCCCGAACCCTGTCCCATTCATCAATTTCGGCTTCATGATCATGAATACCACTGCGTAAACGAGGAGCTTCATTGAGTGTTTGTAATAAAGCGAAACGAGCGAGTCCGGTAACTTTTATACTGATAAATGGAATATTGGTTTGCGTAGCAGCATAATTGATGACGCGAATAAATTCTTCAGTGGCATGATCGAAACTGTCTTCTCCTTCTTTTCCTTCCACCCCATAATCTAAAATCACCTGAACACCATATTTTCCCAATACAGCTCCCACACCTGCTGTTTCTTCCAGTGTTTCTCCACCTACAAATTGTTTGAAAATTGTTTTACGGATGATACCATGTACGGGCAATCCTGTTTTCATGATAAAGGGTGTTAGCCGCGTACCCAATTGTACAAACCAGGGATAACCCATGGTACTGAATAGGAATTTTGCACTTTTCAGTTCCTTGTTCGATTTGTATTCGAAAGCATTCTCGGTATTGTCAAAAGAGATATTCATTGCTAACATTCGTTCGTACTGCGAATATCGGTGCTGTAACGTTTAAAAAAAAGATTTTATACAGCAAAAGAAGAACTGACGATTAAATAGCCTGATGGTTGAACGGCTGTAATACCATTTCGCTAACTACTCCACTGGCCGGCTGCTGACAAAGGAACCATATGGCTTTGGCTGCCTCTTCGGCTACTACCATCTTATCACGTTGAACCCGAAGATCAATGGTATCCCAGAAAGGACTATCCACACCTCCTAAAAATAAATTGGTGATACGTATTTCTGTCCTTTTCAGCTCCTCACGAATACTTTGCATCATCCCCACAAGTCCATATTTACTGGCACTATAGGCGGCAGCACCGGCCATAGGGACTTTTCCCAATACCCCGGGAATATGAATGATCAACCCTTTTTTCGCTTCTTTCATAGCCGCCAAAACAGCCTTGGTTACCCAAAAACTGCCAATTAAGTTCACCTGAAGAGTGTTGATAAAATCCTCAGTGGTTAGTGTATCCATCGACTTAATAATACCGATTCCTGCCGCATTGATCAGGATATCTATCGGACCATCTTGTTGAATGACACCAATGGTATCATAGACAGCTGCTTCATGAGTTAAATCCATCTGAAATTGTCTGTTCGAAGGAATACCCGCCTGCTCACCGGCTACCGCTAATTTTTCCCGGTTTCTTCCTGTTATGAATACGATAGCACCTGAGCCGGTCAGTAATTTGGCCAATCGCATACCAATGCCTCCTGAGGCGCCTATCAACAATACTTTTTTGCCTTTCAGTGATTCCATAACAAGAATTTATGGGTTTATAAACAATAAGCGGCTCATTTTGTTTTGGATACCAGTATGAATGCCGAAATATCACTGCTGTTTCCACATCAATTATTCGAAAAAAACAAAGCACTTGCTACAAGAAGAGAAGTGTACCTCATAGAGGAATTTCTTTTTTTCAACCAATATTCATTCCATCAACAAAAACTCATTTTACATCGGGCTTCAATGAAAGCATATGCCGAAGTGTTAATCAAAAAAGGATTTACAGTATCTTATATTTCTGCAACCGACCCCAATGCCGATATCCGTCAATGCATTCCTGTACTGGCACAAAAAGGCATCCGTACCATACATGTTACAGACCCAACAGATGAGTGGTTGCTGAAACGAATACAACACGCTTGTGAAAAAAATGATATTGAATTGTTCCTTTATCACAATCCCAACTTCATTAATACCCCAGAAGCAATCAATGAATATTTTGTCGGTAAGAAAAGCTATTTCCAGACTGATTTTTATATCCATCAAAGAAAACAAAGAAATATACTGCTAACAGATCAAGGACAAGCCCTCGGTGGTAAATGGACTTTTGACACAGATAACCGAGAAAAATATCCCAAGAATACACCGGAACCCTATCACCCATTTCCCTCTATCAATCCATACGTAGAAGAAGCCATCCATTATATTCAAAAACATTACCCGAATAATCCGGGTAATGCAGGAAACCCTTTTGGTGATTCGCCTCACTTTTATCCTGTTACACATTCCGAAGCACAACAATGGCTACAGGCTTTTTTTAAAGATAGATTTGCATTGTTTGGCCCTTATGAAGATGCCATGGTGAAAGGTGCTTCTATTTTACATCATAGCGTTCTTACCCCAATGTTGAATATTGGCTTACTGGATCCGAATACCATCATCGAGTCTGCTTTGGAAACCGGTAGTCAACAAGACATCCCTCTAAATTCTTTGGAAGGATTTATCAGACAGGTACTTGGATGGCGGGAGTTCATTAGGGCCGTGTATCAACGTGAGAATGTGAAACAAAGAACTCGTAACTACTGGGGTTTTACAAGAAAAATACCTGCATCATTTTGGACAGGAACTACCGGCATAGTACCTGTTGATGACGTCATCAAGAAAGTATTAAAAAGTGGTTATGCCCATCATATTGAACGTTTGATGATCTTGGGAAATTTTATGTTACTCTGCGAGTTTGATCCCGATGAAGTATATCGCTGGTTTATGGAGCTCTTTATTGATTCCTATGATTGGGTGATGGTTCCGAATGTATATGGTATGACGCAATTTGCTGATGGCGGACTCATGACTACCAAGCCTTATATCAGTGGCAGTAACTACATCATGAAAATGAGCAACTATGAAAAAGGAAATTGGCAACAAGTATGGGATGGATTGTTCTGGCGTTTCATGCATGTGCATCGAGATTTTTTTTTACAAAATCCCAGGCTGGGAATGCTCGTTAAAACTTTTGATAAAATGAAAGAAGAAAAAAAGCAGGAACATTTGAAAACAGCTGAAATATTTCTGGCTTCTCTTGCTTAATCACTACTCAAAAAATCATGTATGCCAAAAAGACCCTGGAATCGAGTGAATCTTCCTGTTTATTCCATCTCTAGCAAGGATGGGAAAGGGAATTTCAATATGCATATCATTACTTACGCCAACCAGATCAGCATGAACCCAAAACGTTTTGTTTGTGGTATTTATGAAGGCACTAAGACATTGGAGAATGTTGTAGGTCATAAGGAGTTTGTTCTACAACTGCTATCCGAAAAACAATACCGACTGGTAGATTTATTAGGTAAAAAATCGGGACATCAATTCAATAAGATAGAGCGATTAGAAAAAAGAAAACTCATCACAGAATGGAATGGATTTCCTGTTTTAAAAGATGCTTTAGCAGTCATATTATTGAGCACTATCAGCAGTTTTCCCGGTGGCGATCATACCGGATTTCTGTGTAATGTAGTACAATATAAAAATCTCAATGAAGGAGACCCATTGACACTAGACACCCTTAGAGCGCATAAACTGATTAGAATATGAGTAATCAAACATTCCCTACAGAATTATCAGTTATTCAAAACCATATTGCAGCAATCAATCCCATAGCTTACGCCAAGACAAGAAATTTCTTAACGGGGGCTGTTACAAGACTGTCTCCTTATTTATCAAGAGGTGTCATTTCTTTATCGCAAATTCAATCATCCATATTAGAACGACACACTGCCTATCAATCAGAAAAACTATTACAGGAACTGGCTTGGCGAGAATATTATCAACGTGTATGGCAAGCTAAAGGCGATCTTATCTTTTCAGATCTTAAACAAGAGCAGCCTCAAGTCAATCATTTTCAAATGCCTGTTGCTGTTTTAAAAGCTGCAACAGGAATACAAGCAATAGACAAGGGTATTGAAACTTTATATGCAACCGGATACATGCACAACCATCTTCGTATGTATACTTCCATGCTGAGTTGTAATATTGGAAAAGCACATTGGCGATTACCATCACAATGGATGTACTATCATTTATTGGATGGAGATCTTGCCAGTAACGCTTTAAGCTGGCAATGGGTAGCGGGAAGTTTTAGCAGTAAAAAATATGTGGCAAATCAAGAAAATATCAACAAGTATACAGGAACCAATCAAATGAACAGTTTTCTTTCTGTACCATATGATGCTTTTGAAGATTTAGAAGTCCCGGAAATACTAAAAGAAAAAAATACACTATCCTTAGCAACCGTTTTGCCTGAATCTGATCGGATCGATGAGCATGAAAAGAATGTCTTTGTTTACAATGGTTATCAACTGGACCCTGAATGGCATCAGGGAGAGCCCGGACAAAGAATTCTTTTATTAGAACCTACTCATTTTGAGAAATATCCTGTCAGCGAAAAAGTATTATCATTTATCATCGATTTGGCGAAACAAAACATCCCTCATATCAAATTATTTACAGGATCATTTCAATCATTACAAGAAAAATTTTCTAACGCCACAATTTATTACAAAGAACACCCAATCACCCAACATTATAAAGGAATTCAAGAACCCAGAAAATGGATGTTTCCTGAAGTAACAGGATACTATCCTTCTTTCTTCGCTTATTGGAAGAAATGTGAAAAGTATTTGCGATAATTTCAGAAATTCGCAAATGACCATTACAGAAACAGAGATTTATAAGTATTCTATTCCCATGGTGCCCTTTACGATCGCTACAGGCACCATGCATTATGCGCAGAATATTTTCATAAGAGTACATACCAGTGAGGGTATCACTGGAGTGGGTGAATGTTCTGCCTTTCCCATGATCGCTGCAGAAACGCAAGCCACTTGCTATGAAATGGCAAAAGATTTTGCCAAACTTTGGAAAGGAAAAGATCCATTATCAATAGATGAGCGTTTGCATGAATTAGACCTTTTTACAGCCGGCAATTACACTGCCAAAAGTGCTTTTGATCTAGCACTGTATGATATCTCAGCAAAACATGCAAAACAACCACTCTATCAGTTTTTAGGTGGTCAGCAAAAAAGTATTGAAAGTGATCTTACCATTGGTATTGCTGATCCGGAAACAATGGCTGAAACTGCTCTTTCCTTTAAGCAAAGAGGTGTGCATATGATCAAAGTGAAATTGGGTAAAGATGTTGCTACTGATATAGAACGTATCAAAAAAATAAGAAATGCTATTGGAGATACCATTATTCTAAGAATCGATGCCAATCAGGGTTGGTCTTTTGAGGATGCAGTCACTGCTTTGACTTTAATGGGGCAATACGATATTCAGTTCTGTGAACAGCCCATGCGAAAATGGAATGATCACTTATTGCCTGAGCTTTGTAAAATATCTCCCATACCCATTATGGCTGATGAAAGCGTGTTTACGCATCATGATGCAGCAAGAATTATTAGAAACAATGCTTGTCATTATATCAATATCAAATTTGCAAAAAGCGGGGGCATCCGAGAAGCGATACGTATCAATGAAATAGCTGAACAGCATCATATTCAGTGTATGTTAGGAGGCATGTTAGAAAGCAGAATAGCACTCACCGCTAAAGTACATTTTGCAATGGCTATGGAGAATATTAAATTCTATGATTTAGATACCTGTTTACTAGGACATCAAGAAGACCCTGTAAAAGGAGGCGTCTCATATGCAGGCATGGAGCTGCAACTAACTGATGCTTACGGAATTGGCGCTGATGTTAATGATCAATATCTATCAAAGTTAGCATACATCATTATCTAGTAAGCGCATACACATCATTCACAGTCCTTCTTCAAGGACTCCCCCTTCTACCTTATCTTTGACGAAATTTAAACAATCATGGAAGGGAAAAAAGTGAGTGAGAGTTTTACCATCATGAACGAATTGGTACTCCCGAACGATACCAATACTTTCGGAAATCTAATGGGTGGTCGTTTGATGTACTGGATGGATATTGCTGCGGGTATTGCTGCAGGCAGACATTGCAATACACCTAGTATGACCGCATCTGTAGATAACTTAAGCTTTAAAAATCCTATCAAATTGGGAAATGTGGTACATATTGAAGCCAAGGTTTGTCGCGCATTCAATACTTCCATGGAAATCCATATCAAAGTATGGGGAGAGGATCTGCTACATCAATATAAATATGAGAGCAATGAAGCCTTCTTCACTTTTGTTGCATTAGACCCAAACGGAAAACCAAGGAGAGTGCCTGAATTGATTCCTGAAACAGAGGAAGAAAAGCGATTGTTTGATGGCGCTTTAAGAAGAAGACAAATTCGCTTGATCCTAGCCGGCAAAATGAAGCCTGATGATGCCAATGAACTGAAAGCACTCTTTATTAAAGATTAGTGCTCATTACTTATCCAGAACGCTTAATAAATGGTGCCTTCCCTTGAGCATATAATCTTTGCTTTGTTCTATCGCGTCCATAACTTGGTCTAGAATAACATCAATGGGTTGGGTATAATCAATGATCATGGGTTCCTTGAATCGAATGGATAACACAGAGCCTTTTTTCTTGAATGCCAATCCTTTTTTATTAAAAGCTCTCCAAAATCCATTAATAACAACAGGTACTACTACCGGTTGGTTGTTTTTGATAATATGGGCTGTTCCTTTTCTTCCGGGAGCAAAGGGTTTTGTAGTACCCTGAGGAAAAGTGATCACCCAACTTTTATCCAATGCCTCATCAATTTTCTGCGTATCAGACTCATCACGATTTCTTTGAACCTCTTTTCCCTCTGCTCGCCATGTTCTTTTAACAGTAAGTGCTCCACCTAACTTAAATAAACGACTTAACCAGTTCCCGTTCATGGTTTCTTCTGCTGCCACAAAGTATACATTGGTAAACGGGTTCAATAAATAAAAAGGAAGTCCGAGTTTATTCTGTTTCCTCCATTTTACTGCACAAAAAATATGAATGAAGGCAATGACATCTGCAAAATAAGTCTGGTGATTGCTGACAAACAATACATTTTGTCTGGGTAAACGCTCCAGATGCTCTGTTCCTTCGATCTTTATCTTATTAACGATAGCTAGACCAGGGTAAGAAAAGATTCCTACAACAGCGTATACAATCGAACGGATAACTTTAATATGCTTTAGGCGTTCAGTTAATCGCATAGGGTTGATAGTTGGCAAGTCGTGCAAAATAAGAAATGTAATCAAATTGTTAAGTGATTGTTCAAAAAATGAGCTCCAGAGGTTCAAAAAATAGAAGTGGAAAGATACTTTTGCGCTGTAAAAGCAAATTATGGAATTGAATACGGTGATTTTTGACATTGATGGACTTTTGATCGACAGTGAACCGCTTTGGAATGAAGCCGCTACCGAATTGTTTCAACAGTATGGAGTGAATATGACGGAAGAGCAGTATAAAAGTACAACTGGACTTAGAACCAAGGAATTTGTTCAATGGTGGTTTCAGTACTTTAATATTGGTGAACCCGAAATGAAACGTGCGGAACAAAAAATAGTGGAACTGGTATTACATAAGATCGAAAAGAAAGGAAAAATCATGCCCGGAGTAGATTATATTTTCGACTTTTTCCAGCGCAAATCATTTAAAATTGGTCTCGCTACTTCTTCTCCCCCTTCTTTGATTGATCTGGTTGTCAAAATCGCGGGAATCAGCAAATACCTTCATGCTACAGCTTCTGCAGAAGATTTAGCATATGGAAAACCACATCCTCAAGTATACCTGAATTGTGCAGAATTATTGGGTAGCACGCCTACAAATTGTATTTGTTTTGAAGATTCTTTTAATGGACTGATTGCAGCAAAAGCTGCCCGCATGAAATGTGTCATCGTACCACATGTGTCTCAACTAAAGGATGAAAGATGGGGGACTGCTGATTTGAAATTATCATCCCTACAAAATTTTGGAGAGCTTCATTTTGATTTAGTCAATAGACCATAGTCCATGGACCATGGACTATGGTCTATTGACTAAAAAAAGAGGAGGAAGTCTCAAAAGTAAAAAGAAGGCTTTGAGAATCGCCTAAATGAAAACTTTCTCCATCAGGTACCCGAATAAAAAGAGGCTGTATCGGACTTTTGATACAGCCTCCTCTTTATATAGATAACTAACTAATGATTAGTTTCTGCTTTTCAAATTTGGATGTGGGGCAGGTACTGTATTTGGACCAGCTTCCAGTGTACCTTGAAGATCAACTGTATTAGCATCGCCATCTTGACCATAAGTGAAGATGAAACGATTTTCAGAAACACCCTGCTTTTCAACCAAGTATTTAATCACTGCATTTACACGATCCCAGCTCAACTGCTGAGCAGCTTTGCTTGATGCACCGTATCCGATTACTTTAATATTACAAGCCGGATTAGCATTGATTCTTGCAGCCACACCAGTCAGAATGTTTTGAGCATCCTTAGAAAGTGTTGCTTTTCCTTTGAACTGAATGCTTGGTAAGCTACCGATGTTACACTGAGGTGTAGCTTCTGCAGGCTTCATGTTAGCGATCATGTCTTTGATCTCTTTGCAACATGCAGGCTCAGGACAAGTACCGATACCATCATTGTTTACAGGGAAACATTTTTGAGCAGTCAACAGTTCCTTGTCTTTGTAATCAGGAACACCGTCACCGTCAGTATCTTTCGCACGACCATGTGTATCAACTGGAGCACCAGCAGGTGTGTTAGGCTCAAGATCAAACTGATCAGTAACACCATCTTTATCGGCATCAGGAAGAACCACTTTAGGCATCTTCATGTGAGATGGAGAATTCAACTCGCTATAAACGAAGTTGTTTGGATTGAGCCACCACAAAGGCTGAACTTTCTTAGAAGAATTACCGATGTTTACATTCACACGTGCACTGGTAAAGCCAAAATAATCATTATTGTTACCGGCTCTAACTCCATCTAAAAAGTCATAACCAGGAACTGTGAAAGTGTATTTGTGTTCAAGACCAATATTCACTTTTTTGCTCATTTTGAAAGCAATACCAAAACCTAAATTAAGACCATGGTAAAGAGTATATGCTTGTCTTCCGTTAATAGTAGCGCCACCAAATGTTGTGATGGTACCTGCTTGACTATTGGGGAAAACCTCATTTTGGTTGTACCCGTAGAAGAAGCTGTAACCACCTGGCTGTGCACCCCCAGGTCTTCTATACATTACGTTAGAAGCACTTAATGCATAACCTGCTAAAACGTAAACATTGGTTTTAGGGTTGCCGCGATAATGACTGGCAGCGTTTAATGATGCAATTACATCAACACCTAACTGGTAAGTTTTGTTTTTGTAATCAGGACGACCTACTGCTGCCTGAAAAGCATTTGCTGTACCTGAATTCCACAAACCAGTCAAGCCGGTTCTTACAGAAAAGGTATGATTCAATGCTTTACGCAAAGAAACAGTAGCACCAAACCCTGTTTTAGATTTGATATCTCCTGTAATAGATGAAGCACCTACACCAAATCCTAATTCCCACTGATTACGTGGAGCTGCCGGATAAGGGTACTGGTTATTCAGAAACTCATTATGCTGGGGTAATTTCTTTACAGAAATTTTGGAAGTATCTTTCCAATCCCATCCCCAATCTGTTTGAGCCATACCGATCGACTGTATCAGAACGATCAGTGCCAGTGTTAAAATGTTCTTTTTGCTTGCCATAATTATTGATTGATATTTAATAAGAACTTCTTTTACTTCGAGAAACATTGCAAATTTACATATTATGAAACAAATCGGCAATATTTATACAAATATATTGTTTAATCTTTTCACTAACAATATTCATACCAGACTCAATTTCAACGCAGAACGCTGCATCCGGCAACCGATTGTTGCTTACGATGGCTATATTGCAACTTATTAAGAACGATGGAATTAGCTAAAAAAGTAATATCAGAGGAACTGGTTCAATTTGAAGGGCATTTCCGAGAAGCTGTCAAAAGCAGGGTGGCTTTATTAGACCGTATTATGCAGTATATCGTAAAACGGAAAGGTAAGCAGTTAAGACCCATGTTCGTATTGCTAAGTGCCCGATTGGGCGGTGAAGTCAATGATAGCACTTATAGAGCTGCCTCTCTGGTAGAACTTCTCCATACCGCCACCTTGGTACATGATGATGTGGTTGATGACGCTATGGAACGTCGTGGTTTCTTTTCGATTAATGCACTTTGGAAAAACAAAATTGCTGTTCTTGTAGGCGATTATCTGCTCTCAAAAGGACTTTTATTATCGTTGAATAATAAGGATCATGAAGTACTTAGAATTTTATCTGAAGCAGTAAGACTCATGAGTGAGGGTGAATTACTCCAGATAGAAAAAGCCAGAAAACTAAACCTACAAGAATCCATTTATTACGAAATAATTAATGGAAAAACCGCCTCTCTTTTAGCCTCCGCCTGCGCCGCAGGGGCATCCACTACTTTTACCAATCAACAAGACGTAGAAAAAATGAGACTCTTCGGTGAAAAAGTAGGGATGGCATTTCAAATCAAAGATGATCTCTTTGATTATGGATCGGATGATATAGGGAAACCTACAGGCAATGATATTAAAGAGAAAAAACTAACCCTACCGCTGATCTACACCCTCAATCAATGCTCAGCAGATATCAGAAGAAAGATCATCTATATCATCAAAAATGAGAATACACAAAAAGACAAAGTAAAATTTGTAATTGACAGTGTGATTGCGACAGGAGGTATTGCATACGCTACGCAAAAAATGTTTGCCTTCCGTGATGAGGCTTTAGAAATATTGTATCAATTCCCCGCTTCTCCTTTCAGGGATGCATTGGAAGAACTGGTTCGTTATACAACAGACAGGAATTATTGATGACCAAAAGATGGAACATATTAGATACCAATGCCGAGAAAACTTCATCTCTTCATGAGGTATTGAAAATCAATAAAACACTTTGCGCGATTCTGGTTCAACGAGGCATTGACACTTACGAAAAAGCAAAAGATTTTTTTAGACCACAGCTATCGCAACTGCATAGTCCATGGATGATGAAGGACATGGATAAAGCTGTATCCAGAATACTTAACGCTTTTCAACAGCACGAAAAAGTGCTTGTTTTTGGAGATTATGACGTCGATGGTACAACAGCTGTTGCATCCATGTATCAGTATCTGTCTTCTATTTATGACCAGGTTGATTTTTATATCCCCCATCGTTATCGTGAAGGATATGGCGTTTCAAAAATGGGGATTGATTATGCAAAAGAAACCGGTGTTTCACTTATCATTTCGCTTGACTGTGGTATCAAATCAGTTGATTTGATTGCTTATGCAAAAGCACTTCACATCGACTTTATTATTTGTGATCACCACTTGCCTGATCAGGAATTACCTCCTGCTGTCGCCATTCTGAATCCTAAACAAGTTGATTGTACATACCCCTACAAAGAATTGTGTGGATGTGGCGTAGGTTTTAAGTTAATGACAGCCATTAGTGAAAAATTGTCCCTACCGGAGACGACACATTTCGCATACCTAGATCTGGTGGCAACGGCCATCGCTGCTGATATTGTTCCGATTAATGGAGAAAATCGAATACTTGCTTATTACGGTCTGGAGAAAGTAAATCAAAATCCTTGTGCGGGTATCAAAGCTTTGATGCAGCTGGCTGCTGTTCAGAAAAAAATGCATATCACCAATCTGGTTTTCATAATTGCACCAAGGGTGAATGCTGCAGGCAGAATGGATGATGCAAAAAAAGCAGTTCAGCTCTTTATTGAAAAAGATCCTGTTAAAGCCATGGCTTTTGCTGAAATGCTACACAGTGATAATGCAGATCGCAGAGAAGCAGATAGCACTATAACAGAAGAAGCATTAGCTTTAATTGAAGCCGATCCAACATTTGCAAATAAAAAAACTACAGTTGTTTATCAAGAACATTGGCATAAAGGTGTAGTAGGAATCGTTGCCAGTAGATTGATTGAAAAACATTATAGACCAACAGTCGTATTGACCAAAAGTGGAGATTATATTGCCGGTAGTGCTCGCAGTGTTGCAGGATTTAATTTGTATGAAGCCATTCATGCTTGCCGAGAACATCTCCTAGGATATGGAGGACATTTTGCTGCAGCCGGTATGACTTTATTACCAGAGAAAGTGGATGATTTCGCCGCCGCTTTTGAAAAAGCTGTACAAGAACAAATACAACCGGAACAACTCATCCCTGAAATTATTATTGACGCACCTATTCACTTTGAATCGATCACACCTATACTTTATAGTATACTTACGCAAATGGAGCCATTTGGTCCGGATAATATGCGACCTATTTTCATTGCAGAGAAAGTATACGATACCGGTTTTTCAAAAATTGTAAAAGAACAGCATATCCGATTCGTTGTAAAACAAAGAAACATTACCCTTACAGGTATCGGTTTTAATATGGCGAATAAATTCGAATTACTACAACGGCAACAACCCCTTGACCTCGTTTTTACACTCGATGAAAATGAATGGAATGGAGAAAAAATAATTCAACTGAAAATGATTGATCTGAGGCTAAGCAACTGATATAACCTTTATGTTAACATCTACATCAATAGTATAATCAGTGTATGTCAGCATGCTAATATTAGTAATCTCATGTTATATGCGATTACCATCATTTCGGATAAGTATATAGGTAAAAATAAACGGTCAGCATACGCTGACCGTTATAAGATTGCATCGTTATACTATCAAGCTTTGACTTGTTCAGTTTGTAACAACTCAACACTTCTATTGATAAAATTGGTAAGATCATTGCCTTTAAGTAATCCTTGTGAAAGCAACGCCAGATCTGCAAGGTTACGAACCTGTTTTTGCTGTACATCCGTATTCGTTTCTTTCAGCAATTGTTGATATATAGGATGATTACCATTTACTGTGAGTGTTACTTCATCAGGCATCTGAGCATAAAAGGCGGTCATTCCACCGCCAACACCTGCCATATCTTTCATACGACGCATGAATTCAGGACGTGTAGCAATAACCGGAGCTGTTTCCGGACTCAATCCTTTGATCTCAGTTGTCACATGTAAATCTGGAATTGTCAAAGTGAACAGTTCTTTTAACTTATCTGACTCTTCTTGATTTAAAACAGATTGATCAGACTCCTGTTTATCAATCAAGTTATCTACGATATCAGCATCCACTCTTACAAAGCCTACATTTTCCCATTTCATTTCCATGGTATTAATGAAAGCTGCATCCACCAGTGTTTCCATTTTCACAACAGCATATCCTTTCGCCTTACATGCTTGAACATACGCATCTTGCTGAACAGGATTGGTGGTATATAAGATGATCTGTTTTCCTTCTTTATTTTTTTGTAAAGCCTCAGTGGCTGTTTTATATTCTTCCAATGTGTGGAATTTTCCTTCCACATCTTCCATGATGAGAAACTTATTGGCCTTTTCCAAGAATTTATCATCAGTCATCATACCGTACTTCACAAACAATCCTAGGCTCTCCCATTTTTCTTCAAAAGAATTTCTTTCGTTTCGGAAAATTTCCTCCAGTTTATCAGCTACTTTTTTGGTGATATGTGCATTGATTTTTTTCACATTCGGATCACCTTGTAAATAACTTCTACTTACGTTCAGTGGAATATCCGGACTATCGATCACACCATGTAACAACATGAGGAACTCAGGAACAATATCTTTTACTTCATCCGTAACAAATACTTGATTACAGTACAACTGAATCTTGTCTTTTTGGATCTCATAACTCTGTTTGATCTTAGGGAAGTACAAAACACCCGTTAAATTGAATGGGTAGTCTACGTTGAGATGGATCCAGAAAAGTGGTGTTTCTCCAAAAGGATATAGTTCACGGTAGAATTTTTCGTAATCTTCTTTAGATAATTCCGAAGGTTTTTTGATCCAGATCGGCTGGGTATTATTGATCGCTTTTTCTTCCTCTTCTTTTTTCTCCCCTACTTCAGAGAAGTAAATGGAAATGGGTAAAAATTTACAGAATCGTTCCAGGATACCTTTGATACGCGAAGCCTCTAAAAATTCTCTGCTCTCTTCATTGATATGCAATACAATTTTAGTTCCGCGCTCATTATAATCGGTTTCATACAATTCATACTCCGGACTGCCATCACAACTCCAAAAGACCCCGCTTCCATCTTTAAAACTTTTTGAATGGATATCCACTTTATCACTCACCATGAATGCGCTGTAAAAACCCAATCCAAAATGACCAATGATACTCGCGTCTTTGTACTTATTGACAAATTCTTCTGCGCCACTAAATGCCACTTGGTTGATATACTTATCTACCTCCTCAGCGGTCATCCCCACACCACGGTCTATGATACTCAATGTTTTTTCTTTTGCATCAAGTACTACATCGATACGCAATTCACCGATATCGCCTTTTGCTTCTCCAATAGAAGAAAGTGTTTTTAGCTTTTGGGAAGCATCTACGGCATTACTCACCAGCTCACGAAGGAAAATTTCATGATCACTATACAGGAACTTTTTGATAATAGGGAAAATATTCTCCGTTTGTACACGAATCTGACCTTTTTGCATGGCTCACTTGTTTTGTCGCAAATGAACAAAGAAAATACCAAAACAGCAGAAACTGACAGGTTGACAAGTTATCCACAAAGAGAAAAATGAGTAATGTTTGATAGAACGAAAAATTGTCATTATAGCCTGATTTATCTTTTTGGCGCCTGATCTTAGATGGATCTTTAAGCATCAGCGTTGATTTTCGTCTTGCAGGGGCAATTCAAAATCAGAGCCTATAAAATTACTTCTAATGGAGATCATTCAATAACCCACACAAAAACTCTTCCCATTAGAACGATATACCAATTTATTAAATGACATAATAATGTCCCATAAATGATACAAATTTGACATTTTATAATGTTTTAACCTAACAAAAAGCACTATCTAGGAGCAAATAGAAGCCGTCTCAATGACTTAACCGATGAGTTTCTTTAATTGCCTGTTACAACAACATTATCGATTCTAAAAGTTGTTGTAAGCTTGGCATTCTGTACGGGGGGATCATTTCCTTCATATCGAAATGCAATGTGTACTTTTCCTTTCAGATGATGTAAACTTACATCTCCTGAATTGATCCATTCTTTGGGATAGCCGTTCATTGAACCTTTTGCAATGACTGCCGGCAATACTGTCCATTTAGCTTTCCATGGTGTATCACCTCCGTCGTAGTTGGCTGAAACCAGTACTTGTAACACTGCTCCATTATCAAAACCATCTTTTGTAGAAAATCGCAACACTTCATTACTGGAGAAATCAAGGTTGATAATCGGAAGCACCAGCCAACTAATCACTATTGGCTCTCTTGTTGCAAATGCACTTATTTCTGCACATGAATTTCCTGATACAACTTTAGAAAGAAAGAACTTTCCACCGATTTCACTAACATTCTTAATATTAGGAATAGATATCAGACTATCGGAAATTTGTGTTGAAAAATCTTCAGCATAGATTTGTTTAGGTCCCGTTGCTGTACAACGCAATCCATTCATCTGCACATCACTTGTATCTCTAAGCAATAACTGTTTTTGTGTTCTGAATACACTATATATTCCAGTGATATCACCTTGTCCTCTTGCTGTAAGCACTGTTGCGAATTTTGCAAATCCACTCGTACGAACATAAACACTTCCTATACCACAAGTTCTAAGCGTGTGAGCAATCGTCTGTTTATTGACCGCATCAGCATAGGGCTTAGCTGTATCAGAATGATCAAACTCAACTTGTGTAAGCGTTACCAACATGCTCTGAAGTGAATCATTTAGGTCTTGTATTTTCAGTTTAATCGGTAATACATTTTGATTAAGATCTCCTTTTATAATTACCCGGTCGAACAAAGGTTGTGGAATGGGTATGAGTTCAGGAAATTGAGGATTGGATCGATTCACCCCTGCACCCAACTGTATCATTCCACCATAATCTCCCAACCAAAGTCCTTTTAAGCGAATAAAAATCTTTCTCCCGATCGGATAAATATTAAATAAAGAAAACCCATCTAACCGAACAGTAATTCCTGCAGTACTATCTTGTATCACAATCGACTTATAAAAGTTGTCTGTTCTGTCATTGGCAGTAACAATTCCTTCAATAATCAGGTCATCATTAATTTTTTCAAAATTATTGGTGATATGTAAGCGTTTAATTTCAGTAATCGAAATATTCGCTTTGACCCTTGGTCCTGAATATTCAGGTGGCTCATCAAAATGACGTTCGCAATTAATACTGCCCACAATGAAAAACAATGCTATTAGAAATAAATAAAAAGATTTCATGGGTGTCATTATTTATAAATTCATGGTAATAGATACACTATAATTTAGCCCCGGGGAAAAGAAGAGTTTGGGAGGAAACTTTTCTACATTTTTGGTTTCCTGATCAAAGCGAAGCTGTTCATATCCACCGGAAATTATTCCTTGTTCGTTCAAAAGATTTTGTATGCTTAACGAGCAGAAATAGCGAAGCCGTTTACCTGAAGAACCCGTCTTAATAGAAAAGCCTTTTCCGATAAATGCATTAAATAGAATTACCGATGGCAAACGTGTTTGATGAATAATCCTATTCCAATGATCAGATCGATACACAACGCTTTGCAAAGCATCATAAGTTCGCCTAACAGGATTAAAGTCTAACCAGCGCTGATCAAAATAATTCCAGTTCAACCGAACAAAAAAAGCTTGCTGGTTTCGGTACTGAATCCCCGAACCCATTACCATTTGCGGAGAACCTGCTACTCGAAAATTTTTTGCATACACATCCATTTTATCCAGCAGAAACTCATTGTTATCTAATGAAACGGTAACCTGCTGCCGACTGATATACCGATGATGTCCTATGCACGCAGCAATATCTATTTGCCAATTTTCATTGAGCATGTATGCCATACCTATCTCTATACCCGTATGCCGCTTATCAATACCTCGGATCGCATAGTTTACAAAATTCCGGTACCCATCATGATAAAACGTCAATACATTCATACCATCTTGCATCAATGTATGGTAAGCACTTATCCTGAAATGAATTTTTTTTGAAACAAAGCGATACATCCATTCAGCAGATAATATTTTTTCTGACCGAATAGTATCTTGTTTGGTATGACGCATGCGTGGTGACAAATAAATATTTTCAGCAAGTGGCGCCCTTGAACCTATTGCAATAGAAAAAAGTAATGAATGATAGGCTGAGAATTTTCGGGTTAATACCATCTTGAACATAGGATTAAAAAAATGATCTGCCTTTGCATCCCCTTTGGAATGATCAGGAAATAATCCATTTCGGATCAACCCTTTTCTGTAAAAGCTTTGCTTAGAAAAATGCATACCTGCAATCAAGTCCAGTTTCTTACTTTTTTTTTCAGATTGAATCCATGCATCTGCTGCTGAATACAACATTTTATAATCATAACCATATCGATCTCCTTTGTGTACGATCTGATCAGGTTTTTCTAAGTTGTATTGTACAATGGATGGATCGGCAGGAAGATCAGTTTCAGCAAACTGATTATGGTTGACATAAAAATCGGCTCCCAGCAAGTCTTCGACAATTTTATAATGATGATTGATCTGAACCTTGAGATGAACACCTGTAGATAACTGCCATTGTGAATTCAATCTATTCCTGTAATGACTACTGATGATAAAAACATGAGAGCCCTTTATTCTTTTTTCCAAAAGATAATGTGCTCGTTTACCAGTTACAAGATTCCCTTGAATTCCATTGGCATTAGCAACCTGATCAAAACTATTCCGATTGATGGTATATAATTTTTCCCAATCGATTTGTTGCAATGCTACCTGTTCTTGCAAATTCATTTTCACCATTTCTCTCAGTAAACTATCTGTTTGATAATCCGGTAAGTACCGATAATAATCAGGTCTGGGATCTGCTGCCTGAAACCAATCCAATCCTGTGTCCGATCGCTTACCTGTCATCAACCCTAAACTGGTTTGCCATGAACTATGATTATTGGGTTGCCATTCATGTGTCAAAATCATTACAGGCTTATGTTGTGCACCAATGGCTGCATTTCTTTTCACACCATTTTGATAACCCCAGTTAGGGTTGTACCTGTTTCCAAAAAGCAACATTACCGGAATGGTAATGGCTGCTTGTTTTCCATTGTGCGTTTTATTACCAAATAATACAAGAGATAATCTATGTTGATGAGTAAATTGTTTATCTACTGCGAAATAATATCCAATAGAAGAATAGTGTGTACCTGTATTCCAGGATTCCTTCGCTAATCGCATGGCCAGAGTACCGGAAAAGGTCCAACCACGACGATTAGGAATGGTTGTGTACCCAAACTGATAACGATGCGTATACGTTCTGTTTGACAATCCATATACCCATTGCCATTGTGGTCTTTGTGATGCGGCACGCATATCTATAGATGTACTGTTACCTGCATAACTCATCCAGTTATCCTGAAAACGAACAGGCATGTATTCAATACTATTTTTCATCACGGATTGTAATCCACTCCATAATAACCAAGCCGGATTTCCATCATCCAATTGATTTATGTTAAGACCATTGATCAATACTTGATTAAAACTGGCTTCATATCCTCTTGGTCTGAAGCGAAAAGCGCTGAATTGAAAAGCAGCCATTTGATGAAACACATCTTTTTCCGCATACAATGGTGAAGCATGACCTACCGAACCGGTAAGAGCCCGATCCTGTTCATTCATCAGTATCGCTTCATTTTCTACTGATTGTTGTTGATCTAAGAGTAAAAGCAATACGCTATCAGTATGAATGGGAATCGTGTCTGAAAAATGATGATGCTCCATACAGACGACCGATCCTACAGAACAAAAAAGAATCAATAGTAGAGGCATGGTATGAATTTGAATGAAAGTAAATCGTTAATAAGTAGCCTAAAACACCACCAGTCATTTTTGCGGGAAATACGGTACGTAAAAGCTGTATTTAGCGAATGATATCAACTCTTTTCTATGAAAAATCTACTATTGGTATGGCTGTTGCTTTGTTTATGTACAACTGCACAAGCACAACTAAAACGTTATCAGGTTGCCATCATTGGTTTTTATAACCTAGAGAATCTGTATGATACTATTGATAATCCGATCACCAACGATGATGAGTTTACACCCACCGGTGCAAAAAAATATAATACGATTATTTTTCGTGATAAGCTCAATAAACTGGCATCTGTTATCAAAGATATCGGAACCGATTACCATGAATCAGGTGCAGCTATTTTAGGAGTTGCGGAGATAGAGAATGATACCGTACTGCAATTTCTGATTCAACATCCTTTATTAAAAAAAAGAAATTATCATATCGTGCATGCTTCGTCAAAAGACCTCAGAGGCGTGGATGTTGGATTGTTATATCAACCATCTTTTTTTGACCCGATAGAAGCTCAAAAAATATTTGTTCCTCTTCCGGAAAAAAGTAAAAACGTCTCTTTCACCAGAGATATTCTTTATGTGAAAGGAATCATGAGGACAGATACTTTTCATCTTTATGTGAATCACTGGCCTAGTAGAAGAGGGGGAGAGGAAAGAAGTTCATCTGCAAGAATGGCCGCTGCAACTATTTGCCGAAAACATATGGATTCTATTCAGGCCATTACACCCGATGCTAAGATGATTGTGATGGGTGATTTGAATGATGACCCGGAAGACAAGAGCATCGTTCAAGGATTGCGTACCAATTCAAAGCCTGATAAAGTACGTCAAGGTGAGTTGTATAATCCATGGGTGGAACAGTTAAAAAATGGAAACGGCACATTGGCTCATAAAGACAATTGGGGGCTATTTGATCAAATACTGGTATCTAAATCATTACTGGATCGGAAGATGGGGGAATTTTTCTTTTTCCGGGAATACATCTACAATAAATCCTATCTGACAGAATACACCGGTCGTTTTAAAGGCTACCCTATGCGAACCTGGGAGGGAAATCAATATCGGGGTGGTTATAGCGACCATTTCCCTGTATACACGGTCTTTTTGAGGCAAATAGTTGATAATCAATAATTTTAATGCATTTTACATCCCCATTTATATGAGCTGATACCATCAATAAGGCTATAATTCAGTCCTTGTCCGTATATAAAAAAGGTTGACCAAAAAAGGAGGTCAACGTTATGAAAAAGGGCAAGAAAATCGCACCGAAAAGGGTGTTTAGTGACGACTTTAAGAAGAGTGTTGTCAAAGAGTACGAATACGG